>Ga0214471_10003058_pt1 | contig 12977 bp, 14 predicted proteins | sample RVTome_5_FD_207665 | JGI IMG/M metagenome (GOLD analysis project Ga0214471, IMG submission 207665) | Soil microbial communities from uranium-contaminated site in the Upper Colorado River Basin, Wyoming, United States - RVT142D155 | ecosystem: Environmental > Terrestrial > Soil > Contaminated >...
CCCCGCTCGGGTTCGCCGAACCGGAAGGCCAGCTTGTTGACCATGACGCGGTCGCCCTCGATCAGGGTCTCCCTCATCGAGGCCGACGGGATGTAGAAGGCCTGGATCAGGAAGGTCTTGATGATGACCGCGACGATGAGCGCCACGATCACGAGGAATGGCAGCTCCTTCCAGAAGGATCTGACGGGGCCCCCGGGTTTGGCGCCGTCCCTGGGATCGGACCCAGGCCGGTCCAAGCCGTCGTCATAGGCAAGATGGGGTACACCGAAGAAGTCGACCGGATCGTCATCCCCGGGCTCGCCTTCTGGCCGATATGACGGCGGGAGGTCGGAGGTCACGGCGGCACGGTAGCGAGGCGCATGAACTCTCAGGTTGCACCTGGGGTGCGGACAACCGAGAGGCGAAGTGCAAGATCCGGTGGTGGCTCGCCCAGCGGAACGCCGGCCGTGCCAAGTGGTGGTGAGGTGGCGATCAGTCCGTGTCGGGAGACTGGCGACTCGTGGCTCGAGCCTGGCTGTCTCTCTTCTCCTTGATCCGGGAGGCCCTCTGGCCCACCCGGTCGCGAAGGTAGTAGAGCTTCGCCCGGCGCACCTTGCCTCGGCGGACCACCTCGATCGAGGCGATGATCGGGGCATGGACCGGGAAGATCCGCTCGACCCCGACCCCGAAAGAGACCTTGCGCACGGTGAACATCTCGCGCAAGCCGCCGCCGTCGCGGGCGATGACGTTGCCTTCGAACACCTGGATGCGCTCGCGGCCACCCTCGACGACCCGCACGTTGACACGGACGGTGTCCCCAGGACCGAAGTCCGGGATGTTGTCGCGTTTGTAGGCGTCCTCGACCTGATCGAGAGTGTTCATCGGGATCCTCCGGGCAGCGGGCGAGCGCCCGAGTGGCAGGATTCTACACGGCCGGGTCGCCGTCCCCGAAATCCTCGAGAAGATCGGGTCGTCGCACTCGGGTGCGCTCGATTCGCTGTCGGTGTCGCCACTCCTCGATACGCCCGTGGTCCCCGGAGAGGAGCACCTCGGGTACCTCCCACCCCCTGAATCGGGCAGGGCGGGTGAAGTGGGGCTCCTCGAGCAGACCCCCGCGGAAACTCTCGAACTCCGTCGACTCGGGGTTGCCGACCACGCCCGGCAAGAGGCGGGCGACCCCTTCGATGATGGCGAGGGCGGCCACCTCCCCGCCGGCCAGCACGAAATCGCCGAGCGAGACCTCCTCGTCGACGAGGTGCTCGGCCACCCGCCCGTCGACACCCTCGTAGCGGCCGCAGACCAACGTGAGCACCTCCAGCCCCGCCCACCGGTCGAGCGTCGCCTGATCGAGTCGTTTTCCGGCAGGAGCCAGCAGGACCCGTTGGGTCGCCGCGAGTTGCTCCAAGGCGGAGGCGATGGGCTCCACCATCATCACCATGCCCGGACCGCCGCCGAATGGTGCGTCGTCGATCTGGCGGTGCCGGCCGCCGGCGTGGTTCCTGAGGTCCACCACCTGTACCTCGAGGGCGCCGTCTGCGATGGCCCGCCCGACGATGCTCACATCGAGGGGGTCTTCGAAGAACTCGGGAAAGATGGTGATGACCGCGATTCGCATGCGGGCAGCGTATCGCCATGAGACGTTGGCGCAGGGTCGCCGCGCACTCTCCCCACGGCGGCCGTTGGTATCGTCGCCCGATGCGCCGGATCCGGCTCCTCATCACGATGGGCATGGCCGTCGGGTGGTCGGTCACCACGGCCGGCCCGGCGGCCGCCGAGGTGATCGGGCCGTGCACCGCGCAATTCAACGGGATCGATGTCAGCAGCATCGATTCGCTCTCCTCTCAGCTCGAGCTCGACGTCGCCGACGATCTCGTCTTCTCCGGCCTCGACCCGGGGGGGACCTCGAGGGCAACCGTCGACGTGTTGATCGGCCCGGTGACCATCGAATCCGTCTCGACGGCCTACGACCCGACCACCGAGGCCTTCACCGCGATCATCGATCTCGACGATGTCGCGCCCTATACGGTCGGATTGGTGCGCATCCGGGGCGGGACCGACGGGTGCATCGCCGAGGCCTGGCTGCGGATCACGGGCCGGTTCCCGCTGACGACCCTCGCCGGGATCACCGCGGCCGGGCTGACGATCGGCGGGATCACCGGCCAGCTCGGGGCGATCGCCCTGCGGCGTCGCTGGTCGAGGTCCGCATCTGCACTAGGGGGAATCGCCACGGGCGCCGGGGGGGCCGTCCTCGGTCAACAGTTCGGTCTTCTCCAACTGTCGTACATCTCGGTGACGCTCGTGGTGGTCATGGCATCGTCCCTGGGGTTCTTCCTCGCCGGCCTCTTCAGCCCCGGACAGCGGGAGAAGAGAAGGAGAGTCGCGGTGGAGCGGGCGCCGCGCGAGGTCCCGGCGATCACCGTTGCCGCCGCGGACCGCCTCGAGGAGAGCACGGACGGCCCGCTCGCCCCGGAGCCCCGGTTCTCGGCGACGCCGTACTGGTGCTACGTGCTCGCCGAGACCGACGTGCTCGATCTCACCGACCACACCCGGGTGGTGAGCCGGCTCAAGCCGGGCACCTGGTACCTGGCGAAGCGGGAGGCCGGCCCCTGGCTCCACATCTCGACCGGGGAAGGAATCGAGGGATGGGTGTCGCGAGCCTCGGTCCAACGTCACGGATAGAACCGCGACGGCAGCCCTGCTCGGCTCCGACCTGCGCCTCGTCTGCGGTCCGCGGTCTGCCGTTTCAAACGCTCTCCTGAGCCCTCGAGTCGACGATCTCGTAGAGGGTGTTCCTCCGCGCCGGGTTCCGTCCGGCGGCGACGATCGCCGCCTCCATCTCTTCGGGGGTGACCAGCTGGCCGTGGGCGGCTCCCGCCGCCCGGGAGATGTTCTCATCCATCAGGGTGCCCCCCATGTCGTTGCAGCCGGCGCGCAGCAGAGCGGTCCCGCCCGTCAGACCGAGCTTCACCCAGGAGGCCTGGATGTTGGGGATCAGCCCGTCGAAGGCGATGCGGGCGACCGCGTGTACCAGGACCACCTCGTCCCACGTGGGACCTGGGCGGGCGCGCCCCCGCAGGTAGATGGGCGCTCCCATGTGAACGAACGGCAGCGGCACGAACTCGGTGAACCCGCCGGTTCGCCGCTGGATGTCCCGCAGCACCTCGAAGTGGTTGGCCCATGAAACGGGGCCGTCGATGTGCCCGAACATCATGGTCGAGGTCGAGCGAAGGCCCATCTCGTGAGCGGTGACCATCACCCGCGACCACTCGGCGGTGGTGACCTTGTCCGGGCAGAGATGGCGCCGGACATCGTCGTCGAGGATTTCTGCGGCGGTCCCGGGCAGCGTTCCCAGCCCGGCCGCCTTGAGCCGGGCGAGGAAGTCGGCAACGGTCACGCCCAGAGTTTCGGCGCCCTGCCACACCTCGAGGGGGGTGAACCCGTGGACGTGTATATCGGGCACGGCCTCCTTTATCGCCTCGAGCACCGCAACGTAGAAGTCGCCGGTGAACTCGGGGTGGATCCCGCCCTGGAGGCAGACCTCCGTGGCGCCGCGCCCCCGGGCCTCCTTGGTGCGATGGACCACCTCGTGGATCTCGAGCAGATAGGGATCGCCGCGCAGGTTGAGCGACCGCGGCCCCTTGCTGAATGCGCAGAAACCGCAGCGGAAGTAGCACTGATTCGTGTAGTTGATGTTCCGATTGACGACGTAGGTGACCCGGTCGCCGTTGGCTCGACGGCGGAGGTCGTCGGCGACCCTGGCAACCGCATCGACCTCATCGCCTCTCGCCATGAACAGGCGCTCCACCTCGTCGCGAGTGGGAGCCGTCCCAGCCAACGAACGATCGAGGACCGCGGTGAGATCTGGCGGCAGCCGCTCCATCGATGGGGACGGGCTGCGGCGCCAGCCCGCATCGGGCCATTCGGCCGAGAGGCGGCCCGTCGAGGGGGCCTCCTCGTCACGTCCGGGCGCCCACGAGTACCGGGGCCGAGCCGCTCCCATCCCGTCCACCAGATGCAGCCAGGCGGTGTAGCAGGCATCGGGCAGGTGGTTGCGGGCATCGTCGATGCCGACACCGATCGGGAGAGCAGTGCGCTCGACGAGCCGCCCCCCCATGGCATCGCGGAGCAGGCCGATGCTCTCGGTGTCCCAGTCGCGGAGCACCAGGTCCCCCGCGCCCGAAGCGACCGCGGCGACGGCATCCTCGACCGAATCCACGAACACCGACACCACGGTGGACAGACCCGGCGTGGAGACGAGGTCGGCGGCCGCGGCGACCCGGCTGCGCCCGGCGCGAAGGAAGACTGCCCGGCCGCGGGCGACCGCATCGAGCACCGCCTCCTCGGGCCCGGCGTATTCGACCGTGACCCGAAATCCGCGAACCCCCCGCCGGGCGAGCTCGAGAGCATCCGCGGGTTTCACGACCCATGCCGCCGGCTCTGCCTCGCCGATCCCACTCCCCACCGGGAGGATCCCGCCGGCCAGAGCACCCGCCACCGACGCGGCGTCGATGCCCTCGATCTCGAGCGCCGTGGTGCCCTCCCGGCGGCGTGTCGCCGCCCACACCGCCGTGACCGTGTCGGTGGGCCGGAGTCGCAGGTACGTGATCATGCAGCCTCCATCTGGGGTGCTCGGGCATAACCCTCGTCGTCGGTGGCCGCCTCGACCGCGGCCAGAAGCCGGGAATCGATCCAATCCGCCGAGATGAATTCGGGGTAGACGGGCAGCCGGGGCATGAGGCGGAATCCCGCCGCCTCGGTGCGCCCGCGCAGCTCTTCGAGGTGGGGCCACGGCGCCTCCGGGTTCACCCAGTCGATGGTCAGCGGGGACACCCCGCCCCAGTCGTTGATCCCGGAGTCGAGGTACACCTCGAAGCGCTCCGTCAGGTTCGGCGGAGCCTGCAGGTTCATCTCGGGGCCGAGGATCCACCGGGCCACGGCGATCACGCGGGCCAAGAAGCCGACGGTGGGCTCGGCGTCGCGCCGCTTCGGGGTGTCGGCTTTGGCCCGGAAGTTCTGGACGATCACCTCCTGAACCGCGCCCGACTCGGTGGCCACATCGCGAAGGGCGAACAAGCTGTCGACCACCTCGTCGACGGTCTCCCCGATGCCGACGAGGATCCCGGTCGTGAATGGGACTCGAGCCCTCCCCGCCGCCCGCACGACTTCGAGGCGGAGCGCGGGATCCTTGTCGGGACAGTCGTGGTGGGGCATACCCGGTTCGATGAGCCGCGAAGACACGTTCTCCAGCATCAGGCCCATCGAGAGGTTCGACGGCCGGAGGGCCGCGATGTCCCCATCGGACATGAGGCCCGGGTTGGCGTGAGGAAACAGCGACGTCTCGGCGATGACGGCTTCGGTGTTGAGGCGAACGTAGTCGAGGGTCGTCTCGCATCCGTGCTCGGCCAGGAATGCGCGGGCCTGCGGCCAGCGATCTTCGGGCCGATCACCGAGGGTGAACAGGGCCTCGGTGCACCGGTGCGACTCGCCCGCCCTGGTGATGGCGAGCACGTCCTCGGGCAAAAGAAATTCGCCACCGGCGCCGGGGGGCTTGGCGAAGGTGCAGTAGGTGCACTTGTCCCGGCACAGCGTCGTCAGTGGGACGAACACCTTGCGGGAGTAGGTGACGGTGCGGCCCCTCCCCTCATCGCGCATTCGGCGCGCCTCCGCGAAGAGCCCCTCGACATCTCCTTTGCCCAGAAGCAGGGTGCCGGCCAGGTCCGGGTTGGGCGCCGGGAAGGGCATGCGGAGACGTTACCCGCTGCCCGTCACCCGTCGCCCGTCGCCGTTCGCCCGTAAAGACGTTCACCGGCGTAGGCGCGTGGGGAAGCCGACGATGGAACGCCGCGGACTGGAGACCTCTGGCTGCCGGCCGTCGGCCGTCTGCCGGTCTCGGGTCACTCACCCGGCGCCCAGTACCCTACGGACCGTGACCACGCGAATCGGCCTCATGGGCTTCGGACGGATCGGCAGGAACGTGTTCCGTCAGTCATGGGGCCGTCGTGACCTGGAGGTGGCGGCGATCGTCGACATCGCCGATCCCGCCGCACTCGCCTACCTGCTCGAGTACGACACCATCTTCGGCAGGTTTCCCGAACCGATCGACTTCGAGGACGGGCACCTGGTCGTCGGGGACCGCAGGATCCCCATGCTCTCCAGCCCCGAGCCGGGCGACGTCGACTGGTCGGAACACGAGGTCGAAGTGGTCGTCCAGGCGACTCGGAGGCACCGCACCGCGGTCGAATGCGCCAGGCACCTCGACCGCGGGGCCAAGCGGGTGGTCCTCGCCTCGACTCCCGAGGACCCCGCTGACATGGACACGGTGGTCATCGGCGCCAACGACCACCTTCTCGGCCCCGAGGACCGTATGGTCGCCCTCGGCTCGAACACCTCCAACGCCCTCGCCCCGATCCTCAAAGTGCTCGACGGGGCCTTCGGGGTGGAGAAAGCGATCTTCACCGTCGTGCACGCCTTCACCAACGAGCAGCGCCTCGCCGACGTCCCTGGCGACGACTTCCGGACGAGCCGTGCCGCTGCCGAGAACATCATCCCCACGGCGACGAACTCGGCCGAGATCATCCAGATAGTCCTGCCCCAGTTCGCCGGGAAGATCACCGGGATCGCCCTCAACGTGCCGGTGTCGGACGGGTCGAACGTCGACCTCGTGACGATCCTCGGGAAGGAAACCGACCCGAAGGGCGTCAATGCGGCGATCAGAGAGGCCGCTCGGAGCTCTGATGTCATCGAGTACACCGAGGACCCGATCGTGTCGAGCGACATAATCGGGAACACTCACTCGGCGATCTGGGACGGCCTGGTGACGATGGTGGTGGGCGGGACGATGGTCAAGTCCGTCACCTGGTTCGACAACGGATGGGGCTACGCGGCGCGGGTCATCGACGTCATCGAGAAGCTCGCCGCGTTCGAAAAGGTCCCCGCATGACCCGGGTGGCCATCAACGGGTTTGGACGCATCGGTCGGTCGGTCTTTCGCGTGATCCACCAGCGAAGGGACTCCAACATCGAGATCGTCGCCATCAACGACCTCGCGTCGGACGAGATGGCGGCCTATCTGCTCAAGTACGACACGGTGATGGGAGAGTTCCCCGGCGAGGTGAAGGTCGAGGACGGCCGCCTGGTGGCCGGGCGCCACCGCCCGCAGCTGCTCACCATCAAGGACCCGTCAGAGCTCCCCTGGGCGGAGCTCGAAGTCGACGTCGTGGTGGAGTCCACGGGAGCCTTCCGCGACAGGGCGAAGGTGGGCAAGCACATCGAGGCGGGGGCGAAGCGGGTCATCCTCACCGTGCCCGCCAAGGACGCGCTCGACGCGACCGTCGTGCTCGGGGTCAACGATGCCGCCCTCGGACCCGAGGTCCGCCTGGTATCGAACGCCTCGTGCACCACCAACTGTCTGGCTCCGATCGCCAAGGTGCTCGACGAGGAGTTCGGGATCAAACGCGGGGTGATGACGACCGTCCACGCCTACACGAACGATCAGCGACTCGCCGATGTCCCCCACAAAGACTTCCGCCGCAGCCGAGCGGCGACCGAGAACATCATCCCCACCTCCACCGGCGCCGCCAAGGCGATCGGCGAGGTGATCCCGCGGCTCGCCGGGAAGCTCGACGGGATGGCGATGCGAGTCCCGGTCCCCGACGGGTCGACGGTGGATCTCGTCGTGGAGGTCGAAAAGGACGTGACCGTCGAGCAGGTGAACGCCGCCATCCAGAAGGCTGCGAACGGCGCCCTCAGGGACATCGTCGAATACTCGGAGGCTCCGCTGGTCTCCAGCGACGTGATCGGCAACTCGCACTCGTCGGTGTTCGACGCCCCCTCCACCCAGGTGCTCGGCGGCAACCTGGTCAAGATCCTGGCGTGGTACGACAACGAGTGGGGCTACTCCAACCGGGTGGTCGATCTCATCGAGAGGCTGGCAGAATTGGGCTGACGGCCTCGCCTCCGCTCCCCCGCCCTCAGCCCAGGACTACCTGGCAAACCGTCCCTGCCCGAAGCCGGGCACCGCGATCACGATCGTGAAACGACCGATCACCCGTCCGTCCTCGGCGGACATGTACTCGACTGTGAGCTGCGGGCTCGTCACCGAGACCAGCGTGAACCCGTACTCCGAAACCGGATCGGAGTCGATGGTGTAGCCGGCGGCGGGTGCGTCACCCAGCTGCATCCGGGGCGGGTGGACGACCGTCGACCCGCCACCACCCGCCGCAGTGAGCGGAGAGGCGACGAGGGAAGCGGCCAGGATGATCGGCGCAAAACGGACTACGAGTCGGGCCACTTACCGACGGTATCAAGCGGCGAACCGCAAACGGCAAACGGCCAGACCGCGCCGGCCCCGCGGCGGGTCGGGGGTCCCTGTTGCTTGCTACTCGAAGAGCCCGCCGGGGTCCCGAATCTCGAGCCTCCCGCCCTTCGGGTCGCCGACGATCTCCGCGACGAACGGAACGAGGACATCGCGGCCTTCAGGAGTCCTGACGACCAATCGATCCTGGGCCGCCCCGATGTCCACCGCGCCGACCACACCCAGCAACCGGCCATCGGGAGTCACCGCCTCGAGCCCGATCAGATCGTCGGGCCAGAACTCCCCCCGGTCGAGGTCGCGCCGGGCTTCCCGGGGCACGCTGAGCACCGAACCGCGGAGCCTCTCCGCCTCGGCGCGGTCGCCCACGCCCTCGAAGCCCACGATGAGCCCCCTGGCGCGATACTGCGAGACGGACACGACGACCAGCTCCCGCCCCTCACCGGTCCAAACGCGGGCACCGGGAGCGAAGCGGGCAGGATCATCCGACTCGGGGAGCACAGTCACCTCGCCGCGCACGCCATGGGGCCGCCCGATCCGGCCCACCGGGATGCGGTCGTCAGTCGATGAACTCAACCCGAGCCTGCAGGCCCTCTTCATCGGCGGCGGCCTGAGCGATCGTGCGTATCGCCTTGGCGACCCGGCCGCGTCTGCCGATGACTCGGCCCATGTCCGGCTTGGCCGCCCGAACCTCGGCCGTGACCTCCTCCGGCCCCTCCTCGACGATGGTCACGCTGACCGCCTCGGGGTCTTCGACGATCTCGCGCGAGACGTAGTCGACGACGCGCTGGACGATGTCACCCTTCACGACCGCTCCTCTGCATCCTCGGCGATGGGTTCGGCTGCGGCGGCCTCCGGTTCCTCTCCGGCGATGTCGACCACCTTGTCCTCGGCCGCCGCGTCCACCACCGCCATGTCCTCGGGGGCGGCCTCTTCCACCGGGGGGGCCTCAGGCATGGCCTCGGCGACGGGCTGGCGTTGGGCCGCTTCTCCCACCACGTGGACTCGGCGGTCCTTGAGGGGACGCGCCTCGAGCGAACCCGAGATCTCGAGAAGCTTCCGGACCTGGCTCGACGGCTGGGCGCCTCGTTCCATCCAATACTCGGCTCGCTCATTGTCTATTTCGACGATCGAGGGGTCGACCGTGGGGTCGTAGCGCCCGATCTGCTCGATGTAGCGCCCGTCACGCGGGCTGCGCGAGTCGGCTACGACCACCCGATACGAGGGCTGTCGCTTCTTTCCGACTCTCGTCAGGCGGATCTTCACCGCCATCGGTCACCTCTTCCTCTTGCGGCCCCGCCCCGGCGGCCCGAGCCCCGGTATCGGGCTCTTGCCTCCAGCGACGGCCTTCATCAGCTTCTGCGTATCGGCGAACTGCCTCAATAGCCCGTTGACGTCTTGAGGGGTCGTGCCCGACCCCCTGGCGATGCGGCGTTTGCGGCTGCCGTCGATGATCTTGGGGTTTCGCCGCTCATCGAGTGTCATCGATCGGATGATCGCTTCCACTCTGCCGAGATCCTTGTCGGAAACGTCGGCCCCTTTGAAGGCCGATGCGGCGCCCGGGAGCATACCAACCAGTTGGGTGATCGACCCCATCCGCCGCACCTGCTGAAACTGCTCGAGGAAGTCCTCGAAGGTGAAGGAGGCGGTGCGCAGCTTCTCCGCGGCCTCGGCGGCGGCCCTCTCATCCCAGGTCTCTTCGGCCTTCTCGATGAGGGTGAGCACGTCCCCCATGCCGAGGATCCGCGACGCCATGCGCTCGGGATGGAACACCTCGAGGTCGTCGATGCCCTCACCGACGCCGACCAGCTTGATCGGACGCCCGGTGACTTCCCTCGCCGAGATCGCCGCGCCCCCGCGGGCGTCGCCATCGAGCTTCGACAGCACGAGGCCCGTGATGTCGGTCTGCTCGAGAAAACCGGTGGCGACGTTGACGGCGTCCTGGCCGGTCATTGCATCGACGACGAGGAGCACCTCGTCGGGATCGGAGACCTTGCGTACGGCGGCCAGCTCGTCCATCAGGGCGCGGTCGATCTGGAGGCGGCCGGCGGTGTCGACCACGACGGCGGTGAAGTCGCCCTTCGACGCCGCCTTCAGCGCACTCTTTACCAGCCCGACGGGGTCGCCGGCCCGGTCGGCATGGACCGGGACTCCGATCCGCTCTCCGAGGGTCTCGAGCTGCTCGATCGCGGCCGGCCGCTGCAGGTCCGCGGCGACGAGCAACGGCTGCTTGCCCTGCCCTTTGAGGCGTTTCGCCAGCTTCGCCGCCGTCGTCGTCTTGCCCGATCCCTGGAGCCCGACGACGAGAACCACCAGTGGCGGCTTCGAGGTCGTCGCCAGTGGCTCGGCCTCGCCCCCAAGGGTCGCCACCAGCTCCTCGTGGACGATCTTCACGACCTGCTGTCCGGGCGAAAGGCTCTTGGCCACTTCCTCCCCGACCGCCCGCCGCCGAACCCGATCGAGCAGCGACGAGACCACCCCGACGTTGACGTCGGCCTCCAGGAGGGCGAGCCGGATTTCGATGAGCGTGGTGTTGACGTCGGCCTCCGAGAGCCGACCTTTGCCGCGTAGCGAAGCCATGGCGGCGGAGAGGCGGGAGGTCAGGCTCTCGAACACGTGCAGAGGGTAGGTCCCGGAATGGCCATCGGCCGTCGGCCATCGGCCGGACTCCTGCCGAGGGCAGCGGGTGACGGGCCGCGGGCGACGGGCGACGGGCGATCGGCAACGGGTAGCCTCGCTGCACAGACATCCGGGAGCCCGCATTGAATCTGACCGTCCTCGATCACCCGCTCGCCAAGCACTACCTGACCGTCCTGCGGGACCGGGACACCGAACCCGAGGTCTTTCGTGCTGCGGCGAGGCGGCTCACCTATTCATTGGTGATGGAAGCGACCCGTGACCTGAGGCTCGACGAGTGCCCCGTCGACACGCCCCTGGAGAAGACGACCGGATACTCGCTCACTCCGGTGGTTGCGATCGCGGTCCTACGGGCCGGCCTCGGCCTCCTCGACGCCGTCGTCGAGCTCATCCCCTCGGTGAAGGTCGGGTTCGCCGGTGTGCAGCGGAACGAGGAGACCGCCGAGCCGATCGAGTACTACTTCAAACCGCCCGACCTGGCCGAGGCGAGTGTCCTGATCCTCGAGCCCATGCTGGCCACCGGCGGATCGCTGTCTTGGGCGGTCAGAAAGGTGATCGACTCCGGGGCGACCGATGTGCGTTGCCTCTGCGTCGTCGCCGCTCCCGAGGGGGTGAACCGGATGAACCGCGAGCACCCGACCGTGCGGATATTCACCGCCTCCCTGGATAGGGACCTGAACGACCGCTTCTACATCCAACCCGGGCTGGGGGACATGGGCGATAGGCTCTTCGGGACGACATGACCGGGTTCGAGGAGGAGGTCGCCGCCGTTCTGCGCGGCCTGAGGCCGGGAGAGGTCGTGACCTACGGCGAGGTGGCCGCCGAGGCAGGACATCCGGGAGCGGCGCGTGCGGTGGGAAGGGTCCTCGCCACCTCGGGCGGCGACCTGCCGTGGTGGAGGGTGGTCACCAGCACCGGGCGGCTGGTGCCCGGCCACGAGGCCGAGCACGCCCGGCGGCTCCGCGCCGAGGGGGTTTCGGTGGAGGGTGAAAAGGCCGCAAAATGAGGGCACGGTGAACTTCGTTGCTCTGATCGAGAGAAAGCGGGACGGCGGGGCGTTTGCACCGGACGAGATCCGGTGGCTGATCGAGGAGTACACAGAGGGACGAGCGCCGGACTACCAGATGGCGGCCCTCTTGATGGCGATCTTCCTCAAGGGCATCGACGGCGAGGAGCTGGGTGCATGGACGCACGCCATGCTCACCTCGGGGAAGATCCTCGACTTCTCACACCTCGCGGCCCCAAAGATCGACAAGCACTCCACCGGAGGGGTGGGCGACGGAGTGAGCATCTCGCTGGCGCCGATCGTCGCCGCCTGCGGCGTGGCCGTTCCGATGATCTCCGGTCGGGGGTTGGGGCACACCGGCGGCACCCTCGACAAGCTCGAGACGATTCCCGGGTTCCGCACGAGGCTCGAGCCCGGTGAGTTCAGATCCCTCGTAGAACGCCACGGGCTGGTCCTCGCCGGGCAGTCGGACAGCATCGCCCCCGCCGACGGGATGATCTATGCCCTTCGTGACGCCACCGGGACCGTGCCGTCGATCCCGCTGATCGCTTCTTCGATCATGTCGAAGAAGCTCGCCGAGGGAATCGAAGGCCTGGTGCTCGACGTGAAGGTGGGACGCGGGGCCTTCATGAAGTACATCGAAGAGGCCCGCGAGCTCGCCGAGATCATGATCGGGATCGGACGGTCCAACGGGACCAGAGTGACCGCGTTTCTCACCGACATGAGCCAGCCCCTCGGGCGTGAGGTCGGGAATGCCTCCGAGATACGAGAGTCGCTCGATGTCCTGAAGGGCGGCGGGCCCCGGGACCTGGTCGAGCTCGTGCTCGCGCTGGGCTCCGAGATGCTGGTCCTGGGAGGGGTCGAACCCAATGAAGCCACCGCCCGGGACCGCATGCAGAAGGCGATCGACTCGGGCGCCGCGTTCGAGAAGCTGGTGGAAGTGGCCGAAGCGCAGGGGGGCGACCCCCGGGTGCTGGAGGATCCCTCTCTCCTCGCCACCGCGAAGGGGGACTACGTGATCGAAACCGAGAGGGACGGTGTTGTC
>Ga0214471_10003059_pt1 | contig 12971 bp, 9 predicted proteins | sample RVTome_5_FD_207665 | JGI IMG/M metagenome (GOLD analysis project Ga0214471, IMG submission 207665) | Soil microbial communities from uranium-contaminated site in the Upper Colorado River Basin, Wyoming, United States - RVT142D155 | ecosystem: Environmental > Terrestrial > Soil > Contaminated >...
AGGTCATCTGGTACTCGAAGAGGAGCGACTGGGGGCACCTCTACCTCTACGACCTCTCCAGCGGCGCGTTGAAGCGCCAGATCACGTCCGGGGACTGGAACGTCCTCCAGCTCCTGCGGATCGACGAGGACACCCGCACCCTCTACGTCACCGGGGGCGGTCGGGAGCCCGGGGACCCCTACTTTCAGTACTTCTACAAGGTGGCGATGGACGGCGGCGAGGTGGATCTGCTCACGCCCGATTCCGCCAACCACACCGTGAGCCTGGCCCCCACGGGCGAGGTCTTCGTGGACACGTGGTCCACCCCCGTGGATCCCGGGGCTTCGGTGGTGCGTGACCTGGACGGCGACGTCGTGCTGGAACTGGAGGAGGGCGACGTCTCCCGGCTGGTGGCCGCGGGCTGGGTGCCGCCCATCCCCTTCACGGTGAAGGCGCGGGATGGGGTGACGGACCTCTACGGCCTCATGTACCGGCCCAGCGCGTTCGACCCCGCGAAGAGCTACCCCGTTCTCAACTACCTCTACCCGGGCCCCCAGACCGGGAGCGTGGGCAGCCGGAGCTTCAACCCGTCGCGAGGCGACAAGCAATCGCTGGCGGAGCTGGGCTTCATCGTGGTGGAGGTGGACGCGATGGGCACGCCCTACCGGTCCAGGTCCTTCCACGCCGCCTACTACGGCAACATGGGGGACAACGGCCTCCCGGATCAGGTGGGGATGATCCGCCAGCTCGCCGAGCGGAACCCGTGGATGGACCTGGACCGCGTCGGCATCTGGGGCCACTCGGGCGGTGGCTTCGCGTCCACGGCGGGCATCCTGCGCTATCCGGACTTCTACAAGGTGGCGGTGTCGCAGGCGGGCAACCACGACAACCGCAACTACGAGGACGACTGGGGGGAGAAGTGGCAGGGCCTCCTGGAGGTGTACCCGGACGGCACGACCAGCTACGACAACCAGGCCAACCAGATCGTGGCGCGGAACCTGGAGGGCAAGCTCCTCCTGGCCCACGGCACCATGGACAACAACGTGCCGCCCTTCAACACGCTGGTGGTGGTGGACTCCCTCATCGCCGCCAACAAGGACTTCGACCTGATCATGTTTCCGAACCGGCGCCACGGCTTCGGCAACGAGCCTTATATGATGCGTCGGCGGTGGGACTACTTCGTGAGACACCTCCTCGGCGCCGAGCCGCCGGAGTACGAGATCGGGAGCTGGCGGCGGCCGGTGATGTGAGGGGGCGCTGGCGGATCGGCGACCGAAGGTGAGCGGATCAAGGGGCGTTCGGACATCGGCCCCGATCTTCGTGGTGGGGCACCCCCGGTCGGGCACCACCCTGGTGCAGCTTCTCCTTCTGGAGAACCGGAGCCTCGTGTCCGCGCCGGAGACGCACTTCTTCCGCTTCGCCCTGCTGGCGGCGCCGGGGTGGGAGGACGCGCCGCTGGGGCCGGACGCCCTCGACGCCGTGCTCGATCGACTCGCGGCCAAGGACGTGGCGCCGCCGGCCGGTGTGAAGGAGGCGCTTCGTGCGCAAGCCGCCGGAGGAACTCGGGCCATCTCCGCCCCCGGGGCACCAGCGTCGGCTGGTCCTGGGGAAGCGCGCCCGGCGCTGGGCCTCCCTGACCGGTGCCGTGCGCCGGACCGAGAGCAGGGACGAGCGCATCCTGTCGGTGCGCTACGCCGACGTCGTGGCGGAGACCGAGGCGACCGCGCTTCGCATGTTTCGCCATGTGCAACTGGAGCCTCCCGAGGCCGGCTTCGGTCGATTCTCGGAGCGGCACGGCGAGGTCGTTCAGGCCGCCGAGACGTGGAAGGCCCTGGCCGCTGGCGGCGAAGTGGTGGACCGCCGCGGCGTGTGGCGCCAGCGCATCCGGCTGAGGGACGCCGCCGTCATCGAGGTGCTGTGTCTGCGCGCGAAGGTCGGTGCGGGGTTGCCCGTGTCCCCCGGACTGGCGCTCCTGGGGCTGCTCATGACGCCCCTTCTGGCAATCGATTGGCTGATCTCGCAGCTGCGTCGCGGCTGACGCACGCGTCCGCCGCCGACGGGGGGGTTTGCGCGGCGCGCCCGCCTCCCGGAGAATGTCTCCGTCCGTTCCCCTGAAGGAGATCGATCCATGACGATCCGGCCGGCCCCGGTGCCATCCGTGCTCCTCGCGCTCCTGGCGCTGTGCGCCCCCTCGTCGCCCCTCGCCGCCGCCGCCACGCAGGGCAGGTCCGGCGGCGGTGGCCAGTCGGTCGCCGACACGCTCCCCTCCGTCGCGGGCAAGACCGAGGGCATGGAGCGCATGGAAGGCTGGTTCCCGCTCTACTGGGATGCCGACCAGGGCCAGCTCTGGATGGAGATCGACAAGCTGGACACCGAGGTCCTGCACCTCAACGGCCTGGGCGCCGGACTGGGCTCCAACGACATCGGCCTGGACCGGGGCCAGAACCAGGGCTCGCGCATCGTGAGGTTCGAGCGCGTCGGCCGGAAGATCCTCATGGTGCAGCCCAACTACGACTTCCGCGCCAGCTCCCCCAACCCGTCGGAGGTGCAGGCCGTGACGGACGGCTTCGCGCGCTCCGTGCTGTGGAGCTTCCCGGTCGTGGCCGAGACCGGCGGCCGGGTGTTGGTGGACCTGATGCCCTTCGTCATGCAGGACATGACCAACATGGCGGGCCGCCTCCAGCCCGGGACGTACCGACTCGACGCGGGGCGCAGCTCGGTCTACATGCCCATGACGATGAACTTCCCGGAGAACACCGAGGTTGAGGTGGAACTGACCTTCGTGCGCCAGGCGGGCGCGGGCGGCGCGGGGGGCGGGGGCGGTCGGGGCGGCGGCGCCTTCGAGGGGGTCCAGAGCGTGGCGGCGACGGGGGACGCGGCCAGCCTGCGTATGCACCACTCCTTCGTCAAGCTCCCCGGCGACGGCTACGCGCCCCGAGCGTACGACCCCCGCTCGGGTTACTCCGCCATGTCCTACGAGGACTACGCGGCCCCCCTGGGGGAGCCCATGACGCAACGCTTCATCCGCCGGCACCGGCTTGAGAAGCGGGACCCCGGCGCCGACATGAGCGAGCCCGTGGAGCCCATCGTCTACTGGTTGGACCCGGGGGCCCCCGAGCCCATCCGTTCGGCCCTCCTGGAGGGGGCGGCCTGGTGGAACCAGGCCTTCGAGGCCGCCGGCTTCGTCAACGGCTTCCAGGTGCGCGTCCGGCCCGACAGCATCAGCTCCCACGACATCCGTTACAACGTCATCAACTGGACGCACCGCTCCACCCGGGGCTGGAGCTACGGCGGCTCGGTGAGCGACCCCCGCACGGGGGAGATCATCAAGGGCGTGGTGACTCTGGGCTCCCTGCGGGTGCGCCAGGACTACCTGATCGCCGAGGGGCTGCTGGCGCCCTACGTGGAAGGGGATGAGACGCCGCCCGAGCTGGCCGAGTGGGCCCTGGCTCGCATCCGCCAGCTCAGCGCCCACGAGGTGGGCCACACCCTGGGCCTGGGGCACAACTACTACGACAGCCAGGCCGGACGCATTTCGGTGATGGACTACCCCCATCCCCTGGTAACGCTGAACGCCGACGGCAGCCTCGACTACTCCCAGGTCTACGACACCGACATCGGCGAGTGGGACAGGGTGACCATCGATTACGGCTACCGGCAGTTCTCTCCCGGGACGGACGAGGCCGCCGCGCTCACGCGCATCCTGGACGAGGCCTGGGAGCGGGACGTCATCTACATGACCAACCAGGACATCTCCACGCATCCTCGGGTGGACCAGTGGTCCAACGGCACCGACGCCGCCGCGGAGCTGGACCGTATGATGGCCGTCCGGGGCGCGGCGCTGTCGCGTTTCGGCGAGCGGGCCATCAAGAACGGCATGCCCATGGCCACCCTGGAGGAGGTCCTGGTGCCCCTTTACCTGCACCACCGCTACCAGGTGGACGCCGCGGTGACGGTCCTGGGGGGAGTGGACTACATCTACTCGCTACGGGGGGATGGGCGAGAGCCCTTCCACCGGGCTTCGGGGGACGAGCAGCGCCGGACGCTCCGCTCTTTGCTGGCCACGATCACCCCGTCGGCGCTGGCTCTTCCGGACGCGGTGCTGGACGACCTCCCACCCCGGCCCTCGGGGTACGGCGGCAGCCGGGAACTCTTTCCCCGCTATACGGGGAGCATGTTCGACGTGGTGTCACCGGGCGTATTGGCGGCGGACGCGGTGGTGGCCCAGGTCCTGGACGGCACCCGGGCGGCCCGCCTGGTGGAGCAGAGCGCCCTGGACCCGTCGCTGCCGGGCCTGGGCGAGGTCATCGACGCGGTGATGGACGCCGCCTTCGGCGCCACGCCCGCGAGCGCCTACGAAGCGGAGATCGACCGCGCCGTGGAGCGCGTTGCCGTGGAGCGCCTCGTGGGCCTGGCCGGAAGCGGGCGTATGCCCCAGGTCAGGGCGGTGGCCATGCACCGGCTGGATCGGTGGGCGGCGAGGCTGGCCACCATGGCGGCCGAGGCCACGGGCGAGGCCGATCAGGCCCATTGGGCGCTGCTCGCCTACGACATCGGCCGCTTCAAGGACGGAGACCTGGCGGAGTCGCCTCTGCCGTCCATCCTGTCGGCGCCGCCCGGGGCGCCCATCGGCGAGCCGGCGATGGAGTGGCTGCGCTCCATCGAGCCGTGGTGCTCGTGGGATGGCTGGAGGGGAGGGTCGTAGGGCGCGAATCCTACGGCCAGCGATCTCCTATTGAACGACCAGCTCCACCCTCCGATTGTGCGCCCTCCCGGCCTCGGTCGCGTTTGAGGCCACGGGCGCCAGGGGCCCCACGCCGCTGGCGAGGAGCCGATCCGACGCCACGGCGTACCGGGTCGTCAGTTCCTCCACCACGGCGGCCGCCCGACGGGAGGACAGATCCATGTTGGAGGCAAGCCCCCCCGCGTTGTCGGTGTGCCCCACCACGTGGAGCTTGAGGGAGGGGTTCCCGTCGAGTAGTCTGCCGATCTCCGCCAGCGCTTGCGCCGACTCGGGCGTCAGGTCGTCGCTTCCCGTATCGAAGTACACGCCGTACACGGCGGCATGCCCTGCGGCCAGGAGGTCTCTGCCCAGGGCCTCGGCCGTGACGGCCACCATCCCGGTTTCCATGGGGGCCACCTCCACCACATGGATCCGGGAACGGGAGCCCGCCCCCACGTAAACGGCCACCCAGACATCCCCTTCGGGCCTTGCGAGGCGCGCGACCAGGTAGCGTTCCGGCGGGAAGTACCCGACCGTCGGGACGTCGATCTCCGGGCCGCACTCCTCGTTGCCGCACGTGAAGACGATCTCGAACGCTCCGGCCCCGAGGGCCTGCTGGTAGTTCCGGATCCGCTCCAGGGAGGACCGGTCCTCGGGGTCCTGGTAGTCCATCCTGGTGACCTTGCCTTCGAGCCGCTCGGTCTTCACGGTGCCATCGGCCCGCACGGGACCCACCACGATCTGCTGCTCGTCGAAGGCTCTCACCTCGGGATCGCTCAGAAGGAACGACCCGGCGTACGCCTGGATGAGGGGGTGCCCCTCCTGGGCCGACGCGGTCCCGATCGATGCCAACACCAGTACCCACGTGACGGCGGCGGTGATCATCCGGGAGGACATGACGGTGTCTCCTGCCTGAAGATGGTCCTGAAGAGGACCCTCCGGGCGCGGCGATCCTGGGTCACGTTTGCCGATGGGGGACGTGGAGGGGACCGGCGAGAAGGGCGCCTTCACCGATCGGGAAGGCGGAGCTCCAGGATGCGGGTTGCCTTCTCCCGATCCGAACCAGGGCTCGGGGATGGGGGTCCCGCATCCGAAAGATAGTGGAAAGCGAGGGCGGGCACCGCTCACTCCCCACGCAGCGATTGGATCGGATCGACGTTGGAGGCGCGGCGCGCCGGCAGGTAGCTCGCCAGGAGCCCGACGAGGAGCATCGTCGCGGACATCCCGACGAACGTGCCCGCGTCGATGGCCTCCACGCCGAACAGCAGGTTGCCGAGGATGCGGGTGCTCGCCAGCGCCGCGGCGATTCCCAGCGCGACGCCCAGCAGCACCACGCGCGCGCCCTGTCCGACGACCATCCCCTGTACGCGTCGGGCCTCCGCGCCCAGAGCCATGCGCAGGCCGATCTCCTGCGTGCGTTCGGCGACGACATAGGACAGCACGCCGAACAGCCCGATCGCGCCCAGAATGAGCGCCATCAGCGAGGCGATGCCGAGCGTGAGCATCGTGAACGACAGGCGCACCATGGAGTCGGCGGCGAGGCCCTCCATCGTGAACATGCGGTACATCGGCGCCATGGGGGCGATCTCCCGGACGATCTCGCGAATCTCGGGCCCGATCGACTCGGCGCGCGGCGTCTTCACGACGTAGGCCGGAGAGGACAGGGCCCACTGGGTCGGGGTCTGCCCGACGAGCGGAAAGTAGATCATCGGCTGGGGATCGTCGCGGAACCCGTACTGGAGCACGTCCTCGACCACGCCCACGACGGTTTCCCACTGATCGAGGTCCCTACTCTTCAAGCGCTGGCCCACGGGGCTCTCGCCGGGCCACATGAGGTCGGCGGCCGAGCGGCTCACGATCACGTTGCCGAGGTCGGAGATGTGGTCGGAGCGCTGGAACGCGCGGCCCTGTCGAACCTCGATCCCCATCGTCGCGAAGTAGTCCTCTCCCGCCCAGGTGTGGTAGACCAGAGCGCCGCCGTCGACGTCGGCGGCCGTGGCCTCCGTCAGGTACCGGCCGCTCGACACGCCTTCGTTGAGAGGGAGGTTCTCGACGATGCCCACGGACGCGACGCCCGGGAGCGCCCTGATCCGTTCCGCGAAGTCCATGTGAAACGCGGCCCAGGCCGGGCCGTCGGTCAGATCGCTCCGCTCGGGCGCGATCTGGAAGGTGAAGAGATCGGCCGTGTCGTAGCCGGGATCGACGTTGCGCAACGACCAGAAGCTGCGGACCAGGAGCCCCGACCCGATGAGGAGGACGAGCGCGAGGGCCGTCTGCCCGACGACGAGCCCGTTTCGCGCCCAGTGACGCCGGCCCGTGGATCCACGGCCGGCCTCGCGCAGCCGGTCCAGATTCGGCGCGGACGCGCGGATGGCGGGTAGGAGGCCGCACGCGAGCGCCGCGAACAGCGACGCGCCGAGCGTAAACAGGAGCGTGGTCGCGCCGAGACCGACCTCGCCCAACCGAGGCACGTCGTCGGGCGCGGCTCGAATGAAGAGCGGGAGGCTCACCCGGGCGAGCCCGACCGCGAGCGCGCCGGCCAACCCCGCGATCAGCACGGCTTCCGCCATCTGGGAACGGATGAGCGCCCGCCGACCCGCGCCGAGCGCCCGCCGCACGGCCAGGTCCCGCTGCCGGTGCTCCGCCCTGACGATGAAGAGGTTGGCGACGTTGCCGCACGCGATGAGCAGCACGATGCCCACCGATCCGAGCAGGACCCGGAGAGGCCCCCTCACGTCACCGAGGAGCTCCTCCTCCATGGACCGCACGACCGGGCGGTGCCGCTCCATGAGTCGAGCGTAGGCGGCCGAGCCCCCGAAGCGTTCCGGAAGCTGCAACGCCAAGCGTGTGAGCTCGTCGGCCAGGGCCTCGTTGGTCACGTCCGGTGCGACCCGGCCCACGAGAGGCGCGCCGAACCGGCCCGGAGTGATGTCCTCGGCACGCACGTCGCTCGGAACCCACAGGAGCACGTCCTCCCGCGGGAACCAGAAGCCGGGTGCCATGACTCCGATGACGGTCCGGTTCGTGCCGGAGATGTAATAGGATTGGCCGATCACGTCCGGATCCGACGCGAACCAGGAGGTCCACGCCGCATGGCTGATCACCGCCACGCGGTCTTCGTCCTCGGGCGTGGGAAGCCGGCCCAGGATCGGCGTCGCCCCGAGCGTGCTGAACAGCGACGGGGTGGGAAAGGACATGCGGACGCGCTCGGTTCGGTCGCCCACGCGCAACGTGCTGGTAAACGAGTTGTACGTCGACACGGACTCGAGCAGCTCCGACTGCTCTCCGTAGTGCACGTAGAACTCCGCCGCCACGCCGAACTCGTCGGGGAACTCCGTGCCGGGCGCCGAAGCCGCGATGTGGACGAGGCGATCCGATGCGGGATAGGGGAGCGGCTCCAGCAACACGGTGTCGACGATGCTGAAGATTCCCGCGTTCGCCCCGATCGCGAGCCCCAGCGTGATCACGGTGACCGCGGTAAAGCCCGGGGCGCGCCGGAGCGCGCGCAGGGCGAGGCGGAGGTCCTTGGTCCACTCGTTCATCGTCATCGCCACTTCCCTCCCCGTCGTGTCGGGATCCCGGGCGGTCGCCCAGGTCGGATTCCAGCGCTCCGCGAGCGCGCCGCGGACGAGATCGAAGCTGGTGCTGAGCGAGAAGAGCAGCACCGCCAGCGTGCCGCGCCTCGCCGCCAGTTCGTAGTCGGACTCGATCTGTTCGATGATGTCCGGGGCGAACTGCCGCCTGAACCCGAGCGGGAACAGACGCACGAGCAACGTGAGGAACGACCTCACGGACCGCCCGCCGCCCCCAGACGCTCCTCCGCCAGGGCGGCCACGGCTTTGAGGCGGCGGGCCGCTTCGGCGAGCGTCGTTCGCCCCTCGGGCGTGAGCGCGTAGTACCTGCGCGTCCGGCCCGGGTGGGGTTCCTCCGCATGCGAGGGCTCGGCCTCCCGCACCAGGCCCCTCGTCATCAGCCGGGCCAGGACCCGGTAGAGGGAGCCGGCCCGGGGCGTCAGCGTCCCGTCGGACTCGGCCTCGACGGCGCCCTTGATGGCGTACCCGTAGAGGGGCCCTTCCGCCATGGCCAACAGGACGTGGTACTCGATGTTGCTCGGGCCGGATTCGCTTCCGTCGGTCATCACCGCCTCGTGGGTCGAATTTCCTCACTTCGCATATATACGGTTAGAGTATATAACGAACGGAATGGTTGCAAAGCGGCCGGCGCGATGCGTGTCCGATCGACCGCGGGGGGCTCGGTTCGTCGTCGGATTGGGAGGCGGGTATGCTCCCCTACCCGAGCGCGCCCCCCAACACCCCCGCCACCGTCGGCCCCCGATACTCCAGGGTGCGCCGGTCCGCCACCCGGGCAGTCACCCTCCCGTCCTGCGGCCATCGCCCTGCCCGCCGGAGCAGCGCCCGCGTGGCCACGCCTCCACCCAACCGCGCGGCCAGGAACGGGACCCCCCCTAGTGGGGGCCGCACGAAAACCTCGCGAAAGACGTGGGGGGCGGGGCCCACGGCGACGACTTCCGGCAGGGAGGCCAGAGCCCGACGCACGCCGGCGCGAATCGCCTTCCTGGCTTCGGACCCCGAAAGGTGGACGACGGCGCCCCGCTCGTCCCGGCGCTTGACTTCCGCCCAGACGATCCCGGGCACCAGATCCCGGGCCTCCCGCACCGCTGCCCGGTCCCCGGCCAGGAACGCCGTCGGCACCCCCAGCTCCGCCGCCAGGAAGACGGCGGCACCGGCCTCGCCCACTTCCACCCCGTCCAGCCAGCAGCGCCGGGGACGGCGCCGGCTCCAGGAGTGGGCCAGGACGGCGTCCGCCGCCCCCTCCCGCGCGTGCTGGCCCACGAGCAGGAGGGCGTCCACGGTGGCGTCGAGGCCGGGCAGCCACCCGCCGGCCCCGATATCCGCTCCGGCGCCCGCGCCGCCCCCGGGGCCGGGCCGGGCTCCCGCGCCCACCCCCTGGATCAGCTCCACCTCCTGGGGCCAGCCCTCCCTGGGGAGGTCGTCACCGTGGCCGTGGCCGTCCCGGATCAGGACACTCGTCGCTCCGGCCTCCAGGGCTCCCTCAACGGCGGCCCGCACCTCCCCGGCCAACAGCTCCACGGCCTGGTCCTTCCAGCGGCGCGCCGCTGGGTCGCCGTAACGGTGGGGGTCCCAGCGCTCCACGCCCGCGACGCCCTCCAGGTCGGTGAGGATGTAGACGCGCACGGGGGGGTTACATCCGGCCCGAGGCGAGCGCCCGGACCAGGGCGGGCCCCGCGATGCGGAGCCCCTGGGCCCGGACGAACCAGGCCCGGTTGGACCAGCCCTCCAGCAGGCGGAGCTGGTACCCGGCGAAACGGCCCTCGTCCCCCATGGGGTGGACGGGGGGCACCCATGCGGTCGCGCACCGCCGGGCCAGGGCGTCCAGGGCTCCACAGCGGCGCTCCGCGACGGACAGCGCCCCGGGAAGCTCCACGCCCAGGTGCTCCCGCGCCAATCGCCAGCCCAACAGGAAGGCCCGCTCGAAGCGGTGGGCGCGGGCCGCGGCCAGGAGGCCCTCCCAGTCCACGTCCGGGTGCGCGTTCAGCCACGCCGGGAGGTCGGCCAGCCAGCGGAGGCGGAACCAGGCGTGCCCGGAGCCATGGACGCTCAGGTGGAGGATCTCATCCTCCGCGCCCAGGGTGGGGAGGTCGGTGCCGGCCAGCGTGCGCGATCGGCGGCGCTCCCAGAGGGCGTCCAGCCTTCCCTCCAACCCTCTGTACGGCGACAGCAGGGTGCGGTGCAGCTCCAGGATCACCTGGCCCCGAGTGTAGGCCACATGGTGATGAGGTACGGGCGACGGGCCGGCCCTGGCGGCGGCCGGATGGAGCGCGTAACCCAGCTCGTCCACGACGGCCTGAGCCCGCGGGAAGTCCTCCTCCGCCACCAGGACGTCGATGTCGCGGAAGAAGCGCAGCCCGAGGTCGCCGTCCAGCTCCTGGGCCAGGACCGGGCCTTTGAACGCCAGGGAGCGGATCCCCGACTCCGTCAGCTTCCGGACCAGCTCCACGAGGGCGCGGGCGTGGGCGAGGCTCCGCGCGGCCACGGCCGACGCTTCGTCGGTCAGGCGGCCCAGGGCGGCGGGAGGGATGTGCCCCCGGAGGCCCGCATCCGCGACGCGCCGGAACAGAAGGGGCGTGAGGCGGTGGTACGCGAAGATGTCCAGGACATCGTCCCAGGAGGCCGTGGGTGCCGGGAGCAGCTCCTCCAGCCGGCCGCGGCCCACCGCGGCGCCGTCCTCCGGGCCCCGCGACGGAGCGGTCGGGCGCGCGACACGGAGCAGAAGGGCGAGCACCGGCGCGTCCGACGGGGCGGATCCTGGCTCGGTCATGTTGCGGATCACCCTTTCCGACCGGAGAATGTTCCTCCCCGAGACCCGCGCCCTTCGGCCGGCCGGGGAGCGTCACTTCGTCCAGCAAGTGGAAGCGGAGGAGATGGTCCCAGGAGAACCGGTGGCTCCGGGCGATCTCCTGATCCCTCGGGTCCTGCACCAGACGTGGAAGACGGCCGACGTCCCGGCGGTGTTCCACGAGTACCGCGCCTCCTGGCGCCGGCACCATCCGGCCTGGAGCGTCCGGCTGTGGACCGACGCCGACAACCGGCGCCTGGTGGCAGACCACTACCCCTGGTTCCTGGAGCGGTACGACGCCTACCGCTACCCCATCCAGAGGGCCGACGCGGCGCGGTACTTCATCCTCCACCGCCACGGCGGGCTCTACGTCGATCTGGACTTCGAATGCCTGCGGAGCGTGGAGCCGCTGCTGGCGCCGGGGAAGTGTACCCTGGGGATGGAGCCCGCCGGCCACGCCCGGGCGTTCGGCCGTGAGCGCATCCTGTGCAACGCCTTCATGGCGGCGCCCCCGGAGCATCCCTTCACGGAGGCGGTCCTTCATGCCCTGCCGGGCAGCGCCAATGCCGTGCCCATCCACGACCGCGCGTTCATCCTGGAGACCACGGGGCCCTTCCTCCTGACCCGTGTGTTCGAACGGTTCGAGAAGCGCGAGGCCGTGGCCGTGCTGGACTCCAGGCTTATCTACCCACTGACCATGCAGGAAGCGGACGTCCTGCGCGGCGTCCCACTGGCGGACGTCGAGGCCGCTTCCGCCATGCCGGATGCCGAGGCCCTGCGGAGGCGCCTCACCGGCGCATACGCCGTCCACTACCACGTGGGGACGTGGTGGCGGCCGCGGCCGTGACGGCTCCGGGGTGAGCGCCGCTCACCAGCGCCACGAGCCCAGGTGCAGGTGGGTGGCGTAGTCGCCGAACTGGCACGAGGAGCCACAGGATGGATTACGGCAGCGCACGCCGGGGTTGGGCAGAAGCGTGACCCCTCGGCCCTCGCGCCACGCCTGGTGATACACCCGGGTCACCAGCCCCGGACCCGTGGATTCCAGGACGTCCTCCTCGGAGCGGATGGGGCGACACGCCGCCACCATGGCGTCGAGCAGCGCGTCCAGGAAGGGATGCCCGGCCGCGGCGCCGAGCATGTAGTTGGCCACGCGCAAAGCGTGCTCATGGCCGTGGCGCGCCAGGGCCTCGGCGTCCAGCGTCTTCTCCTCGGCGACGACGCACTCCAGGTCGCACAGGTCGTCGAGAGGGCGCCGGAAGACCACGTCCAGGTCGGCGTAGAACCCTCCGTGGGTGCGGAGCGCCAGCATGCGCCACAGGTCCGTCCGCTGCACCTGCAGGGGAAAGCCGTCGTAGAGAGCGAGGAGGTCGGGGCGCTCGGCGACTACGAGGTCCCGGCACGCGACGTCGTCGTGGAAGCGGTACTCCCAGCCCGGATGCCGGACCCGCCACAGGTCGGGCAGGCGCCTACGCAGGGCGACGTACGCCTCGCGGGTGCTATGCGTCTGATGCAGGATGCGCGGGATCACGGCGCGCATGGGTCAGGGCTTCGATGATCGCCTTCTTTTCGTCTCGTAGATGCCACCAGGTGCCGCTCCAATGATGCACCGCCACCGAGTCGGCCGGCCATCGCCCGGCGGCGGCCTCGGCCAGGTAGGCGTCGCGCCGGGCCGCGCCCTCGGCGTTCCACCCCCCGAAGAAGCCGAGGTTGGTGGCGTCCAGGAGGGGATAGAACACGTTCGGGGGGTGGATGAACACGTCCCCTACGGGCCTGTCAGCGACGACGTCGGTGAGCATGAGGGGGCCCGTGGAATTGAGGACGCAGGCCTCGCCCCGCTCGTTCCGGGCATGGCGGCGCTCGACCAGCGCGCGGTGGACCTCCGACCACAGCG
>Ga0214471_10003061_pt1 | contig 12962 bp, 8 predicted proteins | sample RVTome_5_FD_207665 | JGI IMG/M metagenome (GOLD analysis project Ga0214471, IMG submission 207665) | Soil microbial communities from uranium-contaminated site in the Upper Colorado River Basin, Wyoming, United States - RVT142D155 | ecosystem: Environmental > Terrestrial > Soil > Contaminated >...
CAGGTGGCCTAAAGAGGCTTCAGAAAAACTTGGCATGATTACTGACTCTTCCAACAAGAAAAGAGAATTACGAATATCCACAGTGCAGCAGTAAAGAAACAGGCGACACGCCAGAGCCACATGGCCTTACTCATCGCACCACTTCGATGTGTAAGCCGCGCCGAAGGCCATCACCATGCGATCATGCCCTTCCGGCTTCGCTTTGAAGTCGCCCTCCACGTGGCAATCATTGCACACCGCAGCGAAGGCGTCACGATCTACCTGAGAAACGCAATCACGCCCGGCGCAACCATGAAGCAGAGCCAGTACGAAAACAAGTAGCACAAGCCCTATCCAGCTAATTGCAAGCATAACGGCGGCTAGAAAAACCACCGGAGTTTTTGTCTTCATAATTAAATCCATGTGTACAAGACTACTATCGCTAGCAGAGTATTGACGATTATCAGCCCGCGGATGATCGGCTCCTCGGTCTCCCACCAACTGCGCACTCGGGCGATCCAATCCGTCATGACGCCTCCTCGGCGATCGTAGCGTCGCTTTGGTAAGCGATTTTCCAGTGCTCGATATCAATAATGCCGATATCCGAAGAGCCCGCGTTGCGCTCCAATGCGAGTCTTGCTCGTTCACGAACCTTCTGTTCGGAGGGCAGCTCCAGCGTGACCGGAGCCGGATGGTAAAACCAGGTCTCGTACAAAATGGTCGTACGAGGAAGCTGCAAAGGGAGCGGACTGGAAATGAACCCGCTTGATAGGTAGATCATCCCTCAAAGGCTCCAATGGAGGGCACCGCTGGACGAACGCGACCCTCGATGTCTACGGCTAACCCGGATGCGGGATCTCCAGCGGATACGCAAGGCGAAGACGCGAGGATCTGATAGAGATTCTTATCCGTGTTGACAAACAAGGGGTCCGTTCCATTAGGAAGACTATGGACATCAAAATCCACGCCTTGAGTACCAGTAAAAGACAAGACCGGATTGGTGGAATCTGAGTAGCAGTTATAGTCGATGCCAACCGGATCTAGCCCAGCCTTCCCAACAATCGCAGCGATGCCAGTCACGGGCGAATCGAAGACAGACCCTTCGATAATAGGATCTGTATCCCATGATGCATTGGTAAGGCTTATACCATAATCCCTATACCCGACGTGAGTATTGCCCCTACCAGTCAGGGTATACCCTGCGGCAGTCCCTGCATTAATTTGTCGACTGCCGCCGATGAAAAGGGTGTTATTGACAACAAGCCCACCCGATGCGCCAGCGGCAGTTATCAGGATGATGTTGTCTGCTTGGTTTGCTGTTAACTCACATTGTTCAATTTGGAAATTCCCTATGGACTGGATGGAATAGTTAATGTCTGTCAAACTGCCAATTTTTGCTCTGTAGCAGAGAACATCCCCATCAGCGACCCCCTGCATAACAATGCCGTCAGCCTTATCTGAGTAGAGATGCAAATCCTCGTACAGAATCGACACATTGGCTACGGCCAGAAGGAGGAGAGTATTCACCGAGCCGGAAGTCAGATGAACCTTGGACGCCCCTCGCCCCATCCCAGAGACCTGAATTCGACGACCAATCTCAGCGGGCCGAGCATTGCCAGACGGGTTAGGCGCAATCGTAGTGTCTTCTGCAACGTCACCCGCCAACACAATCACTCGCGAGCCATGTGTTACTTTGTTGCCTTCCAATGCAAACTCAAGCGTTGCCCATCCAGCATCCGGATAGTATCCCTGATAGGTCGGAGCTACTGGGTTCGTGTCGATGCCATTGACCGGATCTACCCAGTAAACAGGGTGCAGCACCTCGCGCCCCTTGAACGGATCAAATTGCCCTTGTGCTCTGAGTACAACAGTCTCTAGCGCAATTTTACCAGCACCTGCCGAAAGGCCAATAAAGACCTCACCGCTGACCTCAAACAATCCAATGGGACTGAGTCCAGCAGTTACGTTCGTACTGAGATTAATTTCGCCGGACTCATACCAAGTCAAGCCATCCTGTGATGTGTACATGAACAACGTCTTTAAGTCACCGTCCACCCCTGCTTGTGAGTCTATGATTTCGGTAGCCAAAAACATCCCGCTGGAATGTCGCAGTCCCCAATACATGGAATGCGCAGACCTGGTCGTTTCAAGAGCGCGGGTGTAGTAGGAAAATTCTCTGTCGAATATCCAGATCCCCTTGGTGGTGCTATCCACGTCGTTATCAGAGGGGTTGATGATGAAGTCTTCGGCGAAAAGCAAATCGGTTGCAATATACTTCTTGTCATCTGAAAAGCTGCGAAATCCATCTAATGCGTTGTACGCTGTTACATCTAAATTATCTGTCCACGGCGTTTGCCCATCCCATTGGATCAGGCCGCTGGCGAATTGAGTATCGCCAAACCCAAGGTAGATATCATTGGTGTACGTGTCCTGTATCACCACGTGGCAATGCGTCACGTTGTTTGTGGAGCCATCTTGATTCAGCGTAAGCGCAGCAGACCAAGTGTCTCCCCTATCAAGGGAGACCATAAGCCTTACTTGATCGTGGGTACTTCCCGGAACTCTGCTCGCCAAATTTGTGTTGTATTCGCCATAAAAAAGCCGACCGTCCCTCGCCTCAAGAAATCCACGTGTCTCTAAAATTGTGATGTTTGGTGAGTGCACGGCTCCCAACTTGCCTACAGCAGATACCGGGAGACCATCGTCATACGATGGAGAATTCGCCCCGAAGGAAAGTCCGCCATCCACGGACTTGTACAAGAAGCGAAAGCTTGTTGATCCCTGATTCACTAACAGGAAAATGAGGTCCTCAGTCGAGGTCGGGAATACGCCTCTAACAATGGCGCCAGCGCCTAACGCCACGGAACTATCATTAAGAAGTGTCTCCGCGTCATAGAGACTTATGCCGTTCTGCCCATTGATATCTGTACGGTAGAGAGTCTTATCCTGCGTCCCCGTGTGAGTACCGTACAGGTACCTACCATCTGACATCCTGGCGCTGATATCTCGCCATCCAACCGGAACGAGGCGAGTAGGAACCTCCGGATCGCCGGGATCAGTAAATGGAGGGTTCAACGATACGTCCGAACCCCAAAGTTTGGCACACATTAGAATGGCTCCACAGTGATGTCGGCGTTATCCATCCCAAGAGCTGTCACGTAAAAGTCGGTAATCCATTCTGAATAAGGAATGAGAACCCGAGTGTTGGGAGGCACCGTCCATCTCTTCTTGTAGGTGGCCGCAGTGTTCACGCCGCTATAGCTTTGCAGATTAGCCTTTCCCACAGCAGCAGAGCCGGCGTTGAGCACGACATATCCACCCGTGCAGGTGGACCCGCCAAAGACCACAACAAGCCCGGATACCTTGTCTACCTCAGCGTATGCACCAGCAGCGTACTCTGTATCATCTACAGCTCCATAGGTAGCCGTTGCGTCATACGCTTCAAGGGTATGCCATGAGTAGGTTTTTGCGCTGACATCTCCAGATCCAGCCCATTCATTCGTCACCACCTCCCCACTCGCGTCGAGGGTGCTAGCCAAACTTAGAGTTGGCCTAACAGCCAACCCACTTCCACTAGCAGCCTCTAATGCAGCTCTTTGTGCACTGGTAATAGCCATTTTCCTTCTCCTTTCAGTGGCACTAACTTACACAGTTGAGTCTGGCGAAATTTCCAAAGAATCCCTTTGCTGCATTGTTATATGCTAGTGCTGCTTCGTGTTTGTTCTGAAAAAGACCTAAAGAATAAGTCCGACCCCTGCACTTAATTTGTGCTTTCCAAGACTTCCTTGCTTTGTTCCAAGATACCCCTCTATATCCAGACATGTTCTTGTAATTGTTAGCTTTAGCCTTATTTTGAGACTGAGTGCAGACTTGTAGGTTACATTTCCTATTGTCAGTTACAATTCCATTTATATGGTCTATCACTAAGCCTTTAGGTTGACGCCCTAATATAAATTGGTGTATTCCTATACGATTATGCCTACCAGTATTTCCATTCACACGCTTTACTTCATATCTAGTCTTATCAATGTCTGCACACCATGATATACCACGACAGCGTTCATAGTCTTCATCATCAACTAAGACTTCGTATCCGTTAGTAGTTGTTAGTATCTTCATAATGCTCCATTGTTACAGAAATTTACTTCTTCTTCTTCTTCTTCTTAACATATCCTACAACACTCCCACCCTCTTCAGGCGCGCATATATGCATATATTTATCTCCCTTCAGGCTCTTCGTCCTAATCTTACTCCCCTTCTTCTTAGCACACTTATCAAATTTAGCTGGCATTGTGTTCTCCTCATTGGCTCAACTGTTCCTCACCTAGAGCAGGTCCTAAAGCTTTTAACAATGTTGGAGCCCTTCCTTCAAAACCTTTTTGTACATTAACGGCCCCAAATACAGGTACGCGCCCCAATGCAAACTTACCAGTGCTCTCAAGACTAAACTCTTCTTCTTTGACGCTCCTCTTACCATCTGCCCACAACCCTGCCAGCAGCCCAACAGTATCACTAATAGCAGGCCCGGCCAAAAAGCCAAGTGCCCCCTGCTTTCCATACCCAAGAGACCTAAACGCATCAAAAGCCAGACCAAGCGTGCCTGAATAACTCATTGCATCTGCGTACAGTTCCAATACTTCCATCTGATTTCGCTCTACATTCTTCCCCGACAAAAACCCTCTCATATCTCCAATAACCCATCCAGTGGCTGGAAACAGAGTAACCAACATCGCCACAGCAGTTGGATCACGATCTTCTAGTACACGCTGCCGAACAAGCTTACTTTGTTGGAACGCAAATGTCTTAAATTGCAGTAAAATCCTCGACAGCACCTTAGCTTCATTATACCAGACAGGAAAATCCTGTGCTCGGTTCGCAAACTGCGTCTCGTCAGAGATAATAAACCCAGCTCGGCTAACTTGTGCCTCTGTCAATCCTCCAGCCTTTAGAGCCTCATATGGATCTATATCTAACGATCGCAGCTCCTTGGCGTAGCGCAAGCTGCTCTTTAGTGAGGTATCACCTTCTTGCATCAATGCCCGAAAATCTGTAAAGGTCCTGTCAGCGTGATACCTCCCAATCTCATAAGCAACCTGTCTAGTTCCTCGATCAAAAGGTGTCATCCCAGTAAAACGCAGAAAATACGTAGCTGCCGCAGGAACCTTTCCTCTGGTCTGGGTGAATAGCTCGCCCATTCTATTCGCCACCGTAGCTCCTGCCTCCAAAGCCATTCTACGATTAGCCTCACTCATACCCGTAGTTGGATTTATAGCTTTAACGAAATCCTCCCAATGGCCGGTTCGAAGGGGGATATTAACCCTCTGGCCATATTGAAGCATCTGAGCCAGCCCAAGATGGAAAAGAACCTCCGCACTGCGAACAGTCGCTAGTACTCTGTTGATCTCATCATCAACTGGATTGATTCCCTGGAAAGCTGCCAAAGTCCGCCGGCCATATTCGCGGGCATCTGTGCTTGGCATCTTATCAATAACTGCTCCTATCTTTTCGTACTCCTTCCCCAACACGTCCATGTCAGCAAACCTAGCATCAGTGTCCCAGTAATACTTAGCTAACCCTCTGATAGGATCAGTATCCAAAACATCATCTGGCAAATCTAATGTCCGAGCGTGCTCTACATACTTACCTCTCTTAACCTTTGCCTCCTCTATAAACTTCTCCAACTTAATATAAGCGTCTGTCTGATTCTTCGCCTGGCCTGTTTTGATTAAGTGCCTGAGCACAACTTCTGTGCTCCCACCCTTGATCTTATGCAACATACCTTCTACATTCGTCCCAAGAACATCCTTACCCGACCTCTCTGCCTTTCTTAAGTCTTGAGCTACCTGCTGTAGCTTCTCAATATCCACAACCTGCGGGAGATAATTCTCTATTTTTTTGACTAGCCTAGCCTGCTTCCTAGCCTGGCCTGGAGTAGGAGCCTGGAAACCTCTATCTATCGCCTCCTGAATATATTTATCCAACACCCCACGCTCCTGCTCAGCAAGCACTGCCACTTCCTTACCCATCGGAACGTCATTCCCGAGCATTACTTGTCTAAAGTGCTCCACCATTTTCTTTTCTGAGACAGCATGATGTCTAGCTAGGCCCTTAAGAGCTCTTTTTGTATCGAGCAACCGCTGAAAGTTAATCCCAGATTTCTCAGCACTCATTCGAGAGACTTGATCTAACATATCAGAAGCCTCAATACCAAAAGCCCCTAAGCGCCGAAGTCCTGTTGTAATGCTTGTATAACCAAGTCTCCTAATATGCCCAGTAGATGTATATTCAAAATCCCTCATATACGCTCCATGCTGCTCAAGCTCTGCTAAACGCCGCTGTAAGCCTCTGGCCACCATCACAGTCTCCTCTCCACTCATTGAGGCTCTCATAGACTTTCCTGTGATGGTCTTAACATATCCACTCAACTCCCTAGGCGTCAGCCCCATGGTCTTCGCAGCTATGTCAATTTCAACCAATGCCTTAGCTTTAAGGCCCCCTTTTTCAAGAACCTCTGCCTGAGCTTTGGTCAGCTTCGGCCGAGAAACAATATGCGCAGCAGTCTTTCCCAAAAGCTCTTCAAGCTCAGCATCACCCCTGCCAGCCATAAAGTCTAGCATCTTGTCAGCAGCCCGAAGCTCTCGCCCTGTTCTTATAAGTCGTCTCCCACCAAGCCCCAAAGCAATTCCTCCGACGGCTCCAAGCGCAAAGCCTCTGAGCCTATTCTCTTCGTCCTCAATAGCCCCAAGCCCCCCACCAATCCCGCCTGTAATCGCCTGTGGATACTTAGCCCAAAGCACTGGGTTAAGCACAGGATTATTGTAAAGATCAATCCCATCCAGTGTCTTTGTACTAACGTCCCTAGTGAGGAGCTTACCTGCTTCCTGTTCAGTAATTCCAAACTCCTGAGACATAGTTCTAACGGTCTCAGCTTGCTCCTCCTTAGTTCCCCATCTAGCCCTAGCAACCCACTTAGATGGAACGGGAATCTGACCAGTACGCATTTGAGCTAGCTCTTCAGAGCCTATTCTACTATAGCTCTTCAAGTCAAGACTTGCCAATACGCTCTGCAACTCCTCTGGTGTTTTCGTCCTTTGGACAGCTTGAGTTCCTAAAGCCTCTACAGGAGCGCCTCTAAATGCTGGAATAGCAGCACCTTCAGGCGTAACTGTAATAACTCCCTCAGCCGTAGTATGTAACGTCCTCAGCTCACCACGCTTTCCAGGAACAACCATAAGTTGCCTGTTGAACTTATTTAAAGCTGCCTCTATTAGCCTATCTTGTGTAATCCCAGGAATCAACCCCTGAGCTGTCTTAACGGCATCGTCGATATTATCAAACAATTCCGGATAAATAGCTACAATATCGTGATTCTGTGCTAATCCTTTCAGAATCTTCTGTGCCTTCGTAGGCTCTACACTAAGCACAGCATCTTCGAGCATTTTTCCAGCCTTAATAGGTTCATTTTTGACCATATCGCCGAATCTAAAAATAACTTCCCTAGTTTCCTTAGACTTGTAGGTATTTCCAACAAACTTAATTAACCTCGAAACTCCTTCAACTGCCTTAACTTCTGCCATGCCACTAGCCAAAGCAGCCACAGCCCCAGCAAGTGGATTTATATCAAAGACCTCAGCAAGGATATCTGTTGCTACAGCAGAAGCTATACCAGCCGTCACAACAGCCGGCGCAGCAGCTCCAGCCAACATAGCTCCAGCAGCACCCATGACACCAAATGTTACTGTATCTAGCGGGAATAATTCTTCTCTATCCTCTGGCTTTGTAATTCCAAGTCGGTCAAGCTCAGACAGTGTCGGAATGGCGCCTAGAGTATATTTCTTACTAAGCACATCGTACTGGACTCTCGAAGCTTGCTTATCAACTTTACCTCCTCTAGTCGTACTAGCAAACGCCAGACTCTGTAAAGCCTCATCTAGCTTCTTCGGAGCTTCTTCATAACTAAGCCCCTCTTTGTAATGAGGGTATACATCTCTTTGGTCATTTATAAATAGTCCATTCCTAGCTGCCCTCACCAAAAAATCCCAAGCCTCTTCATCCCCAGCCTCTGCCTTAGCGACCATACCAGCACTGCCAGCCTCAAGGTTAACATCAATACCCAATTCCTCACCAGTAGGCCCGCTCTGACCTTCGATATATGGGGCATTATTAGTAGCCTTAGCAGGACGCCCAAAGAGCTTGCCAAGTTCCTCACCTAGACCAGCCGGCTTACCGCCAGCCTGAACCAGTTTACTAAGCTCCCCAAAAAGCTCAGACATTTAATTGCTCCTCGCCACTGTAAGGCTTTACTGAGGAAGTCTTTTTTGGTTGTTCTATTGTTAGCACCTTGAGCTGATTTTGTAGGTGGTCTACAAACTGGTCATACGAGCCTGTAAAACTACCAGCCTTGTAAATCTGGTTGTAGTAATCAAAAAGCTCCTTAGAGGACAAGACTTCTTCTTTATCTCCTATAGCCAGCTTATATCTAACCTCCTCAGGTTTTTTCTTTAGTTCTCCTAAGCTAGGATCGTTCCTCTCAGCCTGTACACCTTCAAGAGTCGTCTTCGCCGGAATATCTGCCCACTCTAAGATAGTATTATGACTAAAGAATCTATCATCCTTAGCAATAATAGGCATCTTGCCAGCCTGGAAGTTCTGTACTAGACTAGGAAGCAGCCCCAAGTCTGCCAACTGATCCATAAAATCCTCCCCAAACTGCACTTTTGCACTCTCTAAAAACAATCCCCAAGTCTGCACAGATTGTTTAGGAATCAAAGCTGTCAATGTATTCTCTAATTGGTTCAGCTTCCTAGTCCTATCCTGACGAGTCTTTTCTTCCTCAATCTGGCGTCGCTTGTCAACCTCGATATCTGCTCTCATCTGCTCCAACTTCTGCTCTTCTCCAAACGTCCGTTGACTGGCGCCCGGCCTAACTACTGCCTCACCTAATGGTACGAAGCCTGCTTCACCGAACGCTCTATTATACACAGACAGCCCTCTTATAGACCCCTCCGGAGAAGCTAAAGTTGTCTGACCTACTACTTGTGGAGCCTCAAATTCTCTGATCCGCTGCGACAGCTCGCCTTCACGCAACTGCTCATTCGCCCTAGCAGCTTTAGCCTGCTCCAATAGCTGCTTTGCCTGTAACAAATTCGCAAAGTTCGCTCCTTGGACTCTTTGCTTCTCAAGTCCTATCTTCGCGGCCTCGAAGCCGGCTTGAGCTAGAATGGGCAGTCCTTGTGGCATTTTAATCTCCTAGGCTTCGTACCAGTACTTACCAGAGGCGGAGTCGTAGCGGTAGTTACCCTTCTTTGAGGAGGAGAATGTGTTGTATGTCGCAGCCGTAACCCCAGCAAACTCTGGATCGGCCCACCTGGGGCGGCCAGCAGATACTGTGGAGCCTCCAGTATTTGGTGTTGGCGGTTGGGTGGCACCGCCTCCAGTGCCTGCGGCCGGCAGCGGTGTAGGCCAGTACTTCTTAGTTGTCACATCATATTTGTAGCGACTTTTGGATGTAGCCGAAAGCTCGTGGTATCGGTCGCTTGAAATAGATGCACCTGTCGGAGCCGCCCATGTCGGTCTACTTGGAGTAGTTGGAGTAGGAGTAGTTGGAGTAGGAGTAGTTGGAGTAGGAGTAGTTGGAGTAGGAGTCGTTGGAGTAGGAGTCGTTGGAGCAGCTTGTTCAGGAACCTCTGGCAAGCCTCCTTGGCCTGTAGGAACTGATGAAGCTATTACAGAGGCAAGCTCATCAACCGTTGCAGTTTCTCTAATTGCAGCGACTAACGAAGATGCGTAACGGTTGATAAAATTAGTGTGGATTTCCGAACCAAGCTCGCTCCTAAGCTTAGCCTCAACATTCTCACCAGGACTATCTCCAAAAACTAAGGCTCTATATGAAGCATCATCCACAAGATCAACGCTACCTAGATAATTAAATGCCTTTGCATAATAATAAGAGGCATTTTTTGCTCCATTATCAAGACGTGTATTTCCAGGTACAGGAATGTTTGTTCCATTCTTTATAGCATCAGCCATCAGCTTAGACTGGTGAGTATTTTCTTCTTTTGTATTGCCTCGAATGTCCATTCCATAACTGCTAATTAGCGATGCTCTGGGATCTGAGAGAACTTTCTTCACCTCCTCATCTGAGTAGCCATTAAATGCAGCAAGCGTGGTACGCATTAAATCTTCAGGAGATTTATACGTTGAAGCAGGTACCCACGCACCAAAACCTTCTTCGGTGAATACTGGAGTTTCTTCGTATGAAAGCATACTGAACAGATTGGCGGCAATAACAGAACCACTCCCTAGTGTTGCATACGTAAGACCACTAGCGGCCATAGCATCTTTGTCATTCAAAGCATTAAATGAGGAAGAGTCGAATAGCTCTCCAAGACCATGACTAGACACAAAGTCATTGGATATTTCATTAACTTTCTTGGCGTAATTTCCATAATCTCCAAGCCTTCTCTCATTGGTCTTTGCGTCCAACAATTTACTGATTGACATTGCAGCAAGTGGCACCGCCGCGAACCACCCAGCCGGATTACTAGCCCCAACAGCAAATGCCGAAGAAAAAGTAGTCGAACTTGTAATTGCCGTAACCGCCGCCGCTCCTGCCGCAGCCCCTAAGATACCTCCAGCAGCAGTCCCAAGCACACCTGCAACATCACCGCCTGTTTCACCAAACAACGCATTTCCTAATGTATTACCAAGCTCCTTCCCAAGATACGCCCCCAACGCCGCTCCTGCCGCTCCGGCACCAAACTTAGCAAGGCTGAGCTGAAGCTCAGAAAGCTTAACATTACCAATACCACCACGCTGCTTCGCTAACTTACTAGCCGCGTCCATACTCTTAGCTACATCTTGCAACTCTTCAGCCGTCCAATCTCCGCTTATATTGCTTGGATTCTTTGCCCACTCGCCAAATGTAGTAGTCTGCCCATTAGGCAGCGTGAAGCTAATCCCAGCTACATCAGAAGGCACTGGAGTGCTAAGATGTGGGTATTGGTTGACTGGAGCAGCAGACTGCTCAGGCTGCGTAGATTGCTCAGGCTGCGTAGGTTCAGTAGTAGTAATAGGTTCCTCAGGAAGTCCAGGCTCAGCAGGTGTAGTGGGTCCGGCGGGCTGCTCAGGTGTAGTAGGCTGTGTCGGCTGCGTAGGTGTTGTGGGTACTGTAGGCTCTGTCGGTGCAGTCGGTTCTGTAGGAAGCCCAGGTTCTGTAGGAATAGTGGGCTCTGTAGGAATAGTGGGCTCTGTTGGAGCTGTAGGAGTTGTAGGCACTACAGGTTCAGTAGGTATTGTTGGCGTAACGGGTGCCTCCGGCAACCCAACAGACTGTACTTCTACTAACGCCTGATCAAACCCAACATTATGATCCTGCATATACTTAAGCACACTCTCCGACAACTCTGGATTTCCAGCTAACCTACCCCAAGCATTAAACTGCTCAGGCGTCATCGAGTTTAGGGTCTGAGCGTTCAAATTAGCATTAGTGCCAAATATCTTTGCAAACAGCCCACTAACAGCCGCTGAAGTCGCTTCCCAAGCTGCAGCCGTAGCATCCCACAAGGGAGCCGCCCCAGGGATATTATCCACAACCTGACTCGCAAGCCAGAATGCTGTGCCGCCTCCTACTGCTCCAACTAAACTCAACACATCACTACCAGCGCCTACCCAATCTCCACCCAGTATCTTCTCTACAAAAGAGCCTCCTTCTTCCCCTCCTCCAGAAGTCTGTCCACCTGGCGCCCCACCAACATTAACAATTGTCGTTCCGCCTCCGCCTCCCTTAAACGCTTGTGTCATCGTCCACAGCCCAATAAACGAACTCAGCGCCGCCTCTGCTGCGCTTGGTTGGCTTGCTAGAAGCTGCGTATAAGCTCCCTCCTGCCCAAACAATGTCCCTGCAATTTGTCCAAGCGCCTCAAGATTTCTCTGGTTTACAGTCTCCAACAATGAGGCAATCTGTGTCTTCAGCGCATAATCAGCTTGCTGGAGCTGCAAATCTGTCAGTGTGGCAAATTGCTGAGCACTCTGAACATTTGCTACATTCCCCAACTTAAGCTGCCCGAACACTTGCTGCGCCTGCACAAACCTACTAGCAGCATTCTCCAGCGCAGCAATCTCAGTCTGGTCCAACTGAATCCCCTGTGCGTTAGCTTCCCCTAGCAATCTATTCGTATCTGCCCTAATCTGCTGCTTAGACTGCAAGCTGATATTGCTAACCCCCAAGTTCGCCTGCAAAGCCGCTTCTCTTACCTGCGTCCGCCTGTCAGCGTAATAACTCTCGATCCCAAACGAAACCTCAGCCAGCCCACGACTAACCGCATTAAGCGCTACTGAATCGTCTGCTAGCCCCAAAGGCGCCAGCATGCTTAACGCTGTCTTCTTGGCTCTGCGCAGCTTGACAGACTCCTCCCCTACCTGCGCTTGCGAAAGATCCGCCAGAGCAGACTTCTGAAACTCATCAATCTGCGCTCGGCCAATATCTTCGTACCCTCTGACATCAGCAAGCCCAGCAGCCTCGGCCCCAGTGAATCTAGTTTCAAGATCCTTTAATGATTGCTGCCCCCTTGCTACGGCCGCCTGCACACCAGTCGCCGTCACTTCCTCTCCCTGCCTAAACGCCTGCTCAGCTTGACTAATAGCGGTCGAAATATCAAACCCTGGAATAGCCGCCTCGTAGCGCTGTAGAGCTGATCTATCGTAGCCTTGCTCGAAGAACTGTCCTAGTCTTGCCCTAGTCTGCTCAAGCGTCTCGCCTGGAACTGGTGTTATTGTCTGCTGAAATTGTCCTACAATATCCTCAGTAAGTCCACTAGCTCTATCTAGTGCATCTTGAAGAGTCTGGTTTACTGACGATTGATTAAAATAAGTAGCCAGACCACCAGCAATAGGAAGACCAGAACTAATAAGGTCATTCAACGAGTCCAGAAAGTTATTGCTGCCTTGCTGCGGTTGATTGCCTTGGAGCAGATTCAATAAAT
>Ga0214471_10003062_pt1 | contig 12958 bp, 25 predicted proteins | sample RVTome_5_FD_207665 | JGI IMG/M metagenome (GOLD analysis project Ga0214471, IMG submission 207665) | Soil microbial communities from uranium-contaminated site in the Upper Colorado River Basin, Wyoming, United States - RVT142D155 | ecosystem: Environmental > Terrestrial > Soil > Contaminated >...
GCCGCTCTCCGCGAAGTCCTGTGGCACAAAGGTTTGAGTATCTCCTAGCCACGGACGATAGCCTCTCCACCATTGGTGAATGATGCGGCATTGAGTCGCGAGTATAGCTCTGCGTTCCGGATCGTTCCGTGCGCGCTCCACACAAACCTCTTCTGGCGTAGCAATCACAATCACGCGCGTTGGTTTAAGCATTGCCGCCCATCTGCGCCTTGTCCCTGGCAGGGCTGCTGTCGTGATGAACCACGCCGCCTTTGCTGGCCCCTCATAAGACGACAGAGCAAGCAAACGATTATTACGCTCTTTGAGGGCGCAACGGCGCGTCCGTGTATCTGCGTCTCGCCCCCGTCCCGTGGTCTCTCGTATGATTTCATCGAGATCGACCACCACATCTTCTGGGTCACGGTGAGTCGCGACATACGTTGATTTACCACCCGCGGGCGGGCCGCACACGATTGTCAGTGGTATCAATGACGGACTAAGCCCAATCGGGAATATCGTCCCGACGGGAATTCGATCTATTGATACAACAGGCGCAACTCCCGTGTTCCAGAAATGCTTAGGATCGATCGGAAGCCCGTCCACCCCGACCGCCTTATCGTAATCCCGCCCAGTCTTCTCGCGCGATTGTATCTCGCCATCATGACACGGCTTGCATGTGGACTGGTGGTTGCCCGGGTCGACGAACAGTGCCCAGTCGCCTTTGTGCGGTATCCTGTGGTTGACCACCGTGGCCGGGACGGTCAGCCCTCTTGCCTGGCAGAGTTCACACAGCGGGTCTTTGCTGAGCTTGGCACGGCGTATTCGCTTCCATGTTGGCGTCTGGTAGAGCTTGCGCCAAAGACGTGCGGCTTCCGAACGTTGGTCAGGCCGCGCCCTTGGCATTCCCTACACCTATCGCCTATGAGCGCACGAAAAACCCGCCGCGGAGATACCCGGGCGGGCCGTGGCCGCAATTCTGATTTCCGAGATCAGCGATTTATGAGTCGCCTTAAGGGGGAATAGTTCAAAACCACATTAACTAATTCCGCCGCCTTTACGATCTTCGGAGATTTACGCTCTGGTGGGATGCCTCCTCTGATTCCACCCCAATCGACAGGAGGCGGAGGCGGAGGCGGCTTATCTTCCGGCTCTTTCTTCGCTGGAACACTCCAAAGAGGGGCGACCGGTCTCCCACATTCGCCGCATCGCTTCCGAGATTGCCGAGCAGTCGGCGCAGCTACCATAGCGCGATAAATCTCGGCCACCATCAGATCATCGCAATCTTGCCCCCTCCAATCAATGTACGCTTCCAGACCCGCACGGACCATCACGGGCGTGATCTCGATCTGATCGGCTTGGGGCCGGGACGCGGCCTCTTGGAGGGCTGACGGCGTGGGTTTGGGCATGGTTGATTCGGTGCTGTGTTAAGGGGATAGTTCCCTATCCAGGCGGGCCGTGGTCGCAATTCTGAACGATGGCGCAAAGAGTACGGTTCATTTGGTATGTTTGTAAACGCTTATTTTTTGGGCACCATCGTCAGGCCGTCGACTATGGCCTGGATACCCTGATCAAACCACCGTTGCGCCGTGATGTGGCTTGTCCCGAGCGTGCGTGCGATCCGCCGCCAGGAATGAAGGTTCCGCAGGCTCACTGGGTGTACCAACATGCGCGCCGCTACAGCCTTGCGGCAGTGCGGTGCGCGGATCAGCCATAGCCAACCAAGCACCTCGTCAAGCCGATCGACGGCTTCCCGGTTGGCCTGGAAACGCGGCTGCAGCCTGGCCAGGGCCAGCAAATGCTGGCGATCCTCGATGGAGCCGACCTCGGCATGGCCCACCACGTCCCAGTAGATTTGCACCACGTCCGGCCAGGCTGAGGCTGGCTGGGCCGGCGCGCTGCCTCGCGGCATGGGCAGCATGGCCAGCGTGCGGCCGGCGTCTTCCAGGCGCTGGATCACGAGTTCGTGAATATCGGGCGGCGGCGGGCGCCGGGCAGCCTGAATCGCAATTGCGCGACTGTTCATGGGGTCACTTCCGGGTGCGGGAGGCGGTGATCTGGCGGGCACGGTATCCAGCCGTGCGGCGTGCAAACGCAATAAAGTCGGTAATCGATCGGCTTATCAGGATCCGGCCGCCCGATGTTCCACTGCGACACCCAATCGCCCATCAGATGATCGGGGTCATACGAGGCCGCGCCTTTCCAGGACTTATAGAAATTCTCAACGGTCCCGTCCCACCACCCCTCGACGGCGCCGAAATCGGCGGTCAGCAGGATGATGTGCGTGCCATCTTTGGGAGCCGTTTTCATAGACTGCCATTGGGGCACGCTGATCATTGGCTCATCGGTGGCCCAGTCCGCGCCGTGCTTATCGCCCGCTCCCGTGATGTTCCGAAGCCGGTCGGAAATGTCATACATGCCTTGCGCGCGCAGTTCCTGTCTGTATTTTTCTAACTCTTGATGCAGTTTCGCATAGTTCTTTGATGTCCAACCAGCTTGTTCGATCTGCATTTTCATGCCTTCATGCTTATTGAACACCTGCACACCGGCCCAATACTCAATCGCCGCCCAAATCTCGCCGCGAACCCATTCAGGCAGCGGGAAGAAGCGCGGCTGCAAAAGGCGATCCAACCATTGGCGAAGATAGTGCTCTGGCGTGGTGAACACTGGATATCCAGGAATCCGCTTCCCTGGTTCACCGGTCAACATGTGCGCATTTCCTCTTCCGCTCCCGGTACTTCCGCTGCCGCTCGGCTCCCGTCATGGCCCGGCGGTGGCCGCACGTGGGGCATGTGGCATCCGATTCCGCTAAAGCCACCCGTGCGCGTATACCCCAAGCCGATTCGCCCTCGTACGCAGGCTGGTAGGCATAGGCTGGTTGGGCTATCGGGGTTTCCCCGCACACGTGCGGCTTCGAAAATTCGTAGGTCATGCCACACCTCCAACACACCGCCTGCATAACACCCTCCGTTACAGCCATTTCCTCTTCCGGTACTCTGTAAAATCATAAAAAGAGACACGAACGCCATCCGGCAATTCCACGTATTCAACAAATGGATATTCATTACCTTCGCCGTCGACGTACTCAACAATTTCTATCCAAGCAGCAATCGTTGATCCATCCGCCTTGCGCAATTCGCAGTCGCCTCCGTCATGCCAACCTGGCGGATCATCTAACACACTGCGCCACGATATATCTGTCATAAACCACCCACTATTTCCTATTCCCTATTCCTCTTCGTCCAGTATGGCGCGAAGATTCGATTGCCAATCGCTATCCAGATCGAGGGGGTGAATATCTTCGCTCGGCACCATCATGGCCTCAACGGCGGCACGGGCCATCGCTAAAGACCAGTCAGGCCCCTCAATCGGGTGGGTACCCTCTTCGTCCGCTTTTTCAATAGCGGCGGCGATTTTCTCGATAATCCTCATTCCCGTTCTCCTACGTCATGCCGTCGATTCCTTTGGTGCGAAAGGTCGGGGCATCCAGTGAGTAACGTATTCTGCGTAAATGATATCCCCGTAGCTATCCTTCCAATTGCCGTCATTTCTCCGACCGTTCATGACGTAGCGACAATCAGTAATTCTTTCACCGTTTTCAATCGAGCCGCCATCAGGTGCGTTTGCCGCATACCACAGATCAATTGCCGTTCCGTCCTTTGGCGCCGTATCCATAGGTTGCCACTCTGTCATGGCTGAAAAACCTCCTCTGCGGCATAAGCCTGGCTTTGCTGCGGCGGCACCGTCGCCCGGTCGCCGGCCTGGAAATTCACATGCCCGCGCTCGATCAGCCCGCCGTCCGCGTAGTACAGGCTCTGGTAAAGTTCGGCAGCCCGTGCCCACAGCACCGCGTCATGTGGGGCTTTCGCGCACCGGTCGTGCCACCAGCGCTTGTCCGTAAAGCCCTCGCGGGCCAGCCGTGGGGCTTGGGACGCCGCCGCCACGGGCTTGTGCCGGATGCACTCGGCCCTCAATTCTGCGAGGCTCGGAAACCATGGGCTCGTTTCCGCCCAGGCCAGGCAGCCCGATTCCACCGCCGCGTCCGGCAGATCGTACAAACCCTGGCACATGGCCACCAACTGCACGTCAGTGTCGATCCCGTCCTGAGTCCGGGCCCGTGTAACCGAGCGCAGCCGTGTGATCGCCCGCGTGATCGTCTCGTATTTCGCCATTTTCAATTTTCCTGAAAAGCTCATTTACCCTCAGCATGCTCGCCACGTTGCCGCTTTTGGCTTGACCGGGATTTGGCCTGTCCATTACCGTATATTTTCCTTCCAACAGCTTGGTAAAGCTCGATTCCTGCAACAAGAAGTCGAAGTCTGCTCGCCAACCTCGGTCGTTGTCGCCGCGCAGGAACGGCGAATCCCGCACTTTGGTCAGCGCCTCTGCCCAGCCATCCAGCCCGCCGCAGTCCCGCAGCCGCGCCTTGGCCTTGGCCCTGCGCGCTGCGGTAACGCGCTGCACGGCAGCAAGATCGCATTCGGCTGCCAGCGCGTTCCAGGCGTTGACCATGGCGCCGACAGCGGTGCGGTCGAGCGCAGCGGGAAGAGAGATATCCGGCGTCTCGTCAGGCAAGGGGGGGACCCCCTTTAGGGGGGGTTCTTTCTTTCTAGCTTCTAGTATCTGAGGTCGCGATCGCGTATGCCGCTCCAGTTCAAGCGGCTCTTTTTCTTCTAACTCGTTGTTTTCCCTAGAAACAGGCATTTTTTTGTTGGTTTTTTCTGCACCTTTCAAGACATTTTCGCCGAGTTTTTGTCGCTCTTTTTCTCCGGATAAAAGCTCTTTGCTAGATCGATTGTTGGCGATCGTTCCGTTGGCGACATGTATTTTTCCAGCCTCGATCAACTGTTCGCGTATCTGGTTCCAGCATCGTGTCGAGCATCCGCAGACGCGTGCTATCCAACGTGAATCATCAGGGATAGGCCCCCCGCGGTCGTAGATCAGGTCAAGCACTATGGAATAAGCACCCTTCTGGACCAAAGTGAGATGGAGAGTTCCGTTGATAAAGTCGGATGGGTAGCGCTTATACCAAGGGCGGCGGCTCATTATTGTGTGCCCTCCATGATTGCCCGCGCTCTATCCTCGGCGGCGCGCAGCCCATCATCGAGATCGCGCCTGGCCGCATATTTCTTTGCGCCGTACAACACGGTGGAATGATCACGGTTCATGTATCTGCCGATCATGACCGCGCTGGCGTGCGTGCAAAACTCCAGCATCAGGTAATAGGCCATGTGCCTGGCATTTACGATCGGGCCCGGCCTGCGAGGTCCAATTACAGCCGAGGCTGGGATACCAGTTGCCTCGGATATGGCGGCCATCACATCGATCATTTTCATGCGACGGTCGGTTGGGCCGCTGTCCCAATCCGGATCGGGAGTTATGCCCAACGGCGGCTCGTTGTACTTGGCGTCCTCGGTGCCGTCGAGAATGCCAGGTAGGGCGGCGCGGAAATCGGCGCGTACAGCTGTCCATGTATCCTGGTTTGTCACACCCGCCTCCAAAGCATCACGCTAAATGCCCCGTGCCCACCTTGCATCGGCTGGGCGATGTCGCCGGGAAAGCGCCAGCCGGCGGCGAGCCACGCCAGCCACGCATCGCGCGGCGCAAGGATGCACTCGGTTCCGCCGCGCCGGCTCATACCCCACACATCCCTTCGCACTCATTGCCGAACAGGTCGGGACCAGTGTCGGCAATCGAAAGGTCGGCTTTATCGAGCGGGACGCGACTTTGATGGAGGAACATTTCGCCATGAAACCGGGCGACTTGGGCGGGCTCCCTCAGCCAGCCGTCAAGCTCGACGGTTTCAGCCCATTCGTCGGGGTTATCCAACAGGCCGCGCCACCCGGCGTTGCCTTGGTATGGGCAATATTTGCACCGAGACTTGGGCGGGCGTCGGTATTGCCGCCGCTCAATCCACGTATAGCAGTCCTGTCGGCTCATCCGCGCTTCTATCAGGATATGGCGGTTGTGGATGAAACGACACCCGCTCGGCTTGATGCGCACGATCTCATCGGTCGAAATACCAATCCAACTCTCGACAGAATCCGGCGCGACATAGCCGCGCGGCCCGACGCCAAGTAGTTCTCGTATCTTCCGCCTGATCGGGCGAATCTTCCAATTGCGGGTGCAGTTACGCCCGCCTATCCCGCCGCGCCCAACGTGCCATGGGATGCGCGCCCCGTCGTCGTCGCCAGCCTTCAACGCATCACTCAGCGAACGGCCGGGCTTGACAATATGGATGGGGAACTGCAATACGGCTGGGGAGCTAAGCCACGCAAGATGTTCATAGACGACCGCCGGCTCATCGCCGGTATCGGCGAAGATCGCACAATCGGGAGCCGGGATTTCGCCCCGCGCGGCCATAAGGGCGATCGTGGTCGATTGAACCCCCGCTCCGAGACTCAACACCCGCAGCTTAGGATTCGCCAACGGGCGCGACAAACCATCGTGCTGGAGCTCAACCTGGCTCATGGCCGCCTGTCCTTCGCCAGCGCCGGGAACGTGAACGTCTCGCGGCAGTCCGGGCAACGCGCCGTGATCGTCTCCATGCCGCCGGCCCGTTTCGTCTCGACGTATTCCGAGAACAGATGCGTGCCGTCGCGGCATGCCTTCTTCGGGCGCGGCAGGATCGTATGCTCGGCGCGCCGCTTCGCGCCCTTGTCGGTCACGTCGTCGAAAGCGAAGGCCCCGCGCCGGTACATCAGAGCAACCCTTCCTGCTTTGCCGGGACGCGCGCGGGCGGCTCGATGAACAGGTCCTTCTGCCGGTAGGCTTCTTCGATGCGGCGGCAGGCGATGTCGAAATAACGCGGATCGATCTCGATGCCGATGAACTTGCGGCCCATCTTGGCGCAGGCGACTCCGGTGGTGCCGCTGCCCATGAAGGGGTCGAGAACGATGCCCTCGGTCATTTCAACGCACCACCGCATCAGTGCAACGGGCTTTTGCGTCGGATGTTGCTTCGCGCCGTTGGCGACGTTCTCTTCGCCCTCGCGCACGACACCCCTCCAGATTTGACGGTGGACACGAATCACGCTGTCGAGGTTTGTCCACGCAAGCTCCGCGTCGCCGTGATGATCGGAGGTAGTGTTCCTCCGCTTATCCCAAACCAACCAGCATCGTGCAGCGGGAAGGCCCTCGTAATTGTTGCCGCCCCACAGGATGATTTGATGAAATTGCAGAAACGGCGTGGGATCGAACGGCTTTTCGTCACCATGCATATTCTGCCATTCGGGCTGTCGGTTGTTGGGTGTCGCGCCCCAAGAAAGCCCGCGTGCTCTCCCGCCCCGCGATGCGTTGCACCAGCGAAAGTTGATCCCATACGGCGGATCAGTCACCACCGCATCCACCTTGCCAAGCGTCGGAAGCACTTCGATGCAGCCGCCCAAGATCAGCGTTGCATCGCCGATGTGCTCGATGCGTTGGCTCATCAGAGCAACTCCGCCTGCAGGGGCACGCCCCAAAGCGTCAAGCCGCGCTTGGCGTGCGCCAAGGTACGCCAAACTGCCCACCCCCCTCCGGCTGTGCTGATTGCCGCCGCTGTTTTCTTCTGTGCGGGGCTCAAACACGCGCCCTCGGCCTTACACTCGACAAACAAAGTCATGCCATTGTATAATATGCACAAATCAGGGACGCCGGCCTTGACGCCAGTGGCCTTCAATATCCCCGCCTCGGCCTTGGTCCGCCAACCGCCGTTGGGAATGGCGAAATAGAAAGCATCCGGCGGCAAGGCCAGATCAAGGTACTGGCACAATGCGCGTTGGAATGTTTCCTCTGGATGGTTACGTCGGCGCTTCATTGCCATGCCGTGTCCACCATTCCCGCCGTGCCAGCGGGCCATCTTTGGTATAGGGGCGCATGTGAGTCCGCCTGTGGTGATCCGGGCAGTACGCCGATCCTGCCTGCACCGCCGCGCCGCAGAAGACGCCGGGGTCGGCATAGAGCTTGAAGTCGACGCCCTTCTCGCCGGCGATGAACCTGCAGGTCCGTGTGCCCGGCGGCAGGGGAAACGAGGGCCTGGGCGGCGGCAATGCGGCCGTCGCCACACCAAGCGCCTCGTTGACGGCTTTGCGCACTCCGGCGCGGTGCCGCCTGCGAGCCAAACAGGGCGACTCGGACCGCGGCGGCTGGGGGCCGAAGTGGCCGAACTGCTCGACGAAGGTTCGGAGGCGATCACCCGCGATCCCGTTGTGGCCGGGGCCAGGAGTCTCGTTGGTCATGGCGGTCTCCTATGGGTTGAAAGGGTGGCGGCGGGAGTGGAGAGGCAGCCCGCGCTCCCGCCGCCAGTCGCCGCGACCAGGGAGGCCGTCGCGGCGTTTCCCGCGGGGGTTCGCGGGAATGAAGATAGTGCTGGCTTTCCACCAGCCTGGCAGGCGCGGCCTGCTTTGCCGGATTTCCACTCGCATCCGGGCCGTGCGCGCCGCAGCGTCCCTCTTGCCGCCACCGACTGCATGAAGCGTAGGCTCCGCCCTTCGGCGTTTTTCGTATTCATGCCGCTCTGCGATGCACGAGGTGGCAGTGTGAGGCGGGTCATAGGTCAAATTCCTCGCCGCCCCTTCTGGGAATGCTTTTGGGAATAAGAGTCGCGGCATTGTGTTTCACGTGAAACATGGGGCGGGGCTCAGCCATCGTCAGATGTCCGGATGGCAAGCGCCTCATATGCGGGCGCGCGCGTGGTGTGTCGCCGGAGGGCGACGATATCTTGCTCGGTGAGCGCGCCGACCGGTCGCATGGCTTCCAGTGGGAAGTAGATAATTCCTTTGTGGGTCAGCGGATACTGAAACGTCTTTCCTTTGTGAATGATGTTGCGCGGCTCTTTCAGCCTCGACAGCCATCCGCCGTAAATCTTCCGTGCGTCCGCGTCGATGAACGCCAAAAATATCTGCACGTTGTGGCGTTTGCTGATGGCTGTGTATTCGGCGAAGTGTCGAACATCTATCCCTGTATCCGGGTAATGACGCCTGGCTTCCTTGGCCTTCGCTTCGACGACAAAAATCCGCTTGTCTCCGATTTTCGCGCATAGCCGATCAAACGGATGGGCCGCTTGAACTTCCGAAAGCGGCTTGTAAGGCACCACATTTTTGGCAATCAGGAATCGGTCGAGTATTTCTTCGCCGATCTTGCCCTTCTTCGTCTGTGGTTTATCGGCGAAGTTCATGGCACAAACCTTGTCGTATCATTCCCCCTTTGTGCCCACCCCGTGCGGGGTTCGCGCGAAAACCAATCGACTCTCCGTGGCCCCAGGCAAAGGGTCTCTACCATGTCGTAAAATTCATCGGGCTTGCGGGAATGCTCGCGCATGGGCGCATGCAGAACGGTCGTCTGATTGGTGAGTTTGATAGGCGGCGTACCCCTCACCGCCATAATTATGAATTCGGACTGCGAGCGGAGCCATGACCCAGTTCCCATGCGGTCCTTGACCCACGTGACAATAACCTTTTCCTCGAAGCCCCAAGCATCTAGAAGCGGAAACGAATGCCGCATGAATTTGTGCGTCGTCCAAAGCCACAGAATGCAATCGTCAGCTGCGGCAAGATCGAGTGCAGCCAGTTCTTGCAACGACATTTCCGGGTATGGATTGGCAACGCGTCGGCCATCCGGGTCATATTTCGTTCCGTATGGCCATGGGGGGTCGATCACGATGACATCGAACGGCCCTTTATCGAGTGTGATAGCGCCAGATGCTATTGCTTCCGCCTGTTCCTCCAGCTCGCGTTCACGCTCGCGGCGCTTGGCTTCTGCTTTGCAGATGCGGCGCGTATGGCGCTCGGATATGCCGAAGTCGGCGGCAATCTGTCCCAGCCGTTCACCGCATTCAGTGCGGTCGAAAATAACGGCTTGGTCGTCTTTGGGAACCTTGACGCGATTGTCGACGGACACTTTATACTTCGGTATATTGCGTCCGTCCGCTAACCACTGGCTCACGGTCTTTTGCGAAATACCAAGCCTGATCGCAATGTTCTCCTGCGCGTCGCCTTCTTCTTTCAGCGCGCGCGCAATCTCAATTTGGCGCTCCCGCAATTCTGCCTTCTGTTCCGGCGATAGATTGCGGCGATGAAAGTTCGACGCCAGCACAAATGCCCGCTTCTGGCCTTCGCTCAGGCCGGGGACCGTGCGGCGTGGCGTCTCCGGCGCGATCCGATATCGGTGGTGCCCGTCGAGAATCGCCCCGGCTTCGTCGACCAGGATGGGATCGCGCACGCCCTCGCGCTCGATGCTCGCCTTCAACGCCTCGAATTCGGCGCTCGCCAGCGGCGGCAACAAGTCCTTGTAGGGCATCGCCAGTGTTGACCGGCTTCTATCCAACTCTGGCGGGATCGGCGGCGGCTGGCTCATGGCATCTTACCTCTGACCGTGTGTTCGAAGTCGGGGCCGAAGAAGTCGAAGTAGGCGAACCCGTCGGCCAGCGAGCAGCGGTTTTCGCACGCCATGTGAGCCTGTACCCGGCGCGGGTTCACGCCCGTATGCTTGGCGACGTAGGCCACCCAGGCGGATTGCTGCGCGTACTCGGGCATGGCATGGCGAAGCGCCAGCGACAGACGCTCGCGAAGGCGGGTTTCCCGGTCCATTAACCAACCATTTCCGGTATTTGGGCGGACTTGTTACGTGATTTCGTGAACCTGCTGGCGTATGTTTTAACCATGACGGCTTACCCCCCTAGGTCGTTAACCGGCCCCAGGCAGGGGCCCTTACGAGGAACGCGGCGGCTGCTCCGGCGGCCGCCGCTATTCCGTTACCGGCCCCGCCACGCGGACGGCCCCTGATGCCAAACCTCGTCGGCCTCGTCGTTCAGAATGGTTCGCTGGTCGCGCCTGGCTGCGGCGTGGTGCAGCTTCAGCACCTGGCAGCCTGTCGGGCTGGCCGGGCGCTTGTATTGCTCTGGGGCGCCGCCTGTGGCCCGCCGCAGCCATACCGACGCGGCAACGCCGGAGATCAACATCCAGGCAATGAACAGGAACAGCCACGTGGCCCAGGATTCGATATCGCCCATTGAGTCCCCCTTTCCACGCGCGCCGCCCTAGCTGGTGGCGGCCTTTTGCGGCTCTCCGAGGAAATCGCTCGGCAAAGCGATCTCCTTTTTCTGTGCCATGGCCGCCAGCATCAGCCGAAAACGCCAGGGAACGCCGTTTTCTTTCCACTTGTAGACGGCTTCCCGGTCCACCGGCCGGCCGGCCAAATCGCTCAACTCCTTGGCAACCGCTGTCCCGCCGCCGAGGTCGTCGATCAACTTTGCATGCTCACTCATGGGCGGCATATTCCGAAGGATTTTCGGATTTGTCAAGGTTCTTTCTGTTCGGCGGACATGAGGCGGGGTGTGCTGCACAATCTTCGGATGGCCAAAGATGGATCACCAGACTACAAAATCGCCTGCGGGCGCCGTCTCATAGTCCTAAGGACCGCCCTCGGTTTCCCCGATCGCGCAAAATTCGTCCGGCACGTCTATGGTGATGAAGACCCAGCCCAGTTCAAGCGCGACCAGGATAGGGTCGAAAAATGGGAGAAAGGGGATGCCCTGGTACCCCCGGTATTCGTCGGGCGCCTTAAGCTGCTGTTCGCGGCCACGCACGATTATGTCTACGCTGGGGACTACTCGGGGCTACCCCGTGATTTGGCTATCAAGGTCATGGAGGTCGAAGAGCCGACTGTAGAATTGAATTAAATCTCTATTAAATCGAATATTTAGCGGATTTCCGCCCAACGGCCCCCTAAGTGGGGCCGAATATTTTTCGGATATTCCTCTTGCAATCCGAATTATCTTCGGATACATTCTCTCTCAGGACACAACCTGGGAGGGCCCGATGGCGACGAAGCGAACAACCAAGATCGACCGAATGGTCGGCGCGATGATCCGGTTCTATCGGGCCGAGGCTGGCCTGACGCAAACCAAGTTGGCCGACAGCCTCGGCGTTTCTTTTCAGCAGGTCCAGAAGTACGAGCGCGGCACCAACCGGGTCAGCGCCGGCAGCCTGTATGTGATCGCCGGTGTCCTGGGCCGCGTCCTCGACGACTTCTTTCCCGCGCGCAGACTGCGCGCCATCAAGTGGAGGAGGGCGCGGCCATGACCACGCTCGCCCAATTCCTCGAGTCCCCGTCCGAAACTGAGAGGCAGCCATGACCATCACCCCAGACAACGCCCGCAAACTCATCCTGGCCGGCACCGCGCCGAAGAACATGTCCGTCGCCGGCTTGCTCGACCTCACCGGCTGCACCGGGCTCACCGCCCTGCCCGAGGGCCTGACGTGCGACTGGCTCAACCTCACCGGCTGCACCGGGCTCACCGCCCTGCCCGAGGGCCTGTCCGTCGCCGGCTGGCTCAACCTCACCGGCTGCACCGGGCTCACCGCCCTGCCCGAGGGCCTGTCCGTGCGCGGCTGGCTCAACCTCACCGGCTGCACCGGGCTCACCGCCCTGCCCGAGGGCCTGTCCGTCGCCGGCTTGCTCAACCTCACCGGCTGCACCGGGCTCACCGCCCTGCCCGAGGGCCTCAGCGTCGCCGGCTTGCTCAACCTCACCGGCTGCACCGGGCTCACCGCCCTGCCCGAGGGCCTGTCCGTGCGCGGCGGGCTCGACCTCACCGGCTGCACCGGGCTCACCGCCCTGCCCGAGGGCCTGTCCGTCGCCGCCTGGCTCGACCTCACCGGCTGCACCGGGCTCACCAATGTTGCGTGGTTCGCCAAGCCCGCTGGCCACGAGGGACGCTTCGGCCCGGTGTGCCGCGTCAACGGCGGCACGCGTGTGTCGCTCGGTTGTTTCCTTGGCGCGGCGGACGAAGCCTACACGGCCATCGCCGCGAAGTACGGCCCTGACAGCGAATACGAGGCCATCGTCCGCGAGGCCGTCGAGCGGTTCGAAGGGACGCGGCCATGACCACGCTCGCCCAATTCCTCGAGTCCCCGTCCGAAACTGAGAGGCAGCCATGACCATCACCCCAGACAACGCCCGCAAACTCATCCTGGCCGGCACCGCGCCGAAGAACATGTCCG
>Ga0214471_10003063_pt1 | contig 12956 bp, 11 predicted proteins | sample RVTome_5_FD_207665 | JGI IMG/M metagenome (GOLD analysis project Ga0214471, IMG submission 207665) | Soil microbial communities from uranium-contaminated site in the Upper Colorado River Basin, Wyoming, United States - RVT142D155 | ecosystem: Environmental > Terrestrial > Soil > Contaminated >...
CCCCAACCCAGGCAACCATGCCCTTCGCGGGCCGACTCGGCAGCCCTGAGGAGCGAAACTAAATGCGGAAACGGGGTGTCTCAAAATCGTTGACACGTTCCGGCCGACCTGTGGGTGGAGACCCGCAGCGCCCATGAGATCCCCTGCCTGCGCGACTACGATCGCCACGCCGCGGACGCGTTGACGCGGGGCAAGAACGCGCTGTGGGTCGTCGATCGCGCGCTCATCGACGCGCGTTTCTGGGACGCCAAGAAGCAGAAGCTCCACTGCACAATGATCACCCGCATGAAGGAAAACCTCGTCGTCGATCACGCCACAGCACAACCGGTGGCGGCGACGCCGGTGAATCAGGGCGTGGTGTCCGATGAGCGCATTCAACTTCGCAGCAGCTCCGTAGCGTGGCGGCGCATCACCCTCGAGACCGACGCCGCGGAGGAGGTCGCCTTCCTCACCAACGAGCTGGAGCTTGCGCCCGGCGTCGTCGCGTTCCTCTACCTGCGGCGCTGGGATACGGAGAAGTGCTTTGACACCTGGAAGAATGACTTCGCGCAGGCGCGCGCGTGGGGCGTCCATCGCATCGCCATCGAAAACCAGGCCCGGCTGGCCCTCTTCACCCATCTCCTGGTGGCCCTGTGGCTGCACAACCACACGGCCGGCTGGGGCATCGGCGATGAGAAGGCGCTCGCCAAGCAGGATCTCCGCCGCGCCGAAGCCCTCGGCAAACACGAACCGCCGCGCTGGACCGCGACCGTCTATCGCTATCCCTCCAAGATCAGCCGCCAAGTGCTGCGGTTCTTGAAACATTGCTTTCTGAAAAAACCCTCTCCAACGCTGTATGAGCACCAGCTCAAGCCAATGCTATTAGCCTATCTCTGAATGCGACCGGACACCGTTGTTCCAAGATACTAAACCTCAATCACAACTGATTCTGGGAAGGGAATATGGATTACTGGCAAGATTTTGAAGCTGAGGCAAGACACACTGAGCGCCTAACGCTGTCTCACTCACCCGTCACCGTAGATCTTCTCAGAGCGACGATCTCTCTCTATGCCGAGGGATTGGGGTTGGCTACGTCCCCCGACACTACCGATGCATCTCTCGTTCGAGCCGGCCTTATTAGCCAGAACTTCAATAGCTTGAAAGCAGCTGTCGACTTGGCATGCCGTGGCTACTACATACAGTCCATTGGTGTTCTCAGAGGAGTCTACGAGAACTGGTTGGCGTTCTGGTACCTGTCTCACCATCCGGAGGAAGCCAATCGCTGGCTAGAGTCTCTTGGGCGTCGCCCTCCAAAGGCCGAAACCATGAAGAACAAGATTCCTTATCCTTCAACGGACATGAAGGCTAAACTTGGAAACTTCTATAAGGAACTATGTCTGTTTTCTCATACCGGTTCCCTGTGTGTAATCCCTCTGTTAGCAGATGAGGGCGATAAGAGAATCGTGCACCACGGAGTCCAGTACAATGCTGGTCATTTCCTTGCTACGGCCTATTCCATCTTCCTGTGGGCCGGAAACATGACCTCGCTACTTGGACTATGGATTCACGCTAATAGCCCTTGGCATCACAAGCAACGCAGGAATACAGACGAATTGCTCAATTTTACGGATCGTTTCAATGCGGAGTACGGTATGGAAACCGTAGTCCCACGCATAGAGAACACTGTGGGCTAACCATGCGCTCCAGGCGACACGGCAACAGGGGGCGCTCCCTCGGGTTTGGGCTTGGTGTCTTCCCGCTCACGGTGTGCCGCGTGGGTTGCCGGGTCGCCTGTGCGCGGGTCGTGTGCGCGGGTCGTGCGCGGGTCGGGCTTGCGCTATTGCATTATTGGCTTGGCGGGCGAGCAAGTCGAATGCTCGTCGAAGGCGGCCCACATCCGCGTTCATTGAACCCCAATTTGCGTCCATTCGTGGTCCCCTATCTCAGCATCGCACGCAAAGCGTACCTTACCCCTTCGCGTCTTGGCAGCTTTGCGTTAAGCGGTTCCCCGGATCTTCCGCCGTGAGGCCTTCGGTGCCTTGGCGTTGCGTGCGGATGGCGTCTTGGCGCCCGCTGCCAGGTAGCAGCCGGCGGGTAAGCGGGTCACACCCGAACGCCGCGAGAGCTAAGGTGCGCTTCGCGTACAAGTTCGCAGAGAACTTCGCCACTCACTCGTAGTTTGAAACCTCATCGATCGTTACAACCCGAGTACGCGGAGTAGTTTATCAAGGCTCTTGCTTCCATTCGCTGTGGGGCCTTGGGATCGCGTCGCTGCGAAGTCGAGGGAGGCGAAGAGCCGCGGGCCATCTCGTGTCTCGCGGTACTCATGGCCCAGGAGCTGCGTGAGCTCATACTTGCCCAGGCGTTTTCGGATGCCCATGCGTCCTTCAAAGCTCTGGAACTTGGGTGCGGCTCTCAGCAGGCTACGTGCGTGCAGTTCAGCGGCCCCGGCAAGCAGCCATGCTTCAAAGGCCCGATCGGCCACGACCACATTGACTTCATCACCAGAATGTCCCCACTCTTTCAGAAGCCTGTCGAGCGCCTTCCATACGTCGCGAGCCAACTCGCCAGGACAGGCTTGTCGCAGTTCACGGTCAAGACAAACAACAACCCTGACAACGCCCGCAGCTAGGAGACCCAGGACCGCCTTATGGACACGAAAGGCGATCCCTGCGGACGATACACGTCCACCGATACCGCCGACGTTCCGAAGCTTGAGTGGCGGGCAGCCGGTGAGCAACCCTTTCGTGTGGAGCAACGGCAGGGCCTTGAACTCGGCCTCGCCTTCAACCACGAGACCCACTGTACGCGGGCTGTGGCGTGTCGTCTCAGCACGATAGTGGCTCGTCATTCTCGGTTCCCGGGGATGCCACCGAGCGCACCCTCGCGCCACACCTCGCCGAGCGGCTGGCCGGTCTCGCGAAGGATGGTATCGATCTTCCGCTCATTGGACCGCGCCTGGGCAACATGGGTGCCATGCTCGTCGACCTCCACGATGAACAGCGCGTCCGGGTCACGGATCTCGTTGACCACTTCGACCGAATGAGTGGTCAGGATCACCTGCCGGGAGCGTCGCGCCTGGATCCGGTCCATCAGGACGCGGATTGACCATGGGTGAATCGCGTTTTCCGGCTCCTCAACGGCAAGCAACCCCTTGCTGCGTTCCTCTAGGGCCACCAGAAGCGCCAGGGCATGGAGCACGCCGTCGGACACACTCGCCTGACCGAAGGGCTCAGTGACGCCGTGTTCGACGAAGGTGAGAGCGAGGCGACCCGGCTGGACGCGCACCGGCTTGATGTCCTCAATGCGAGGGAAGATGTCCTGGAGGGCCGTGAGGATCGGCGTGAATTGCCGCTTAGGTGTTCCCTGTATCCCGCGAAGGGCGGCCACGGCGGCCGCAAGGTTTTCGCCGGCCGCTCCCATGGCTCCCCTGGCTGGTGAATCCGCCCGCAGTGCGGTGGCATCCAGGCGCAGCCTCCTCACTCCACAGGTACTGATAACCACATCCAGCAGGGGCGAGAAAAAGCGCGGTCGGCTGAGCAGCCGCAAGAAGCGCCCCTCCTCATCTGCGGCCAGTGATGCGGGAGCGAAGTATTGCTCCAACGCCTCGGTCCAGTTCTGCGAAAAGAGGAGTTGTTGCCCGCTGCGGTGGGCACGGACCGGCGCTGGCACCAACAAGTCAGCAAGCTGCTCTTCAGCGGATGTACCGCCACGATCAACGGAAACCCTGTCGCCTTCGACCGTGATAGACAGCCTCCCCACACCCTCGCTAAAAAGGCCCAGCTCCTCCTTCTCAACCCGTATAGACGTGTCGTCCTTCCCGGGCTTGAGATGGATCGCAAGGTCTACGTGGACGTCGGAGCGAAATCCAGGGGACGGATTCCGTGACCTTCGCCGCAGGCTCGCGATCTCCTCACCTGGAATCACCACCCGTTCGGCGAGTTGAATGCCGTGGGCACGTTTCTTGGTCCTGCGGACGATCTCTTCCCAGCCAAGGGCCTCTACGGGATCGGTGGTCCCCCTCTCAAGAAGATCTCCGAACAGCCGCATCGCCTGTACTAAGTTGGTCTTGCCAGACCCGTTGGGACCGACAAAGACGGAGAAATCCCCGAGATCGACATCAACCCATTGGATGGATCGGACATTCCGAATCGATAGGTGCTCGACGTATGGATATGTTTGGGCAGTCATGGGCGATCTCCAAATATCCTTCTCCCCACTGGGGCCTTGGCTGCCACCGAGCAGGGCCGATCAGACTTCTACGCGGTTATTGACTCTAGCTTCAAGAGACAGAGCAGAACCCCCGGGGTCACAGAACCCAGGGGATCAGGTCTTGAAACATCACCTCGACGAGCCCGAAACCATCTATGCGAAATCTGTGAAATCTGCGGCTAACTGAAGATGATCCGCCTATTGCCCCCCTGGCCGCTGCTGTCGGCGTTCCTGCTGGCCAGTCTGGTGCTGGCGGTGACGCCTGGGCCGGGGGTGGTCTACATCGTCACGCGCAGTACGACGCAGGGGCGGCGCGTCGGCCTCGCGTCGGTCGTCGGCGTCGCCGTCGGTAATCTCGGCAACGTCCTCGCCGCCTCCCTCGGACTCGCGGCGCTGTTCGCGGTCTCGTCGGCGGCCTTCACGGTCGTCAAGTACGCGGGGGCGCTGTATCTCGTCTATCTCGGCCTTCACGCCCTGTACGCCCCGCAAGACGACAACCCGCCCATCGCTCCCAGAGCACCATCCCTGGCGCGCGCCTTCCGCGATGGCTTCATCGTTGCTCTGCTCAATCCCAAGACCACGATCTTCTTCGCCGCCTTCCTGCCGCAGTTCTTGCGCACCGACGCGGAGCCCATGGTCCAGAGCGTGGTGCTCGGTTCGCTGTTCGTGGCCATCGCCGCGGGGACCGACTGTGCCTACGCCCTCGCCGCGGGGACCCTCGCCCCTGCGCTGTCGTGCGCACGAGGCGTCCGTGTCGCCGGCCGTTATGCGACCGCCGGTGCGCTGATCGGCCTCGGGCTGTTCACCGCCATGGCCGGCTCCCGGGACGGGCGGTAATCCGGATCCCGCCACGATCGAGGGGATCCGGGTAGGGGCACGGAATGCCGTGCCCCTACGGTGGGTCTAACCGGGGCGCGGTTTTCCCCACCACGCGGTCTCGCCATAGGTCAGGCGGCGCGACGCCGCGGATTATCACCATGAACGGCACGCAGCCGGACGCGCGATCCCTTCTTCGTGCCCTTCGTGTCCTTCGTGGTTAACAGATACCGGCACCATCCCGTTCGGTCACCGCAAGAATCGGGTGGGATTCGCGCGATCTCGGTGGAAGACTGGAGCCATGGACGACTACCAGCGGATCGCGCGGGTCATCTGCTATCTCGATGAGCACCATTTCGAGCAGCCGGACTTGGGGGCGCTGGCGGCATACGTCGGGCTGAGCCGGTTTCACTTTCACCGCCTGTTCTCCGCCTGGGCCGCGGTCACGCCCAAGGACTTCCTGCAATGCCTCACCCTCGCCCATGCCAAGGACCTGCTCCGCGAGGGGGCGAGCGTGCTGGACGCCGCCCTGGACTCGGGGCTGTCCGGTTCGGGCCGACTACACGATCTCTGGGTCGGCCTGGAGGCGGCGTCGCCCGGTGAATGGAAGTCCGGCGGCGCGGGATGGACGATCTCTGCCGGCCTCGGGGACAGCCCGTTCGGGACGTGCGTCATCGCCGAGGGCCCGCGCGGCATCTGCCATCTCTCCTTCGTCGCGTCCGACGACGGCGCAGCAGAGCTGGCGAAGCTCCAGGAGAGCTGGCCGCAGGCGCGGCTCCATCGCGACGACGCCACCGCCGCACGACTCGCCGCTCGCATCTTTCAACGACCCGGCCACTCCGATTCACAACCGGCGTTGCGGGCCTTCGTGCGCGGCACGGCGTTCCAGGTGCGGGTGTGGCGGGCGCTGTTGCAGGTCCGGCCCGGGACCCTCGTGAGCTACGGGCGCCTGGCCGCGTCGCTGGGCCGGCCGGCCGCGGCCCGAGCCGTGGGGGCGGCCGTGGCGCAGAATCCATTAGCCTTCCTGATTCCGTGCCACCGCGTGATTCGCGAGACGGGGGTGGTCGGCGAGTACCGCTGGGGAGCGATCCGCAAACGTGCGATCGTGGCGTGGGAGAGTGCGCCGCATTTCCCCCAACGCTCCGTCATCGGCGGCCTCCCCGCGGGTCGCACCCACTCGGCCCTATAGCCCGAGGACCCGCAGCACGCCCGCCAGGGTCGCCGGTGCCTTGCTCGGCTGGGGGGCGTGCTGGATGGCGGTGTCGGGGTCCTTCAGGCCATGGCCGGTGAGGGTGCAGACGACGGTGGCGCCGGCGTGGAGCCGGCCCTCGGCGATGGCCTTGGTGAGACCCGCCACGCTCGCCGCCGAGGCGGGCTCGCAGAACACCCCTTCCAGGGCGGCGATCCGCCCCTGGGCCTGGAGGATCTCCGCGTCGCTCACCATGTCGATCGTGCCGCCGGACTCGTCGCGCGCCTGCTCGGCGAGCCTCCACGACGCCGGATTGCCGATGCGGATGGCGGTGGCGACGGTCTCCGGATGGGCCACCGGATGACCCAGGACGATGGGGGCGGCGCCGGCCGCCTGGTAGCCCATCATCACCGGCCGGCGCGTGATCCGGCCGGCACCCAGGTACGCCTTGTAGCCGGCCCAGTAGGCGGTGATGTTGCCGGCGTTGCCCACCGGCAGGAAGTGGTAGTCCGGTGCCGTGCCGCCGAGCTGATCGCAGACCTCGAAGGCGGCCGACATCTGCCCCTCGATGCGATACGGGTTGATCGAGTTCACCAGGGTGATCGGGTGCTGCTCCGCCAGGGTGCGCACGATGGTGAGGGCCTCGTCGAAGTTGCCGTCGATCTGCACCACCTCGGCGCCGTGGATCATCGCCTGGGCGAGCTTGCCCAGGGCGATCTTGCCCTCGGGAATGAGCACCACGGCACGCATCCCGGCGTGGGCGGCGTAGGCCGCCGCGCTCGCCGAGGTGTTGCCGGTGGAGGCGCAGATCACCGCCTCCGAGCCCGCCTCCCGCGCCTTGGAGACCGCCATGGTCATGCCGCGGTCCTTGAAGGAGCCGGTGGGATTGGCCCCGTCGAACTTCAAGTACAGGTCGATCTCGGCGCCGATCGCCGCCGCGAGTCGCGGTGCCTGGACGAGGGGCGTGTTGCCCTCTTGCAGGGAGACGATCGGGGTCTCGTCCGTGACCGACAAGAACTTGCCGTAGGCGGCGATGATTCCAGACCATGGCGTGACGGAGGGGGCAGACATGATGATCTCGGGAATGAGGGCGGCTTGACAGGGCGGACGGTGCCTCGGTCAGCGAGTGAGGGGCGGGCTGCGGCTCCCCCTCCCTCCGGGAGGGGGCTGGGGGAGGGCGTAGGGATCGAGCAGTGATTAGGGACGCACCACCGTCCAAAGCACTCGGCCCCACCGCCCCCACCCCGGCCCTCCCCCGGAGAGGGAGGGTGTCTAGGTTCGCGGAAGTTACTCAAACCATTTTCCGGGCGCCCCCTCTGCCGGCGAAGCAGCGCCGTTCTCTACTCTTCCACGCGGATCACCACCGCCGGCCCGGCGGTGACCCCGAGGGACTCGATCTCCACCAGGGCGCGGCGCAGTTTTCCCTCCACCGCGTCGTGGGTGAGGATCACCAGGGGCACGGTGCCGCCCTGGTGGCGGCCGTGCTGGCGGACCTGGTCGATGGAGATGCCGTGGTTGCCCAGCACCCCGGAGATCTTGGACAGGACACCGGGCCGGTCCTGGGCCGCGAAGCGCAGGTAAAACGGGGTCTCCACCTCGGCGATCGGCAGGAGGGGCCGGGGCACCAGGGTGCGGTTCCCGCACGGGTGGGCACGGTGCACGCCACCCTCGATCAGGCTCTCGGCGATCTCGGCGATGTCCGCCACCACCGCGCTCGCGGTGGGCAGGGCGCCGGCGCCGGGCCCGTAATAGAGCGTCTCCCCCACTGCGTCGCCACGCACCACCACCGCGTTGAACACGCCGCCCACCTTCGCCAGCAGCTCGTCCTCCGGGAGCATGGTGGGATGGACGCGCACGTCGACGCGCTCCCCCGCCCGCTTGATCACGGCGAGCAGCTTCACCACATACCCGAGCTGGCGGGCGAACTGGGTATCGATCGTCTCCAGGTGGGCGATGCCCTCCACGGGGATGGCGGCGAAGTCGATCGGGGTGTCGAAGGCCAGGCGTGCGAGGATCGCCGCCTTGTGCGCCGCGTCGATCCCCTCGATGTCGAAGGTCGGGTCGGCCTCGGCGTAACCCAGGGCCATCGCCTCCTTCAGCACCGCGTCGAGCTCGGCGCCGGTGGCATCCATCTCGGTGAGGATGTAGTTACAGGTGCCGTTGACGATCCCGAACACCGCCTCCACCCGGTTCGCCACCAGGCCCTCGGTGAGGGCCTTGATGATCGGGATGCCGCCGGCCACCGACGCCTCGAAGCGCAGGGCCACCCCCTGGTCCATGGCGAGGGCCGACAGCTCGTCGCCGTGATGGGCCAGGAGCGCCTTGTTCGCGGTGACCACCGGCTTGCCGGCGGTGAGGGCCGCGCGCACCAGGTCCCGGGCAAGGGTGGTGCCGCCGATCAGCTCCACGACGATATCGACCTGCGGGTGGTGGATCACCGCCGCCGGATCGGTGCCGAGGGCGACCCGTGACAGGTCGATCCCCCGGTCGCGGTGCGGATCCAGATCGGCGGCGGCCACCAGGCGCAGCTCGACGCCGAGGCGCTCCGCCAGCAAGTCGCCGTTCTTCAACAGCACCGTGGCGGTGCCGGTGCCGATGGTGCCAAGGCCGAGGATACCGATGCCAACGGACTGCTTTGGGGGGGCTGGCATGGCGCGTTCTTCCGGTGCCTTGATGTGCTCGGAATGGGGGATGGGGGGTGCGGGAAAGGTCGGCCGCCTCCGCGTCACCCAGCCGATTCATCGATCCTGTTATTCCTTCTCCCCACCCCGCATCCCCCATCCCTAGAAGAGCTTCTTAAGTCCGTGGATCGCCTGCCGGGTGCGGTGCTCGTTTTCCACCAGGGAGAAGCGCACGAACCCCTCGCCGCCGGGGCCGAAGCCGAGGCCCGGTGACACCGCCACCTTGCACTTCTGCACCAGCATCTCGGCGAACTTCACCGACCCCATCTCGCGGTACGGCTCTGGGATCTGGGCCCAGACGAACATGGTCGCCCGCGGGGGCTCCACCGGCCAGCCGATCCGGTGCAACCCGCCGCACAGGATGTCGCGTCGCGTCTGGTACAACTCGCAGATCTTCGGCGGCTCGTCGTCACACTCGTTGAGGGCGATGATCGCGGCGATCTGGATCGGCTGGAACATGCCGTAGTCGAGGTAGCTCTTGATGCGCCGCAAGGCCCCGACGATCTCCGGGTTGCCGACGCAGAACCCGACCCGCCAGCCGGGCATGTTGTACGACTTGGACATGGACATGAACTCGACGCCGATCTCCTTGGCGCCCGGCACCTGGAGCAGGCTCGGGGCCCGGTAGCCGTCGAAGCACAGGTCCGCGTAAGCGAGGTCGTGGATCACCAGGATGCGGTGTTCCCGGGCGAACTCCACCACCCGCTCGAAGAACTCCAGCTCCACCACCTCGGTCGTGGGGTTGGCGGGGAAGCACAGCATCATGGTGCGTGGCCGTGGGTCGTGCTGCTCGAAGACCCGCAGCAGGCAGTCGAAGAAGTCGCAGCCCGGCTGCTGGGGGACATGGGCGACGCTGCCGCCGGCGATGATTACCGCGTAGCTGTGGATCGGGTAGGTCGGGTCCGGGACCATCACCGTGTCCCCCGGACCGATCAGGGAGAGGACCAGGTGGGAGATCCCCTCCTTCGCCCCCATGGTGGCGATCGCCTCGGTCTCCGGCTCGAGGTCCACCCCGTAGCGCCGCGCGTACCATTTGCAGATCGCCCGGCGCAGATTGGGGATGCCGGCGCTCGCCGAGTAGCGGTGGTTGCGCGGGTTGCGCGCCGCCTCCACCAGCTTATCGACGATGCGTGCCGGGGTGCCCTGGTCCGGGTTGCCCATGCCGAGATCGATGACGTCGTCACCCGCGCGGCGCGCCGCCATCTTCGCCGCATTCACGCTGGCGAAGACATACGTGGGAAGGCGCTCCATGCGCCGCAGGTTGAAGATGGTAGAGGCTTCGGACATGGGCGGTTCGGAGGAGATCGCGGTGATAGACACCGGCGTTGCCGATTACGGAGAAGGTAGACAGTAGACAGTAGACAGTAGACGGGGGGCAACAGAGCGGACGGGTTTGCACGCCTACCGCCGTGCAATCGGTCACCGCCTCCCCTTGAATCGCCGAACGCGGTGATGTCCCCGACCATCCCCCCCTGTCTACTGTCTACTACCTACTGTCTACCGTGGGAACGGCGCAGCCGTTCCCACACGGCATCGGCGTTGTACGAGCTGCGCACGAACGGGGCGCTCGCCACCGCCAGGAAGCCCATCGCCTCGCCCGCCTCCCGGTAGTCGTCGAACCGCTGGGGGGCGACATACTCGACCACCGGGTGGTAAGCGGCGCCCGGCGCCAGGTACTGGCCGAGGGTGACCACGTCACAGCCGACCGCCCGCAGGTCGCGCAGCACCGCCACCACCTCGTCCGGCGTCTCCCCGACCCCCACCATCAACCCCGACTTGGTGAGCAGCCCGGGTCGCACGGCTTTCACCCACGCCAGGAGGTCGAGGCTGCGCCGGTACGCGGCCTGGGGGCGCATGGCGTGGTAGAGGCGCGGCACGGTCTCCACGTTGTGGCCATAGATCTCCGGCCCGGCGTCGGCCACCCGGTCGATGGCGGCAAGGTTCCCCTGGAAGTCCGGGGTGAGCACCTCGACGCTCTGGCCCTGGGCATGGAGCGCCGCCACGACTGCGGCGAAGATCGCGGCGCCGCCATCATCGAGGTCGTCCCGGTTCACCGAGGTGACCACCACGTGGCGCAGTCCCAGGGCCGCCGCGGCCTCGGCCACCCGTCCTGGCTCCTCCGTGTCCAGGCCGGTCGGGCGCCCCGTGCGCACCGCGCAGAAGGCGCAGGCGCGGGTGCAGCGGTCGCCGAGGATCATGAAGGTGGCGGTCCTGCGGCCCCAGCACTCGCCGATGTTCGGGCAATGCGCCTCCTCGCACACCGTGTGCAGGGCCTGACCGCGCATCAGGGCACGCACCGGCGCCATGGCGCGCGGGTCGAGGCGCTTCTTCAGCCACTCCGGCTTGCGGTTCAGGGTGAGGGAGAGGTGGGACACGGCAGTTGGTCAGCGGTCGGGAAGAGACGATTATAGGCGGCTCCTCGCGGAGCAACAGGAGACCCGATGCGCCACCGCCCCCCCCATCCCGTGGTCACCGGTCTCGGTGCCATCACCCCCCTCGGCCCGACCCTGACCGCGACGTGGCAGGCGCTGGTCGCCGGCCGCTCCGGGGTCGACCGGCTCGACGGGGTGGAGGTGCATGGCCTGCCGGCCCTCGCCGCCGGGCAGGTCCGCGGGTTTCGCGCCGCGGATCACCTGCCTGCGCGGGAGGTGCACAAGACCGACCGGTTCATCCAGTTCGCCCACGTGGCGGCCAAAGAGGCCCTGGCCGACGCCGGGATCGACGCCGGGGGGGTGGAGGCGGACCGCGCCGCGGTGCTCTTCGGCTGCGGCCGCGGCGGCCTGCCGGCGGTGGAGCAGGCGGCGGCGCGCTACCGGATCCGCGGTGGCCGCGGGGTCTCCCCCCACTTCTCGGTCCTCACCCTGGCGAACATGGCCGCGGCCCAGATCGCCCGTGCCTTCGGTTTCACCGGACCCTGCCTGGGAATTGCCACGGCCTGTGCCTCGGGGACCCACGCCATCGCCGAGGCCGCCCACCTGATCCGCCGTGGCGAGGCCGACGTGGTGGTCACCGGCGGCAGCGAGGCGGTAATCACGCCGCTGATGCTCGCCGGCTTTCATCAGGCGAAGGTCCTGGCGACCGCCGGGGAGGATCCGCCACGCGCGTGTCGTCCCTTCGACCGGTACAGGTCCGGTTTCGTCCTCGGCGAGGGGGCGTGCTGCCTGGTGCTGGAGGCGGCGGCCCACGCCCGAGCGCGCGGCGCCCGGATCTACGGCGAGGTGGCCGGGAGCGGCATGACCTGCGACGCCTACCATCCCACCACCCCCGACCCGGAGGGCCGCGCCCTGGCCCGGGCCGTAACCCTCGCCCTGGGCGCGGCGGACGCGGCGCCGCACGACCTGCGCTACATCTCCGCCCACGGTACCGGCACCCTGCACAACGACCCCACCGAGGCGCGTGCCCTGCACCTGGCCCTCGGTGCCGCAGCCGACACTGTGCCGATCAGCTCCATCAAGGGGGCGACCGGCCACATGCTTGGGGCGAGCGGCGCCCTGGAGGCGGCGGTCTGCCTGCTCGCCATGCGCGACGGGGTCGCGCCCGCCACCGCGAACCTCGTCCACCCGGACCCCGCCTGCCCCCTCGCCCACATCATCGGCGCACCGGCGCGCGGCGCATTCCCCCTCGTCCTCTCCCACTCCGCCGGCTTCGGCGGCGTCAACGCGGCCTTGGTGCTGCGGCGGCAGTGACCCAGCGAGGGTCGGCGAAACCGCCTGCGGCGTTCCACCCAACGCCCGCCATCCACGGGGGGTGAAGTTACCCGGACATGCTCCGGGTGGCGAGGGGGGGCGCGTGACGTCCCCCTCCATATCAGGGCGGATGCCCAAAGGGTGATCCGCCGACTCTGTGTCCGCGCCGTCACCGTACCCGCCGCGACGGCATCTCCCAGGCCGGCATCGGTGTTCATCTGTGTTCATCTGTGGTTTCCTTCGAGCGGCAACGTGCGCTCTCTCGTACCTTGGTGGCGAGATCCCGGTGAGACTCCTTCTGGTATTTCTCCTGTTCGCGACGCCGGCCTGGGGTCAAGAGCAGGCGGAGTCGACTCCCGACCTGCTCGTCGTTCCCTCCCCCTTGGTGGACGT
>Ga0214471_10003064_pt1 | contig 12956 bp, 7 predicted proteins | sample RVTome_5_FD_207665 | JGI IMG/M metagenome (GOLD analysis project Ga0214471, IMG submission 207665) | Soil microbial communities from uranium-contaminated site in the Upper Colorado River Basin, Wyoming, United States - RVT142D155 | ecosystem: Environmental > Terrestrial > Soil > Contaminated >...
ACCCCATCGCCCTCGAAGGGGCGCTGAAGCTGAAGGAGATCTCCTACATCCACGCGGAAGGATACCCCGCCGGGGAGATGAAGCACGGCCCGATCGCGCTGATCGACGAGCGGATGCCGGTGCTGGTGCTGTGCGCGAAGGGCGAGAGCTACGACAAGACGTTCTCCAACCTGGAGGAGGCGCACGCCCGCGGCGGGCGGATGATCGCCGTAGGGACCGAGGGGGACGACGTCCTGAAAGGGAAGTCGGAGGACGTGATCTTCCTCCCCTCCTGCGGCCGGTACGCGCGCCCGATCCTCGAGGTGGTGCCGCTCCAGCTCCTCGCGTACCACATGGCGGTGCTGAAAGGGACCGACGTCGACCAACCCCGCAACCTCGCCAAGTCGGTGACGGTGGAGTAGGCCGTCACCTTCTTCGATGTGAAAGGGGGAGCCACGGAAAACCTGCCCATCAGGACCAAGGCGGACTACCGCCGGACGCTCAAGGAGATCGGGACGCTGATGGACGCCGCCCCGAAGTCGCAGAAAGGGGAGCGGCTCGACGTCCTCGTCACGCTGGTCGAGGCATTCGAACGGAAACATTTCCCACTCGATCTTCCCGATTGATCCCTACGATGCCCAAATCCGGGGTGCTGACCATCCGGCTCGAACCCGACGTGAAGGAAGTCCTCCGTGTTGCTGCAGAGCGCGAGCGAAGGTCCGTCTCAAACATGCTCGAAATCATGATCCTGGAGTACTCCCGGCACATGGAGGAGACGGGACGTGCCGTAGCAACTCCTCCGAAATTCGCAGGGAAAAAGCGGGAGCCCGGGAGGCAGGATGGCAAACGGTAAGGGGACACAAACCAACGGAAACGGCTCCAACCACCGAGATATCCTCTCGTTAATCTGGAGCATCGCCGAGCTCCTCCGGGGACCCTACAAGGAATCTGAGTACGGCAAAGTCGTCCTGCCGTTTACCGTCCTCCGGCGCCTCGATTGCGTCCTCGCCCCCACCAAGAAGAAGGTCCTCGAACAGAAAGAGAAGGCCAAGGTCCTCAAGCTGAAGGACCCGGACCTCCTGCTCCGTAAGGCTTCGGGTCAGAACTTCTACAACGCCAGCCGGTTTGATTTCCCTAAACTGCTCGCCGACCCAAACAACATCAAGGACAACCTGCGGGACTACATCAACGGCTTCTCCCCGAACGCCCGGGAGATCATGGAGCGGTTCGATTTCGACACCCAGATCGAGAAACTCGACGCGAAGGACCGCCTCTACGCTGTCGTCGCCCGTTTCGCGGATGCCCAGGTCGACCTTTCCCCCTCGGTGGTCAGCAATGAGGACATGGGGCGGCTCTACGAGGAGCTTATCCGGCGGTTCGCCGAGCAGTCGAACGAGACCGCCGGGGAGCACTTCACCCCCCGGGAAGTCATCCGGCTCATGGTCAACCTGCTGTTCATTGAGGAGCGTGACATCCTGACCCAGAAGGGAATAGTGAAGACCCTGTACGACCCGGCGTGTGGGACCGGCGGGATGCTCTCCGTGGCTGAGGAGTACGTCCAGGAGCTGAACCCCAACGCCCGGCTGGAGCTGTTCGGCCAGGAGGTCAACGACGAGTCGTACGCCGTCTGCAAGTCCGACATGCTCATCAAGGGATTCAACCCGAACAACATCCGGTTGGGGGACTCCTTCACGAACGACCAGTTCGCCGGCGAGAAGTTCGACTACATGCTATCGAATCCCCCGTTCGGGGTGGAATGGAAGCCGGCGCAGAAGTTCATCGAGGACGAGCACGAGAAGAAGGGATTCGCAGGTCGGTTCGGCGCTGGCCTGCCCCGGATCAGCGACGGTGCCATGCTCTTCATCCAGCACATGATCTCGAAGATGCGGCCGGAAGGTTCGCGGCTGGCCATCGTCTTCAATGGGTCGCCCCTGTTCACCGGCGGTGCAGAGTCCGGCGAGAGCGAGATTCGGCGGTGGATCATCGAGAATGACTGGCTCGAAGGCATCGTCGCAATGCCGACTGAGATGTTCTACAACACCGGGATCGCCACCTACGTCTGGGTGGTGACGAACCGGAAGGGCAAGAAGCGCAAGGGAATAGTCCAGCTCGTCGATGCGACGTCCTTCTTCCGAAAAATGCGTAAGAGCCTGGGGAACAAGCGGAGCGAGATGTCCGCGGAGCATATCGCTGAGGTCTGCCGGATCTACGGCGAGTTCGCGCCGGGCAAGCACAGCAAGATATTCGACAACGAGGACTTCGGATACTGGCGGATCACCGTGGAGCGGCCCCTGCGCCTGAACTTCTCGTTCGCGCCGGAGGGGGTCGAACGGATCAAGGAAACAACGGCTTTCCAGAATCTGGCGAAGACCCGGAAGCGGAAGGACACAGGGGAGCGGGAGGCCGAGGTCGTGGAGAGAGCTGATCTCCAGGATAGCCTCCTGGAGGTCCTTGCTGCCCAAGGGACGAAGATCTACAAGAACCGGGACGAGTTCCTGTCGGTCCTGAAGGCAGCCCTGAAGAAAAAGGGCGTGGTCGCCCCGACACCACTGCTCAAGTCCCTCCTTTCGTCTCTGTCCGAGAGGGACGAAACGGCGGACGTCTGCACGGACAGCGATGGGAACCCGGAACCGGATGCAGATCTTCGGGACACCGAGAACGTTCCGCTCAAGGAGAACATTGGTAAGTATTTCAAGCGGGAGGTACTTCCGCACGTCCCGGACGCCTGGGTGGACGAGAAGAAGACGAAGAAGGGGTACGAGATCAGCTTCAACCGGTACTTCTACGAGTACGTTCCGCCAAGGCCCTTAGATGAGATCGGGGCCGAGATCCAGGCGCTGGAGGACGAGGTGCAGGGGATGTTAAAGGAGATCCTCGTCTGATGTCCCGTCTGTATCCAAAGATGAAAGACTCCGGCGTAGAGTGGCTGGGGAAGATGCCAGAACACTGGGACCTATCAAGAGCAGATAGCCGAATTGGCACATCGCGGAATGTGGTGAATCCAGAGCAACTCAAAGACAAGACTGTTTTTCACTACTCGATTCCGGTCGTCCAAGAGATTGGCGACGGACTTGTTGAAGAGGGTTCTGGAATCGACAGCTCAAAGCTTGTTATCGACAGAAAGCAGGTTCTTGTATCAAAACTAAATCCTCGAAAAGGAACAGTTTGTGTTGCTGAGCCCAAGAACCTGCTTACCGTGTGCTCTGGAGAATTTGTTCCGATTATCCCTAAGGATGCGGATCTGAAATACTTGTACTACGTGGTCCAATCAGGTAACTACCGGATGCGTCTTGAATCCCTCGTGGAATCAGCAACTAAGAGCCACCAGCGGGCGCTCCCAGAGGATGTTTTGAAGTTTTATTGGGGGTGGCCAAGTATAAACGAGCAGATCGCCATCGCCTCTTTCCTCGACCGCAAGACCGCTCTCATCGACGACCTGATCGCCAAGAGAGAGCGCCAGATCGAGCTGCTTCAAGAGCAGCGGATGGCGCTGATCAGCCGGGTGGTCACAAAGGGGTTGAACCCGGACGTGGCGATGAAGGACAGCGGGGTGGAGTGGCTGGGGGAGATACCAAAGAACTGGGATGTTAACAGGCTGAAATTCATCACTCCGGAAGTTACGGTGGGGATCGTCGTAACCCCAGCAAAGTACTATGTCGATGAAGGGGTGCCCTGTCTCAGGTCGCTCAACGTCCGAGAGGGTAAGCTTCTGGACTCAGACCTTGTATTCATCAGTCCGGAGAGCAACGTACTTCACAGTAAATCCATGATCTATACCGAAGACTTGGTCGCGGTGCGAACCGGCCAACCAGGAACCACCGCGATTGTCGACGAACGCTTCGATGGAGCGAACTGCATCGACCTGATAATCATCAGGCGATCCGGCAAATATTTCTCGCCTTTTCTGGAGTACCAATGCAATTCTGCCTTGGCCAAGATGCAGTTTGGTATCGGGGCTGGGGGCGCAATCCAGCAGCACTTCAATATTGAAACGGCAAAGAATCTTCTCGTAGTTTGCCCTCCTTACCACGAGCAGAAGACCATCGTCGATTTTCTCCATCGCGGGACCAAGCGGATTGATGCGATGATCGAAACGTATCAGAGGCAGATCGAAAAACTACGGGAATACCGCCAGTCCTTGATCTCCGCCGCCGTCACCGGGAAGATCGACGTGCGGGAATGGGCGAACCGGAAAATCTCTGAGGAAGAAGCCAAGGAGGTCTATTCGTGAAGGGTATCGAAGGACAGGCCAGAACCCTCAAGATCCTGCTCGGCGGGACGAAATACTCCATCGACTATTACCAACGCGAGTACCGGTGGGAAGCCAAGCAGATTAAGGAACTTGTTGAAGATCTGACTTCGAAGTTCCTCGAATTCTACGACTCGAGCCATGAGCGGCACGAGGTCCGGGAATATGGCCACTACTTTCTTGGCTCGATCATCATCAGCAAGCGGGGGACGTACAATTTCCTGATCGACGGACAGCAGCGCCTGACATCCCTGAGCCTGTTCCTTATCTACCTGAACAACCTTCAGCGGACCCGGTCGGACCGGGTAGCCATCGACACCCTGATTTTTTCGGAGCAGTACGGGAAAAAATCGTTCAATGTCCATGTGGACGAACGAACGACATGCATGGAGGCCCTGTACGAGGGAACGTCCTTCGACGACACGGGCCAGTCTGAATCGGTTCAAAATATCCATGCCCGCTATGGCGACATTGAAGAGAGTTTTCCAGAAGAACTCCAGGACAAAGCACTACCGTACTTCATCGACTGGCTCATCGAAAACGTCCACCTGGTCGAGATCATGGCGCACTCCGACGAGGACGCGTACACGATTTTCGAGACTATGAACGACCGCGGGCTTTCTCTTGCTCCGACAGAAATGCTCAAGGGGTACCTTCTCTCCAATATTTCTGACAACGAAAAAAGAATTGCCGCCAATACGCTTTGGAAAAAACGGGTGTCGGAACTCTCCGACCTCGGAAAGGACGCCGATGCGGACACGTTCAAGGCGTGGCTCCGGAGCCAGTATGCGGAAACCATCCGTGAGAGGAAGCGAGGCGCCAAGGCGGAGGATTTCGACCTGATTGGAACTGAGTTCCACCGATGGGTACGAGACAACCACGAGAAGCTCGGCCTGAACGGGATGGCCAGTTACTTCCAGTTTATCGACCGGGATTTTAATTTTTACTCGCGGCAATACCTCCGCCTGATGCGGGCCTGCGAAACCCTGACTCCGGGGTTGGAGCACGTTTTCTACAACGCGCAGCATGGTTTTACCATTCAGCCTCATCTTCTTCTGGCTCCCTTGGCTCCCGAGGACCCAGAAGAGGAGATGTTGAAGAAAATCCGCCTTGTGGCGATCTATCTCGACATCCTTCTAAACCGGAGAATGTGGAATTTTAAGTCGATTGATTATTCAACGATGCAGTACGCCATCTTCCTGGTCATGAAGGACGTCAGACGCAAGCATGCGGCAGAACTGGCGGACATCCTCCACAAGAGGCTTGTGGGAGATACAGAGATATCCTTTTCTGGCAGCCGGCTCTCTCTCCACGGGATGAACCGGAAGCACATTCACCGGATTTTGGCGAGGATCACCGACTACGTAGAGCAACGTTCCGGCAGGGTCTCCCGCTACATGGAGTATGTATCCGGAACGGGTGGGATCAAATACGAGGTGGAGCACATTTGGGCCGACAAACCAGAACGGCACACCGATGAATTCACACATGCAGCGGACTTCCGGGAGTACCGCAACCGGATCGGCGACCTCCTGCTGCTCCCTAAGGACTTCAACGGCAGCTATGGGGCACTGACCTACGAGGAGAAACTGCCCCACTACGACTCCCAGAACCTGCTTGCCCGGACACTAAATCCGAACTGTTACGACCACAACCCGGGCTTTTTGAGGTTCAAAACGGAATCCGGATTCCCTTTCCGACACCACCCCGCCTTCAAGAAGGCCGACCTTGATGAGAGAAACGACCTTTACCGCAAAATCGCGGAGCAGATCTGGGATCCGAAGCAACTCTTGCAGGAAGTGACAGCATAATGTTCAGTCCGTAAAAGGGGTACCGTCCATGCCTCCTGACGCCCATAAGGAGAAGGTGTTCGAGCAGACGATGGAGGAGCACCTCCTCGCCAACGGCTACGTGAAGGGCTCCCCCGAGGACTTCGACCGGGACGTCACGCTTGACACCAAGGTCTTCTTCCAATTCATCGAGGCGTCCCAGCCCAAGAAATGGGAGAAGATCGGGAAGATCCACGGCCCGCAGGTGAAAGCGAAGATCCTACAGCGCCTCGTGAAAGAGATCGGCCAGCGGGGGATGCTGGACGTCCTGCGCCACGGGATCGACGACTACGGTGTCCACTTCGACATGGCGTACTTTCTGCCGGCCAGCGGCATGAACCAAGGCGTCATCGACCTCTACAACCAGAACGTCCTGACCGTCACCCGGCAGGTGAAGTACAAGAAGGGCAGCGACAAGTCCCTGGACCTCGTCCTCGGGGTAAATGGCTTCCCTCTTATCACCGCGGAACTGAAGAATCCCCTTACCAAGCAGAAGGTCAAGGACGCCATCCAGCAGTACCGGGCCGACCGGGATCCCAAGGATCTCCTCTTCCAGTTCAACCGCCGGGCGCTCGTCCACTTCGCCGTGGACCCGGACGAGGTCTACATGACCACCCGGCTCGAAGGGGAGCACACCCGGTTCCTGCCCTTCAACAAGGGGCGCAACCGCGGCGCCGGGAACCCGAACAACCCCGGCCGCCACCGGACGGCCTATCTCTGGGAGGAGGTCTGGAAGAAGGACAGCCTCATGGATATCCTGGGGCACTTCGTCCAGATGGAGGTCAAGGAAAAGACCGAAGGCGGGGTCACCAGGAAAACGGAGTCACTCATCTTCCCGAGGTACCACCAGCTCGACTGTGTCCGGAAGATCGTCGCCGACGCCCGGGAAGCCGGCGCCGGGAAGAGCTACCTGGTCGAGCATTCCGCCGGCTCCGGGAAAAGCAACTCAATCGGGTGGTTGGCGCACCGCCTCTCCAGCCTGCACAGCGCTGCTGACGAGCCCGTCTTCGACTCCGTGGTGGTCATCACCGACCGTCAGGTCCTCGACCAGCAGTTGCAGGACACCATCTACCAGTTCGAGCACAAGCAGGGGGTGGTCCAGAGGATCGACGAGAACTCGGCGCAGCTGGCCGACGCCCTCCAAAAGGGTACCCGAGTCATCGTCACCACGATCCAGAAGTTCCCCTTCGTCATGGGTCTGGCAGGTAAGCTCCCCGACCGTAAATATGCCCTGATCGTCGACGAGGCGCACAGTTCCCAGACCGGGGAACTCGCCGGAAAAGTCCGGACGGTGCTCGCGGCGCAACAGACGCTGGAGGAGGCCGCCGAGGCGGAAGCCAAGGAAGAGGAGGCCGTCCCCGACCTCGAAGACGTCCTACAGAAGCAGATGGCCGGCAAGGGGCGGCTTGAAAACGTCTCCTTCTTCGCCTTTACGGCAACCCCCAAGGCCAAGACCTTGGAACTATTCGGGACCATGGGTACGGACGGCAAGCCCGCCCCCTTCCACCTCTACTCGATGCGCCAGGCAATCGAGGAGGGGTTCATCCTCGACGTACTGAAGAACTACACGACGTACAAGTCGTACTTCGAGCTGACGAAGAAGATCGAGGAAGACCCCGAACTCGAAAAGAAACGGGCGAGCCGGGCGATCGCGCGTTTTCTAAGCTTCCACCCCCACAATCTGGCCCAGAAGACCGAGGTCATCATCGAGCACTTCCGGCTGTTCGTCCGCCCCAAGATCGGTGGCAAGGCCAAGGCGATGGTGGTCACCGGATCCCGGCTCCACGCCGTCCGGTACAAGCAGGAGTTCGACCGGTACATCACGGAGAAGAAGTACGCGGACATCAAGACGCTGGTGGCCTTCTCCGGCCGGGTCATCGACGACACCGGGGGGGAATATACCGAGCCTGGGATGAACCAGTTCTCCGAGAAACAACTCCCCGAGAAGTTCGACACCGATGAGTACCAGGTCCTCATCGTGGCGAACAAGTACCAGACGGGGTTCGACCAGCCCCTGCTCCACACGATGTACGTGGACAAGAAGCTTTCCGGTGTCAGGGCTGTCCAGACCCTCTCCCGGCTCAACCGGATCCACCCCGGAAAGGAAGACACCTTCATCTTGGACTTCGTGAACGATCCGGATACGATCCAGAAGGCGTTCCAGCCCTACTACGAGCAGACGCTGGTCAGCGCGACCACCGACCCGAACCTGGCCTACGACCTGAAGAACAAATTGGACGCTGAGCAGGTGTACTGGCAGACCGAGGTGGAAACCTTCTGCAATATTTTCTACGCCGGCGATCCGAAGGAAGTGGTGAAGAACCACGCCGCTCTGTACGCCCACATCCACCCCGCGGCGGACCGGTACAACGTCCTCGATGAGACCAAGCAGGAGGAGTTCTTCGACCTCCTCTCGAAGTACGTGCGGCTATACTCCTACCTGTCCCTTCTGGCACCAATGTCAGACGTGCGTCTGGAAATGCTCTTCACCTTCGGTCGTTTCTTGTTGCGATACATCGAGGACGGGACCAAACCGCTCCCGATGCGGCTGGACGACGACGTGGCCCTCATCCATTACCGGCTGGAGCGGAAGTTCATGGGGAGCATCGACCTGATGCCGGGAGAGGTAACGCTACCGCCCTCCTGGCTCGCCGGTGGGAAGGCCCACGCGGAGGAAGTTAAGGATAAGCTGTCCGCGATCGTAGACCTTCTGAACGAGAGGTTTGCCCCGGAGAAACCGTTCACCTCTACCGACCAGTTATTCTTCGACCAGATCATCGACAACATGGCCAAGGACGAGGGGCTGGCGGCGCAGGCGACGGCAAACCCGATCGAAAACTACCGGTTCGGGTTCGAGGACAAGTGGGACGAGAAGCTGATCGACCTCATGGAGAACAACCAGGCCCTGTTCGCCAAGATCATCAACGACCCGGATTTCGGAGCCTACCTGAAGGGGCTGATCATGGAGAAGGTCTACCGGAAGCAGCGGGCTCCGGTTGATGGCGGGATCCTGCCGCCGGGCCCCGGGCCGCGCGGCGGTGAGATAAGGGCGTAGTCCAGCGTGGGTAGCGGTGTGGTGGTCCTAAGTTGCAGCGTAGTTGCCCGTAATATCGGTGAGGCGGTGAAGTGATTCTGGTCAGTGGATGTTCTGCCCCATGATGGATCAATCCTGGTTCGAGATGGCCGACGTCCGGCGCCGCAGGTTCGCCAAGGCCGTGTGGATTCCCCTGCGGGCTATCCATGTCATATGCGAGGAGGGACAGCGAGGCTGTCTTGGATTCCGGCAGGAGTTCTTCGGAGCCGGCTCCCTGGCAGTTCCAGTCGGGAGCAAGGAAGAAGCAACGCGTCTCGGGTGGATGGACATCGGCATTGGCCGCGCACACAGTGCCTTTGTAGACACCGGGCGATACATCCCTTCGGACGTGTACGAGTCTAATCCGGGAGAGGTGTTTGGGATCTCGCTGGTGCTCGAACAACGAATCAATAGCGACGAGCATTCAGTGTGGCATCTCCATCAAGACATAGTGATTGCCTTGGGCTTGGTGAGAGAAGGTGACAAGTGGGTTTGTCCAGATGAGGATTACACGGAAGTCGCGAGGTTGTTGTGGCACGTCGACGGACACCCCTATCTTATGGAAATCCGCGCAGAGTTCCTTCGGGATTACCTCTGCGCCAGAAACATGGGTCTTCACATCACTTCGTACCGAAACCGGGAAGAGGTGGTCGAAGTTGCAAGCCATATCGGGTGGGCGGACAACCCTTTCTTCCAAAAAGCCGACGGTAATCGCTGGGAGGGACGCGTCACAGCGATCCATGAAGGAGGTACACCGTACGGAGCGGAGACTGCTGTGTTTCACGCCTCACGGACCGATGTCGATCCGGGGGAGGACGTTCCGGTGTTCGGTCCCGAGACTGGCGAGAACGTGTCATCGAAATCCTGGAAGTTCGGACAACGTGAAAGGAAACTCTTCTCCGTGCAGGGGGAGTATTGGTGCGATGAATGGATCGACCCGGGCGATTATAGTCCCCGGATCCGTAGGGATGATGTGCCGGGGGCGGTGTTCTTCCTGACAGACGCTTCGGGCAAGCGCGAGTCGAAGGACACACTGGTCGGCGCCAGCCGTTGGTTGTGGTTCAAACCTGAAGTGATCCCGGCCTTGGCGGATCGACGCGGCGGCGCCCTTGGGTGGTATACAAGGGATACCGGTCACGTTCGATGTTCGCCCGACTACAAAGTGCATTTCGGCGTGAACAGCATCGGGCTAGTCAACGTGTACGCGAAAGACATCGCACTACTAACGGAATGGCAGCAGCGTATCTGGGCGGCCTTCAACGTCGGCCCGGAGGGAGGCGTCTCGGAGGAGCTTCTGGCGTCTCAGATGCGCGCCATGCCAGCTGACACCACCGCACCTGAACATCGTCTCGCCGACGCAATGACCTCCCTCGATAGAGCATTCGGGACAGTGACCGGCACCTCGCTGTTCCGGGGCCATCCGCACCGTTCGGAACTTCTGCAAGGAGTCCACCGGTTCCGCGCCTACGATCGGAACGGCCTGTTGGCTCTGGCGAAGGACGTTGCCCGGTTGACCGCGGACAGCATTGATGCCAAGGCGTTGCAAAGCATCGCCGCCCCTCCTGAGGGAAAGAAAAGTAGTTCGCTCAAGTGGTTGGAAAAAGTGCTCGCTACGGTTGTCTCAGCCGACGACTCCTACACCATCATGGCTCCATTGTTCGGCGTGTACGAACTCCGGCTTGCCGATGCTCATCTACCCAGCAGTGAAGTCGATCTTGCGATGGGGAAAGCGGGTATTGACTCGTCAAAGCACGGGATCCAGCAAGGATTACAACTGATAGAAAAATGCGCCGAGGCCCTTGAGAGGATCCACATGGTCGTTAGGTCTCTCGCGAAAGCCAATCCAGGACCCGACGCGCCGTGAGGAAATACACAATCTTTTATTCGTGGCAGTCCGATCTCCCCAATGCTACCAATCGTGGATTCATCGAGAAGTCCCTCGAAAACGCTGCTAAAGCAATTCGCACCGACGACTCCCTCAAAGTAGAGCCTGTTGTGGACCGCGATATCCGAGGTGTGCCGGGCTCACCCGACATTGGAAGGACCATTCTCGACAAGATCGACCAAGCCCACATTTTCGTCGCCGATATCTCGATCATCAACCGAGGCGAGAAAAGACTGTCCCCGAATCCAAACGTCCTCATCGAGCTCGGGTACGCCATGAAAGCGCTGGGGCCGGACAAATATCTCCTGGTGATGAATACGGCCTATGGAATCCCAGAGGAACTTCCCTTTGATCTCCGAATGAAATACGTCATTACATATGAGTTACCCGAGGAAGCCACCGAACGTGCTCCCGGGCGCAAAGTTCTGGAAAGTAAGCTTGAAGGTGCATTACGCACCATTATTATAAAATGCGAGGCAACTCCCGATATTTTTCAAGGACCTTCCATTACCGACCAGCTACGGTTGGCAATAAAGGGTAACCAAGCAAACCAAGCCAACCTTGCTCGAAAGTACATGGATGATTTGCTGGATCGTATCGCTACGCTTGCCCCCGATTTTTCCACTGAGGAAGAACGCGATGAATTGCTTCTGCGGGCAATAGACAACACCAAACCACTGATCACAGAGTTCTGTCATATTGTCGAGTTAATGGCGTCGATGAACGCCGCATCCGTTGCTCTTGCCGTGTACAAGGGGTTTGGCAAGTTACTGGAGCGATATAACACTCCTGCCGGATTTTCCGGTAGCAGTACAGATAGCGACTTCGATTTCTTCAAGTTCGTCGGACATGAAATGTTCGTAGATTTTTTCTCGATGCTTATTAAAGAAGACAGGTGGGAAACAATCGCCGATTTGCTGGACAATGACTTACATGTCAGGAATGCCGGCATGAACAGAGAGGGGACCGCGTCGTTCGATTACGCGTCCGAGCACGTGCGATTGCTCGACGACCGGAATAAACGACTGGAATTGCGCCGAGTATCGCTGCACGCGGATATTCTGAAAGCCAGATACGAGGATGGCGATATCAGCCAACTTGTATCATTTGAAGATTTTATGGAAGCGGATTATTTCCTGTTTTTGCGAGGAATAATCCAAGAGACGGATACATCGAGGTGGTTAAAATGGAGACCGTGGAGTTCATTGTACATGAGCAGAAAATCACCCAAATATCTCTTGGAAGCAAGTCTTGTGAAAAATGCAGAAAAACTATTGCGGCCTCTTGGAGTAAAGGATGTTGATTCATTGAAGCAAGCCCTGTTAGAAAAATCGGGATTGCTCGGAAGGATGTATAGCGGTAGATCATACTCCTATGACCACCCGCTATCGGGGTTCAACGTTTCGTCGATAGGGTGCCGATAGCAGGTTTTAATCAGAAGGCAACTTTCTGGCGAGTAACAGTAGACGCAAATGATACCGATCACAATTTCGGAAACAGAAGCGCTTGGGCGCGTGTTGGCCCGGTATCAACCTCAGGCTGCGGTCACTCGCGCCGCCGGACTGCTCACAGATCCTCAACTTCAGGCCAATACGGTCCGGATTGAACTTCTCGTCCATCTGGCTGTGGCCTATTGCAACGGCCGAAAACGGCCTGGTGCCAAGGTGTTGACCGGCATGCAATATTGACCCGCTTTAGTGGGTAATCGGCGTTGAATGTTGACCCATCCCAATAGAACGTAATCGCTTGTTGGCACAGGCATAATCCGGTTAACACATGGGTCATTCTTGAACGCCGATGTGGGTCATTTTCGGATGCCGATCAACAAGAGCAGGGCAGCGGGTGGATGGGGGTGAGACCGAGCGGAAAAGCATCAACTATTATAAACAAGCATCTAGTATTGGATGCTACGAGCTGGCCGCTCAATAACGACGTTATGTC
>Ga0214471_10003065_pt1 | contig 12952 bp, 9 predicted proteins | sample RVTome_5_FD_207665 | JGI IMG/M metagenome (GOLD analysis project Ga0214471, IMG submission 207665) | Soil microbial communities from uranium-contaminated site in the Upper Colorado River Basin, Wyoming, United States - RVT142D155 | ecosystem: Environmental > Terrestrial > Soil > Contaminated >...
GAGATCTCGAAGGGGTGGATGGGGGTCGCCGGCACGATCGGCTCGCATTCGCTGTCGTGCCGCATGATCGCCACCCACGGCACCGACGAGCAGAAGCGGCGATGGCTTCCGAAGCTCGCGACCGGCGAGATCCGCACGGGCATCGGCTTGACCGAGCCCGGCGCCGGCTCGGATCTTCAAGGCATCACGACGCGCGCGACCCGCGACGGCGACGACTATGTGGTGCGCGGCACCAAGACATGGATCACCAACGCGCGTCACGCCGGCATCCTGCCGGTGCTGGTCAAGACCGATCCCGACGCGCAGCCGCGCCACAAAGGAATGAGCATGCTGATCGTCGACATGGCCACGCCGGGCGTCGGCGTGAGCCGCGACATCGGCAAGCTCGGCTACAAGGGGACCGAATCGTGCGAGGTCGTCTTCGACGAGGTGCGCGTGCCGGCCGGCGACTTGCTCGGCGGCGTCGAGGGTGTCGGCTTGAAGCAGGCGCTGTCGGGTCTCGAGGCCGGCCGCATCAATATCGCCGCGCGCGCGGTCGGCATCGCGACGGCGGCGCTGGAGGCGGCGCTTCAGTATTCGAAAGAGCGCGAAGCGTTCGGACATCCGATCGCCGACTTCCAGGCGATCCAACTGAAGCTGGCCGACATGGGAACCGAGACGACGGCCGCGCGCCTGCTGACCTGGTGGGCCGCATCGCGGCTGGATGCCGGCCAACGCGCCGACGCCGAAGCGGGAATGGCCAAGCTGTTCGCGTCCGAGGTTGCCATCAAGGCGTCGCTCGAGTCGATGCGCATCCACGGCGGCTACGGCTACTCGACGGAGCTTGACGTGGAACGGCTCTATCGCGACGCCCCGCTGATGGCGATCGGCGAAGGAACGAACGACATCCTGCGTTTGGTGATCGCGCGAGGGTTGCTCAAAGACGGAATGCCGCTCGCATGAGGTCGTATCTGTACGTGCCGGGCGACCGTGGCGAGATGCTCGCGGGGGCCGGGACGCGCGGCGCCGACGCGATCATCGCCGACCTGGAGGACGCCGTTCCGCCCGAGCGAAAGCAGGTGGCGCGGGAAACGGTCGCGGCGTTCCTGCGCGATTCCCCGGCGAACGTTTGGGTGCGGATCAACGGCGAAGAAGACGCGCACGCGATCGCGCCGCTGGCGCCCGCGGGCCTGTCGGTCCCGAAGGTGTCCTGCGTCGCCGACATCGAGCGCGTCGACGTGGGTCTGCCGATCATCGCGCTGATCGAAACCGCCGACGGGGTGCTCGACGCGCGCGAGATCGCGCGGCATCCCTCGGTGGTCCGGCTCGCGCTCGGCGAAGCCGACCTGGGCGCCGAGCTGGGCATCGATCCCTCACCCGATCACCGCGAATGGCAGGCAGTGCGGACGATGATCGTCCTCGCGTCCGCCGCGGCCGGGCTCGACGCGCCGGTCGCGCCGATCGCGACCGACTTCGCCGACCTCGACGCGCTTCGCGAGTCCACGCGCGCGCTCAGACGAATGGGATTCGGCGCGCGCGCCGCGATCCACCCCGCGCAGATCGCGATCATCAACGAATCGTTCACGCCTTCGCCCGACGAGGTCGCCGCCGCACGCCGCCTGATCGAGCGCTTTCAGGCGGCCGGCCGCGGCGTGACCACCGACGACGACGGGCGCATGATCGACGAAGCCGTCATCCGCTCGGCACGCCGGATCCTCGCGCAAGCCGGCGACCCGCCGGCGTGAGCCGATACCCCCCAATGTCGGACGTGGCAAGCCCCGCTGTCTCCAACGTCGTGAGTGTCCGCAGGAGCAGGACCTCATCGCCATCCAAGATCGACGAGTCGAACCCCCACGTGCGACCCGCCGCCGATCCGACCGCCTGAAGCACGGATTGCTCGACATCGTTCAGAGCCGGCCGCCCTCCCGGCGCATCCTCGGGCGGAGCCGGCTCTCCGGGCGCGAGCGAGGAGACCGGCCGAATCACCGCGACCAGACGCGTCGCGCGGCTCACCTTGAACGCTCGCTCTTCGTACTGAACCGCATCCAAGACGTCGGACAGCCGCCGAGCCAGATCCGTGGCGCTGAGCCATTCGAACCCGGCATCGTCCTCCCGACGTTCCAAGTATTTCCTCACCATGATCTCCCTTCGCGGACGGACTTCTCTCTCCGAGGAATCAGATCAATCTGATTCCTCGGAGAGGCATCATCGATCCCGCGAGTCTCTGGGCGAAGTCCGGGAAAAGTGGGCAGATCGGGACGCTAGACTCACGGCGGTCGAAGTGGTACGGTCGTATCCGTAACAGTGTTTCGCTGAGTGGAACGGCAGGAATCACGCGTGTTCGCGGCGAACGTTAAGGCCAACGTTAAGTCGACTCACGACGGACGTGCGTCCGCGAAAGGGGAGCCGAACAATGAAGAAGATCGCACTCGCGGCCGTCGCCGCGGTCCTTGCGCTTAGCGTCGCGCAGGGCGCCTCGGCGCATAGGGACCCCACTCCGGATAGCAGCAACCGCTGCGACACCTGGTGGCGCAACGGCCATACGACCTCGCCCGGCAGCAGCCATGAGCACACGGCCAGCGCCGACATCAACGCGGGCGTCGTCTACGTCCATCAGCACGGCGGCCACTACGTCGTGCGCAACGAGTACGCCTATGTCGAGGTCGTCGGCGGCCAAGGCTACCGCGGCCCGTCGCCTTCCGGACAGACATACCCGGGCCAGGGCGGGATCGTCCAAGGCGAGATCGACCCCGGCATGGGAATTCCCGACGTCGACTTTCACGGCAATGTCTTCGGACCCGACGTCGATCACCCGCCGGCGGCCGACCCCGCAGCGATCCAGAGCTGGGCAAACGGATACAACTACCTTGCTTGCGTCAACGCTGCGAATTCCAAGATCATCGATCTGAAGAAGTAGGCGACACTCGAAGGAGGGGTCCGTTTGAAGCGCATCTCGGGCGAGCGAATCAAAGCCACTCTCAGCGATCAGTGGCGCGGCCTGGGCGCGTTCATCGCGGTCCTTCTCCTCGTGAACGTCCTTGTCGCCGTGCGCGACGCGTCTCGGCTCACCGAGCCGGCCGCGTCGTCCACGCTTGCGAATCCGAACGGATCGAACGGTTCCGGCACCGGCACCGGCACCGGCACGGAGGTACTCGGGGAGCAGGTCACGCGACCGAACGTCCCGCCGCCGGCCTCGACGCTCGGATCGATCCCGAACGTGCGCGGTCTCAAGTCCCTGCCGCCCGGCGTGAAGCCCGGTGTCACCCGCACCCTGCTTCCCGGCGTCAACGACAAGGAGCTCCTGGTCGCCTACTACTGGAAAGGCGACCGAACCAAGACCAGCCCGTACCTGAACCAGACCGGCAGCGGCCAGGAAGGCAACGTCGATGAGGCCGAAGCCTTCCGCGCGATGATCGCGTGGATCAACAAGCACGCCGACGACGGCAGCGAGTTTCTCGGCTACAAGTTCAACCTTCACGGCCGCAAGCTCGTCGGCCACGTGAAGGAAGCCGGGCAGTATCCGGACGACTACGCGGCCACGGCCGAGTACCTGGCCAAGGACCTCAAGCTGAAGGGCGCGGCCAAGCCCGGTCCGTTCGCGGCGATCTCATCGCACGGATCCCTGTCGGCCTACATCTGCCCGCGCATGGCGAAGGCCGGGATCTTCAACCCGAGCACCTACGACCTCGACTGGGGCCTGTACGCGAAGACGAACGGCTACTGCATGTCGGCCGGACAATCGTGGGCCGACCAGGTCGAGGCGATGGTCGCCTACGTCTCGAAGCAGGTCTCCAAGACCGAGTACCTCACCGCAGGAGTCGGACAGAAGCGCGTCTACGGAATCCTCTACGCCGAATACCCGGGCCTGATCGATTCGGCGCCCAAGGTCAAGGCGTTGATCGAGAAAGCCGGTGTGCCGGTCAAGTCGATCTATTCGATCGCCGCCGACCTGACCACGGGGCAGGGCATGGCACCATCGCTGGTCAACAAGTTCCGCGGCGACGGGGTCAACACGCTGATCATTCCCGACGCCGGCGCGCCGCTGAATTTCACGCACGCAGCGCAGGCCAACGGCTACAACCCGGACTACATCATCTGGCCGTGCTCGGGTCAGGACAACGCGGGCATGGTACGGCTCTACAACGCGGGTCAATGGACGCGCGCGTCGGGGCTCACGTGCTACGACGAGCACTTCAACCCCGACCTGACCAACGACGGCATCTCGAGCCAGACCGAATGGTGGAAGATGTACAAAGAGGTCAAGCCCAACAGCGAGCCTCCCTCGCCCACGCCGTTCGTGGCGCAATCGTTCATCCCGATCCTGGCCGGCATTACCGAGGCCGGATCGGATCTGACGCTCGAGACGTTCCGCGTGGGGCTCACGAAGTTCAAGCCCTATCGCTATGACGCGATCGAAGGGCGCACCACGAATCCGCGTTCGATGCTCGTCACGGTCGACATGACCGACGGCGGACAGATCGGCGATGCGGCGAAGCTGCGGTGGGATCCGGCCAAGCGCACCCCCGGCGCTACCACGACCGGCGCCTACGATTATCCTGAGAACAAACGCTACAAGCGCGCCACCGACTACTAGCCGGACGGCGCACCCCCACAACGGAGAGGATCTCCGGACGTGCCACCTGCGGGCATCATCGTTCTCGGCCTCGTTCAAGGCTCGCTGGCGGGACTGAACAGCCTTGGGCTGGTCCTGCTCTGGCGGACCATGCGCTTGATCAATCTTGCGCAAGCGACGCTCGGTCTGGTCGGCGGCGTGCTCGTCGGCCTGCTCGTCACGCAAGCGGGGTGGAGCTTTTGGTGGGCCGCGCCGCTGGGCATCGCAGTCGGCGCGCTGCTGGGCCTTGCATCCGAGCGTCTGGTGCTCCGGCGGCTGCAGGACGCGCCGCGCGTCGTGCTGCTGATCGCAACCATCGGTCTTGCGTCGTTGTTCGCCGCGATCCAAACCGCCCTCCCGTTCATCTTCGGCGGACGCTTGCCGACCTACACGATCGATCTGGGCTTCTCGCTCGATCTGTTTCCGGTGAAGCTGCTCGGCCCCCATCTGCTGGCGCTGATCGTGTTTCCGATCGCGCTGGCGGCGACGCTGCACTTCGTGCATCGCAGCCGCATCGGGCTGGCCGCGCTCGCACTGGGGCAAGACCAAGAGCGCGCGCGGACGCTGGGAGTTCCGGCCGGCGTCGTGCGCGCGGCGGTGTGGGCCGTCGCCGGCGCGCTCGCAAGCGTGAGCGGCATCTTGTCCATCCCGGTGCTCGGCTTCAACATCGGCGGCGGGCTCGGTCCGACCGTGCTACTGCTGATGCTCGCGCCGGCCGTGTTCGCCGGCTTGCGCTCGATCACGGGCACCGCCGTCGCCGCGCTGGCGCTCGGCGTCGGCTACCAGTTGATCCTGTGGTACACGCCGCGCGCCGGCGTGGCCGACCTCGCACTCGCAGGAACGGTGCTGGCCGCCGTGGCGCTGCAGCGCCGCCGCCTCGGCCGGGTCGAGGCCGCCACGCGCGCATCATCGTGGGAGGCCGCGGCCTCGCCGCGTCCGGTGCCGTGGCGGCTCGCGTCGCTGCCCGGCGTCCAACTCGGCGGCGGCCTGTTCGCCGTCGTCGCGATCGTCGCGGCCTCGCTGCCGCCGCTCGTGCTCAGCGCCAGCAGTCAGGTTCGCTACGCGACGACGGCCGCCTACGCGATCGCGGCGCTCGCCGTCGCGGTCGCCTGGATGTTCGCCGGCGAGGTCGTGCTCGGCCACTGGGGCGTCGCCGGCCTCGGCGCCGCCGTCGCCGCGCTCACGCCCGGTCCGTGGATTGCCCGCGCGCTGATCGCCGCCGCGGCGATGGGCGCGACCGGCGCGGCGATGGCGCTGGCATCGCGGCGACAAGCCAGTCTTTCGTTCGCGGTGCTCGGCCTTGCGGCCGCAGCCGCGGCCCCGAGCGTGCTCCTGATGGTCGGCGAGCACACCGTGCCGGCCGACGTGAAAACCGTGGGAATGATCGGCGGCGGGATGGCCGTCGCGATCGCCGTCGCGCTGTCGCGTCTGCGCGCAAGCGTGGCGGGCTTCACGATGGTCGCGGCGCGCGACGATCCGCAGCGCGCGCCGTGGCTCGGCGCGTCGGTGATGCGCTCGCGCGTGATCGCGCTGTCGCTGTCGGGCGCGCTCGCGGGGCTCGCCGGCGCGCTGTACCTTGCCGCGACGCCCGCCGGGATCGCACCCGGCGCGTTCGATCCGGTCTGGTCGCTGGACCTGCTCGCGATGGCGGTGATAGGCGGGCTCGGCTCGCCGTCGGGAGCGCTGCTGGGCGCGCTCGCGATTCGCGCCGCGCGAATCTTCTTGCCGCCAGAGTGGGCGGCCGTCACGTCCGGTGCCGGCGTGATCTTGGTCGTGTCGTTCCTGCCGGGCGGTCTCGGTCGCGGGCTGCAATGGATGCGCGACCGCGCGGTCCGCGTGCTCGCCGGCCCCGCCGAAGGCGACGCGTCCCAGACCCCGCAAGCCGGAGCGCGCGAAGCGGTGAACGCAACGTGAGCGAGGCGCTCCGCGTTGCCGGGTCCGACACCCGCGAGGCGATGGCGACGCCCACGGTTCGCGCCGCCGCGTTCGCCGCGGGCTTGGCGGCCGCGCCCGGCTGGGCCGCCGCGATCCTCGCGCCCGCCGCATGGGGCGAGCACCTCGCCATGGACGAGCGCGTCGCGCCGTGGTTCGCGATCGCACTGATCACCTCGGGCGTGCTCGCGGCGGCAGTTGCGTGGCGACGAGGCCCCGAAACCGGCGCCCCCACGGTTCCCAGCGGCACGGCCGAGCCATACCGCATCCCGCCCGGCTTCGGCGCGCTGCTCATCCTGATTCTGCTGTGCGTCGTCGCCGGCGCCTCGAACGACGAGACGCTCGTCGCGATGCTCCTTCCGCTCGTTCCCGCGCTGTCCGGATGGGCGGCGGGCCAGGCCGCGCGGCTCTCCACGGGTGCGTGCGTCCCGGCGGTCCTTCCGGCTGCGAGCGGCGTCGTGGTGGCCTTCGCGCTGGCCGGTGTCGCCGGCGGACTGCATCTCGCGCGCACCGGCACCGGCAGCGGCGCGCGCAGCGCCGCCTGGTGGACGATCGCCTACGTCGCCGGCGCGGCCGTCCACCTGATCCGCGCGCGGCGGTCGCTGGACGTGGACCGCAAGCGCATCTGGGCTCGCGCCGCGCTGGCCGCAAAACAATCCGAGCCGGTGCGGCATCCCGGCCGCGGCGAGCCGATGCTGGTCCTTGAGCGCGTGGATGTGTCGTTCGGGCCGAATCATGTGCTGCGCGACGCGAGCGTGACCGTCGGCGCCGGCGAGCTCGTCGCGCTCGTCGGCGGCAACGGTGCCGGCAAGTCCACGCTGCTGCGGGTCGCCGCCGGCCTCATCGCACCCGACGCGGGGCGCATCCTGCTCGACGGCGACGACGTATCGACGCTGCGCCCAGAAGAGCGATCGGCCGCCGGGCTCGCGTTCGTGTCGGGCGCGCGGCCGGTCTTCCCCGACCTGACCGTGATCGAAAACCTTCGCGTCGCCGCCTACCGATCGCATCAGACGCAGCGCTCGTTCGATCGCGCGACCGAGGCGGTGCTGGCGCTGGTGCCGACGCTCGCGCACCGGCCGCGCGCGAAGGCCGGCGTTCTGAGCGGCGGCGAACAGAGACTCCTGGCCGTGGCGCAAACGCTGTACCGGATTCCGGTCGCGTTGCTCGCCGACGAGTTGACGCTCGGCTTGGATCTGGACGCGCGACTCGCGGTGTTGGATCTGCTGCGCGTGCTCGCCGACCGCGGCGTCGCCGTCGTCGCCGTCGATCACGACTTGCCGTCGCTGCTGCCGCGCGCCGATCGAGCGGCGCTGATCACCGAAGGCGGCGTGGTGCTTTATCCGAAGCCCGCGACGCTGCTCGAGCAGCGCCAAGACCTGCTGCCGGCGACGTTCCTCGCGGGGGCGGGCATATGACCGCGGCGCTCTCGCTTCACGACGTGCACGTCCGCATCGGCGAGGCGCACCTGCTCGACGGCGTCACGCTGCAGATCGAGGCGGGACGCATCGTCGCGCTCGTCGGCCCGAACGGCGCCGGCAAGACGACGCTGCTCGACGCGATCTCGGGCGTGCTGGCCGCCGTGTCGGGCCGGGTCTCGATCGCCGGCAACGGAGCGGGGCACCGCACCGGAAGCGGTCCGCGCGGCGGCGTGGGGCGCGTCTTTCAAGGCTCGCCGCTCCCGGAGACGCTCACCGTCGGTGAAGTCGCGGCGGTCAAGTGCGGCGGACGAATCCCCGCGGCCGCGTTGCTCGGACGCTTCGGCTTGATGCCGCACGCGTCCTCGTTCGTCGGCGAGCTGTCCACCGGCATGCGTCGCATCCTCGATCTTGCCGTCGCGACCGTCGGCTCGCCGTCGGTTCTTCTGCTCGACGAGCCGTCGAGCGGGCTCGCGCAATCCGAGATCGAGCATCTCGCCCGGCTGCTGAAGGACTGGCGCGACGCGACCGGCGCGGCGGTGCTGATCGTCGAGCACGATGCCTCGCTGGTGAAGGCGGTCGCCGACGAGGTGATCGTGATGGATGCCGGCCGCATCACGGCGCGCGGCGCGCCCGATGCGGTCCTGAAGGGCGCCCGGAAGGGCGCGATCACGCGGCTGCACTCGCCGCACGAAGCCCATTTCCAGACCGCGCTCGCGACCGTCGCCGACGGCGCGTCGGCCGCGCCGCCGCTGGTGCGCCGCTCGCTGTCCACCTGGACGCTGCTTCGGCTCGGCTTGCGCGAGTTCTCGGCCGGGCTCGCCAGCGTGATGATCCTCGGGGTCCTCAACCGCGTGATGAAGGTGGAGCTGGGCATCAGCCTCGCCGTGACGGCCGCGGTGCTTGCGACCTACAACTTCGCGGCCCCGTTCGCATTGATGATCGGTCATCGCTCCGATACCAAGCCGATCTTCGGTCGAAAGCGGTCCCCGTACATCATCGGCGGCGCGCTCATCACCGGCGCGTGCGTGATCGCGGCGCCGCACGTCGCCGGCCGGTTACAGCACGGCGTCACCTTCGGGGCCGTCGCGACCTCGGTCGCGTTGTTCGTCGCGATGGGCATCGGCATGTACGGATCGGGCACCGTGTTCTTCGCGCTGCTCGCCGACATCGCACCGGCCGCCGAGCGCGGCCACGCCGCGTCGATCGTCTACCTGGAGTTGATGGCAGGCATCTTGGCCGGCGTCGCGCTCACCGGCGCGGTCGTCGAGGACGGCGCCGGAAACTTGCCGACGCTGTTCGCGCTCGCCGGCGTGCTGGTCGTCGCGTTCTCGACGCTCGCGGTCTGGGGCATGGAAAAGCGCACCCGTCCGGCAACGCGCGACGAGCCCGACGAGCTGTACGTGCCGCTCCGCAAGGCCGTTCGCGGACTGGCCGCGATCCCGCAGGTGCGGGCCTTCTTCGCGTTCATGGTCCTGTCCACGGTGTTCTTGTTCCTCCAGCAAGCCGTGCTCGAGCCGTTCGGCGGCGACGTGCTCGGCTACTCGGTGCGCGCCACCAGCGCCTTCAACGCGATCATGACCATCGGCATCGTGGTCGGCATGCTGCTGGCCGGCCGGCCCTGGGCCGAGCAGTACGGCCACGCAACCATCGCGCGGTGGGCGTTGATGGCCGCGGCCGCATCCTTCGCCGGCCTGGCCGCCGCGGCCGCCGCTTCGGCCGCGCCCCCCGCATGGCTGTCGATCATGGGCATCGGCCTGGCGTCCGGACTGTTCAACGTTGCCGTGCTCGCGCTGATGATGGGCATGGCCGACAAGCGCCGCACCGCGCTGTTCATGGGCACCTGGACGGTCGCGCACGCGATCGCCGACGGAAGCGCGGTCGCCGGAGGCGGCGCGATCTTCGAGTTGGCCCGGGGAATCCTCGGCAGCGTCCCCGGCGGCTACGCAACCGTCTTCGCGATCGAGGCGATCGGCCTGGCGCTGTGCATCCCTTTGCTCGCTCGGGTCAACCCGAAGCGCTTCGCCGAGGAAGCCCAGGCCATCGACGTGGAGGCCATCGCCGCCGAACCGGCCCGGGCCCGCACTCCCTAGAATTTTCGGTCGCGGAGGGCGCGCTTGAGGACCTTGCCAGCGGCGTTGCGCGGGAGCGCGTCCAGGAACACGTACCGCTTGGGGATCTTGAAGCCGGCGAGCGAGGCCCGGCAATGCGCGTCGAGCTCCTTCTCTCCGGTGTTCGATCCGGGTGCCACGACCACGAAGGCGGCAACCTGCTCGCCCCAGGTTTCGTCGGGCAGGCCGGCGACGGCGACGTCGCGCACGTCGGGGTGCTGCACCAGCACGTCCTCGACCTCGCGCGGGTACACGTTGGTGCCGCCGCTGATGATCATGTCCTTCGTGCGGTCCACGATGTACAGGAAGCTCTCCTCGTCGATGCGCGCGATGTCGCCGCTCGACAGGAACCCGTCCGGCGTCGTGCACGCCTGCGTCGCCTCGGGATCCTTCAGGTACCCGTTCATCAGATACGGCGAGCGGCTGAACAACTCGCCCGTCCCGCCCGGCACCACGGGATTGCCGTCGGCATCGACGACGCGGACCTCGGTCATGAACCACGGCGGGCCGACCGAGCCGGGCTTGCGCAGCACATCGGCGGGCCGGCAGTTCGACACGATCCCCGCCTCGGTCGAACCGTAGAGTTCGTGCAACCCCACGTGCGGGAACGCATCGGTGACCCAGAGCTTGAGCGGATGCGGCATCGGGGCGGCGTTGAAGTACAGCGTCTCGAGCGCGGTCAGGTCGTAGATCATCGCCGCGTCGTCCCCCAGCGCGCGAATCATCTGCGCGTGCGTCGGCACCAAGAACACCGACTGTGCGCGCGACTGGGCGCACATCGCCAGGAACTTCTCGGGATCGAACGAGCGCAGCATCCACAGCTCGCCGCCGACGTGTAGCGCGCCGAACCCGAATGCGAAGCCGGCGCCGTGATACATCGGCGCGACCGCGATGGTGCGCCGCCCCGGCCCCAAGCCCCACTCCAGCGCCGTCCCGTAGAACGTCAACGCCCGCGACCGGTGGCTGATCATGACGCCCTTCGGCCGGCCGGTCGTGCCCGAGGTGTAGGCGATGCAGAACGGCTCGCGCTCGTCCACGTCGATGCCCGCGTCGGCAGCCGACGCGGACTCGATCGCGCTTTCGTAGGACGGGCCGAGCGAGGTGCCGTCGATCGTCAGCGTCAGCGTCTGCGGATGCGCGTCCAGCGCCGGTGCGGCGATCGACGCGAGCGACTCGTCCACGATCGCGGCGCGCGTTTCGGCATGGTCCACGATGAAGGCGACCTCGGGCGCGGTCAGGCGCGGGTTGACCGGCACCATCTGCATCCCAACGCGCGCGATCCCGGCAGCGATCTCCGGATACTCCAGCCGGTTACCCAGCACCACCGCGATGCGATCGCCGGGCGAAAGACCCGCCGACAGCAGCGCGTTGCCGGCGCGCCGCGCGCGCTCGTCGAGCGCCGCGTAGGTCAAAGCTCGCTCCCCGTCGACCACCGCAGTCGCGCCCGGCGTCGCGATCGCGAACTCGCGGATTCCGCTCGCGATGTTGAGCGGCGCGCCGCCCGTCCTGATCGTCATCAGCGTGCCGGCTCGCCGGCGGACGCGCCCGACTCGTTGAACGACTTGCCCGAGAAGAACTGCCCCGTCACGCCGGCCGATTCGTCGGATGCAAGCCAGACCGCGGCCGGCACGATCACATCGGCCGGCAACGGCGGATGCATCTGTTTCAAGAAATCCGGCATTCCGTCGGGACCGAACAACTGCGTGTCCACCATCCCGCCGGGCGAGAGCACGTTGACGCGGATTCCGGCCTCGGCGGACTCACGCGCAGCCATCGTCGCCAGCGCATCCACCGCCGTCTTGGACACCGCGTAGATGCCCGACCCGGGACGAAGCGCGCGCCCCGTCTCGGACCCGATCGCGATGAACGATCCGCCCGATTCCATCGCCGGGATCGCGGCCTTGATGCACGACAGCATCCCGACGACATTGACTCGCAGGATCTGCTCGGCGATGGCGGCGTCCCAGGTGGTGAGTTCGCGGTAGCGCTTGTCGGTGAGCATGGCGAACGACGTGCCCGCGTTGGCGACGAAACAGTCGAGCCGTCCGTGTTGCGCCACGGTTGCATCCACCAGCGCCTGGACCGCCGCTTCGTCGGCGACATCGGCCGGGACGACGGTTGCCGATGCGGCACCTGCGTCGCGGCACGCCTCGGCGACGCGCTCCAAGTCGCTTGTGGTGCGCGCCGACAGCACCACGTGCGCGCCGGCCGTGCCGTATCCGATCGCAAGCGCTTCGCCCAGCCCGCGACTGGCTCCCGTCACGATGACGACCTTGCCGTCCAGCACGCCCATGCCCGTTTCCCCCTTGCGAAGCAGCGTTCCGAAATTCGTTGCGACCGTTGGTCAGAGTCCCGAGGCGGAACGGGGCCCGGCGTCGCGCGAGGCGCGCTTGCGAGGCAACGGCCTTTTGGTCCCCGCGGACGCGTCGGCGTCCAGGGCGCGCAAGACGAAGTCGGTGACGCGGTTGGTCGCCTCTTCCACGTCGTGCGCTCCGGCAGCGAGCGGCCCTCGTTCGGACCCAACGCATGCCATCACGAGCGGGACGACATCGTCGTGGTTGACCGCACCGAACTCCCCGGTTTCCGAGCCGTAGGCCAGGATCCCGCGAAGCAGCCGCTCGATCGGCTCGATGTGCTGCATGAAACGCCCGTAGGTCTCGGGCTTGAGGAACTGAATGACCTCCTGGCCGGGCGGCAGGTGGCGCGAGGCGAAATCGGCCAGCTGCAGCCGGACGAAGACGCGGAGCTTCGTCGCGCTGTCTGGCGCCTCGTCGATCTGACGCTTCATCGCTTCGATCGCGCGAACGACCTCGCGGTCGGTCCAGGCGAACAGCAGCGATTCCCGGTCGGGAAAGTAGTTGTAGATCGCCGTCCGGGCCAAGCCGACGTCCTGAGCGACATCG
>Ga0214471_10003067_pt1 | contig 12951 bp, 10 predicted proteins | sample RVTome_5_FD_207665 | JGI IMG/M metagenome (GOLD analysis project Ga0214471, IMG submission 207665) | Soil microbial communities from uranium-contaminated site in the Upper Colorado River Basin, Wyoming, United States - RVT142D155 | ecosystem: Environmental > Terrestrial > Soil > Contaminated >...
AAGCGCTGGTGCCGGTCGTCGGCGTGCTCGGCCCCATCGCCGCGGGCATGCTCACGGGCTCCTTGGTGGTCGAGCAGATCTTTGCGCTGCCGGGACTCGGCGCGCACTTCGTCCAGGCGGCGCTCAACCGCGACTACACGCTGGCACTGGGCCTGACCGTGGTCTACACCGCGCTGCTCGGGCTGTTCACTTTGTTCGCCGACCTGCTGCTCCAGCGGCTCGACCCGCGCAGCGAGGCCTTGTCGTGACGCGGCTGCCGCGCTCGGCCCGGATCGCCTGCCTGCTGCTGCTGCTCGTCGGCGGAGCGGCGCTGGCCGCGCCGTGGCTGCCGATCGCCGATCCGGGCGAAGTCCGCCTCGCCCAGAGCCTGCGCCCGCCGGCCTGGAGCCACGCCCCGGTGCTCGGCACCGACTTGAAAGGCCGCGACATGCTCGCGCGGGCGATCCACGGCGGGCGCGTCTCCTTGCTGGTCGGCCTGCTCGGCACCGCCATCGCGCTCGCAGTCGGCGTGCCCTACGGCGCGCTGGCGGGACTGGCCGGCGGGAGGCTCGAGCGCGTGATGATGCGCATCGCCGATTTCCTGGAGTCGCTGCCCCTGGTCGTGGTGGTGCTGTTCCTGCTCGCCGTCCTGCAGGAATACCGCCGCGAGCTCGGCGCCGTGGGGATCGGCCGCATGGAGTTGTTCTACGTCGCGGTCGGACTGCTGTTCTGGCTGCCGACGGCGCGCGTCGCGCGCGCCGAGGCGCTGCGCTTGCGCCACGCGCCGTACGTCGAAGCCGCGCGCGCCATGGGAGCGGGCCGCCTGCGCCTGCTGGTGCGGCACGTGCTGCCCAACATGGCGCCGTCGCTGCTCGTCATGCTCACCCTCACCGTGCCGCGCGTCGTGCTGCTCGAAGCGTTCTTGTCGTTCCTGGGGCTGGGCGTGGAGCCGCCGGCGGTGAGCTGGGGCCTGCTCGCAAGCGACGGCCTCGCCGCGCTCAATCCGCTGGTCGCCTGTGCGTGGGTGCTGGCCGTGCCGGCCACCGCGCTCGCGCTCACCTTGCTGGCGCTCAACCTGCTCGGCGACGGCTTGCGCGACCGCCTGACCGCGCCGGACTACGACGCCGGCTAGCGGCCGCCGTTCAAGCCAGCACGGCGATCATGTCGATTTCGACGCGCGCGTCCTTGGGAAGGCGCGCGACTTCGACGGTGCTGCGCGCGGGCCGGTGCTCGCCGAAGTACTCCGCGTAGACCGCGTTCATCGCCGCGAAATCGCCCATGTCGGCCAGATAGACCGTGCACTTGGCGACGTTCCCGCGGTGCGCGCCGGCCGCCTGGAGCACGGCGTCGAGGTTGGCGAAAACCTGCCTGGTCTGGACGCTCACGTCGCCTTCGACGAGAGCTCCATCGGGGCGCAGGCAGACTTGTCCGCTGGTGAACAGCAGGTTGCCGGCGCGGACTGCCTGACTGTACGGGCCGATGGCGGCGGGAGCGTTCTTGGTGGCGACGGTTTGCATGGATTGGCGGGAGCGGCGCAGCCGCGTCACGGACGGGACAAGCGTGCGACCAGGCGCGTGCGCACGCGCGGCGACAGGAAGCGTTCGAGTTCTCCGCCGGCGGCGTAGACCTCTTTGATGAGCCGACTCGAAAGAAACGCGAACTGCTCGCTCGGCATCACGAACGCCGTTTCCACCGCCGGCTCGAGCACGCGGTTGGTGAGCGCCATGGTGTACTCGTACTCGAAGTCCGAAACCGTGCGCAGGCCGCGCAACAGCACGCCGATCCCTTCGTCCCGGCAGTAGTCGGTCACGAGACCGCGCATGGGCGCGATGCTCACGCCCTGCAGACCGGCGGTCTCTTCGGCGATCATCTCCAGACGCTCGTCGATGGAGAACAGCGGTTGCTTGGAGCGGTTGACGGCCACCCCCACGCGCAGGCTGCCGAACAGGTCGAGGCCGCGGCGGATCAGGTCGAGATGGCCGAGCGTGAACGGATCGAAAGTGCCCGGATAGAGAGCCCGCGGCGCCGATTCCGTCATGCGGAGATTGTAGTGTCACCCTCCGCCACGCTGCGCGTCGCCAAGGAGCTTGCCGGCCTCACCGCCGCCCCCTCCGGTCGCCACGGCCACGCGCGCCGCGGCGGTGTTCCTTGCCGTCGCAGCGATCGCGGGCCCGCTCGGCGCCCGTTTCGGCTGGCCGGCCCCCGGGCCGGCCACGCAGCTCGCCGCGGCGCTCGCGGCCTTGGCCGCCGCAGCGCTCAGCCTTCTCGACCGGCGCTTCTCGCTGTACTGTGCCGCCGGCCTGCTCGGTCTCGCGCGCGCTCCCGCCGCCCTGCCCGCGGATCTGCGCCCGGACGCCGCACGGCCGCTCGCCCTGCAAGGCCGCTTGCGCGAGCACCGCCGCGACGCGGCCGGCCGGGCCCGGGGCGTGCTCGACCGGCTGGCCGATCCGAACGCGCGGCCGCTCGACCTCCCCGCGCGGCCGCTCGAGTTCGCGGGCGCCTGGCTCGACGAGCGCGCGCGCGCCGGCGACCGCGTGGCCGTCCAAGGTCTCCTGGTGCGCGAACGGGGCCGCGAACGGCTGCTCGAAGCCCGCATGCACGCGGTCCGGCGCGGCGCGGACGCCGGCTCCTGGCTCCCCCGCCTGCGCGACGCGGTCGCGCGCCGGCTCGGGCGCGTGCTGCCGCCCGCCGAAGCCGGCATGGCGCGCGCCTTGTTGCTCGGGGAACGCGATGGTCTGGAGGCCACGCGGAGACACGCCTACCGCGATCTCGGTCTGCTGCATCTGCTGGCGGTTTCAGGAATGCACCTCTGGCTCTGGGACGCGTTGTTGCGGCGCATCCTCCGCGGCCGTTCGGCGTGGCTCCGCGCGCCGATGCTCGCGGCCGCGGCGGTCCTCGCCGGCGGCCGGCCGGCGGTCGTGCGCGCGCTCGCGGCATTGCTGCTGCGCGACTTCCTCGCCCGGCGCGGGCGCCCGGTCCGCGGCGCGGCGCTCTGGGGGGCCGCACTCTGGATCGAAGTCGCGCTGGTTCCGCCCCGCTCGGCGGGCCTCGGATTCCTGCTCTCGTACGCGGCGACGCTCGCGCTGGTCGCGTGCCCCGCTCCACCGGATTCCAAGCGTTGGCGGCGCGTGCTGCAGCCATCCTGCGCGGCCTTCCTCGCCACCGCGCCGCTGCTGCACGCCGTCCAAGGCACCCTCGAACCCTGGAGCGCGCCGCTCACGCCGCTTTTCGCGCTGCTCCTCCCTCTGCGCATGAGTTGTGCGGCGCTCGCTCTGCTGCCGGGCTGCGGCGCGCCCGTGGCCTTGGTGCTGGCCGGAGTCGGCGGACTCGAGGACGGAGTCCTCGGCATTGCCGCCGCGTTGCCAGGGAGCCCGCTCGCCTTGACCCGGCTTTCGAGCGGCTGGCTGCTCGGTGTGGCGGGGCTCGGGCTGGCGGGACTGCGCGCGCGCCACGCGCCGGCGACGCGCCGCGCGTGCGGCGCCGCGTGCGCGGCGGCGATTCTCTGGCTCGCCATGCTGCCCCCGCGTGCAGCCCAGCCCGGCCTGCTGGCCTTGCCGGTCGGCCACGGACTCGCCGTGGTGGTGGCGGGCACCGAACACAGCTTGGTTTTCGACCTCGGCAGCGCGGACCTGGCACCCCAGATGCTGGTCGACCGGGTGTTGTTGCCAGCGCTCGGCAACCACCTCTGGCCGCTGCCGGCGACCGCCGTGATCAGCCACGCCGACAGCGACCACGGCAATGCCCTGCCGCGCTTGCGCGAATTCGAGCCGGCGCTGCGGACCGTCCGTCTCGACGCCGGCGAGCGCTGGCTCCCCGACTTTGCGCCCTGGGCGGTGCGGCTGCTCGCTTGCCGCCCCGCGGCCCGGGACGCGAGCAACGCCGGCGGTCTGGTCCTCGAACTGCGGCTCGGCGCCTTCCGCGCGGTGCTGCTCGGCGACCAATTCGGATTCGCACTGCGGGAATTGCGCGACCGGCTCGACCCGGGCCCGATCGACCTGCTGCTGCTCCCGCACCACGGGCTCACGACCGACGGCCTGCACGAACTGCTCGTGCACTTGCGCCCGCGCGCGGCGTGGGCGTCGTGCGGGGCCGGCGACCTGCCGCTGGCGGCGGCTCCGGTGTTGCGGCGCGCCGGCGTTCCGCTGCGCGAGACGCGCACCGGGGCTCTCCAGTGGCCGCCGTAACCAGGCGTTGCGCCACGCGTCTCCCAGGAGTTGGAAGCGACCATTTACGGAGCCACGCTGCATGCCGGCGGCGCGCGGCTCGTTCGTGTCGAAGCGGTGATCGGTCGCGGACTCGCCCGCACCGTGCTGGTGGGCATGCCCGACGCCGTGGCCCGCGAAGCCCGCGAGCGCTTGCCCGCGGCTCTGCACCGCCACGGCTTCCGCTATCCCAGCGGCAAGGTCTTGTTCAACCTGGTTCCGGCGCAACTGCCCAAGCGAGGCCTGCCACTCGACCTCGCGCTGGCCGTCGCGGTGCTGGTCGCCGACCGCCAGCTCCCGGTGCCGCGGCGGCCGTGGCTGTTCCTGGCCGAACTCGACTTGCATGGGCGCTTGGGGGCGCCGGCGCGCGGCACGCTGCTGGCCGCGCTGGCCGCGACCGGCCAGGTCCAGGCCTTGGTGACGACTCCCGCGGCCGCGCGCGAAGCCGCGCTCGCGCCGGACGCCGCTGCGTTCGGCGCCACCGATCTCGCCGCGGTCGCCCGCCTGCTGCGCGATCCAGGCGCGCATTCCCGCGCGCTGCCGCTCGTCGGCGGTCCGCTTGCTCCGGCCCGGCCGTCCCGCGCGCTCGACGAGGTGCGCGGCCAGCGCCTCGCGCGGCGTGCAGCCGTCGTTGCGGCCGCCGGAAGGCACGACCTCCTGCTTCAAGGTCCGCCAGGCGTCGGCAAGAGCTTGCTCGCCCGCCGCATCGCCGATCTGCTGCCGCGCCTCAACCGGGCGCGGGCGCTCGAACTCGCGCAGGTCGAAGCCGCACTCGGGCGCGTGCGCGCGCTGCCGCGCCGGCCGCCGATGCGCGCGCCGCACAGCAGCGTTTCTCCGCAAGGGCTGCTCGGTGGCGGCGCACCGCTGCGCCCAGGCGAACTTTCCCGCGCGCACGGCGGCGTGCTGTTCCTCGACGAATTGCCGGAATTCCAGCGGCCGGCGCTCGAAGGCCTGCGCCAGCCGCTCGAAGACCGCGAACTCCGCTTGCAGCGCGCGCGCGAATCGGCGCGCTTCCCGGCCGACGTGCTGCTCGTCGCGACCCGCAACCCTTGTCCTTGCGGCTATCTCGGCCACCCGCGACGACCGTGCACGTGCACGCCGCACCAGGTCCAGCGCTATCACGCGCGCATCAGCGGCCCGCTGCTCGACCGTTTCGACCTGGTCGTGGAAATGGGCCCGGTCGCGCCGGCCGATCTGCACGGCCCGCCGACTCCGCCCCGCGAGGCCGAGATCCGCGGATGGCTCGCGCGCGCGCGCTGGAGCCAGCGCCGCCGCGGCGGCGCCGACGCGCTGCCCGGGCGCATGGACCTCGCCGCGCTGCGCGCCGCCGGCGTCGCTCCCCAAGCCGAGCGGGCCCTCCAAGCCGCAGCGGCGCGCTTCGAACTCTCGGCGCGCGCCATGCTGCGCTGCTTGCGCGTCGCGCGCACGCTCGCCGACATCCAAGGCGCGCCGGCGATCGGGCGCGCGCACGCGGCCGAAGCCGTCAGTTACCGCGCGCGGGCGTCGACGGAGCCAGCCGCCACAAACTGAACACCTGGTCCTGCGCCACGATCTCACCGCCGGCTCCGGCGAGCAGGGCGAGGGTCGCCGGATAGACCATCGACGACAGCACCAGCAAGCCGCGGCCGGGGAAGCGCGCGCGGATCGCCGCCAGCGCGGCTGCGGGCTCGATCGGCGCGGCGACGCCGTCGGCGCCGGGAACGCCCACGCCATCCCACAAGGCCCGCGCTTCGTCGAGGCGCGCAGCGAGGTCGGGCTCGCGGTCGTTGTGCACCTGCCACAAGTCGGCGAACAGCGCGTGGTGCAGCGCCGGCGCCAGCAAATTGCCTTGCACGACCGCTCCTTGCGCGCGCGTTCCGGGGTGGTAGGGATGCATCAGCAAGACGTCGGAGGCCGACGCCGCGGCTTCGGCTGCCAGCAGACTTTCGCCCAGCGGAAACTCTCCCAGGCGCGCGGCCGCCGGCCGCAGGCGGCCTCCCACCACTTCGAGCGGCGGCGGCGTGGCGCCTTGCGTCCACGCCAGGTAGGCGACCGGCACCAGCACGACGAGCGGCAAGGACACCGCGAACGCCGCCGCCACGCGGCCGCGCGCGGCGCCACCGTGCCGCCATGCCGCGGCCGCCCAAGCGCCGGCCGGCAAGGCCCACAGCAGTCCGCCGAGCCGCGCAAACTTGTATTCGTTTCCCCACGGCATCTCACCGAACAGCACCAGGAGCGCGGCCAAGGCCACCAGCCACGCCCAGCGGGCCCGCGCGCTGGGTTCCATGCGGCGCAAACCGAACAGGCCGCAGGGCAGCAGCAGCAAGAGCGGCCCGAACAGATCGGCGAGCGGACTGCCGCCGAGCTGCACGGCGGCGCCGGCGACGCCGGCGGGCGCGCGATGCAGCAGCGCGAGCAGGAACGGCAGCGCCAGGACGACCGCGAGCAGCCCCGACCCGAGCCACGCGAACACGCGGCGCGCCGGCACCGCGCGCATCCCGGCCGCGAGCAGACCGGCCATGCCGACGCCGGCGAAGCCGCCGACCAGCGGATTGAGCGCAAGCGCCGCCGCCGCAGCCAGGCCCGCCCGGAGCGGCCGCCCGGAGCGCGCGCCGCGGGCCGCCTGGGCGAGTGCGAACAGCCCGAAAGGCAGCGCCAGGGCGAACGAAGAGACGTTGAGGAACTTCGGCAGAAAGGCCTGCAGGCGCGCGTCCCAGCCGAACCCGTGCCCGCCGAAAGTCGCCGCCCGCAAGGCGACCACGGGAGTCGTGCCGATCGCCGCGCCGTCGACGAGCACGCCGATCCAGCCCAGCGCGTTGAAACCGAGGACGGCGGCCAGGAAGGCCGCGCGGCGCGCGCCGTAGCCGAGCCCGAACCCGCGGCCGAGCGCGTCGAGCGCCGGGGCGAGCAACCCGGCGGCAATCACGTTGAGCAGCGCGAACGCCCAGAAGGGCCCGAGGCCGGTCCGTCCCAGCGCGGCGCCGAGCGCCGGGTAGAGCGTGTAGTAGCGCAGCGGCGCGCCGGCGTGATATGGGTTTTCGGGCAGAAGGCCGTCACGCAGGACGGCTTCGCCGATCGTTGAGTGCAGGCTGCCGTGATAGGACACGCGGACGGCCTCGCCGCCGAACAGCAGGATCAGCAGGACCAGCAGCGCGAGCGCGCCGCCCTCGATCCAGGGCGCGCGGCGCTCGTTCACGGCTGCCAACGCGACGCCGGCCACGGCGGGCACGGCGGGTCGCCCGGCCCGCTCGAACCCGAGTACGCGAGTTCTTCGAGACTGGTGCCGGCCTCCGGATCGCCGGCGCCGACGTGGCGCGCTTCGGCGACGGCAAGTCCGGCGCGCCAGTCCTGCAAGGCGGCGAGCATGCGGCGCGTCTCACGCGGGTTCTGCCGGCTGACGTCCATGCGTTCCAGCGGATCGCGGCTCCGGTCGTAGAGCGCGACGGCGGGATAGGCATACGCCGCGTCGACCGGCGGCTCGGCCGGGCCCTGCAGGTCGAGACAAGGATTGTGCACCAGCGTCCAGCGCGCATCGCGCAGCGCGAAGAAACGATCCTTCCAGGTCGCCACGCGGTACTGCGGCTGCGTTTCCGCAGCCGCCAGCTGCTTGCGCGGCACGCCGGCAGCATCCGCGACCAGGCCGAAGACTTGCTGCAGGTCGAGCGGCGTCCTTTCGCGACCGGGCTCGACGCCCGGGCCGGCGATCACCAAGGGCACGCGCGTCACCCCGCTGTACAGGCTCTTGGCGTGCAGGAAGTAGCCGTGCCGGTCGCCCAGCTCCTCGCCGTGGTCCGCGAAGAAGACCACGACCGCGTTGGCGAACAAGCCGCCGCGTCCCGCCGAGCGGTAGCGCGCGTCCAGGTCGGCGAGCAACGCCGCGACCCGGTCGCTCGCCAGCCGGACTTCGGCGTCGTACAAACCGCGCAGGTGCTGGACGTCTTGCGCCGAAACGGCGTCCGGGTCCCGGTGCATCTCGAACAGGGTGTCGTTGTCGCCCGCCGGGCCCGGACCGGGCGCGTAGCGCGCCGCGAGCTCCGGGGGCGGCGCATAGGGCTGGTGCGGGGACATGAAGTGCGCCCACAAGAGCTGGCGCTCGTGCGACTCGATCGCCGGGCCGGCGCGCGCAGCCAGCGCGGCGCCCAGCTCGCCCTCGCGCTCCTTGGCGAACAGCGAAAACGTCTCGAAACCGCGCTCCAGCCCCAGCGGCTGGGCGAGCGCGCGGTTGGCGACCGCGGCGTGCGTGCGCCAACCGCGGGCGCGCAGGCGCTCGGCGTGGGTCGGCGCCTGCACCACGTGGAAGTTGGAGATCGCGCCGTGCTCGAGCGGAGTGCGGCCGGTCCAGAAACTGGCCAAGGACGGCACGGTCTTGCCCGACGGCGCCCAGCACTGCTCGAAGACGCGCCCGATTTCGCCCAGCGCGCGCGGCGTGAACGCCTGGCCGGGGCCGCCGTCGGCGTCGGTCGGCGCTCCGTAGAGCGCCAGGCGGTCGGCGCGCAGGGTGTCGATGGAGATCAGCACCATGTCCGGCCCCGCCCCGGGGCCCTTGCCGCCCGCATCTCCGTTGCAGCCGGAGACGAGCAGGAGCGGCAGCCACGCCGCCAGCATCACGCGCCCCGGACAACCCATTCGGCGAGTATAGCCCCGGCCGGTGCGATCCCTACTTCGCCCACGCCGGCGAGGTGCTCAAGTCGAAGCCCCAGACGGGCGCCGTCCAGTACAGCGCGAACAGCGTGGCGAACACGACCGTGACCAGGTTGAGCAAGAAGCCCGCGCGCGCCATTTCGGCGATGGTGAGCCGGCCGCTCGAAAAGAGGATCGCATTGGGAGGCGTCGCCACGGGCAGCATGAACGCGCAGGAGACCGCCAGCGTGGCGGGCAGCGCGAGCAGCAGCGGGTGCAGCCCTGCGGCCACGCTGGCGCTGAAGAACAGCGGCAGGAGGACGTTGATGGTCGCCGTGTTGGAAGTGAGCTCGGTGAGGAACGTCACCACCAGCACCGTGAGCCCCACGGCGGCGAGGGTCGGCAGCGAGGCGACCGTGTCCTTGAGCTGGGCGCCGATCTCTGCGGACAGTCCGGAGACTTCGAAAGCGCGCGCGAGCGCGAAGCCGCCGCCCAGCAGCAACAGCACCTCCCATGGAATGCGCCGGCAGTCAGCCCAGTCGAGAAGCGCGCCGCTCCGCGTCTCGCGGCTCGGCAGGACGAACAGCAGCAGCATGCCGAACAACGCGACGGTCGAGTCGGAAATCGTGGCCGCGAGGGTGTTGGGCAGCAGCGCGCTCCAGCCGGGAACCGAAAACGCGTCGCCGAAGCGCGCGCCGCGGCGCGTCATCCACAGCAGCGCCACCACGGCGAACACCGCGATGACGCGATTCTGTTCCTTCGAACGGCGGCCGAGTCCGCGGCGGCGTGCGCGGATCTCCTCGATCTCGAACACGGTGCCCTTGGGCAGCCGCGAGTCGACGCGCACCAGCACGAACCAGCTGACCAGCAGGAAAGCCAGCGAGAACGGCGCCGCGCCGAGGAACCAGGTGCCGAACGCGATTTCCGGGGCTTCCGGAAAACGGTTGGCGAGCTGCGCGATCAGGCTCGCGTTGGGCGCCGTGCCGATGGGCGTGGCGACTCCGCCGATCGAGCAGGAATACGCCAGCCCGAGCAGCAGCGGCCGGCCGAGCGCGCGCGCGTGCTCGGCCGGGCAGTCCTCGAGCACGGCGACCGCCACCGGCAGCATGAGGAGCGCGGTGCTCGTGTTGCTGATGAACATGCTCAGCACGCAGGCCACCGCCATGAAACCGAGCACCAGGCGGCGTGGATTGCCGCCGAGCCCGGCGACGGCGGCCAGCGCGAAGCGGCGGTGCACGCCGTAGCGTTCCAGCGCGATGGCCAGCACGAAGCCGCCCAGGAACAGCATCAAGATGTCGTGGAAGTAGCTCGGCGCCACTTCGCTCGCCGCCATGGCGCCGGTCGCCGGCAGCAGCAACGCCGGCAGCAGCGAGGCCACGGCGATCGGCACGCAGCCGGTGAGCCAGCACCAGGCCGTGAACACCGCGGTGGCCGCCGTGGCGCGCGCGGGGGCCGGCAGCTCGCCGGGCAGCCAGCCGGCGAGCACGGCCAGCGCGGCCCCGGCCGCGAGCCAGGCGACGCGCCGCCGCGCGGACACCGGAGCAGGCTCCGGTGCGTTCATCTCGCGGTCGAACTGGCGGGATCGTCCATGCGCGGACATCCTAGGCGCGCCCGAGCGACGCCCCACCCCGCATGCTCCTCTTCGAAAAGCTCGCCGCCGCCAGCCTTCCGCTGGTCCCGACCACGCTGATGCGCAAGCTCAGCGCCCGCTACATCGCGGGCGATACCCGCGAGCCGGCTCTCGAGCGGGGCGCGCGGCTGCAGGCCTCCGGATACCGCGTGACCTACGACGTCCTGGGCGAAGCCGTGCGCGACGCCCAAGGCGTGGCCGGCGCCGCGCGCGAGTACGAGGCCCTGCTCGCGGCGCTCATCGCGGCGGAGCTGGAGCGCAACGTGTCGGTCAAGCCCTCCCAGATGGGCCAGGCGATCGGGGAGGACTTCTGCCTCGAGACCATGCGCTCGCTCGCGACCCGCGCGCACCAGGCGTCCGCATTCGTCCGGTTCGAGATGGAGAGCTCCCCCACGATCGACGGCACGTTGCGCGTGTTCGCCGCACTGCGCGCGGAATTCGGCGCCAGCATCGGCTGCGTGCTGCAGTCGCGCATGCACCGCACCGCCGCCGACGTCGAGCAATTGCTCTCCGTTCCCGCGCCGCTCAACGTGCGGCTGGTGAAGGGCATCTACCTGGAGCCAGCCGAAATCGCCTGGACGGCCGACGCCGACATCCGCCGCAGTTTCGCGGCGATCCTGCGGCGCCTGCTCGAAGGCGGCGCCTTCGTCGGGGCTGCCACACACGACGAATTCCTGGTCGATGTCCTGAAAGGCCTGATCGCCGAGCACCCCGAATGGGCCGAGCGCGTCGAAGTGCAGATGCTGTTCGGCGTGCGGGAGGACCTGCGCGTGCGCGTTCGCGACGCCGGCTTGCCGGTGCGGGTCTACGTCCCTTACGGAGCCGCCTGGCGGCCCTACGTGCAGCGCCGGCTGCGCAAGAATCCACGCCTGATCCGGCACGCCTTCCTCGGGATGTTCCGCCACCGAGAGCAGCTGGAGCAGGCCGAAGAAATCGTCTAGGCCGGCACGCCGAGCGCCGGCAGCAAGACGCCGAGCAGGCGTGAACGCGCGTCCGCGAGCGCGGTCCCGGCGGCAAAGGTCACGCCCGCCGCGCGCGCATGGCCGCCGCCGCCGAGCGCGCGCGCCAGCGGATTCAAGTCGAGCGCGGCGAGCTTGCTGCGCAAGCTCGCTTTCACGCGCCCGTCGGGAAGCTCGTGGACGAATGCGACCGCCTGCACGCGACCGACTCCGCGCAGGACTTCGAGCACTTCGTCGGTGTCTTCGAGGGTGCCGCCGCACGCGGCCAGAGCCGCCTGCGACAAGGCCACCAGCGCCAGGCGGCCGTCGGCGTGGTACTCGGTGGCCGCGAGCGCGGCCGCAAGGCCGAGCGGCCGCGCGGCGTCGGTCTGCTGGTGGATGGCCGCGAAGATCGTTGCGGGCTGCACTCCGGCGGCGACCAGTTCGGCGGCGAGCGCCCAGGCTTCGGCGTCCGCGGTCGGGTAGCGGAACCAGCCGGTGTCGGTGGCCAGCGCGGCGAAGCCCGCTTCGAGCGCGGGCAGCGGCAGCGGCACGCCGAGCCCGCGCGCGATCCGCATGGCGAGCAGGCCGCTCGCCGGCGCTCGCACGTCGTGCACCAGCGCGGTCCACTCGGCGCGTTCCGCAGCGTCGATCGGGTGGTGGTCGACCGCCAGCCGCGGCGCGGAACCGGCGCCGAGCAGCGCGCCGAAAGCGCCGAGGCGCACGAGCGTGCAGCAATCGCAGACGAGCAGCAGGTCGTGCGGCGGCGCGGCGGCCCCGGGCATCCAGACCTCGAACGGCGTGTGCGCATGCAGGAAGGCGTAGCGCGGATCGGGCGGGTCCGGGTTCATCACGCGCACTTCGGCGCCCAAGCCCGTCAACGCGTGGTAGAGAACGCTTTCCGAACCGAGGCAGTCGCCGTCGGCGCGCAGGTGGCCGGCGATCAGCACGCGGCGCGCACCGCGGATCATGGCCAGCGCCGTTTCCATGCCGGCAGCCATCTCAGCCGGCGCCGCTCTCGTCCCCGCGCACCACCAAAGCCGGCTCCAGCGCCGGGCCGAGCGGCCGCAGGTCGGGGTCGCCGGTCAAGCGGTCGCAGACGGCCGCGGCGGTGTCGGCGTTGCGAAGATCCGAGTCGCTCCACGGAAAGCGCGCGATGCGGGCGCGGCAGCCAATCCGCAGCGCGCCGAGTTCGAAGCGACCCAGCGCCGCCGCACCGGTCTCGGTCAGCGCGTGCCACCAGGCCTGCGGCCCCGGCTCGGGCACCATCGCCCGCGCGAGCCGGACTTCGCGCATCGGATCGAGTGCGGTGTTCGAAGCCCGCGAATCGCACCCGAGCGCCGGCGCGGGCGTGCCGGCGGTCGCGAAAGCCGGCAGCTCCCGGTCGAAATAGAGGTGCGTCCCCGGACACCAGACGACCGTCACCCCGCCGTGGGACAGGCGGCGCAGTTCGTCGGCGCGGAGGTCGCCCCCGTGCACCGCCAGGGTGCCCGGGCGCATGCCGCCGACCTCGTCGAGCCAGTCGACCGGCGAGCGCCAGCGCTCGGGCTTGAGCGGCCGGTCGCGATCGAGGAACAGCTTGGCCAGCGGCCCGCCCCCTTCG
>Ga0214471_10003068_pt1 | contig 12948 bp, 5 predicted proteins | sample RVTome_5_FD_207665 | JGI IMG/M metagenome (GOLD analysis project Ga0214471, IMG submission 207665) | Soil microbial communities from uranium-contaminated site in the Upper Colorado River Basin, Wyoming, United States - RVT142D155 | ecosystem: Environmental > Terrestrial > Soil > Contaminated >...
CTTCATGCATTGGAGGCCTATTTAAGTTCATAGGAGGGTGAAGGCGACCGCCTATATGGAGAAATTAGGGTTCAACACGTATGGATTCAGATGTTAGGGCTTGCCACCCCCTAAATCCTGATTGATTGCCAACCTGATTCTCATAGTTGCCACCTCACCTGATCTTCCGATTTCCACATCCTGTCATTGGTGGAGAAGAAGCTCTAACGTTGCGTGTTCGGGATGTCTTCTCCTTGAGCAACGCGGCAGGTGGTTAGCAGCCGGTAGCGAGTCACAGCCATTGAAGCGACGCTTGGCCAGGTGAACCAATGAGATCGAATGGAATGAATGCGAATAGAATAGATTTCACACTTTTTAGACGATATATTGAATATTGAGATTGAGCGCACTAGCCTTCATGGGCAAAACAATTATTTTGTTAGGCGATCTGTGCAAAACATAGCGAAACATTCTTTCTTCTTTCTTTCACCAGCTTGGGCTCGGGATGCACACTTCCACACTTCCTTATTCGAGTGCGAGTGGAGGCTACTGTATTTCTGATGCAAAAACCTCACCTAGCTGTAAATGTCATAGTTGCTGTTTTCGCTAGAGAGCAGCCTATAAAAGACGGGAAAAGTTATCCGCCTATAGCTAGTCCTAAAATCAAAGAAGAATTGCCCAAAGCTACGAACCTTTGCATGTCTTATCTTGCTAATGTCGATGACCCAAGCTGGGACACTTTCGAGTTGAGAAGACCAATTTCCTTCTCCTGTCCACGGTAACAATTCAAGGTAGCGCTACCTATTGAGTCAAGTCGAGTCTAGTCGTGTACCTTTGCAAAAACCTAGACCTAGTAATAAGGATGGGATCCGGATCCCACAAGCGGAAACGGAAATTCACCAAGATAGGTTAGTGAAATCCTGACCACTTCCCCTCTTCTCAAGGGTTCCCCGGCTCTTGATGTGGACGATTCTTTTAAATCCTCCTAATGAAGATGCGAATTAAATACTTCCGTTGTTCGGGCTAAGCGCAATACTTTTCTGTTACTTTCCATTCCAATCTGCTACTGGCACTGTTCTGGACATATTCTCAAGCTATGAATACCATATGATTCCAGCTGGGCTTACCACTGCAATTCTCTTCACTAGACAGCTCTAGGAGCAAATGCCATTCCTTTACTTGTAATTCTTTGGAAAGCACGGGCAAACAGCAAATACTAACCGCGGTCAAGGCCTCTTCTCGGGAAAGGTGCCAACCCCCTAATGATGGCGAGGGAATATTCCACAATTGGCCACCTCTTAAGAGTGTTGTTCACCCTAAACTACTATAAGAAGAGAATCCTTTACGGCACATTTAGGAATTATGGACCTCAGGGCAATCACTGGAGAAGTATGACTGGCCCCACGGAGGATAAATCGATAACGGATTTTCAAAAAGGATCCTATTGATACCTGTACGCCCCAGCGGATTGCTGCTTCTGCTTGACAGCTAGAAACATACGAGTCGAAACCAATGCACATATTTCTTTGGAAAAGGAGTCTTCCTTTGCACGAACCTGTGGCCCGAATAATAGTAATAGTAATGCCGCGGATGAGTTCTTTCGCACATTAGGGGAGGGGAAATGGCATGGACTGGATTTGACATCCATAGCTCTGACTCTCTGCTTCGGTAGTAGGGACAGGGGCTGGACCTTAGCGGCCTTAAAAATAGAAATAAAAAACGAAAACAAGCATTTATATACATATACAAAACAAGCATTTATATACATATACTTTGAGCGCACTATTAGATTAGAAAGCCTAAGCGCGTGCCGTCAGTTACGCTTGGAGTTTGATTGCTTACTAACTCGGTAAAATAGACTTATTTACAATAAGAAATTAGCTTAAAGAAATTAGCTCATTCATTACCGCTGCGCGCCTTTCGTCAACATTGCCTTTATATCTCCCTCGTCTTGTCGGGATTCCGGATCAAATCTTTAGTAGTAGTAGTAGTAACTATACGTGAATCCAATCTCGCTTCCATGCATCATCCATTCTTAGGAAAGATTCTTGAGGCTGCCAAGGAGGGCTACTTCGCAGTAAGAAGCAAGGGCGCTAAGCAGGTCTAACTCCATAAAATAAGGATGATTCCCGGGAAGGACTTGTCAAAAAAAAGGCATGGGGGACGCAAACAAATACATATTGGGAATCCTCCAACTCGTCTGGATAATAATTAAGTCAAGCAGCTCTTGAAAAAGAAAAAGAGTCTTCCCTCCCTTTCTTAGTATCATTGAGTGTGCGTGCGTCTAGTAGACAGATGAATAGGATTGGAGTGGAGTTTCTTTCCTTTACTGATTTTTTACCATTCATGACTCGATCTAATCATTTTCAGAAGAAGCAGAAGCCACTTAATTAATAAAGAAAAAGGTGTAAAGCTGTCGATTGCCGATCTTCATGAAAGGTGGTTGGGTTCGCTCCTATCTCTTAAAGGTGCCGGATGGAAACATTGATCTCGTAAAGCGGGGCTGGTAGACTAGCTTCTTTTGAAAGTCAAGTCCGGTCAAACCTTCAAAGGATTAGCCGCCCTAGTTTCATTAGTATTGAAACAACTGACGTGTCCACAAAGCCAGGGCAGCAGCATCTAACCAAAGAAGCCAGTCAAGAACCCTATCCACTCTCGTCAGAACCCAAACCGACCAAAGGGGAGAACCTGGCCTGGATGCCTTTCTTCCTAGAATGCTCAGAGCAGCATCTTTCTTTTCGTCCGATGAACAAAACAAGTCCACACTCGATCCAAAATAAATAAGGTATGAAATCCCTATCCTATGACTAAGTCACTCACCTTTAAGACAAGCTATGAATGAATGAATGCAAAGAAGCATGCCAAGCAAGAACTATTGATGGATCGAGCCACAGCACACAATAGGAATAAATAGGAAGAGCGAAGCGGAGTAGCAGAGCGGTAGTAGGTTCTCTCACGGAGGTAGACTGGTTCATCGATAAATTCGTATCGTAAGATCAAGTCAATTCCACTTTCAGTAAAGCTCTTACAGCTGCTGACCAGTTGCAGGCCATTCCAAAGGACCCGGCACTTCTAATATAGTATTTAGTTAGGGTTCTGGGTCTCTTTCCTTTCAAGTAGGAAGTATCGCGTCGCCTATGATTGCGACGCTTGTCCGGCCTTGGTGGGTTTGCTGGTAACTGGTATTTCTAGATCAGGTAGAAGAGAGTCCAACACAACATTCCCGCCTTAGACACTAGCTAGCTTCAAAGAAAGAAAGAAGAGCGGAGGAAGGCCCCTCCAATCACTCCTTGTTACCTTGGTTCCTCTTTTGATTCCGTTCAGCAAATCCTGAGATCAGTATTGCCTTGGGCTAAGTGGAAGTGCTCGTCTACTTCACCGTTTCTGTGTTCGTAGAAGCTTGGATTGGATCTCTTTGCTTGTCAGTAAAGTAGGAAGCATTGCTTTTTTCAAAAACTCTGCTGCTTCATATAGCGGCAAAAGCACTGAACCGGATTTTGCCTAAGGCGGAAGGCTTGATTGAGCAATAAGTCTATCTCATATGATGGGCAAAGTAGTGAAGTCCGTTTTCCCTTTGGCGGCAGGCTTTCTTTTGAGAAAACTGTATCACCCCTGGTGAAAAACCACATAACCGGATTTTCCCTCTATCCGATGGATTTATTTTTCGAAAAGTCTATCCCTGGTCAAAGTACTACTTGATTGCTATTTCCTTGTAAGTTCTTAGGATTTCCATTTCCTGTTTGGGTTGGATCTGTTGTTAAAATACTGCTTTATTGGTAGTTCCGCTAATCTCTATGAGTCAAGTGAGCTTGGGAAGTAGTAAGCTGGAATGGGTTCTAGGTGGATGAGTTCTCGAGATGCGTGAGAATAGAATGAACCAGATCTCATATCTTATTAGATGGCCAGTCCGGAACGTAGCAAAGGCCTGATCCCTCTTTCTGGACTTGTTTCTACGGTTTCACTTGAGCTTGTGGGTTTGGGATCATCCAGTGAATAGAATAGTAGGCAGGCTTTGGGACAAGACAAGCAAGGTATCAGGGTTCCAGTGACAAGACAAGGATCTGGTGGAAAGACAGTGGAATAGGTTTCAGTGGTAGCTTTAGTGTGCGCATATACTGAACTTTAGTCGCAATCAATATCTCTTTTTGGTGATTCTGGAAATCCTGTGCTAGTGAGCATGCTTCTTTCCTTTATGGGTTCTTCCCTTGCTGGGTTCATTACTATGGCCAGTCCGGAACTACGAGCAGATCTACCTTGTGAAGGTCTCCGGTATCCTTGACTCATACCTTCTCTTTCAAACAATAGGAAACCTCTTAATATGAAGTTCTCTTGATTGATGTACGGCTTTAAGCTAAGGGCAGTGCTTCGTCAGCATTTTCTTAGGTGGAAGGAGACTTCTTCCTATAGTATACGGAATCCTAGCTAGCTCGAGAAAGAAGGCAAGGCCTAAACCAGAACTTGCAAATTCCTAGTAGGAGAAATACAGCCAGCCTTCTACTTTATTTATAGTCAACAGATCTACCCTTAGAAAAATACGGATCCACCCTCGAAACCAGAGAGCTGGAGAAATACTAGTCCAACCAACACAATCAAAGGTATTCGCCAACGGAAGACTTCTAGATTGGCTGAACGGAAGATAGAAAGAACTCAATCTGGATTACCCTTATCCGGCACTTGACTTGACTATCCTATCCTTTCCTTTCCTTGATATATGCTATCAACTAAGGCTTGACTTGCCTTTCCTGTCTATCAACTAAGCTTAGAAACAAGAGGTTCCATGGAATGAGAGGAGAGAAATAGAACGAGACCTTTCCCATTCCCACTTCTTGACTTAAATTAAAGCACAAGCAGATCTTCCCATCTTTATTGGGGAAGCAAGGGAGTTTACTCACAATTGCCCGAAGGAAGGGGATCATTTCGAGGATCAGAGTAGGAATAGTGGATTCCGCTGCCCCAGCAATCTTCATATTCGAGGAAGAGATGACTCTTTTGAAAAGAACTTCTCTAAGCTTGTGAAAAAACATACATAAGAATAATGTGGCCAATGCCCCTGCTGGGCCAAAAGAAAACATTACTACCGCATTTACTTCACTTTACTTCTCTGCATGGGGGGTAGACCCTTAAGCTGATATTAAGAAAAGGAGTGGCCATCGCAACAAGCTGCTGGATTGTGCAAACTAGGATTTCAAACCAAATCCCATCAGATGCCGGCGACACCCGCCACGTAAATTATATTATATTAAGGAACTGAACTGATCGAATGGAATGGAACTTTCCCTCCAAAAGAGACTGGTCAAGATAGGGTCCCAAACGGTTATTCTAGAGGTGGGTAACCCACTTTGTAGATGTGGTCTAGGTTGGGCTACAGTGCTGGCACTGAATGGATGAGAGAGAGGAAGAAAATGGCCATATTTAGTGAGTCTGTAAACTACCACCTCCTTAGCATCTTCCTTAGGCAACCCAGTCCAAAAATCCATGCAAATTCCAGTCCAAGCCTCCTCTGGAATAGGCTTGACCATTTCATATTCGAATGTTTATGTTGAGAAGAAATGCATTGTTTGATTGGAGAAGCAAGCATATTGCCAGGCGCGCAGCGAAAGGCATGCATGTTTCATTTGCAGGTGCTGCCGGTCCAGGGCTCTTCGGCTGAGCTTACTAAATAAAAGAAAAGAAAGCCCCTACATAATTATCATGCTGGTTTATGGGAATCGTAAATAGACGAAGTGGTGTTTTTTCCTTTCCTTGAGGATCTATGCTTTTCATGGCTCTCTTTCTAACGTGGATGACAGGTTTCAAATAGTGGATCAGTTTCTTAATAGCCTGGCACTAATTTTCGTTGCCTTCTTCTTATCTTTATGTACCCAGGAAAAAGAGAAGAATCTTCACCATTACCATCACCAGTATCACCTCCAATGGTTGGCGTCCCGGCAAATTGACATTTAGTAGTAGATAGGTTTGTTGAGGACATAATCTCCCGGCCTTATTCATGCATGATAAAGGTAGCCTTTCATAGTCCAAAGCCTTTGTGTGCTTTTGTATTTCACTCTGGCACTACAAGGAGCAATTCCATTATGTGCTAAAGGCTGCGGAATAAGAGCTCTTAGTCCTTTCGGCGTAGAGAACGAACGAATCCTCTGTTGCAAGAAGAAGGGCAATGCCGATTGTAAGGTTAAGTATTACGTACGTAAAAACCAGTCAGTGACTCATTTAAGTGTTGTGCGAAAAGGTAGCCTTTTGGCAACCATCCATAGCGAGCGCCTATTTCCTATTTTATTTGATCAATAGGCTGTTTTTTCATAAGTTGATAAAAGGAGAGAGCAGCTTAATGAGAGAAGTAGCAGTGAGGGCGCTAAGCAGGTGTCAAGTTAATAGGTCTGAGAGCCAAGCCAGCTTTCCAGTAGTAAAAAGCAGGCATTAAAGAAAGTAGGTGAGTAAGTCAAGTTCTCTATATGCTTGAAGCTGATTACGCGTCTTAAGTGTTCTCTATCAAGGTGCGCTGCGGTCAATTCTATCTATTCTGTCTGGAAGGTCTCACTATATTCAGATGTATTCAACTGGGTTGGCTGTGAAAGGAGAGGCTAGCTTCTTCAGTAGGCAATGAATGTAGAGAACTTCTGCCGCAGCCAGTAGTTTTTCTAATCTCATCTCAGGATTTCTTCCTTCCATAAATATAAGTGTAAAGTAATGGATTCAGCTCGACGTGAAATGAAAAAAAGCTTTCCTTGTAAAAAGGGTAGTTGCCCTGCCTAGGCGTAATCCTTGATTTGCTTACGATCGCCAACTCAACAAGGTTTTAATCACAACTTTTACTCGATGATGAGTGCGGCCCAGGCAAAACAAGAGGTGAAACCTTTGCTTTCAACCGAACCTAACTTCCTCGTGACCTAACGAGCCATACTGGATCAACAAACTTAATGATTTGCCCGAGGAACCGAACTATCGGGACTCTGGACACTACTACTTGGTTAATCATTCACAAGTTGGTGACTCACATTCTTTCTTAGTGGGCCCTCAACAGCCCTTTCTAATCTTTCATATGCATATGCCAGTGTACAATGTTATGCTTTTCTTCGAACAAGAGACGCTTGGCTGGGGTGGATTTTATTTCTTGGCTTTTCACAAATGAGCATTGCATTGATCGATTTCATAGCTGGTAAATCACACAACTTTTACCCAAACCAAATAGAATCGGCCGGGCTTCGCTTCCTTCTGGCAATTGAAGCTGAAGCTTCATAGGTGCTGATTAGAGATGCCCATTTTAAGTCTTTGTGACAGAATGCTTGTTGGTAGCTAAATGAGCTATCTGTCCAAGCGGGACCCTAGCTAGGTCTTCCAACGATCATACATATATTATATTAATAAAAAAGTGCTGCTTTCTTTCAGACCAAAGCAGCGCCAAAGCGTACCGATGCCTATCTATAGTAACTTACTTACTTACGTTACCGAAGCGAGTCATAGCGAGCTGGTGTATTTGGCAAGAAGGATAGATATCAACTGTAAGATTTATTTTTTGCAAGAATTGAGTGGAGGTTATATTAATATACTCCTGGTGCTTATCCTGCTATGTACTAATCTCCTTTTATACACATCTCCTATACTCGCCTACCAGTTCAACTAAAAGGAACCTCCCAAAGATGGAACCGAGGAAATCCTCTACTCTTCCACCCGAGAATACTATATTATTTGATATTATTTGTTCGGCCACCAGTTCCGAGACTAAAATAGAAATGGAATACGTATGAGCTTTCTTTCTCTTTTCTTGCGAGGACGACCTACCTACTATACTACTCCTTCTTTTCTTTGGGGCGGCAGATCAATATGCATATTTTATTACTTCTCGAGCAAGCGAATCTTTTTCCAAGCTCTGGATTGGGCCTTCCCTGGTAACTTCTAAAATAGATAGGATGAAATTCACCTCGCCTTCTTCGCTTATTCAATGCTTTCTCTGTCGCCCCAGTGCCAAAGATTAAAACGTTTAAAATGGAAGAATAATCCATGCTTGGATCTCGTTTTATAGTTTCAAACTCATAATTAGTGAGGCGCATTCTTTCTTGACAGGCCCGCAGTAGTCATATGTCAGGCTTTTTCCTTCTTGCTTCTGGCGAACATTCAGAAAATAGAGAGGCAGCACTTTCTTAAAGACCAACCCCCACTAATATAATGTAATGCCCTCTTTTGGGGTGCCGCGTAGAAGATCGGGACTATGGAAAATGACAGAACAACACACTTTCTAAATATGCATATGCCATACTTTCTACTTTTTAAACTGAACTACGGGCTGCTGGACGACTACTTGACTATAGACCAGCCGTTCATGAACATGCATTAGTAATTGGGACTCACTCGTTTGCACTATCCTTTTTGTGCCGGGCACTAGAAGGTCGATATGGAAATGGGCAAGGTATGAAGGCTCAACAAATGCCTGCGCTTTTCTCAACTGACCCTGTGACCCAGTGATTCCACCCGTGGTCGAGGGTACAGAAGAAGATAGAGCCAACAGAACAGGATCTCCAACCAACGACACACCGCTAGTAGCCAATGCGGGACGGATAGAATGGTATGGCGCGAGAAAAGATATGAGTAGTGATTTCGAGAATAGAATAGAGCCTTGATAATGAAATTACTGATGCGATGAACTATGGCACCTACTTATTATGCGACGGCAGAGCGCACTTGACAGAATAGAATAGAATAGAATGTGACAGTGGCTACCAAACTATACTGTGCCATACATTCAACTGAGGAAAGTGCGGAAGCCTCACATATGTCATACTTTTTTTTCCATGGCCCGCAGGTTGACGATTGACAGAAAACAAGACAGGCGATAGGAAAGCAGAATCCTTTGGTCCGTGCGTTGATCATTTCATCCTTTCTTTTTAAAACCAAACTATGGAACTACTTGCTATGGCCAATTAGACCACGAGCCTGTGACCCACACATTCTTGTTTCATAACAAATCTCTCTTTTTGAACAAGAGATGCTTGACTTGTATTGGGGTGGATTTTGTTTCTTGGTTTGTTAAGTGGTGATCGTGTATTTCGCGCTAGCGAGCCACAACATTTCTTTGAGAAAAGGAGCCATATGCACCCTTCTATAACCGGAAAAGTACGGCACCTTTGGTGAAAAGTCAACTCAATAGAGAAAACCAAGACTTAAAAAGTACTAGCTTCTGCCTGACCACACACAGCATTATATCCGGGGTAGTGGCAACCAATAGAATTCATTTACTGATCAAAAGGAAGCCAGGTCCTAATCAAAGGTCCTAATCAAGATGAAACGAGACTTCCAATAAAGTAAAGTATGGCGACTCTCGAAATCTATTCATTTATGAAAAGAAACTGCTTCTACTAACTATGATGAAACTTGGAATCCAGCACACTACTTACTTGGCTGTTTGTTCGTGGTCCACTTTGAGGGAGCTGCCATTTGAATAATAAGGAAAGTCAACTCCTTTTTAATCACCGGTCATAAATGTTTTCCTGTCCTATGATCGACTTAATCGAGGTATGGCCCGAGTTATCGACCTCACTTTATCTTTGGGCTCCCCACCAATAAAGTAGTACTTGCTCAAGTCCAATGTCAAAGTCCACTCTATGGCTCTGAATTTACTAAGGGGCGAAGCGAGAAGAAGTTGTGTATTTCGAAGCAGATAACGAAACCAAGCTTTAGGCCTGGGAGGTCATCAATCAAGATCAGAAGATAAGCTTCTTTCATCTCCGGTCTGAGTATATTTTTTTTTAGATAGAGCCAATAGATTTTTAACTGGAGGAGATCTACATGCCCTACTTTTTGGGTTTCTTCTTCTTATACACCAATTCGGAAGACGAATTCCTGAATCCGCTTTCTCTGAATCTGCTTAAGAGGTAGACGGGGTTCATAAATAGAGATCCGTCCTTTGAGATGTGTGCAATTTCTTTGCATTTGTTAGGCGTTAAGGTAGTCCGTCCCAACTTGTCATATAGAGAAGGAAAGCACTTGCCAACGATTTCCCGGTGTTGATCAATCAAAAGGTCGAGGGCATGCCAATGCAGCTAAAAATAGGCAATTTCAATCGTTTAGGGCTCGCTAAGACAAGGCTATAGCTTCGACTGCTTCTCCTCCCAATTCCTATCCTTTGTGCAATAGAAGTCCATATTTGTTGGCAGTAGCGGTTATCACAGCGGATTTCTACTCCTACTTTGGTACGGTTATGGATCAGCAATGAAAGAATAGAACAGATCCGACTTCTTAGAAAAGTGGGGGTTGTTCCTCACGTTTTCCCTAGAATTGATACTATAGAGGTTAATGGTAGCCCGTAGGTGGGCCCAGAAGGGAAACCTCGGATTGAGCCAATTGCTATCAGCATGGTGAAAAGGCGAAATGCAGCGGTACCACAAGTGCTCATTCATTGGTCCAACCAAACTGCCGAGGATTGGGAAGACTAAGAATTCATTGCAATTGCAAGTAAGTATCATTCATCCTTGGGGACAAGGAGGAGAATGTCACTGATCGGAAATGGTGAATTGGGGGGACTTCGTCAAACAATCGGAAGAAGAGAAACCGAAGGCAACGAGATGGGTATACCTTTCTGCAGAGGCTGATGTAACTAATAAGGATCTGATCATTTAATCAGATAAAACTTGCAATATTCACTCAATTCTCTATTTCGAAAAGCAGGTTGTTGTTTTTTTGAACAAAAAAAGCCGTGGTTGGTTATTTAGGAAATAAGCGAGGGTTGTTTGTTAAAAGCTGGGATATTATTTCTTTTAAGTATGGGTGTTCCGTCAATATCACGACTTTTCTCCTCTCGAGCATCCATCTGTATTAACTTTGTCGAAGCCGATGATGAGAGCTCTCAGCATGCTACGAACCGCTCATATGGCAATCCCATCACCGAAAGCCAGCCAAAACTCTTTCTAACAGGAACCTGGCGAGTCTTTAACAACCCAGTACCATCCTCTGGATGTGGACGACTCCAAAACAAATCGTAGGCAGGCGTATATCGTTGAAAAGTCTTTATCGCGTAGAATAAAAGGGAGGAATTCCCCATGGCAAAATGCTATGAATAACTCCTCTTTTCAGAAAGAAGGAAACCGGGCTCAACCCGATGCTCGGTGCTGTCGGGGAGACGTATTAAATCTTGATGAAGGCATCTTGAGTTGCTATAGTGGGTTCCATTAAAGAAAGGGGGACGAATACTGTTCACTTTCGTAGCCCAGATAGATAGATAGGATTGGATAAATGATATGTATGTTCTACTATGGGGATCACGTAACATGCCTACGTTAGGCTATTCGTTTACCCACTCTGAGCGGGGAATCCACCAATAAATTCGTAGAATGACAACTAGACTAGAACCGGTTGTGATGCCTCCCTAACTCTGATTCCGGAATCCCTTCTTACAACGGAGAATCTTTGATTCCGCTGCCCATCTTTCGCATTAGGGTTCTCATTTGAGGAAGCCCGGTTGCTCGAAGCAGAAGATGCAGTTTAACATCGATGATGAAGATAGTTCACTTCCCCTGCCTAACCACTATCATTGACTTCTCTACACTTCGCTACCAAGCCTAAAGAAATGGGGCCCCTTCTCCACAAGGATGGGAACCTTTGCAACTACCTAAGATGATAAATGTGACCAATTCGAATTCCAGATAGTGATCTAGGAAAGCGGATTCTGTCAAGCAAGGAGTCGTCAACGAACCTACAGTGCTTTGTTCAGAACAACTAGTTTTATTCAAAGGCTAAATGGTGCATTGCATCCTTCCTTCTATCTGGGCCAGTGCTTTCTCGCTTCTCTTTATATGCATATTCCTTTTCTGGATCTCATGCTTCATTGGAATCCTTCTCTTACTAGAGATAGAGAGAAAGAAAGCCGCTCACTAGAAAGAATCGAAAGAAAAGAAAGCCGCTAGGACACACTTGAAGTAAAGTAAGTTCACAGGATGAGTGATGCTAGAGCTCCCCTGCCTTCTAGATACGATATTTGGAAGCGGGTATGGATAGCCTAATTGACATCGTTCGCTTGCGGCTGAAGTGGAGTGGAGATACGGCACTAGTTCCGATCATCATTCGTAGATCGATCGACTTCTGATCTTCTCTTGTAAACCTCACAACCAAGGCAATCAACCTAAAGTCCATAAGCCTTACCAAGGTAACTAATCTAGTGCCGGAAGTGCCGGGATATGCACTCTCAAAAGATACCCAAAAGCTATCATCTCCCGAAAGTCAAGGTGCGGCTGGTATATTTTAGTGGTAAGGCAGCACCTCCTTTCCTGTAGCTTTATTCGATAATGCTCGCATTAATTTAATAAAGCTGGTAAAGCTACTATAACGGAGAGGAGATAGATGGGTTTAGAAAGTCAACTTCCGCATAGATCCTTCCTTTAATGGGTAAGTGTGAGTAGGTGGCCTGTCGTGCTACGGCTTCGTTCTGCTTTCGCAGAGGCCCAGAGTTTGTACAAGCTTGGGAAGTCTATAGATAAGTAAAGGTATCGTGTAGTGCGTGGTTAGTTCCTTTCTGCTTCTATCTTCTAAACTACTTCTTTCTTTGGTTTCAGGTAAGGATTTCCGGAGTTAGCGCCTAGTGGCACTGGCACTGGATCATTCGTTGAAAGAAGAGAATCCCCGGGAGAGACTCCCTAGTTCGTAGCTTGGCCAGGGGGCTATATTTTTTATAAAATAGAATAAAATATTATATTATACAATAGAAATCAACATAGATCCGGAAATCTGGTTGTATTCCCACCTTCCCTAAGGGCGAGTGGATCCTGGGATGCTTCCATCCTTTCAAAGAAAGATGTGCTATCAACGACAAAGAAAATAGTGGGCTGGGATCCCGATCAATATTACTAAAATAGAATTTAATTCATCCCAATATCGATTTTCTTGGTTTTGAAGAAGGTAAAGGGGAAACAGGACACATTAAAATAAAAGAGTCATCTCTATTTGTTGCTGTAACGGAAAAACCATTAAATAGTTTATAAGATTTAG
>Ga0214471_10003071_pt1 | contig 12944 bp, 10 predicted proteins | sample RVTome_5_FD_207665 | JGI IMG/M metagenome (GOLD analysis project Ga0214471, IMG submission 207665) | Soil microbial communities from uranium-contaminated site in the Upper Colorado River Basin, Wyoming, United States - RVT142D155 | ecosystem: Environmental > Terrestrial > Soil > Contaminated >...
ACGGATAGCCGATGACCAGGAGCACCGCGCCCAGGTAGTCGAACGCCTCCTGGCGCCGCTCGTCGGCGCCCCGTAGCAACGCCGCCTGCGCCAGGCAGAGCACGATCCCGATGCCCATGTACATCACGAAGATCGCGCGCCAGCTCGCGAGGTCCAGGATGGCGCCGCCAAAGGTCGGGCCGATCAGCATCCCGGCGGCCTGGAACGAGGCGAAGAGCCCGATGGCGCGGCCGCGGCGCTCCTGCGCCACAGTCGCCGCAATGATCGCGCCGGCCAGCGGGTTCGACATCGCCAGCCCCGTCGCCATGAACACGCGCGAAGCCATGAGCTGCGGGAACGACAGCGAGAGCGCCGTCAGCCCCGCGCCGATCGTGTAGACCAGGATGCCGCTCTGGTAGACGCGCCGCCGGCCCAGCAGGTCGCCGATTCGCCCGAAGCTCAGCGACAGGCTCGCAACCATGATCGCGCCGATAATCGAGACCCACTTCAGCGCCGAGAGGCTGACGTCGAACTCGTCCTGGATCTGCGGCAGCGCGACGTTGATGCTGGTGTAAGTGCTGGCCAGGACGAAAGCGCCCGCGCCCAGCAGCAAAAGCATCTGGGTTTCGTGCGAAGTCATGCCCTCGAAGGGCCGTAGACCTTTCAAGCCGGTTTCGTCTCAGAATGGGGCAGGATCAATTCGAATCCTTCTAGCGCCGCGCCAAGTCTACCCCTAACGTTAACTGCGCGTATCGCGGGAAGGATAGCGACCCGCTATGATCCCGGCACAGGGATTGACTGGAAACTGAGGCAGAAATGGCTAACAACGTCTTCGAGTTGCTGAGCGCCGGCGAAGCCAGCGCCCCGGCGATCATCGAGCCCGCAGGCCCGACGATTACGTACGCGCAGCTTCGCGAGCAGGTCGCCCATCTTGCAGGCCAGCTCAACGCCCTCGGCATCGCCCGCAACGATCGCGTAGCGATCGTCCTGCCCAACGGCCCGGAGGCAGCGCTGTCGTTCCTCGCCGTGGCAGCCTGCGCCACCGCGGCGCCCCTGAACCAGGCGTACCGCGAGGACGAGTTCCGCTTCTACATGGATGACCTCAAGGCGAAGGCGCTGATCACGCTGCCCAACGACGCGCCAGCCGCTCACGCCGCCGCCGGCAACGACGTGCTACGCCTCGCGTTGGATGGACGCCTCGGCGGCTACACGCTGCTCCACGACGGCGCCGAGGTGGAACCCGTCACGCCAACCTTTGGCGAGGCGGATGACATCGCGCTCGTGCTGCACACCTCCGGCACGACAGCGCGACCAAAAATCGTGCCGCTGAAGCAGCGCAACCTCCTCGTTTCCTCCGGTAACATCCGCGAATCGCTCGCGCTGACGTCCACCGACCGCTGCCTCAACGTCATGCCGCTGTTCCACATCCACGGCCTCATGGCGGCGCTTCTCGCGTCGCTCAGCGCCGGGGCGTCCGTTGTCACGTCTCCCGGCTTCGACGCGTTTCGCTTCTTCGGCTGGCTGGAGGAGACAACGCCGACGTGGTACACCGCCGTCCCCACGATGCACCAGCTCGTGCTCACACGCGCCGGGCGCCAGAAGGAGACCGTCGAGCGCACAAAGCTGCGCTTCATCCGTTCGTCATCCGCTTCGCTGCCGCCAACGGTCATGGCCGAGCTAGAGGAGACGTTCGGCGCGCCCGTCATTGAGGCATACGGCATGACCGAGGCTTCGCACCAGATGGCGACGAACCAGCTGCCGCCCGGCCAGCGCAAACCCGGCGCCGTCGGCCTCGGCGCCGGCGTCGAGGTCGCGATCATGGACGACGCCGGCACGCTGCTTGAAAGAGGAGCGACCGGCGAAGTCGTGATCAAGGGCGGCAACGTCACGTCCGGCTACGAGAACAACCCGGACGCCAACGAGTCGGCCTTCAGCGACGGCTGGTTCCGCACCGGCGACCAGGGTTATCAGGACCCGGACGGCTTCCTGTTCCTGACGGGCCGTCTCAAAGAAATCATCAACCGCGGCGGCGAGAAGGTCAGCCCGCGCGAGGTCGACGAAGTGCTGCTGCAGCACCCGGCCGTGGCGCAGGCCGTCGCCTTCGGCGTCCCCCACGAGCGCCTCGGCGAAGAGGTCGCCGCGGCTGTCGTTCTGGCAGAAGGAGCGACGGCGGATGAGAAGGAGCTGCGCGAATACGCCTCGAAGCAACTCGCCGACTTCAAGACGCCAAAGCACATCATCATCCTCGAAGACATCCCGAAGGGCGCGACCGGCAAGGTCCAGCGCATCGGCCTGGCGGAGAAGCTGGGGCTCGGTTAGGAACAAGGAACATGGATCAAGGAACCTGTAGACGCCGTGGTCCCTGGCTTGTTGCTTGTTGCTGGTTCCTTGTTCCCGGCGGCGGGGAGGGGTGGTGCGTCTAGCCATCTTTGGCGCCGGAGCCATCGGCGGCTACATGGGCGCTAAGCTCGCCGCCAGAGGCGACGTCGACGTCACGCTGATCGCCCGCGGCCCTCACCTCGCCGCAATGCAGAAGGACGGCCTGCGCCTCATCGAAGCGGATGGCTCCGAGCTCGTTACGCACCCCAACGTCGTCGCCGACACGCGCGAGGCCGGGCCGCAAGATTACGTCGTCCTGGCCGTCAAGGCGCACTCGATCTCCCCTGCGCTAGACGTCATAACGCCGCTGTTCGGCCCCGAAACGGCCGTGGTCACGGCCCAGAACGGCGTGCCATGGTGGTACTTCTACGGCCTCAGTACCGAAGGGCCGCACGCGGGCCGCAGGCTGGAGACCGTCGACCCCGGCGGTCGCATCTGGGAGGCCATCGGCCCCGAGCGCGTCATCGGCTGCGTCGTCTACCCGGCCTGCGAGATCGAAGCGCCGGGCGTTATCCGCCATGATGATGACGAGAACCGCTTCAGCCTTGGCGAGCCGGATGGCAGCCGCTCGGATCGCGCCTCGGTGCTCGCGAAGGCGTTGATCGACGCCGGCCTGCGCGCGCCGCTACGCAACCGCATCCGCGGCGAGATCTGGGTCAAGCTCTGGGGTAACGTCGCGCTTAACCCGCTCAGTGCCCTCACCCGCGCCACGTTGGCGCAGATCTGCGGCGACCCAGCCACGCGCGCCTTCGCCCGCAACGTCATGCTCGAAGTGCAGTCGGTGGCCGAAGCGCTGGGCGAGAAAATGGTCGTGGGCGTCGACGCCCGACTCAACGGCGCCGCCGAGGTCGGCGAGCATAAAACCTCGATGCTGCAGGACCTAGAGCTCGGCCGCCCCATGGAGGTTGAGGCCGTCGTCAGCGCCGTCGTGGAGCTCGCCCGGGTCACCCAAAGGGAGACGCCCTACCTCGACGCGCTGGACGGGATGGTTCGGCTGCTGGTTAAGGCTCAAGCCTGAAGGCGGCTGGCCACTCTGACCAGCTCTCGGGCCTTCTTCTGAACCTCTTCTACCGTGGAAGCTTGCCCATCCTGAACTGAGGCTAACGCCGCGTTCCTGATCAGCTCAGAAATCGTGATCCCGCGTTCATCAGCAGCCTGTTGTAGGAGGTCCATCTCCTCGGGAGCAAAGCGGATCGAGAAGGTATGCGAAGGGCCGCCACGACGGACTCGAATTCGGCGAGGCTTTTCATTCCACTGTGATAAATCATCGGCCCGCTCTTCGAGCTCTTTGGCCAACTCTCGATAATCTGTGTGTCCAGTCATCCCTCGTCCTCGCTGTAGCGAGATATCTCGCTGCGTTTGCTTGGCCAGCCAGTAATCAAGCGCCACCGGTTGTTGCTTGCGCGGAGCATGATCAGCGTCCAGAAGCGTCCACGACGGTCAGGGCCAATCACCATGTGAGTGCCGCGCCTCCCCGATTGCTGTATGCCTTCGGCGACCCCGTAACGACCGCGTGAACGATAGCGGGGCGCAGTCCCCTGCGGCCGACATGTCGCTCCGTCTCGAGGTCCCACTGGAAGTCCTCGAAACTGAGATCAGGCACGACTTAAGTGTAATGCACTTTCACCTAAATGCAATGCGCCCTAGTCGATCATCTCGTAAGCCGGCAGCGTCAGGAAATCTACGAACTCGTCAGCCAGCGAAACCTCTTCGAAGATCTGGCGCGCCTCGATAAAGCGCCGCCCTTCTTCGTAGGCGGGCAGCTTGGCCATCTCTTCGTCCGTAATCTGCCTGACGAGTTCCGGTGTAATCGCTCGCCCGTCGTCCAGCTTGGCGTTGTTGTGCAACCACTGCCAGATCTGCGACCGCGAAATCTCCGCCGTCGCGGCGTCCTCCATCAGGTTGAAGATCGCCGCCGCGCCCACACCGCGCAACCACGACTCGATGTACTGCATGCCGACGCTGATGTTCTGGCGCAGGCCCGCCTCCGTGATGTTGCCGCCCGTCTTGTCGAAGGCAATCAGGTCCGCGCCCCTGACGTCGACCTCGGGCCGCTGCCGGTCGATCTGGTTCTTCCTCGCGCCGAGGACGGCGTCGAACTCCTCCATGGCTACCGAGACGAGGTCGGGGTGGGCTACCCAGGTGCCGTCGAAGCCGTCTGTCGCCTCGCGCAGCTTGTCTTCCTTGACGCGGGCCATCGCCACCGCGTTCACGTCGGCGTCGCGGCGGCTGGGGATGAAGGCTGCCATGCCGCCCATGGCGTGGGCGCCGCGCTTGTGGCACGTCTTGACCAGCAACTCCGTGTAGGCGCGCATGAAGGGCACAGTCATCGTGATCTGGCCGCGGTCGGGCATCAGCAGGTCTTTGCGCGCCTTGAACTTCTTGTTGACGCTGAAGATGTAGTCCCACCGCCCGGCGTTGCAGCCCGCCGAGTGATCACGCAGCTCGTAGAGGATCTCCTCGATCTCGAACGCGCCGAGTATCGTTTCGATCAGCACGGTAGCCTTTACCGACCCTTGTGGCACGCCGACGTACTCCTCGGCGAACGAGAACACATCGTTCCAGAGGCGCGCCTCCAGGTGGCTCTCGAGCTTCGCCAGATAGTAGTACGGCCCGCTGCCGCGGGACAGCAGCTCCTTCGCGTTGGTGAAGAAGTAGAGGCCGAAGTCGAACAGGCTGCCCGAAATCGGCTCGCCGTCGACCTCCAGGTGGCGCTCCACCAGGTGCCAGCCACGTGGGCGCACCAGCAGCGTCGCGACTACGTCGTTCAGCTCGTAGACCCGCCCGTCCTCGCGCTCGAAGCGGATCTCGCGGCGGACGGCGTCCTTGAGGTTAACCTGCCCGTCGATCATGTTGTCCCACGTCGGCGTGTTGGCGTCCTCGAAGTCGGCCATGAACACCCGCGCGCCGCAGTTCAGCGCGTTGATCACCATGCGACGGTCCGTCGGCCCGGTGATCTCGACGCGCCGGTCCTGCAGGTCCTCTGGCACCGGCGCGACCCGCCATGAGTCGTCGTCGCGGATGCCCTGCGTCTCGGGCAGAAAGTCGGGGTTCTCTCCGGCATCGAAGCGCGCCTGGCGCTCGGCGCGTTTGGCCAGCAGCTCCTTGCGCATCGGGTTGAAATGACGATGAAGCTCGGCAAGGAAGTCGAGCGCTTCCGGCGTCAGTATCTCGGCAAACCTGCCTTCGACCGTTCCCTTGACCTCGACGTTCGCGGGCATTGCGTCCTCCCCTAGTTCACCAGCCGGTTGGTGCATCTTAGCGCAGCGCTTTCGAATCCGCAGACGCTACTTTCTGCTCAGCAACGCCTCGCGCTCCGCAATCTCCCGGCGCAGCTCGCCGACGCTGACGCTACCCGGCGCCTGCTTCTCCCGCGCCATGCGTTCTACGTACAGCGTCATGATTTCATTCGCCGGCGTCGGGATCCCGTGCTTTCGGCCCAGCAGTACGACCTCGCCGTTCAGGTAATCGGTCTCTGTGCTGCTCGACCCGCGCACAATGCCCTGCCAGGTCGAGCTGCCGCGCCAGCCGCCGCTGCCTACGCCGCCTACGCTCGCGCTCATCCCCGCGGCGCGTCCCATCATCTCCGCCGTCTCGGCGAACTCGATATCCGAGGCTTCGAAGCAGGCTGTTGCCTCATCGCGGAGCATTTGCAGGATGTCGCTGGAGTCGGCCTCCGGCGGTAGCAGCGCGTGCAGCGCGTTGATCAGGTTCTCTCGCAGCTTGGTGTACTTCACGCGCATGATGTTCGCGTCTGGTGACGAGATGAAGCCCGCCTTCGTCATGTCGGCGGCGATCGCCTCAGCCGTAGCGTCTGTGCCGCGCGGATAGCGGCCGATCTCCAGCAACCCGCTGATCGGCCACGAGGTTGTATCGACAGCCCCGGGGTCGCGGAAGTTGGCCGGCAGGATGACCAGCATGCCGTAGACGTTGGCGAAGCGCCGCAGCGCCAGCCGCTCGTTCTCGACGCCGTTCTGGACGCAGACGACTGCGATTTGATCGCCCGCCGCGGAGCGCAGCGCGTCCAGTGCCGCCCCCGTGTCCTGCGACTTCATCGTCAGCAACACGACGTCGTCCGCCCTGAAATCGATCTCTCCCGGATGCCCGACCGCCGTGATCCGCAGACGTTCCGTCGTCTCCGGGTTGGGGTGCTTGAACTGCAGACCGTCACGCTGGATCGCCGCAAGGTGCCCGCCCCGAGCGATGAGTATGACGTCGAAGCCCGCCATGAATAGCTTCGCCCCGATGATGCAGCCGACGCCCCCGGCGCCATAAATGACATAACGCAAGTGGTACCACGCCTTCTAGTCCTGGTGCGTAGGGTACAGGTGTAGGGTACACAGGGTGTCCCCGCACGTAACAGATAACAGGCTCGAAAAGCCGTGTGCCCGGAAACCTGTTACCTGCTACCTGTTCTCTGCTCCATCCGCCCCGGTATAGTTGAGGACGCCCCGTCTTCTTCTCACGCATCTAGAAGCGAAGGAGCTTTCTCATGGACCTCTTGCTCGAAGGCAAACGAGCCATCGTCACCGGCGGCAGCCGCGGCATCGGCAAAGCGATAGCGCGGCAATTGGCGCGTGAAGGCTGCGACGTGGCGCTCGGCGCACGCACCGAAGGGACCCTGAAAGAAGCAGCGGCCGAGCTCTCGAAGGAGACCGGCCGCAAGATTGTGCCACTGACCCTCGACACGATGAGCGTCGACTCGATCAAAGCGTTCGTAAAGTCGGCGGCCGACGCCCTCGGTGGCGTCGAGATCGTGGTCAATAGCGCGGCGCGCGTCGGCGGTGCGCAGGGTGACATCGAGACCCTGGACGAGCAGGAGATCCTGCACGACTTTGAGGAGAAGGCGATCGGCTACCTCCGTGTCGCGCGCGAGGCCATCCCACACATGAAAACGGCTGGCTGGGGCCGCATCATCAATATCAGCGGCTCAGCAGGGCGCAGCCCTGGCACGAACCTTAGCGGCGGCGCCCGCAACGCGGCTGTGATCGTGCTCAACAAGGCGTGGGCCAACGCACTCGGCAAGTACAACATCACGGTCAACGCCATCTACCCCGGCCTGACGGTCACGGAGCGCACCTACGACAACCTGGCAGAGCAGGCGAAGGCCGAGAACAAGACCGTGGAGGAGCTCAAGCAGGCGCTGGACGACCGCACCCTGCTCAAGCACGCCACCACGGCTGAGGACATCGCCTACTTCGCGGCCTTCCTCGCCTCACCCCTCGCCATCGGCATGACGGGCGAGGCGATCGCCGTCTCCGGCGGCCAGAGCACGGACGTCCACTACTGATGGCCGCCGTTGGCGGTCAACAGGTACTTTCCGCCCTGAGCAAAGTTGGCAGGCCCCGTAGAAAGGTGCTGGTTTGCCGTGTGGACGTCGCGTAATGCGCGGTCGAGCCGGTTCGTCTGGTACAGAGAGGTCGACCCGCCCGCTGTGTAGAGCTGGCTCACGACGTCCGTGGCCTCTGCAGCCACGTGAGCGCTCACCAGCCCGTTAAGTAAGAAGCGTTCCTCGAGGAGATCACCAGCGGACGCCAGTTGCTCCTGCGTCTGCACCGATGCGTCATGTAGAGCCAGCCGAGCCGCGTGAAGGCGAACCTCGCTGCGGCCTATCAGCGCGTGGACGGCCCCTTGATCCGAGAGCGGTGGCTGGCCGCGCGACGCTGGCTTTGAGCGCGCTAATTGCTTGAATGCGTCCAGCGCGCCAAGTGCCACTCCTAAACCGACGGCAGCGTGGTTCGGCGAAAGCATCCGCACGTAAACCTCGGGGTAGATCGAACCGCTTATCCGGCGGCCCGAGGTGAGCGAGAACCTGCGGTGCTCTGGCACGAACACGTTCTCTGCCTGGATGTGGTGGCTCCCGGAGCCTCTCAATCCGGTGCTGTACCAGGTATCGAGGACCTTGCACTCTTCCGCTCGCATCGCGAAAGCGTATACGGTCGGACTAGTACTCGGAGGAACCGCCCTGAAGACGTCCTCGCTGGCAGGGCGGCGCGGCTCTGCGGCGTCGCCATCAACCTCCGCTGCAGAACCGAAAAGCCAGGTGGCGTGGGGGCTCCCGCTAGCCAGCGCCCAGGTGCCCGTCACCAAATGCCCACCTTCCACCCTCGTCGCCTTACCAGGCGGTGCGCCGCCGCCAGCGACGAGAGCGTTTCGGTCGCGGAAGACCTCTTCTGCACCGTCTTCGGGCAGGTAGGCGGCCAGTGCGGCGGCTTCGTTGAGGATTGAGACGTACCAGCCCGCTGAGCCGTCTAGCCGCGCAACCGCCTCGATCACCAGCCTGGTCGTGACGAGGTCAGACTCGAATCCACCGTACTGCTGGGGCAGCCACATGCGAAACAAATCGGCGTTACGCATAGCCTCGAAAACGGGCTGGGGCATACGACGCTCCGCTTCGATCGCGGCGCGATGTTCTTCGACTAGCGGCGCGAGGGTTGCTACGCGATCGAGCCAGGGTTGTGCCTTGCTCTCGTAATTCTCAAGTAGAGACATCTTTTGCGAGCCTCCAGCCAGAGATTGTGGGCGGATTCTCTTACTACCGAAAGGCGAATACAATCTGCGCCGCAGCCTGCAAGTTCAGCTACTTCGGCACCTGGTCCTCAACCGGCGAGCAGGCCGTGATCTTACTCTCGGCCTCGACTCGGCGTCGGGGCAGGATCATTCCCTTGAGAAGCGCCGCTTCCTCAACCTGCACGGTCATGACGCCCTGAGTCGGGAAGTCCTGCTCCGCGAGCCAGAGTCCGCGGTCGCGCGGTTCCGCGTAGCGCAGCTCGGTCCGATACTCGCCGCGCCCGCAAAGCTCATACGCGTCGCCCGAGTCGAGGTCGAGGGCCAGGATAGAAACGGTGCCTGTGGCGCGGACGTTACCGGCGCTCTTGAACATGCCGTTGCCGATCAGCTCGGGCCACGTCAGGACGCCCGAATCCGCGTCGAAGTGCATGAATCCCGTGGGCCCGCCCTTGTGGGAGACGTCGGGCCTGCCACTTGGGCTCACCGAAGCCAGAAACGCCGTCTCGACGTGGCCCATGACCTCCCGTAGTCGCGAATCGTCGACGGCGATCTGCTGGCGTTCGGCGGGGCCGCAGCGGAACCCCGGCTCCAGTGCTACCGAAGGCGCGATGTACTTGCGGCAGTTGATCAGCTCCTCAGCCGCCCGTAGATAGATCAGGCGGCCTTCAATACGGATCGTCCCGTTGGCACGCGCCCGCCGCCGCTCACGCAGGTCGATCGCAATGGCGCCCACCTGTGAACCGTCGTGCAAGCCGTTGGCGCCGTCGTGGAGCAGTAGCGTTTCTGCGTCACTCGGTGAAACCAGCGGTGCGTCACCCGAGAGGGCCGTGAAGCGCAGAAGGCCAGCCGGGTCCGCTGTTGCGAGCACGACGAGGTCGGCGGCAGCATAGAAGCTCAGCACGCGTTCACTGCGCCCCGACGTCCGCTCGGCCAGCATCTCTGCCGCGGGCCGGCTGTTCGCCTCCGACTGCACCTCGACCTGGCCGGCGTGGTAACTCAGCGCCATTGCGCCGTCAGTCTACCCCCAACGCGGGTTCTCATCGAGCCCGATACCCAGCGCTGTCTTACCGACGATTTCGTGCGTCAGCGCCGAGTTGGCCGGGTGGAAGCCGCCGCCGCGCACGTCACGGTAGAGCCGCTCCAGCTCGTGGGCCTTGTAGAAGCCGGAGCCACCCGACATGTCCATCGCGATGTCGATGATGCGCTTCGCGGATTCGACCGCGGTGTATTTGGCTCCGACGAGCTTCGCGGGCCAGGTCATACCGTGGTCGGCACCGTTCGACCAGTCCTCGGCCACCTTATCGAGTAGCGCAGTGACAGACTCGATCATCAGGTCCATCTCGGCGGCGTTGTGCTGCATGTGCGGGTGGTAGGCCATCGACCGCGTCAGCGCCAGCGACGTCTTCTTGTGCGCGCCTTCTATCGCAACGTCGCGCGCCCGCAGCGCCGCGCCGAAGTAGACGTTGCCCAGGCCGATGAGCGCGTTGGCGAAGAGCGCCAGCACGAACATGTTCATCCCAGCCGGCCCGGCCGGAACGACACAGCCGACGAAGTTGTCCGGGCAAATTGCGCCGTCCATGATCGTGTCGTTGCTCATCGAAGCCCGCATGCCCAGCGAGTCCCACGTCGCATCGATCTTGTAGCCCACTGCATCTCGCGGCAGGAACCCGTGAACGATCTGCGGTGCGTCCGGGTTGGACGTATCCATGGCGTGGAAGCCGTAGCGCGTCCACACCGGTGAAAGGCTGCCGAACATCTTGCGGCCCGTGATCTTCCAGCCGCCATCGACCTTCTCAGCCTTGGCGGTCGAGAGCAGGGCGGGGATATCGTTCCCGCTTTCGGCGTGGCCGGCGGCAAAGACCTCACCGGCGGCGCCGTCCTTCAGCATCCATTCACAGGACTTGTCCCCCATGCGCCACAGGTCGGCGGCGACGCCCATCCAGTAGATGTGCATGTTGACCGCGACGGCCGTCGCCGGCGCGTACATCGCCAGACGCCGCAGCTCCGCGCCGACCTCGGCCAGGTTCATGCCGAGGCCGCCGAGCTCCTTCGGGATCGGCATCTTGAGAAATCCGGCTTTGACGATCTCGTCAAAGTCTTCCTGGAAGAAACGGTTCTCACGGTCGTAAGTAGGAGCGCGCTCCCGGAACTGGGCGAGTTTCTCGTCACTCAGAAGAGTTGAAGACGTAGCTACCATTGATCCCTGTCTCCTGGCGAGGACTAATCCGAATCCTTGGGTCAATTCGCGGCCTGCGCATCTGGTGACCCCGATCAGATGCGGGCCTGAATCTAACACACGGCGGGCAACGCTGCATGGCAAATCCCAGATCACGAGAGCAGGTCTGACCTGAGACTCCCGTAGAGGCGGGCTACGCTTTCAGCCTCAGCCCCACGGAGCCGATGCGGTCGAAGTCGGCGCGAATGTGTCCACCCGGCTTCGCGTCGACGGCTGCGACTAGCGACCCCGGCATGACAACCTGCCCTGACTGCAGATAATGGCCGTACGGCGCCAGCGTGTTCGCTAGCCAGGCGACAGCATCGGCCGGATTGCCAATCACCGCTGCCGACGTGGCCGTGTTCACGAGCTCGCCGTCGACGTAGTAGTTCATGCCGATCAACTTCACGTCCTGCCCTTCGACCGGCGTGCGCTGCCGGCCCAGCACGAAGCGTGAACATGACGCGTTGTCCGCGATCGTGTCGCAAAGCCTGATCTTCCAGTCCTTGACCCGGCTATCGATGACCTCCAGCGAGGGGATCAGGAACTCGGTTGCCTCGATCACCTGCGGCGCGGTCACGCCCGGCCCGCGCAGGTCGGCCTTGAGTTGAAACGCCACCTCCGGCTCAACGCGCGGCCAGATCATCTCGGCGCAGTCGATGTCGCTACCCTCGTCGACGCGCATGCTGTCGAGCAGGTGGCCGAAGTCAGGCTGGTCGACGTTGAGCATCTGCTGCATCGCCTTGCTGGTCAGGCCCACCTTCCAGCCTACGATCTGCCCGCCGTGCGCCTCCACGCGCTCCCGGATGCCCTCAAGCTGGACCGCATAAGCGTCGGCGATTTCGATGTCCGGGAACTGCTCGGTCAGCGGCTCTATCGGCTCGCGCGTATGCTCGGCGCGATGCAGCGCGTGCGCCAGCTCTTTGACCTGCTCGGGTGTCAGTGTCATCTAGGTTGCTCGGCGTAATCCTATCGGCGCCGCAGCACCGAAGCAACGTCAGGCCGGCTTGGCCCGGTACCAGTAGTCGTAAACAGGCGCGAAGCCCAACCGCTCGTATAGGCGGACGGCTGCTTCGTTGTCTGCCACCACGGAGAGCCAGGCCCGCGCGGCGCCGTGTTGCCGCGCCAGCTGCATCAAGTAGACGCACGTCGCCAGGCCGATCCCTCGCCGCCGTTGAGGCGTCACAGTCGCCAGGTCGAACAGCCCCGCGTAGTCGTCCTCGATCATCATCAACCCGCAGCCAACCGCCCCGTCCCCCGCGTACGCCACGACGGCGAACCCGGGCAGCGTGCTTTCGAACAACCGCCTTCGCTCGGCTTCCTGCCGCTCCGGCGTGAGCCCGCGGATCTCCGCCGCAACCCTCATCCAGCCGTCGAGGTCAGGCCGTTCGAAGTGCAGGTCAGCCCGCGTTCTGGGCAACGCCTGATCTAGCGGCGCCGTCATGCTCACGTTGCGCTCGAAGCTTACGTAGCCTCGCCCCTCCAGCGCCTCGTCCAGCGACGCCGGCTGTGCGAGCGGCGTCATGCGGTACAACGGCGGCAGGCCATGCTCGGCGTAAACGCGCTCGCAGTGCGCGATCTTCTCCTCGATGGGCAGCGACGAACCGTTTATTGGGTTGATCGAGCTGGCGCGCTTGACGTCGTTTGGCGCCAGCCGTAGCAGCCAGCCGTCGTACTGCAGCTGCTGCGCCGGCTGCGTCGCGTTAAGCAGCAGCTCTTCGACGCGGCGCGCCTCGGCCGAGTCCCAGATCAAAGCCCGTCGTACGCCGGATTTGCGGATTCGTGTGGCCCTTTAGACACCACGCTGAGGGAGGATTCCAGAGCGGTCCGTGCAAACGAAGTCGCGTAAAGGTGAAGCTTC
>Ga0214471_10003072_pt1 | contig 12942 bp, 9 predicted proteins | sample RVTome_5_FD_207665 | JGI IMG/M metagenome (GOLD analysis project Ga0214471, IMG submission 207665) | Soil microbial communities from uranium-contaminated site in the Upper Colorado River Basin, Wyoming, United States - RVT142D155 | ecosystem: Environmental > Terrestrial > Soil > Contaminated >...
CGCGCCAGGTGTGGAGACGGCATACGAGGCCACGACGGTGTCGCCGGCGAGATCCGTGTAGTTGACGAACAGCCGTGGATCGTCGGGAAAGCGCGGATGGAAGGCGAGGCCAAGGAGGCCGCGCTCGCCACCCGCCGCCGTGCGCGAGCTGAGGTCGAGGAACGGCTGGGCGGCCACCTCGCCGCCGCGCACGATCCGGATCGTGCCGCCCTGCTCGGCGACGAACAGCCTGCCGCCTCCGTCCCCGGCGTTGGCAATGTCGAGTGGCCGCCCCGGCAGCGTGGCGACCGGATCGAGGGTGAGACGGATTGCCGCCGGGTCGAACGGCGCCGGTGGCGGCGTGGCCGGTGTCGACGGCGACGCCGCGACGTCCGACGGCGGGGCGCCCGAGCCGGTCGGGGCGGTCGGGCCGGACGGGGACGGTGTGGCCGACCCGGCCGGACGGTCCGGGCCGGTACCCGATCCGCATGCCGCCAACGCGAGAGAGGCCGCGAACGCCAAGGCACGCGCCCGGACACGACGGGGGAGCATCGGCGACATCGTAGGCTGATACGCTCCGATCAGCCGTCGAGTTCCCGCCGGAGGTGCCATGGACGCCCACGAGCTCGCCGACCTGCGTGCCCGCCAGTCCGCATCTGGTCGGGCCTACCTGGAGTTCCTGCGCGTGCCGGACCTGTCGGCCGGGCTGTACGTGCTGCCGGCCGGCGGGACCGATCCGCAGCAGCCGCACGGCGAGGACGAGCTGTACTACGTCGTCTCCGGGCGGTCCCGGATCAGCGTCGGCGACGAGGATCGGGCGGTCACGGCAGGCTCGACGGTCTTCGTCGGGGCGACCGTGCCGCATCGCTTCCACGACATCGAGGAAGAGCTCGTGATCCTCGTCGTGTTCGGCCCGGCGGAAGGGTCTCGCCGCTAGGCTTCGTCCGCCGCGAGACGGGCGACGACGGCCGCGCGGAGGGCCGACGCGTACGCCGGCGCGAGCCCGGCGTCATCGTGGCGGAAGAACACGAACGCGTCGGAGCCGGCCTCGAGGAACGGGATGAGCCGCGCGGCCCACGCGTCGATCTCGGCCGGTTCGTAGGCCAGGCGCCGCAGGCGCAGGTAGAGGAACCGGCCGGTCAAGCGGAGCGACGGCGGTCCGTCGTCGTCCGGCAGCTCCGTCGCGCACAGGGTCGCCCCGGCCCGCGCGAGGACGTCGAACGTCTCGTCGACGTGCCACGAGGGGTCTTGGAACTCGACCGTCAGCGGGAGCTCACGGGGCCAAGCCGCGAGCAGCGCGGCGAGCCGGGCGCCGTCGCGCCGGACCGGGTCCGGAACCCGGAACAGGACGCTGCCGAGCCGATCGCCGAAGCGCGCCAGTGGCCCCGTCAGCCACGGCACGCTCGCCGCGGAATCCACGGCGAACGCGCGGTACGAGCCGCCGCGCTGGGCCTTGACCGCGAACCGGAACGATTCCGGCGTCGCCCGCAGCCAGGCGGCGACTTTCGCCTCGCTCGGCTGCTGGTAATACGTGTTGTTCAGCTCGCACGCGTCGAGGCGTGCGGCATAGAACGGAAGGAGTCCATCCGCCCGGGTGCCGGCGGGGTAGAAGGCCGGGGACCAGCCCGGGTAGGCGAACCCGCTCGTGCCGGCGTAGAGATGACCGACCGGCCGCTCGCCGATGGCGTTCGGGCCTGTCAGCTCGCCGTGATCGGCATGCGCGGACGCTCGTCGCCCGAAGCGCTGCCGAGCAGCGACGCATCGGTCGGTGCGTCGTCGACCGCGCAGTGATCCGGCATCGGCCAGCCGGGCCCGGCCCGGTCCGCGATGAAGCGGAGCGTGCGCTCGAGGTCCGCGAGGTCGCGCTCCGGGACGACCGACAGGAAGTACGCCTCGATGCCGCGCAGGTGGGTCGTCGCCGCGCTGCGCATTCGATCGAGACCGGCCGCGGTGAGGACCGCCTCCGCCCCTCGAGCGTCCGACAGGCATTGGCTCCGCTCGACCAGCCCGTCGGCGACGAGCCGGTCGATGAGCCGGGTCACGCCGCTCCGGCTGAGCACGACGAGGTCCGCCAGCTGACTCATCCGCAGTCGCCGATCCGGCGCCTGGGCGATCTGGAGCAGCGCGTCGTACTCCGGCAGCGTCAGGCCGTGCTCGGCCCGAAGCTCCTCGTCGAGGCGGCGGCTGAGGCGGGCGTGGGCGAGCAGGAACGCGCGCCACGCGCCGAGGCGCGGGTCGTTCGAGGCAGGCGTGGTCGGGGCCGGGTCGATGCGGCTCATGCCGTGATGCTACCTCGCGGTCGTTGACACGTCAACCAGTTGCCCTCGCCGTCCCCGGCGCCAGGCGGGCTGCTAGCATCGACACCGCCATGTCCGTCACGACCGCCACGCTTGACGTCGACGCCCTGCGCGCCCGATTCCCGGCCCTGTCCGTCGAGCACGACGGGCGGCCGCTCGTGTTCCTCGATGGGCCGGGCGGCACGCAGGTTCCCGGGTCCGTCATCGACGCGGTCGCCGCCTACTACCGCGACTCGAACGCGAACGCCGGCGGCGCGTTCGCCACGAGCGAGCGGAGCGACGCGATCCTCGCCGACGCCCACCGGGCGATGGCGGATTTTGTCGGCGCGACGAGCCCGCACGAGATCACCTTCGGCGCGAACATGACGTCGATCACCTTCCATGTGTCGCGCTCGATCGCCGCGACGTTGCGGCCCGGCGACGAGATCGTCGTGACCACGCTCGACCACGACGCGAACGTGAGCCCGTGGCGCGCCGCGGCCGGCGATCGCGGCATCCGCGTCCACACCGTCGGCATCCGCACGGCCGACTGCACGCTCGACCTCGACGATCTGGACCGGGTGCTCTCGCCGAGAACCCGGCTCGTCGCGGTGGGCTGGGCGTCGAACGCGGTGGGGACGATCAACCCGGTGGCGGAGATCGTGCGCCGGGCCCACGCGGTCGGCGCCTGGACGTATGTCGACGCGGTGCACTGGGCCCCGCACGGCCCGATCGACGTCCGGGCCATCGACACGGACTTCCTCGCCTGCTCCGTCTACAAGTTCTTCGGCCCGCATGCCGGCGTCCTGTACGGCCGAGCGGACGTTCGCGAGCGCCTGCCCACCTACAAGGTCCGGCCGGCTTACGACCGGTTCGAGACGGGAACCCAGAACCACGAGGGCCAGGCCGGAACCCTCGCCGCGGTCGAGTACCTCGCCGACGTTGGCCGGTCCGTGGGCGGCGGGCCGGACCGGCGGGCCGCGCTCGTCGCCGGGATGAGCGCGATCCGCGCGTACGAGATGACGCTCTACCGCCGCCTCGCCGACGGGCTCAGCGCGATTCCGGGCGTCCGCCTGTACGGGATCACCGATCCGTCCCGCTTTACGGAACGGACGCCGACGGCGGCCCTCACGCTCGACGGCATGGACCCACGCTCGCTCGCGGTCGAACTGGGGCGGCGGGGCTTCGCGACCTGGGACGGCGACTTCTACGCGACCGGCCTCATCGAGCGGCTCGGCCTCGCCAACGACGGCGGCGTGCTGCGGCTGGGGATGACCCACTACAACACGGCCGACGAGGTCGACCGGCTGCTCGAGGCGCTCGCCGCGATCGTCGGCCGATGACCGAGGCCGGCCGATGACCGGGGCGGCCGATCCGGCGCCCGATCCGGCGCCCGACGTCGCGATCATCGGCGGCGGCATCGTCGGCGTGTCGCTCGCGGCGATCCTGGCCGGCCGCGGCGCGGCGGTCACCCTGTACGAGCGCGAGGCCCTCGCCGCCGGTGCGTCGGGCCGGAATTCCGGCGTCGTCCAGCAGCCGTTCGACCCGCCGCTCATCCCGCTCTACGACGACACGGTCGCCCTCTACCGCGAGCTGGCCGAGCTCGTCCCCGACGCCGGCGTCCGTCTGCCCGCCGAACCGGCCGGCCTGCTGCTCGTGTCGCACAGCGAGCGCGTCGTGCGCAGCGTGTCGGCCGGATTGCGTACGGCGTTTCCGGCCCTCGGCATCGAGCTGCTCGACGGCACGACCCTGCACGGCCTCGAGCCCGCGCTTGGGCCGGACGTCGTCGCGTGCCGGGTCCCGATCGGCTTTCCGGTCGTGCCGTCCGCCCCGACGTTCGCAGTCGCGACGCTCGCCGAGCGGCGCGGGGCGCGGATCCGGCTCGGTCGCGCGGCTCGCCCTGCGTTCGACGGTGAGCGGTGCATCGGCGTCCGGGTCGACGGGCGGATCGAGCCCGCCGGCGCCGTGGTCGTCGCGGCCGGTCCGTGGACGCCGGAGGTGGTCGACCCCTCGGGAGCGTGGCGGCCGATCCGCCCGCTGTGGGGTGTCGTCGTCGAGACCGGGCTGGCGGATCCTCCCGGGCACGTCCTCGAGGAGGCCGAGATGGACGAGGCGCTCGGCACGGGCGAGGCCGTCGAGGCTGCCGAAGCCGCTGGGTCCGATGCCGACGATCCCGCGACGAGCCCCCGCTTCAGCCTCGTCACGGCCGGTGGCGCGAGCGTCGTCGGCTCGACGTTCCTCGACAAGGAGCCGGATCCGGCCGACTGGCAGGAACGGATCCTCGTCCGCGGCGCGTCGTTCGTGCCCGGGCTCTTCGACGCCCCCATCCGCGACCTGCGCGTGTGTGCCCGGCCCCTGGCCGCGGACGGCCGGCCGCTGGTCGGACCCGTGCCCGGCTTCGAGCGGCTGTTCGTCTGTGCCGGCCACGGGCCGTGGGGGATCTCGACCGGCCCCGGCTCCGCCCGGCTCCTCGCGGGCCTCCTCCTCGGCGACGCCGTGCCCCTGCCGCACGCGCTCGACCCGGCTCGATTCGGCGCCGTCAGCGCGCCGCCGTGAGGGTCTGCCTTGCCGGGCTCGTCGCCCCGTAGACGTCCGGGCTGTTCTCGTAGGCGCGGGCCTCCAGCGCCAGCGCCTGCCGTCTCAGCGCAGCCAGGGCGTCCGGATCGAGCGGACCCACCTCGACGAGCGCGAGCGTCTCCTGGGCCGATTCGAGCGCGCCGGCCCAGCCCACTCGAACGCCGCCGACGCCCGGCGCGTAGTACTTGAGCTGGTGGGCGTCCGGCTCGTCGCGATTGAACTCGTCGATGATGAGCACGTCGTCGTAGCAGCCGGTCGGGACGCACGTGCGCGAGCCCGTTTCGAACACCCGACCCCGGTCGGTCCAGCCCACCTCCGGTCCCCAGCCTTCCGAGTAGCTGCGGTCGCCGTAGCGGGGTACGGCCCGCATCATGATGCCGGCCAGCGCGCCGCGCTGACCGGCGATCCAGCTTGGCGTGCCGACGAGCTGACCTCGTTCGTACTCCTCCGGGTACTCTCCAACGTGCCAGACAGTCCCGTCGTCCGCTTGGGCGAAGAAGGCGAGCTCGAGCTCGACGAGCTCGCCTCCCACGTAGTCCTCGTCTACCGTTACGACGACCTCGACGCCATCGACCACCTTCGTCAGGTCGGTCACGCTGAACACGACGGAATGGTCTACCCGGCGGCCGTCGACGGTGACCTCGCCCTCCCAGCGCCAGCGGGTACCCGGCAGCAGCGGGAAGTAGCGGTTGTCGATCGTGGTCGGGTCGGCAAACGCGTCGCGCGGGAACTCCTCGGTCAGGGGCTCGCTCGGGGCGGGTTCGTCGACGTTCGTCACCGGCAGGGTCGGACTGGGCGATGCGGCGGTCGGGCGCGGCGTCGTGCCGGCGGTCGCTCGCGGTGCGCTCGATTCGGTCGGCTCGGCGACCGCCCCGCATCCGGCCACCACGGCGGCGACGAGCAGGGTGGCGGCGGTGACCGGACTGGCGTGACGACGTCGCATGGAACCTCCTCCTCCGTGCCGGCGCCGACGGGCGACGATCACGCAACCACCGGGGTCGAGTCGGTCGATCCGAGCCGGCGCTCACGAGATTGACCGAAGCGCAGGTAGAGCGACGGGACGACGAACAGGTTGAGCAGGGTCGAGGTGACGAGGCCGCCGAGGATCACGATCGCGAGCGGGTGCTCGATCTCGTGACCGGGCAGGTCACCGGCGATCGCGAGCGGGACGAGCGCGAGGCCGGTTGCAAGGGCGGTCATGAGGATCGGTGACAGGCGCTCGCGGGCGCCGCGGATGACGAGCCCCGGCCCGAACGGCTCGCCCTCCTCGCGCTCGAGGTGCTGGAAGTGGTTGATCATCATGATCCCGTTCCGGGCGGCAATGCCGAGGACCGTGAAGAACCCCACGAGCGAACCGAGCGACAACACGCCGCCGCTCGCGTAGGCGGCGAGCACGCCGCCGACGAGCGCCGAGGGCAGGGTGAGGAAGGACAGGGTCGCCAACCGGGTGCTCGCGAACGACGCCTGGAGCAGGAGGAAGATCCCGATCAGTGCCGCGATCGCGAACAGGGCCAGGCGACTTTCGGCGCCCTGTCGCTCGGCGTATTCGCCGAGCAGCTCGGGGTGGTAGCCCTGGTCGAAGTCGATCGAAGCGAGCGCGGCTTCGACGTCGCGGACGACCGAGCCAAGGTCGCGCCCGGCGACGTTCGCCTCGACGTCGATCCGCCGCGTGAGGCCCTCGTGGCTGATGCTGTTCGGCGATGGCGCGATGCGCACGTCGGCCAGGGTTGCGAGCGGGACGGGCCCCGCGATCACGGTGTCGATCGGTAGCCGTTCGATGTCCGTCACGCTCTGGCGCACCTCCGGCGTCGTCCAGACGTGGACGTCGTACGCCTTCCCGGCGAAGAAGATGTCGCCGACCTCCTCGCTGGCGAGCATGACCGACGCCGCTCGCCGGACGTCGCCCGGCTTCACTCCGTACGCGCGGGCCGTGGCGAGGTCCACTTCGACTTCGATCTGCGGGACGTCGACCTGGAGCTCGCGATGCAGCTCGATGATGCCCGGGATCCGGCTCATTGCCGCCTCGACCTCGGCCGCATTCTCTCGCAGCACCCCAAGATCGGGTCCAAAGATGCGCACGACGATCGCGTCGCTTGAGCCGGTCAGGACCTCGCGGATCCGTTCCTTGAGATACGTCTGGACGTCGCGCCGGATGCCCGGGTACCCGTCGACCACCTCCTGGATCGCCGCGCGCGTCGCGTCGTAGTCGACCGCCGGATCGACGCTCACCCAGTTCTCCCCGAAGTCGATCCCGACGACCTCGTCGGCGAGCAGCGCCTGGCCGATGTGCGAACCACAGTTGCGCACGCCGGGAATCGACCGCAGTTCGACGCAGGCTGCCGTCGAGATCCGGACCTCCTCAGGGTGCGAGGTACCGGGTGCCGTCACCCAGTGCATGAGGAAGTCGCGCTCCTTGAAGTCCGGCAGGAGCGACTGTCCCAGCTGCGGGGTGACGACGACGCCGGCGAGGGTCGTCAGGGCGACGAGCGCAAAGGCCGGCCGCGCCGAACGGACGATGTGGACGAGCAGACGCTCGTAGCCGCGCTGGAGCACCTGTGCGAGTGGCGACTCGCGCCGCTCGACCGGTGCGCCACGAAGCAGGATGAGGGCGAGCGCCGGCGTGACGGTAAGGGCCACGCCGAGCGACGCGAGGACGGCGAGACCGTAGGAGATCGCGAGCGGCTGGAAGAACGCTCCGGACAGACCCTCGATGAAGAAGATCGGGATGATCGCGATGACATCGATGAGGGTGGCGTAGATGATCGCGCCTCGGACCTCGAGCGACGACTCGAGGATCACCGAAGCAGTCGACCGCGTGCCCCCGCTGAGGCGGTGCAGTCGGAGGCGCCGGACGATGTTCTCGATGTCGATGATGGCGTCATCGACGACGACCCCGACCGCGATCACGAGCCCGGCCAGGATCATCGTGTTGATGGTTGTCTCGCGGACGAGCAGAACGAGCGTCGCGGCCATCAGCGACAAGGGGATAGCGACGAGGCTGATGAGCGCCGTCCGCCAGTCGTACAGGAACAGGACGAGGACGACGAACACGAGAACCGAGCCGACGAGCAGCGCCCGGGCGAGGTTCTCCAGCGCAACCTCGATGAACGTGGCCGGGCGAAAGATCGTCGTATCGATCTCGATACCGGTGAGGCCGGGCCGAAGCTCCTCGATCGCCGCCTCGACGCCGCGCGTGACCTCGAGCGTGTTGGCCCATGGGAACTTCTCGACGATGAGCATGATCCCGGGTCCATCGTTGATGACCGCGTCGCCGAACAGCGGCTGGTGATCGAGGACCAGCCGCGCGACATCACTGAGCGGCACCCGGACGTTGTCCGCGCGCGTGACGGTGACGTGCGCGAGGTCGCCCGGAGCGATGATCGTGGGCACGTGTTCGATGACGAGGCGCTGGGAGGCCGTGTCGACGAAGCCGCCGGTCCCGATCACGTTGCCGTCGGTGAACCGCAGGATCCCCTCGTCGAGCGCGCTCGCGGTCGCCTCCATGACCCCGTTGAGCGTGACGTTGTCGCGCGCCATGAGCTCCGGCTCGACCTGCACCTGGAGCTGGTTGAGACGCTCGCCCCAGATGGCGATGTTGGCGACCCCCGGGACGCTGAGCAGGCGCGACCGGATCGTCCAGTACGACACGAGCGAGAGATCGAGGACCGATCGGTCGTCGGACGAGAGTCCGATCTTCATGACCCGGCTGGTCGCCGACAGCGGCTGCATCATGAACGGGGGGCTCGCCCAGGTCGGCAGGGTCGGGGTCACGACGGCCAGTCGCTCCTGGACCAGCTGGCGCGCCTTCAGCAGGTCCGCGCCGGGCTCGAAGATGAGCTCGATCGACGACAGCTGCGGGACCGACTTGGAGCGCAGGACGTCGAGGCCTTCGATGCCGGCGAGGGCCTGTTCGATCGGCACGGTCACGAGGGACTCGACCTCCGCCGACGACATGCCGACCGAGATCGTCTGGATCTCGACGCGCGGCGGTGCGAACTCCGGGAACACGTCGACCGGCGCGTCCGGCAGGCGGCTGGCGCCGAACACCATCATCGCCGCGGCGAGGGCGATGATGATGAACCGGAAGCGCAGGCTGGCCCGGACGACGAGGCGCATCATGGCCGCTCGTCCGTCCCTTCGTCGCTCCCTCGCTGCCCGCCGGCCGGGACGAGCCCGGGCAGCGGATGACCCGGGCTCATCGGTCCGTCAATGGCCGCCGCCCACGCCATGCTCGGCACCCCACAGCTCCGCGCCACCGACGGTGACCACGAGCGTCCCCGGAGCGGGCCCGTCGGCGAGGATCGCCTCGGACCCGGCGATGCGGACGATCTCGAGTCGGGCCCGGATGAATTCGAATCCGTCCCGGTTCGCATAGGCCCACGCGCTGCCGTCGGCGTCGTACAGCACCGCCGCATAGGGGATCACGAGGCGCTCCACGTCGTCGACAACGCGCTCGGTCACCGCCGCCGTCTCGATCCCGAGCCGCTCCGACGCCCGGGCCGACAGCGTCAGCCGGCTCAGATCCGACCCGTCGACCGGGCTGATGAGGATCGCAGGCTCCTCGTCGGCCGCCTCGGCCCCCGACCCGGCGCACCCGGCGAGGGCCAGGGCGGCCACCGTGAGCAGCGTTCCAACCCAGCGAAGCCGTGACTGCATCGGAGGTCTCCTCGTTCCGTCAGGGTTCCGTCAGGCCGGGCTCAGACCCGGCTGCTCGATCAACCGGCTCGCCGCATCCGGCTCTGGGTTCGGGCCCGCCACGAGGACGGCGGCCGGGACGGCGAACAGGTTGACGAGCGTGGCGCTCAGGACGCCACCGAGCAGGACGGCCGACATGGGGCGGACGATCTCGAGACCGGCCCGATCGCCGAGCACGATCGCGGGGACGGCGGCGAGGGCGACCGCCGCCGCGGACCCCAGGACCGCGGTCAGGCCGTCGCCGCTCACGCGCGCGACGAGCGCCGCGGAGAAGTCGCCGTCCTCGCGCTCGGCGTGCTGGCACCGGTCGACCATCCGGATCGCGGCGCGCAGGCCGAGCGCGATCGTCCCGACCACGCCGCCGATCGCCGCGAGCGGGACGTCGCCGAGCACGGCGGCCACCGCGAGCGCGCCGCTCGCCATGGCGGGCAAAAGCGCGACGACGAGGAGGCTGCGCCGCCAGCTCCCGAACGCCGCCTGGAGCAGCAGGAGGACGCCGATCCCCGCGGCCGCGGCGATCCCGAGCAGGCCCATCAACGCGGACTGTCGCTCGATCGCGAGCGGGAAGACCTCGGCGCGGTACTCGAGCGGGAACTCGATCTCGGCGAGGCGGGCCTCGACGTCGGCGAGGACGGCGCCCGGCTCGCGGCCAGCGATGGTCGCGCCGATGTCGATCCTCCGGAACACGCCCTCGCGGCGGATGACCGCCGGCGACGGACCGACTCGGACGTCGGCGATGTCCCCGAGCGGCACGTGTTCGCCGAACGGCGTCTGAACGAGCAGCTCCTCGACCGAGGTCGGGCTGTGTCGCAGGTCCGGGGTGCCCCACACGACGACCTCGAACACTTTCTGCTCCTCGAACAGGCTGCCGACGACGATGCCGGACAGGAGGGTGGCCGCGAGGCGCCGGACGTCGCCGGGCTTGAGGCCGTGGCGCTCGGCAGCGGCCAGGTCGACCTCGATCTCGACCGTCGGGGTGTCGATCTGCGGCTCGACGGTCGTCCCGGTGAGGCCGTCGACGCCGGACAACGCCGTCGCGATCTCGTCGGCCTTGGCCCGCAGGACGGACAGCTCCTGCCCGTAGACGCGTACGACGAGGTCATCGTCCGAACCGGCCAGCGCGGTGGCGATCCGATCGCCGGAGTAGGTGGCGACCGTGCGCTCGAGGCCCGGGTACCCGTCGATCACGGCGCCGATCGCGGCGAGCGTCCGGTCGTAGTCGGCGGACGGGTCGATGCTGACCCACAACTCGCCGGCGTCGACGCCCACGACGCGATCCGCGCTCACCGCCCGGCCGACGTGCCCGCCGACGTTGCGCACGCCCGGGAGGGAGCGCAGCTCGGCCCCGGCGCGAGCGAGGATGCGGGTCATCTCCGAGCCGGTCGTGCCCGGTGCGGCCACCGCCCGCACGAGGAGGTCGCGCTCGTTGAACGGGCCGACGAAGGCGTCGCCGCCTCGTCCGGCCAACGCCACGCCGGCGACGAGGACGACCACCGCCCCGATCATCGCGACGCCCGCCACGGTCCGTCCGGAACGCCGGAGGACGGTCTCGAGTACGCGCGACGTGCCGCCTCGGAGCGCCCCGATCACGCGGTCGGGTGGATCGTCTCGTCGGGCCAGGGGACCGCTCAGGGCAGCGACGGCCGGCGTGAGGGTGAGTCCCACGACGGTCGCACAGGCGAGCGCCACGAGGAACGCCGCGACGAACGGTGGCAGGAAGGCTCCCACCGCGCCCCCGCCCACGACGAGGAGCGGCAGGCACACGAGCGCGATGCCCAGCGATGCATAGGCCGCCCGGCCGGCGTCCACGCTGAGGGTCGCCCGGATCCGCTCGACCGTGGCCGGCCCGTCGGCCGGGCCCGACTCGGCGAGGCGCCGGGCCAGCGTGTCGACTGCCCCGATCATGCCATCGAGTGCGACGAGGAGCGCGAGCACGAGTCCCGCGACGACGACCGCGTTGAGCGTCATCCCGGCGGCGTGGACGACAAGCGCCGCGGCGACAAGCGAGACGGGCAGCGCGATCGCGACGATCAGTGCCGGTCGCCAGCCGCGGAAGTAGACCAGCGCGGCGAGCGCGGCGAGGATGAATCCGGCCAGCAGGGTGATCGCCAGTGAGCCGGTCGCCTCCTCGATGTACGTCGCGGGTCGGAAGACCGTCGTGTCGATCCGGACGCCGGCGAGACCCGGTCCGAGCGCGGCAAGCGCTTCCTCGACGCCAAGGGTCACCGAGACCGTGTCGGCGTCGGGGAACTTCTCGATCAGGAGCATGAGTCCGGGTCCGTCGTCGACCAGGGCGTCGCCGATGAGGAACGGGTGGTCTTCCACGATCGTCGCCACGTCGCCGAGGCGGACGATCCGTCCGCCCGTGTCCTCCGGTGCGATCGGGACCTGGGCCAGATCCTCGGGCGTCTTGATCGGGAACACGTGCTGGACGCTCAGGCGCTGGTTGGGCGTGTCGATGAAGCCGCCGGCGCCCGGCGTGGACGCGTCGAGGAACGTGAGTGGGGAGACCCACAGGGCATTGCCGGTCGACTCCACGACGTGCTGGAGGAGGACCCGTTCCGTGCGCAGCCGTGCCGGATCGACGAGGACCTGCATCTGCCGGTCGCGCTGCCCCCAGATCGCCACGTTGGCCACGCCCGGCACGCCGAGCAGGCGCTGTCGCACGGTCCACTGGGCGAGAACGGACAGCTCGATCGCCGGGACCTCGTCCGAGGCGAGGCTGACGAGGAGTACTCGGCTCGCGGACGACAGCGGCTGGATCATGACCGGGGGGCGCGACACGTTCGGCAGCGCCGCCGCCTGGGTCAGCCGTTCGGCGACGACCTGGCGTGCCCGGTAGAGGTCCGTTTCGGGCTCGAAGACGAGAACGATCGACGACAGCCCGGCCACCGATTCCGAGTGGATCTCGTCGAGGAAGGCGACCCCGTGGAGCAGGTCTGCCTCGAGCGGGACCGTGATGAGCTGCTCGACTTCGTCGGCCGACAGACCGAGCGCTTCCGTCTGGATCTCGACGTACGGCGGCGCGTATTCCGGCACCACGTCCACCGGTGCTTCGCCGAGGCGCATGACACCAAACGTCATGAGCACGGCCGCCAGGCCGAGCACGACGAAGCGGAACCGGAGGCTCCAGCCGACGAGCGGAGCAATCATCGAGGCGGTCCTCCCAGGGCGGCGGCAGCGAGGGTCAGCCTGACGGCGCCCGCTCGGGACCCCGCGCCATGCGGCGTCGAGCGACGTCCAGGGCGTCGATGGGGCGAGAGCGGCGGGGCGGCATCGCGCGACGGCGGTGGTTGCTGGCCGGTTCGGGCTAGCTCACGCCGGTCTTCGATCCGGTCCGGACGCCTGGGACCTCGCCGCCCAGGTGCGCGCAACCGACGACGCTGCAATCCATGATTGCCCTCCCCTCACACGC
>Ga0214471_10003073_pt1 | contig 12941 bp, 11 predicted proteins | sample RVTome_5_FD_207665 | JGI IMG/M metagenome (GOLD analysis project Ga0214471, IMG submission 207665) | Soil microbial communities from uranium-contaminated site in the Upper Colorado River Basin, Wyoming, United States - RVT142D155 | ecosystem: Environmental > Terrestrial > Soil > Contaminated >...
GTATTCGCGCCCGGGCGTGCGTGGGGGCGGGGCCGGGCGCCCCTGCGCCGCGCCGCCCGCCCGTGCCGTGGCACGGTAGGGACCGACCGCGTCGAGCGCGCGGGCAAGTTCCGCAAGACGCAGATCGTCCTGCAGGTTGATGCCGCGCGCGTTGCGCCGCGCCGGGCCGTAGAGATCGGGCGGCGCCGGGATGCGCGGATGCGCCTTGGGCGCGAGACGCTCGAGCTGCGCCACCGGATCGGCGATCAGCGCCTCGATCGGCGCGCGCGCGTCGTCGAGGCGCTGCACGAAGGAGGTATTGGCGCCGTTTTCCAGCAGCCGCCGGACCAGATAAGGCAGCAGCTCGGCATGGCCGCCGACCGGGGCATATATCCGGCACGGCGTGGCGTCACCCAGGTCCTCGCGCAGCGCGCGATACAGATCCTCGCCCATGCCGTGCAGGCGCTGAAACTCGTAGTCGTCCCGGTCGCCGGCCAGCACCCCCACCGCCGCGACCGTGTAGGCGTTGTGGCTGGCGAACTGCGGATAGAAGCGCCCGCCGCGCGCGAGCACGCGCCGCGCACAGGCCAGGTAGGACGCGTCGGTGGCGGGCTTGCGGGTGTACACCGGGTAACCGTCGAGCCCGCGCTCCTGGGCGCGCTTGATCTCGGTGTCCCAGTAGGCGCCCTTCACCAGGCGCAGCGGGATGCGGCGGCGCGCGGTCCGCGCCAGATCCTCGAGCCAGTCGATCACCGCCAGCGCGCGCTTCTGGTAGGCCTGCACCACGATGCCGAGCCCGTCCCAGGACGCGAAGGCGCCGTCGGCGAACACCCGCTCGAACACGTCGAGACTGATGTCGAGACGGTCGGCCTCCTCGGCGTCCAGCGTCAGCGCGATGCCCGCATCGCGCGCCGCCGCCGCCAGGCCCGTGAGCCGCGGCACCAGTTCCCGGATCACCCGCTCGCGCTGCGCGAACTCGAAGCGCGGATGCAGCGCCGACAGTTTCACCGATACGCTCGGCGCCGCCATCAGTTCGCTGCCGCCGCCGGCGCGTGCCGCCAGCACGGCGATCGCTCGGTGATACCGTTCGGTGTAGCGCGCGGCGTCGGTCGCGGTCAGCGCCGCCTCGCCGAGCATGTCGAAGGAATAGCGGTAAGCGCGCATATCCGGTTCGGCCGCGCGCGCCCGGGCCGCGTCGATGTCGGCGCCCAGTACGAACTGGCGGCCGAGGATCCCCATGGCCTCCTTGAGTGCGGCGCGGATCAGCGGCTCGCCGCCGCGCGCCACCAGCCGGCCGAGCACGCCGCCGAGGTCGCGGTCGGCCGGGTCGTCGAGGCGCACGATCCGGCCGGTGAGCACCAGCCCGAAGGTCGCGGCGTTCACGAACAGCGAGTCGCTGGCACCGAGATGGCGCTGCCAGTCGGCGTCGGCGAGCTTGTCGCGGATCAGCCGGTCGGCGGTCGCCGGATCGGGGATGCGCAGCAGCGCCTCGGCCAGGCACATGAGCACCACGCCTTCCTGGGTCGACAGATCGTACTCGCGCAACAGCGCATCGAGGCCGCCCGACCCGGCGCGCCGCCGCCGCACCGCCTCGATCAGGGCGCGGGCCTGCGCGGCGATCCGCGCCTGCGTGCCGGCGTCGCTGCGCGCGGCGGCGAGCACGGCGGCCACCGCCCGCTGCTCGTCGATAATATAGTATTCGCAGATCGCGGCCCGCGGCGGCGCGAGGCGCGGCGGTGTGGCGAAGATCATCGTTCCGTCTCCGGCCCGCAGATGCCGGGGCGGGGAGTCGGGATGGCGCTTCCGTTCATGCCGACCATTATATCCACACGCCCGGCCGGCCCGATATCGCGGGCGGCGCGGCGGTTGTGAGGGACTGACAGGTATGGGAACATTGCCCGAATATTCCGCGCCGACTCCCGCCCCGCCATGCAAAATCCCGACGGACTCATACGCAAGGACCTGGTCCTGCTCGGCGGCGGTCACAGCCATGTGGCGGTGCTCAAGCGTTTCGGCATGCGCCCGGAGCCGGGCCTGCGGCTGACGCTCATCACCCGCGACATCGACACGCCCTACTCCGGCATGCTGCCCGGCTACATCGCCGGCCATTACCGTCACGACGAGACTCATGTCGACCTGCGGCCGCTGGCGCAGTTCGCCGGCGCGCGCCTGTATCACACCGAGGCGGTCGGCCTCGATCTCGCGAACCGCCTGGTGCTGTGCCGGCAGCGGCCGCCGGTGCCGTTCGACCTGCTGTCGATCGACATCGGCTCGAGCCCGGCGCGCAGCGGCATCCCCGGGGCCGAACAGTACGCGCTGCCGGTGAAGCCGATCGACCGCTTCCTGGCGGGCTGGGCCGACATCGAGGCACGCGCGCTCGCGGCCACCGGACCGTTCCGCATCGTCGTGGTCGGCGGCGGCGCCGGCGGCGTGGAGCTGACCTTGGCGCTGCAGCACCGCTTGAAGCAGCGACGCGCCGCCGGCGCGGGCGGGGGGCCGGAGTTCCACCTGGTCACCGATACCGCGCAGATCCTGCCGACCCACAACCCGCTGGTGCGGCGCAAGTTCGCGCGCGTGCTGCGACGGCGCGGCGTGCAGGTGCATGTCGGGGCCGGGGCAACGGCGGTGACCGCCGACAGCATCCGGCTCGCGGACGGCAACGCCCTTCCCTATGACGCGCTGATCTGGGTCACCCAGGCGGCGCCGGCGCCGTGGATCGCCGACACCGGCCTGGCCACCGACGCGCAGGGCTTCATCGCCGTCAACGAACAGCTGCAATCGACCTCGCATCCGAGCGTGTTCGCCGCCGGCGACATCGCCCATGTCCTCGGCCATCCGCGGCCCAAGGCCGGCGTCATGGCGGTGCGCGCCGGCCCGCCGCTCGCCGACAACCTGCGGCGCGCGGCGCTGGCGCTGCCGCTCACGCGCTTCGTCCCGCAGCGCCGCTTCCTGAGCCTGATCAGCACCGGCGATGCCTACGCGGTGGCGTCGCGCGGCGCCTTCTATTTCGCCGGCCGCCGCCTGTGGCGCTGGAAGGACTGGATCGACCGGCGCTGGATGCGCCAGTACCAGGAGCTGCCGGCGATGCCGGGCGCGGCCGCGGCGACCACCGGGCCGCCTGTCGCCGGCGCCGGCGACGACGCGGCGATCCAGGCGATCACGAGCGTGGCGATGCGCTGCGGCGGCTGCGGCGCCAAGGTCGGCAGCACGGTCCTGAGCCGCGTGCTCGCCCGGCTGCTGGGCGCCGAACGCCCCGATGTGCTGGTGGGCTTGAGCGATCCCGACGACGCCGCGGTGGTCGTGGTGCCGGAGAACAAGCTCATGGTGCACACCGTCGACTTCTTCCGCGCCTTCGTCGACGACGCGTTCCTGTTCGGCCGCATCGCCGCCAACCATGCCTTGAGCGACGTCTACGCCATGGGCGCCGAGGCGCAGAGCGCGCTGGCGCTGGCGGTGGTGCCCTATGGCGTCGAGGAAAAGGTCGAGCAGCAGCTCTACGAGCTGCTCGCCGGCGCCCAGGAGGAACTGACCGCCGCCGACGCGGTGCTGGTCGGCGGCCACAGCAGCGAGGGCGCCGAGTTGAGCTTCGGGCTGAGCGTCAACGGCCTGGTCGACCGCGACAAGCTGATGCGCAAGGGCGGCATGCAGGCCGGCGACGTCCTGATCCTCACCAAGCCGCTCGGGACCGGCACGCTGTTCGCCGCCGACATGCGCGGTCTGGCCAAGGGCCGCTGGATCGACGGCGCGCTCGCCATGATGCTGCAATCCAACCGCGTCGCCGCCGATTGCCTGCGCGAACACGGCGCGCACGCGCTCACCGACGTCACCGGTTTCGGCCTGCTCGGCCACCTGGCCGAGATGATCCGCGCCTCGAACGTCGACGCCGAGATCGACCTCCCCGCCCTGCCGGTCCTCGACGGCGCCGCCGAGACCGTGGCGCGCGGCGTGTTCAGCTCGCTCGCCCCCGAGAACCTGCGCCTGCGCCGCGCGATCCGCAATGTCGACGCGGCGGCGCGCCACCCGAACTATCCGCTGCTGTTCGACCCCCAGACCTCCGGCGGCCTGCTCGCCGCCCTGCCGCGCGAGCGCGCGCCGGCCTGCATCCAGGCGCTCAACACCCTCGGCTACCTCGAGGCGCGCATCGTCGGCGACATCGTGCCGCGCGGCGCGCAACAGGAATCGATACAACTCCGGTTGGGTTGACGCCGCGCACCCTTCCCCAATCCGGTCAGGAAAGACCGGGGGCGGATGAGCCGGTTGCGCCGTCAGCCGCCCCGATAGATTTCACGCCGGTGGCCGACCTTGACCACAACGACCACAAGCTCGGCGTCGACGATCTCGTAGACGATCCGATAGTCTCCCTGACGCACGCGGTATCGTTCTTGGGCGGAGAGTTTTTCGCTCCCTGACGGTCGCGGATCGCCGGCCAGGGCGCGAATACGTTTGAGGATTCGCTTTACGTCGCTGTTCGGTATGCCGCGCAGATCCTTGGCCACGGATCGTTTGAAGCGAACCTCAAAGCTTGCCATGCGCCTTGAGGTCGTCCAGGAGCGCCTCGTAGCTGATCGTCGGCTCGGCAACGCGCTGTTCGAACGCGGCCAGATCCTCCTGGTCTTCCCTCAGGGTGCGGCGAACCGCCTCGTTCACCAGGTCCGAGAGCGAACGGTGGGTCGAGGCCGCCTTCAACCGCAGCGCCCGGTGAATATCGGGTTCGAAGTAAATAGTGGAGCGTTTGCTGGATTCCTTCATGGCTGGGACCTCCAGCGTCAAGATTAGCGTCAAGACATCAAAGCGTCAAGACGTCTCGATCTCCGCCAGCAGCGCCCGCCACGCCCGGCGCTCGCGTGCCGGCGTGAACAGCGGCCGGCGGGCGCGGCCGGCGGCCTGAAGGCGGCGGTAAAACTTCGGGTCGCGCTCGGCGCGCAGCATCAGGCGCGCGAGCGCCGCGCTGTCGCCCACCGGATAGTAGCCGGGGTAATCCTGGCCGAGCAGGCCGATGTTGCCGGGGATGTCCGAGGCCAGCACCGGCAGGCCGGCGACGATCGCCTCCGATACGACGTTGGCGCCGCCTTCCATGCGCGAGGAGATCACCATCAGGCGGCTGCGCGCCATGCAGCGGCGCACCGCGGCGCCGCGCACTTCGCCGCGCCAGACGTAGCGCGGATTGGCGCGCATTTCGGCGCGCGCCCGCTGCTCCCAGTCGGCGCTGTGCCCCTTGCCGAGCTGGACGACCCGAATACGCGAATCGACCGGCAGTTGGCGCGCGGCCAGCGCGGCGCGGAACGGGTCCTTTTCCGCGCGCAGGTGGCCGATGACGCAGACCTCGAAGACGCGCCGCGCCGGGCGCGGGCCGCGCGGCAGCGGCGGGGCCGATTGGTGGATGACGCGCACCTTATGCTGCTGGTCCCCGGGGATCACATCGACCGCCAGCGGGTGCAGCGCCACCAGCCGGTCGGCGGCCGCCAGCGCGGCGCGCGTGACCTTCGGGTGGCTGCGGAAAAATTTGTACAAGTCGGTGCCGGTCAGCGCCAGGATCAGCGGCGCGCGCGGGCGCGCGGCGCGGTAGCGGCGAATGGCGTCGGCGCTGCGCCAGGCGTGCAGCGCGATCATCAGGTCGCAGCGCTGGCCGGCATAGTCCACCGCCACCGCAACCCGGTGCCCGAGGCTGCGCAGCAGGCGCGCCCAGCGCAGCGCGGTGGCGCGGTTGCCGGCGCGCGAGCCGGGCGGTGCCGGGGTGACGAGCAGGATGCGCATGGCCGGTCGCGGCGCTAGGACGGCGCGCCGGCGGCGGCCGGCGGCGCGGCCATCGGCGTACTGTCCGGGGTATTACTCATCGGTCGACAATCCTGCACAATACCCGCTCCTGACCTCGACTCCATCCGCGCACCATGAGCCCGACTCCCAACACCGCCCAGCTGCTCGACGACATGAAGGCCGCGCGCCTGCGCACGCTGGCGCTGGTCGAGGGACTCAATGCCGAGCAACTCATGGGCCCGAGGCTGCCCATCGTCAATCCGCTGCGTTGGGAGATCGGCCATGTCGCCTGGTTCCACGAGCGCTGGATCCTGCGCCACCGCGACGGCCGGCCGTCGCTCATGCGCGACGCCGATCTGCTCTACGACTCCTCGGCGATCCCGCACGACGTGCGCTGGGACCTGCCGCTGCCCGGCTTCGGCGAGACGCTCCGCTATATGCAGGGCGTCTACGACGCCGTCGCCGCGCGCCTCGATCTGCGGCCGCTCACGCCGGAGGACGCGTACTTTTATCAGCTTACGATTTTTCACGAGGACATGCACACCGAGGCCTTCACCACCATGCGCCAGACGCTCGCCTACCCGGCGCCGCGCCTGGCGGGGCAGTCGGCGCCGGGCGACGCCGGCCCGCTGCCGGACGACGTGCCGGTGCCGGGTGGACGCTTCCTGCTGGGCGCGTCCCGCGATCAGGGCTTCGTGTTCGACAACGAGAAGTGGGAGCACGCGGTCGAGGTCGCGCCGTTCCGCATTGCGCGCGCGCCGGTGACCAACCGCGAGTACGCCGCCTTCGTCGACGACGGCGGCTACCGGCGCAAGGAGTACTGGGACCCCGCCGGCTGGGCCTGGCGCGAGCAGGCGAAACTCCGGGCGCCGGTCTATTGGCGCCTGGGACTCACCGGCTGGGAGCAGCGCCGCTTCGATGCATGGCAACCGCTGCCGCCGCACGCGCCGGTCGTGCATGTCGGCTGGCACGAGGCCCAGGCCTATTGCCGCTGGGCCGGCCGGCGCCTGCCGACCGAGGCCGAGTGGGAGATGGCGGCGGCCTGCGCGCCGTCGCCCGACGGCTTGGCGCTCCTGCCGGCCAAGCGCCGCTACCCCTGGGGCGACGCGCCGCCGACCGCCGCGCACGCCAATCTCGACGCGGCCTGCGGCGGTCCGATCGACGTCGCCGCGCTGCCGGCCGGCGACAGCGCCTTCGGCTGCCGGCAGATGCTCGGCAACGTCTGGGAGTGGACCGGGTCGACCTTCCTGCCCTACCCCGGCTTCAGCGCCGATCCGTACCAGGACTACTCGGAACCGTGGTTCGGCACGCGCAAGGTGCTGCGCGGCGGCAGCTGGGTGACGCCGTCGCGGCTGATGTGGAACACCTGGCGCAATTTCTTCACGCCGGAGCGCAACGACATCTATGCGGGATTCCGGACCTGCGCATTGTGATCCTCGCCGAATTTGACGGTCCCGCCATCCCCGACATGGACTCCGCGCGCTCCCGGCCCCGGGTTCCCCGGAAGACGGTTCCGCGATGAGTGCGCGCGCGTTGATGGTCCAAGGCACGACCTCCGATGCCGGCAAGAGCACGCTCGTCACCGGGCTGTGCCGCGTGCTCGCGCGCCGCGGGCTGCGCGTGGCGCCGTTCAAGCCGCAGAACATGGCGCTCAACAGCGCCGTCACCGTTGACGGCGGCGAGATCGGCCGCGCCCAGGCGGTGCAGGCACGGGCCTGCGGGCTCGCGCCCCACACCGACATGAACCCGGTGCTGCTGAAGCCCAACACCGATCGGGGGGCCCAGGTCATCGTCCACGGGCGCGCGATCGGCAACATGGACGCGCGCGACTACCACGACTACAAGCGGATCGCCTGGCGCGCCGTGCGGGAGTCCTACCGGCGACTGGCCGGCGACTATGACGTCATCGTCGTCGAAGGCGCGGGCTCGCCGGCCGAGATCAATCTGCGCGACCGCGACATCGCCAACATGGGATTTGCCGAAGCCGTCGATTGCCCGGTAATCCTCGTCGCCGACATCGACCGCGGCGGCGTCTTCGCCCACCTCGTCGGCACGCTCGCCCTGTTGAGCGAGAACGAACGGGCGCGCGTGGCCGGCTTCGTGATCAATCGCTTTCGCGGCGACATCGGCTTGCTGCAATCCGGCCTCGATTGGCTGGTCGCGCATACCGGCAAGCCGGTGTTCGGAGTCTTGCCCTACCTGCACGGCCTGCACCTGGAAGCCGAGGATGTGCTGCCGCACGCCCCCGACCCTGCCCGGCTTCCGGAGAAAACCCGGTTCAGGGCAATCGTGCCGGCGCTACCGCGCATCAGCAACCACACCGACTTCGATCCGCTGCGCCTCCATCCGCAAGTGGATTTCCGCTTCATCGGGCCGCGCGAGACGATTCCGCCCGCCGATCTCGTCATTCTTCCCGGATCGAAGTCCGTGCGCGCCGATCTCGCGTGGCTGCGCGCGCACGGCTGGGAACGGGCCATCCGGCGGCACCTGCGCTATGGCGGCAAGCTCATCGGCCTGTGCGGCGGCTTCCAGATGCTGGGCAAGGCCATCCACGACCCCCACGGCCTCGAGGGCGAGGCCGGCAGCAGCCTGGGACTGGGCCTGCTCGACGTGGAAACGACGTTGGAACGCGAAAAGCGGCTGCGCAACCTGCGGGGCCGGCTGGTGCTCGCCGACGCGGCGGTCACCGGCTACGAGATTCATGCCGGCGTCACCGAAGGTCCGGGACGCGCGCGCCCGGCGGTGCGCCTGGAAGGTCACGACGACGCACAGGGATGGGCGCGCGTCGCGGACGGTGGGGCACCGGAAACGACCGATGGCGCGATCAGCGACGACGATCACATTCTCGGCACCTATGTACACGGCGTGTTCGAGTCGCGCGCCGCCTGCGACGCGCTGCTCGCCTGGGCCGGCCTGGGTCCAGGCCCCGACACGCCGGATTATCCCGCACTGCGCGAGGCCGGGATCGAACGCCTGGCGGATGCCGTTCAGACGCACCTCGACATGAGCGCGCTGACGCAACTGCTGGGAATGGCGCAGCGGTGCGCGCAGACGACGCCATGAATGCGGCGCCCGGCAATGGGCGGCAATCAAAACAATCCGGCGCCTACAGCCCGCCGATCACCGCCGGCGTCGTCACCGGGATGTCACGGTAGCGGAACTCGGTCCTGACGGCGTCGTACCGGGCGCCGTTCACCTCGACATGCGGATAGATGAAGTAATTGAGCGGCCCGCTCTTCTGACCGAGATCGAGATCGCGCTCGATGCTGAACAGGATGCGGTCGGCCGGCTGGGTGCCGAACAACAGCTCGCGCTTGCCCGGATGCTTGCGCGCCTCCGACGCGTCGATCGGGAACCAGCCGACGCCGCCGAGATGGAACTGCACCCAGCAGTGGTAGCCGCCGACCGTGCCGGCGCCGCGGTCGTCGGGCAGCGGGACACCCATCTCGAAGCGTGCCGGAATCCCCTGGGTGCGCGCCAGCGAGATGAACAGCGCATGGAAGTCGGTGCAGTTGCCGTACTTCTCGCTGCAGGCCCAAAAGGTGTCGCCATTTCCCCAGCCTGAGCCGACCTTCTTGTATTCCATGTTGTCGACCACGTAATCGTAGATGGCGCGCGCCTGGGCGAGCGGCGCATCCCTGGGCGGATCGATATCGGCGAGCACCCGGTTGACGATCGGATGATCGACCGGCACCAGCTTGCTCGGCTGCAGGAACGGCGCGAGCCGCCGCCGCTCGGCGGCGCTCAGGGCGCGCGCGCCGCGGCCGAGCCGGTCCTGCTCGAACTGGCTGCGGCGCACGCGGTAATGCACCGCGATCCCGATCGGCTCGCCGGCGGGCGCGGCGAGCCGTCCGTGCCAGTACCGGTTGCCGTATCGCGCTTCGGTCTTGAGCTTGCCGGGAATGCCGGCGTCGATGCGGAACTCGAGCACGTCTTGATTCGGACCGTCGCTGGCGATCGGGAGGTACACGTCGATCGGCCCGCTGCCGGGCGGCGGCGGCTCGATCTGCACGGCATAGACGAACTCGACGGTGCGTTCGACCGGACCCGCCGGCGTGTTCGCGTCCGCCGGGAGCGCACAGCCCAGCACGGCGAGCAGCGCGCCGGCAGCGAGGTGGCGTGGATTCCCGGAGGCGGTGCGGGCTGTGCGTTCCATGACAGACCTCCTTCTTTCTGGTCCTTGCTGGCCGCGCCGCCGCCGAACGGCGTGGCGCCGGGGTGGAGGCGCCAACATACTGCAAGCCCGCGGCGCGCGCAAACCCGGTCGTCGCGGACCGATGGCCGTACGACCGGTGCGCGCAGGGATCGTGGGGGCACAACGGACGCGCCCGCGTTGATCGCGGGCGGTCAGTGGCCGCCGCGCGCCGGCGGTTTGACGAACTTCACCGGCGCCGGCTGCACGTACGGCCGGTCGAACACCAGGTCGATGGCGACCTCGTCGCCGTGCTCCTGGATCGCGACCTGGTGGAGCTTCGGCAGGCGGTTGGCGAGGTAGGCGCAAAGCGCGGCGATGCGCTCGTCGTCGTCGCTCTTGAGCGCCCGCACCAGGTGCAGGGCGACGAACTGCGCGCGTGCGGTGAGATCGGGCTCGGCGATATGCTCGCCGTTGAGCGTCAGACCGACGTTCATGTCGGTATCCATCTTGTCGAGAAAGCGCCGCTGTATGCCCGGCAACGGCTTGCGCCGGTCGTACTCGACCCGGGACTCGCCGTTCAGCACCACCACCATCGTCGCCGCTTCCGGCATCGCCCGCCTCCTGAAAAAACGAAACCCCCGGCGGCGGATTGCCGTCGGGGGTCTGATTATATCGATGGCGCCCGGCAATTGCCCACCGGGCCTCCTGGCAGGCTGCCAGACCGTGCGCGACGCGCTCCCCGCCGGGCCGCGTCCGCGCGCCCGGCGCAGGCGCCTTTAGTGGCTGAACTGCCCGTGGCGGGCGTGGCTCATCAACCGCAGGAAATCCTCGCCGCTGACCTGGATCAGCTCCTCGTGGTCGCCGGCCTCGAAATAGATCTCCGGCTGGCCGACCAGGCTGTCGTCGAGGATGGTCTCCATGCCGTAGGCCGGGCCGAGCGGCGGGATGGCGCCCGGATCGCAGTCGCCGAACACCGGCGCGATGCGCTGCTCCTCGGCCAGGCTCAGCTCGCGCCCGAGCTTCTCCGACAGGGTCCTGACACTGACATAGCGGTTGCCGGGCACGACCGCCATCAGGTAGCCGCGCTTGTCGAGGAAAATCACCGCCTTGGCGAACCGCTCCGGCGGCACATGCGCGCTGCTGACGGTCTGGCGGCTGGATCCGCTGTGGTCATGGGCGACCACGGAATACGGGATACGATGCTGCTGCAGATAGTCGATGATGGTGGTGGCGATGGTCATGGCAATTCTCCGGTGTGCATACGAGTGCCGTGCCGCGGCGCTTCAACCGGCCGTGGACAGCGGCGGTGGCCCGGCATCCTCCCGACCCGGCGCCGGCGTGCGCGGCCGGGTGGCGGCCGTTCCCCGGCCCAGGAGCTGGAACACGGCCTGCCAGGCGCCGGCATCGCCGTCGTCGAACTCGACGCCGATACCACCCTCGGCGACATGCACGACCCAGGCGGTGACCCGGAACAGATGGCGGACATTGCCGGCGCGCCGCGCGACCACGACCTCGAGAGGCGAATTACGCGGCGCCGGCGGGTCCAACTCCAGGAAGGCGCCGCCGGGGCTCAGGTTACGTATCCGGACGCGGCGCCGGCCGGCCGCCTCGCTCTCGATGATTGCGCCGACGCGCGCCGGACTGCGATTGAACAGGCGGTGTTCCATCATCGCCCCTCCTCCGGAGTCGGTTCAGTTCATGGGGAACGTGTATTAATAGCGCGTCCTTGCGCTCGGCGCATTGATGCCGATCAAAGAACCGCTCCCGGGAAAATGCCGGGGACGGGGGAGGTCAGCGGCGCGAGCCGCTGATGTGCCAGTCGTAGGCGCAGTCCAGCAGGACGCGGACCGCGATCACGCCGTCGAGACCGTCCTCGACCATCACCTCGAGCGGCGTGCGGTTGTCGAATCGCACGTTGGTGGTGTTGAGCCACTGGGCATCCATGCTGGCGTTGCGCGGGTAGGAGGTGCGCAGGGCGTCGGCGATGCCGACCAGGTGCTCGATGCGCTCCAGGATCTCCGGTTCCTCCGGCAGCGGCGTGTCCTGCCGGTAGCGGTGCAGGGAACGCGGCTTGGTGGCGTCCGGCAGCGCCAGCAGCCGGATCTGGGCGGCGGCCGGCACCGCCCAGTGGTCGAGGATGGCCATCACGCCGCGGGTCAGCTCGATGCGTTGTTCCAGGGTCAAGGCGTGCATTCGCGTGGGTTCCGGCGCGCCGGCCTGAAAGCCGGGGTCCCGCGCCTTGGCAGACAAAATCGGTGGGCTGGGCCGTTATGGTAGTGGTTCGACCGCGAGGGCGCAAACCGACCGCGCCCATCCCCCTGGCCGGCGCAGGGATTTGCCCGCGAGCACCCGGGGAAACCAGCCGTGTTTCAACATGCTAGGCGACGATCGTGATAGAATGCCGGCCTTTCACACCGGAGCCGGCGCCCGCCGGCGGGTTTTGCGAAGCAGCATGCGCATCCGCGAGATTCCCTACAACTACACCTCGTTCTCCGACCGCGAAATCGTCATCCGCTTTCTCGGGGTCAAGATGTGGGAGACCCTCAACGCGCTGCGCGGCAGCCGCCGCACCGGCCGCTCGGCGCGCATGCTGTTCGAGGTGCTGGGCGACATGTGGGTCATCACCCGCAACCCCTACATCCAGGACGACCTGCTGGAGAATCGCGAGCGCCGCGCCGCGCTGCTGGCGGCGCTGGAGCACCGCCTCGACCAGATCCGCCAGCGCGCCGAGGACAACCCCCTGACCCTGGAGCTGATCGTGCGCGCCCGCGGCGCGGTCGGCGAGTTCGCGCAGTGGTTCCCGCGCCAGCTGGAGCTGCGGCGCAAGATCATCAAGCGCCTGGCGCGCGTCACGCGCCGCGACAATATCGACTTCTCGGGCCTGGCACGGGTTTCGCACGTCACCGATGCGACCGATTGGCGCGTCGAGTATCCGGTGGCGGTGGTGAGCCCGGACAGCGAGGCCGAAACCCTCGCGGTCGTCAAGGCCTGCACCGACCTCGGCCTCAGCCTGGTCCCGCGCGGCGGCGGCACCGGCTACACCGGCGGCGCCGTGCCGTTGACCGACGACGCG
>Ga0214471_10003074_pt1 | contig 12937 bp, 13 predicted proteins | sample RVTome_5_FD_207665 | JGI IMG/M metagenome (GOLD analysis project Ga0214471, IMG submission 207665) | Soil microbial communities from uranium-contaminated site in the Upper Colorado River Basin, Wyoming, United States - RVT142D155 | ecosystem: Environmental > Terrestrial > Soil > Contaminated >...
ACCGGCATTTGCGTAGTCTTTGAGGCCAATAATAACGAGATTCGCTTGCCAACAACCAGGAAACTTCCTAATCTCGCAGCAAAGGGATGCTTCGCGCCTCGCACCAGGCGCTGGCGCCCCACCTCCAAAACCCACGATTTTTCCCGGGGGCGCACATGGCTGTCGCATCGCTAGGCTACGTCAGGGTCGAAGCCCGGGATCTTGCAAAGTGGCAGGCTTTTGGCACGAAGGTGCTGGGCCTCGTGGCCGGCGCGAATGCGCCCGCGGACACGCTGTGGCTGCGTGTCGATGGACGTCCATTTCGGATCGCGGTTGAACGGGGCGCGAAGGATCGCTTTCTCGCCGCGGGTTGGGAGTTCGCCGGACGTGAAGCGTACGAGCAATGCGTCGTGCGGCTCGCGAAAGCCGGCGCCGAGGTTCGCGCGGGGTCCGCGTCTGATGCGAAGACCCGCTGCGTTGCCGCCGTCAGTTTCTGCTCCGATCCCGATGGCAATGCGCTCGAGCTCACTTACGGCCGCGAGACCGATTACGCGCCGTTCGTGTCACCCGCCGGCGTGTCCGGGTTCGTCACCGGTAACCAGGGTCTCGGCCACGTCGTGCTGCCGGCGCCTGCGATCGAGACGACGCGTGCGTTCTACATGGACTTCCTCGGCTTCGGTCTCACGGACGAGATGCACTTCCATTTCTCCCAGGACCCGAGGGACCCGGGCCAGCACCTGTACTTCATGCACGCCGATAATCCCCGCCACCACAGCCTTGGGTTGTTCGAAGCGCCGCATCCGGCCGGGCTGGTCCACATGATGGTCCAGGTCACGAGCCTCGACGACGTCGGTCGCGCGTTGGATCGCGTGCAGGCGGCCGGCTTCCACGTCTCCTCGAAGCTCGGCAAGCATTCGAACGACGGGATGGTCTCGTTCTATGTATTGTCGCCGGGCGGGTTCGACATCGAGTATGGGTGGGGCGCGATAGAGCCCGACTGGACGACGCACGTGCCAACCACGAGCCTGATCCCCGATCTCTGGGGCCACCAGTGGGCGCCGCCGCCGGCGGACTCCGGCTGACGGCGCCCATCGAGCCACCGGGACAAGGACATGCTCGACAAACGCATGAGCCTCGCGGACATCGCCGGCCGCCTGCGCGACGGGATGACCGTCGGCATCGGCGGCTGGGCGACGCGCCGCAAGCCGATGGCGCTGGTCCGCGAGATCCTGCGCTCGCCGGTCAAGGATCTTACGGTCGTCGCGTACGGCGGCCCCGATGTCGGCATGCTGTGCGCCGCGGGCAAGGTCAAGCGGTTGATCTTCGGGTTCGTGACGCTCGATGTGTTGCCGCTCGATGCGCACTTCCGCGCGGCGCGGGAGGCCGGCGCGCTCGAATGCTGGGAGTATGACGAAGGCATGGTCCTGCTCGGGCTGCGTGCCGCGGGTATGCGTCTGCCGTTCCTGCCGGCCCGCGGTGGGCTCGCCACCGACGTGATGCGGGTCAACCCGTTCCTGAAGACGGTTCGGTCACCGTACGCCGACGCGGAGGAGCTGGTCGCGGTGCCGGCGATCAAGCTCGACGTCGCGTTGCTGCACGTGACGGAAGCGGACCAGCTCGGCAACAGCGTAATTCTGAGCCCGGACCCGTTCTTTGATGAGCTGTTCGCGCGCGCGGCCGACCAGTGTTATCTCAGCTGCGAGCGGCTGCTGCCGACCAGCGAAATCTGCAGCCGCGACAAAGCGCGCTACAACCCCTTCGAACGCAGCCTCGTGACGGGTGTCGCCGAGGTGCCTCATGGCGCGCACCCGACTGCGAGCGTCCCGGGCTACGGGATCGACGTCGAACACCTGAAGGAGTATTCCGGGGCCACCGGCGATGCCTGGTCGGCGTATCGCGCGAAGTACGTGGACCTGCCCGATCACGCGGCCTACGTCGAGGCGGTGGGCGGGGCCGCGCGCGTCGAGGCACTCCCGGCGCCGGTGTTCTGAGCATGGGCACGCAAGGCTACACGCTCGCCGAGCTTTGCATCACCGCGGCCGCCGAGGCCTGGCGCCACGACGGCGAAGTGCTCGCCACCGGCATCGGTCTCGTGCCGCGCCTCGCGGCGTCCCTGGCCAAGCGCACGTTCAACCCGGCGCTGCTAATGACGGACGGCGAGTGCATGCTGGTGGCCGAGCCCGTCCCGGTCGGCCCCCGAAAAAACGGGTATGTGCCGAGTTTCGAGGGATGGATGCCGTATGCGCGTACCTTCGACCTGTTGTGGGGCGGCAAGCGCCATGCGATGGTGGGCCCGGTGCAGGTCGATCGCTACGGGCAAACCAACATCAGCCTCGTCGGCGAGTATGCCCGGCCGAAGGCGGCCTTCCTCGGCGTGCGCGGTTTCCCGGGCAACACCATCAACCACGCCAACAGCATGTTCGTGCCGAACCACTCGGCACGCGTGTTCGTCGCCGGCGAGGTCGACATGGTCGGCGGCGTCGGCTACAACCCCGCCCGCTGGCCCGATGGCAGGAAGCCGGCCGGGCTCGACCTAAGGATCATCGTCACCGATCTGGCGGTGCTCGATTTCCAGGGGCCTGATCACCAGATCCGCGTCGCTTCGCTGCATCCCGGCGTGAGCTTCGCGCAGGCGCAGGAGAACACCGGTTTTCCGCTGGCGCATCCCACGTCGATCCCGGTGACCCGAGCCCCGACCGCGGAGCAGCTCGACATCGTGCGCACGGTGCTCGACCCGCACGACTTGCGAGCCAGCGTGTTCAAGGGCAACCCGCCGGGCGTCCGCCAGGGCGCGGCGTGAGTTCGCGACTCCAGACGGCGGCGTGCGAACGGCTGGGCTCGCGCTACCCGATCGTGCAGACCGCGATGGGCTACGTGGCCCATCCGGAGCTGGTGGCGGCTTCCTGCAACGCCGGCGCATTTGGCATTCTCGCCTGCGCAACCTTGAACGCCCGGGAGGTCGGGCCCGCGATCGACCGGGTGCGCGCGCTCACCGACCGGCCGTTCGGCGTCAATTTCCTCACGTTCCAGCCCGGGGCACCCGAGATCGTCGAGACCATCCTCGCGAAACGCGTGCGTGCCGTGAGCTTCGCGCGCGGGCCCGACGCCACGATGATTGCGCGGTTCAAGTCCGCGGGGCTGATCTGCATCGCCTCGGTCGGCGCGCTGCGCCACGCGCAGAAATCGGCCGAACTGGGTGCCGACATGCTGATCGTGCAGGGCGGCGAGGGCGGCGGCCACACCGGCTCGGTGGCGACCACGGTGCTGCTGCCGCAGGTGCTCGACGCCGTGAAAATCCCGGTGTTCGCCGCCGGCGGCTTCGCCGACGGCCGCGGGCTGGCGGCCGCGCTGGCCTATGGCGCGGCCGGCGTTGCGATGGGGACGCGCTTCCTGATGACCCGCGACAGTCCGGTGCCGGACGCCACCAAGGCGCGCTACGTCCAGGCCGGTGTCGACGACGTGTTCGTCACCACGAAGCTCGACGGCGTCCCGCACCGCATGCTGCGCAACGAGTTGAGCGCGCGGATCGAGAAGGCCAGCGGCGCCGGCATGCTCGTGACGGCGCTGCGCAACGCACTGCAACTGAAGCGCTTGACCGGCGCGAGCCTCGCCGAGATGCTGCGTTCCGCGGCGGCCATGGCGCGCGCTGGCGACATGAGCCTGGGCCAGGCGCTGCTCGCCGCGAACTCGCCGGTGCTGCTGCAGCGCGCCGTCGTCCAGGGCCACCCGTCCGAGGGCATCATGGCGAGTGGGCAGGTCGCGGGCCGGCTCGACGATCTTCCGACCTGCGCGGAGCTGATCGAGCGGATCGTGCGCGACGCGGAGGCCCGCCTCGAGGCTACGTGCCAGCTGCTGCAACAGGCGTGAACCCGGACGCTGGGAGGACAACCGTGCCGATTCGAACCGAAACGCGGGACCACGTCGGGGAGATCATCCTCGACCATCCGCCCGTCAACGCGCTCGATGCCGCCGGCTGGAACGAGCTGGCCGCGATCATCGAGCGGATGGGCCGCGACCAGGCGCACCGCTGCCTGCTGATCCACGGCGAGGGCCGCGGGTTCTGCGCGGGGGTGGACATCAGGGAGATGCAGAAGCATCCCGAGCGCATCGTCGAGCTCAACCGCGGCAATTACCTGAGCTTCAAGGCGGTGCGCGCGGCCGAAATCCCCGTGGTCACGGCCGTGCACGGCTTCGTCATCGGCGGCGGCATCGGCCTCTCGGGCGCAAGCGATGTGATCATTGCATCGGAGGACGCTTATTTCTCGCTGCCGGAAATCGACCGCGGCGCCATGGGCGGGGCGGCGCACATGATGCGCATGCTGCCGCTGCACAAGGTCCGCGCGCTCTTTTTCACGGGTGGCAATCTGCCGGCCGCCGAGGCCTATCGCCTGGGCGCGGTCGAGAAGGTCGTGCCGCGCGAGCGGCTGCTCGACGAGGCCCGCGCCTTCGCCGCGGTGATCGCGGGCAAGAGCCGCACCGCGCTCACGCTCGCGAAACAGGCGCTCAACGGGATCGAGGCCACCGACGTCGACCGCCTGTACCGCTACGAGCAGGGCTACACGCTCGAGATGTACATGAACGCCGATTCGCAGAAGGCCCGCGACGCCTTCGTCGAGACCAAGGGCACGGCGAAGTACTGAACCCCGTAATGAGCCCGCTAATGACATGACCATCGCGCTCCAGTACACGGCCGAGCAGCGCGCGTTTCGCGCCGAAGTGCGGGCGTGGATGGAAGCCAACGTTCCGGCTGACCCGTTGCCGACGCTCGAGGGCGCGGAGGGTTTCGCGGCTCACCGCGAGTGGGAGCGCACGCTCGCAAAGGGCCGTTGGGGCATGGTGACCTGGCCGGAAGCGTACGGCGGCCGCAGCTGTAACCTGATCGAGTGGCTGATCTTCGAGGAGGAGTATTACCGCGCCGCGGCGCCGGCGCGCGTGAACCAGAATGGGATCTTCCTGCTCGGCCCGACCTTGATGGAATTCGGGACGCCGGAGCAGAAGGCACGCTACCTGCCGAAGATGGCCTCGGGCGAGGAGATCTGGGCGCAGGCCTGGTCCGAGCCACAGGCGGGCTCGGACCTTGCGGCCATTCGCGCGACCGCAGTTCGCGACGGCGACGACTACGTTCTCCGCGGCCACAAGATCTGGTCCTCGCGCGCGACGTTCGCGGACTGGTGCTTCGGAATGTTCCGCACCGAGCCAGGCTCGGAGAAACACCACGGCATCTCGTTCATTCTCGTGCCGTTGCGCCACCCGGGCGTGCGCGTGCGCGGCATCCCGCAGATCCACGGCGAGATGGGATTTGCCGAGATCTTTTTCGAGGACGCGCGGGTGCCGGTCGGCCATCGCCTCGGCGGCGAAGGACAGGGCTGGCACATCGCGATGGCGACCGCCGGGTTCGAGCGCGGCCTGATGCTGCGCAGCCCCGCTCGTTTCCAGGTAACCGCACAGAAGCTCGTCGAGCTTTACCGTCGCCTCGCGACGTCGCTTGACCCGGCCCTCGGCGCCGCGGTCGCACAAGCCTGGATGGACGCCGAAGCCTACGCGCTCAATACCTACATGACGGCGTCGCGTCTGATGAATGGCGGGACGATCGGGGTGGAGGCGAGCCTGAACAAGATCTTCTGGTCGGAGCTTGATCTCGCGATGCACCAGGCCGCGATGAGCATGCTCGGCGCATCGGCGGAGTTGTTGCCGCACGCTCCGGACGCCGAAGACCTCGGCAACTGGCTCGAAGGCTGGATCTTTTCGCTCGCCGGCCCGATCTATGCGGGCACCAATGAGATCCAGCGCAACATCATCGCCGAGCGCTTGCTCAAGCTGCCGCGGGGCTGACATGGATTTCACGTTCTCCGAAGAGCAACGAATGATGGCCGCCGCGGTCCGCGAGCTGCTCGACGACGTCTGCTCACCGGCCGCGATCCGTCGCGCCGTCGAAGGCCGCGAAGATCTGTCTGCGGATCGCTGGGCGCGATACTGCGAGCTCGGGCTTCCCGGCGTGCTGGCGCCAGAAGCCGCTGCGGGCCTCGGCCTGGAGGCCACCGATTTCGTCTTGATCGCCGAGGAATGCGGTCGTGCCGCCGTGCCGGAGCCGCTGGTCGAACACGCTGGCGTCGCAGTTCCGCTGCTCGCCGAGCTCGCGGGTACGCCGCGTGCGATTGAAGTGCTCGACGGCGCCGCGAGCGGAGTGCTCCGCCTCGGCATCGGGCATCCAGTGAACCCGTTCGTGCTCGGCGGCGGGGGCTGCGATTTCGTACTGCTGATGGCGGACGACGAGGTGCACCTGCTCGCGCGGTCGTCGATCGGCGTCACGGTCGAACCGTCGGTCGACGCATCGCGGCGCCTGGCGCGCGTGGAATGGGCGCCTGCGTCGCAGACGCAGGTCGCCGGCGGTGTCGCGGCACTCGCCGCGGTAGAACGAGCCTTCCAGCGCGGCGCCTTGTACGCGGCGGCGGAGAGCCTGGGGCTCGCGCAACGCATGATGGAACTCGGCGTCGCGTACGCCTGCGAGCGCAAGCAGTTCGGCAGGCAGATCGGGTCGTACCAGGGGTTGAAGCACCACTTCGCGAGCGCGCAGGTCAAGCTGGAGTTCGCGCGGCCGGTGGTCTATGCGGCCGTCACGCGTGCGGGCGATGTCGACGATCGCGCTGCGGCGGCGATCTCGCATGCCAAGCTCGCGGCGGTCGCCGCCGCCGACGCCTGCTCGCGTATCGCGATGCAGGCGCACGGCGCGATGGGGTACTCGTGGGAGGTGGACCTTCACTTCTACATGAAGCGGGCCTGGGCGCTCGCGGGCGTCTGGGGCGATCGCAGTTTCCATTCACGGCGCGTGCAGCAGCTGCTGGGGTCGGGCCGGTTGCCGATCGGACCGGACCAGACGTTCGTGCGCACGGGAGATTGAGATGCCGGAAGCCTACATCGTCGAGGCAGTACGCACGCCCGTCGGGAAGAAGAAGGGCAGTCTTGCGCGCGTCCACCCGGCTGACCTCGGCGGAATCGCGCTCAAGGCGCTGGTCGAGCGGAGCGGCATCGATCCGGGCGCGGTGGATGACGTCGTGTTCGGCTGCGTCGATACGATCGGGCCGCTGGCCGGCGACATCGCGCGGACCTGCTGGCTCGTCGCGGGGCTCCCGGATCACGTTCCGGGGACGACGGTGGACCGGCAATGCGGTTCCGCGCAGCAGGCGCTGCATTTCGCGGCACAGGGCGTGATGAGCGGCACGCAGGACCTCGTCGTCGCGGGCGGTGTGCAGGCGATGAACCAGATCCCGATCTCCGCGGCGATGCTCGCCGGTCGGGCGTACGGCTTCGATGATCCATTTCGCGGTTCGCCGGGGTGGGTCGCCCGTTACGGCGACCAGGAAGTCTCCCAGTTCCGCTCCGCCGAGATGATTGCGGAGAAGTGGAACATCAGCCGCCGCGACATGGAGGAGTTCGCACTGGAGAGCAATCGCCGCGCGATTCACGCCATCGAGGCCGGCTATTTCAGGCGGGAGATCGTCGCAGTCGGCGCGATGGACGGCGACGAGACGCCGCGCGTCGGCACCTCGCTCGAAAAGATGGCGGCGCTGGAACCCCTGACCCCGGGCGGGCGCGTGACCGCCGCCGTAGCGAGCCAGATCGCGGACTGCTCATCGGCACTGTTGGTCGCGAGCGAAGCGGCGTTGCAACGCCACAATCTCACGCCGCGCGCGCGCATTCATCACATGTCCGTGCGGGCGGCCGATCCGGTCTGGATGCTGACCGCGCCGATTCCAGCCACGCAGATGGCGCTTGCCAGGTGCGGGCTCAGGCTCGACGACATCGATCTGGTGGAGATCAACGAGGCATTCGCCTCGGTCGTGATCGCGTGGCAGAAGGATCTCGGCGCCGATCTTGCGCGGGTCAACGTGAACGGCGGTGCGATCGCGCTCGGGCATCCGCTCGGCGCGACCGGGGCGCGCCTGATGACCACGCTGCTGCACGAGCTCGAGCGCCGCGGCGGGCGGTACGGATTGCAGACCATGTGCGAAGGCGGCGGACAGGCCAACGTGACCATCATCGAGCGGCTGTCTTGAGGATAATTCGGCTCAGAGCCGATTTATTGCAGTAATTCAGCTCAGAGCCGAATTAATTTCTGAGGCGAATCAAAGGGGAGCGGGGAATGTCGGGAGTTTGCGAGGGCCGCATCGTCATCGTGACCGGCGCCGGGCGCGGGCTCGGGCGTGCGTACGCGCTCGCCTTCGCTGGCGAGGGTGCCCGGGTCGTGGTCAATGACCTGGGCACCAGCCTCGCGGGCGAGGGTCGCGACACCGCGGTTGCGCAGGCCGTGGTCGACGAGATCCGCGCCGCCGGCGGCGAAGCCGTCGCAAACGGCGCTGACGTCACCGACTGGGACGGCGCGGGACAGCTGGTCAGGACCGCCATCGACGCCTTCGGCGGTCTCGACGTGCTGGTTAACAACGCGGGCTTCGTCCGCGACCGGATGTTCGTGAGCTGCAGCCTCGAGGAATGGGACGCCGTGCTGCGCGTGCACCTGCGCGGCCACTTCTGTCCGGCCAGCCACGCCGTGCAGTTCTGGCGCGCCGAACAGAAGGCCGGCCGGCCGGTGGACGCGCGCATCATCAACACCAGCTCCGGCGCGGGGTTGCAGGGCAGCTTCGCGCAGAGTGCGTACTCGGCGGCGAAGGGCGGCATCGCGACCTTGACCCTTGTGCAGGCCGCGGAACTCGCGCGTTACGGCATTACGGTGAACGCGCTCGCGCCGGCGGCGCGCACGCGCATGACCGAGCAGGCCTTCGCGGACAAGATGAAGAAACCGGACGAGGGTTTCGACAAGCAGGCTCCGGAGAACGTCGCGCCCACCGTCGTGTGGCTGGGCAGCCGCGAGTCCGCGAAGATAACCGGCTGCGTGTTCGAGCTCGAAGGTGGTCGCATCACCCTGTGCGACGGCTGGAACGACGGCCCAACGGTGGATAAGGGCGAGCGCTGGGCGCCGGCAGAGGTGGGCCTGGCAGTGACGGCGCTCCTCGAGCAACGCCGGCCGCAGAAGAAGGTGTGGGGGACCTGAGCCGCGTCCATGCAGTTCGCATTCACCGAAGAGCAGGAGCTGATCCGCGACACCGCGCGCCGCTTTTGCGATCAGCACGGCTCGCCCGAGCGCGTGCGCATGGCCGTCGAGTCGAGCCACGGTTACGACCAGGCCACCTGGCGCGCGATCGGCGAGGAGATGGGCTGGTGCGGGATTGCGCTGCCCGAGGGCGTCGGCGGGTCGGGCCTGGGCGCCGTGGAGCTCGCGATCCTGTGCGAGCAGATGGGCCGTGTGCTGCTGCCCTCGCCATTCTTTGCGACCGCCTGTCTCGCTGCGCCAGCCATCGCGCTCGCGGGTTCGCCAGCGCAACAGCAGGCGTTGCTGCCGGACATCGCGGCCGGCCGGACCCGCGCGACGCTGGCACTCTCGAATTCGCAGGGCGACCCGGGGCTCGCCGGGATCGGTGCACGCCTCGCGCGAGTGACAGGCGCACTGAGACTCACCGGCGAGGCGGGCTTCGTCATTCACGCCGACGCGGCGAACCTGCTGGTCGTCGCCGTGCGTGCGGAAGGCAGCCTTGGCTCGGACGGGGTCAGCCTGCTCGTCGTCGCGCCGGACCAGAAGGGCGTAACCATCGAGCCGCTCGTGATGATGGATCGGACGCGCCCGATGTCGCGCGTGCACTTCGACAGCGTCGAGGTCCCGCGTGAGGCGGTGCTTGGCGAGGTCGAGTCCGCCGGCCCCGCGCTCGCTAAAGCGCTTTCCCGCGCGCAGGCCGCGCTCGCCGCCGAGCAGCTGGGCGGCGCCGAGGCCGCGCTCGAGATCACGACCGAATACGCCAAGGCCCGCATGCAGTTCGATCGTCCCATCGGCAGCTTCCAGGCGGTCAAGCACCGGCTCGCCGACATGATGGTGATGACCGAGGCGGCGCGCTCGGCCGCCTACTACGCCGCCTGCGCCGTCGACGAGCTGCCCGCGGAGCTCGACGAGGCCGCGGCGATCGCAGGAAGCTGGTGCAGCGACACCTACACGAACTGCGCGGGCAACATGATCCAGCTGCACGGCGGCGTGGGTTTCACCTGGGATCACGTGGCGCACCTGTATTTCAAGCGCGCACGCGCCTCGGCGATGCTGCTCGGTTCCCCGGCCTGGCTGCGCGAGCAGATTGCGCAGCGCTTGTCGCTCGGTCCCGCACAGGCGGCGACATGAGAGCGTCGATGCGGAGTGGCCGATGAAGCTCGGTTTCACGCCGGCGCAGGAACGCTTCCGCACGGAGGCGGCGGCATGGCTGTCGACGCAGCTCGACGACCACTATTCGAAGCTGCGCGGTGTCACGAGCCTGACGGCGCAGCCTGAGCTGCGCCGCGAATGGGAGCAGGCGCTCGGCCGCGCGCGCTGGAGCGCGGTGGGTTGGCCTGCCGAATATGGCGGGCGCGATGCGACGCTCGCCGAGCAGGTGATCTTCGCCGAGGAGTACGCGCGCGCGCAGGCGCCGGCACGGCTCGGTCATCTCGGGGTCGAGCTTATCGGGCCCACGATCCTGCAGTTCGGCACGGACGCGCAGAAGCGCCGGTTCCTGCCGCCGATCGCGGCGGGCGAGGAGTACTGGTGCCAGGGCTACTCCGAACCCAACGCCGGTTCGGACCTGTCGAACGTGCGCACGCGGGCACGGCTTGCGCAGGGGCCGAATGGCGACGAATGGATCATCGACGGGCAGAAGACCTGGACTTCGCTCGCGCAGTTCGCCGACTGGGTGTTCCTGGTGTGCCGCACCGCGGTGGGCAGCAAGGGCCGCGACGGGCTGTCCTTCCTGCTCGTACCGATGCAGCAGCCGGGGGTGACTTTGCACCCGATCCGCCAGATGACGGGCGACATTGAGTTCAACGAGCTCTTCTTCGACGGCGCGCGCACGGCGGCAGAAAACATCGTCGGCGCGCCCGGCGAAGGCTGGAAGATCGCGATGGCGTTGCTCAATTTCGAGCGCGGCGTGTCGACGCTCGCGCAGCAGATGTCTTTCCGCGGCGAGCTCGAGCGCTTGTGCGCGCTGGCCGCGCGCAACGGTGCCGCCCGCGATCCGCTGATCCGCCAGCGCCTCGCCCAGGCGCACATCGGGCTCCGGATCATGCGCTACAGCGCGCTGCGGATGTTGACGAACGCCGAGTCCGCGCAGCTCGGCCGCGCCGCGTTCACCTACAAGATCTTCTGGGCGACCTGGCATCGCAAACTGGGCGAACTTGCGATGGACATCCAGGGACCGGCCGGCGAAATCGCGGAGGCCGCGCCGTACAGGTTCAACGAGCTGACGAACCTGTATTTGTACACACGCGCAGATACCATCTATGGCGGCACGAACCAGATCCAGCGCAACCTGATTGCCGAGCGCGCGCTCGGGTTGCCCAAGGAACCGCGCGGACGCTGAGGAGCAGGCATGAGCATTCCGGCACCCGACTATCCGAAACCTCGCGGGCTGCTCACGGGCAAGCGCGTGCTGATCACGGCCGCTGCGGGCACCGGGATCGGCTTCGCCGCGGCGAAGCGTTTTGCCGAGGAGGGCGCGCGCGTCTTCATCAGTGACATGCATCAGCGTCGGCTCGCCGAGGCGGCGGCGAAGATCAGCGAGGCCACCGGTACCTCGACGCCGTCGTGCGTCTGCGACGTGACGAAGGAGCAGGACGTGCGCGGGCTCGTGGACGCGGCGCTCAATCGGCTCGGGCACATCGACGTGCTGGTCAACAACGCGGGGCTCGGCGGTTCGGCGCCGATCGTGATGATGACCGACGAGCAGTGGGCCAGCGTGCTCGACGTCACCCTGACCAGCGTGTTCCGGATGTGCCGTGCCGTGCTGCCGCATATGTACGAGCGCAGGAGCGGCGTCGTCATCAACAACGCCTCGGTGCTGGGCTGGCGGGCGCAGTCGCTGCAGGCGCACTACGCCGCGGCGAAGGCCGGCGTGATGGCGTTCACGCGCTGCGCGGCGATCGAGGCCGCCGAGCACGGCGTCCGCGTCAACGCCGTCGCGCCCAGCATCGCGATGCACGAGTTCCTGGCCAAAGTCACGACACAGGAGTTCCTCGACGAGCTCGCGAAGCGCGAAGCCTTCGGCCGCCCGGCCGAGCCCTGGGAGGTGGCGAACGTGATGATCTTTCTCGCGAGCGACCTGGCGAGCTACATGACGGGTGAGGTGGTCCCCGTCTCGAATCAGCGGGCCTGAGTCGTGGCCGCGGTGTTCAGCTCCCCGGAGGAATTGCGGGCCGCCGTCGGCGCCGAGGTGGGGCCTACGGACTGGGTCACGATCGAGCAGTCGCGTGTCGACGGCTTCGCCGATGCGACCGATGATCACCAGTGGATCCATGTCGATCCCGTGCGCGCGGCGGCCGGGCCGTTCGGTGGGACGATCGCGCACGGTTATCTCACCCTGTCGCTGGTTAATCTTTTCCTGCCGCAGCTCGTGCGGGTCGAGAACGCGAAGATGGGCGTCAACTACGGCACCGACAAAGTGCGGTTCCCTGCCGCCGTCCGGGTGGGTGCGCGCATCCGCGGCCGCGCCCAGGTGCTCGGGGCCAGCGACGTCCCGGGCGGCGTCCAGATCACGGTGCGCGTGACTATCGAGGTCGAAGGTGGGGATCGTCCCGCCTGCGTGGCGGACACGATCAGCCGTTTCTTTTTCTAGATTCTCTCTCCGGACGCGAGGAGTTCCGCCGTGCGTGAAGCTGTCATCGTCTCTGTCGCCCGCACGCCGATCGGCAAGGCTTTTCGCGGCGCGTTCAACGACACGGATGCGCCGGTGCTGTCGGCGCACTGCGTCACGCAGGCGCTTGCGCGCGCCGGCGTCGAGGGCGCGGAAGTGGAGGACCTCGTTCTCGGTTGCGCCGCGCAGCAGGGGAACCAGGGTTACAACATCGCCCGGCTGACGGTGGCCGCGGCCGGGCTCCCGGTGACGGTCGCCGGCAT
>Ga0214471_10003075_pt1 | contig 12935 bp, 9 predicted proteins | sample RVTome_5_FD_207665 | JGI IMG/M metagenome (GOLD analysis project Ga0214471, IMG submission 207665) | Soil microbial communities from uranium-contaminated site in the Upper Colorado River Basin, Wyoming, United States - RVT142D155 | ecosystem: Environmental > Terrestrial > Soil > Contaminated >...
CCGCGAGACTCGCGGCCGTGCCGAGGGTCAGCAGGAAGCGTGGCCAGGACATGGGATGCCTGCGAGGAAGATACGTCGGCCGAGGCCGGGGATCAGCCGTCGTCGCGACGGACGAACGCCACGCTGCGGCTCAGCTCCTCGGCGAGCACGCTGAGGCGGTGCGTGCCCCGTTCCATCTCCTCGGCGACCCGCTGCTGTTCCCGGGCTTCCCGGGACACGTGCGCGGCCTCGCCGGCCGACCGATCGGCGGCGTCCCGCGCGGCGGCGAGGGTGTCCGTGGCCTGACCCGCGAGTTCGAGCATGGCGCGCGGGGCCTCGCCAATGGCCTCGCCGGCCCGGCGGGTATCCTCGGCGGCGGCCATGATGGTGTCGAGGTCGCGCCGCCACTGATCGGAGAGCTTGGCCAGCTCGCCGAGCTGGGCGCCGATGTCCTCCAGGATATGCGCGGCCCGGTCCAGCACCTGACGGGTCGAGCGGGCGCTGCGGCTCATGCTTCGCGCGGCGTGACCGCTCTCCTCCGCCAGCTTGCGCACTTCGTCGGCCACCACGGCGAACCCGCGCCCGTGCACGCCGGCCCGGGAGGCCTCGATCGTGGCGTTCAGCGCAAGGAGGTTGGTCTGGTTGGCGATGGTGCCGATGGCGTCCGCGAACCGCTCGACCTCCTGGGACGCGTCACGGAGCGACGCCACCTCGCTGGCGCCGCGTCCGATCGTGCCGCCGAGCTGCGACAGCTGGTCGCCGGCGCCGCCGCTCGAGGCGCGGACGTCCAGCACGCGCTGCGCCATCTCTCCCGAGACGCTGCGGGCGCGGTCGGCCGCCGCGCCCGAGGTGCGGATCGTCTCGACCAGTCCGGCGACGCGCTCGGTGGCTTCGATGACGCGCTGGGCCGCGGCCTGCGCCTGCTGCTCCGCGGTCGCCGCGCGCAGGGCCACGTCCTCGCTGAGCGCGCGGATGACCCGGGTCGTGTCCGCGAGCGACCGGGCGAATCCCGACGTGTGATCGGACGCTTCGGCCACCGGCTGGACGAGCGTGGACAGCGCGAGCGAGAGGGCGAGCTGGGGGGCGAGCAGGTTGAGGAGATCGCCGTCCGCCTCGCGATAGACGCCCGCGTCGCGATGCCGGACGCTCCAAAACCCGACCACCACGGCCCCCTGGACGAGCGGCACGACGACCTCGGAGCCCGAGCCCGCGACGTGATCGCCGTTGCCGCCGGCCACGACCGGCTTGCGGCGGCGCACGGCCTCGCCGATCGTGCCGTCGTCGCTCGAGCCCGTGGTGCCCGCCCCGACCTCGGTGTCCGCCAGCAGCCGGTAGACGCGGCTGGCCGGGTCAATGGCCGCGAAGCCCATGTGGCTCCACGGGACGAGATGCTGCGTGAGCTGCCGGACCCGGGCAAAGCTGTGCTCGATGCTCACCTCGGTGGCCACCGCACCGGCAAGCCGGTTGACCAGCCGCAACTCGTCGGCGTGGACCGCCTGCGCGATGATCCAGTAGGTGAGGGCGAACGCGCCAAGCAGCACCAGGCCCAGGACGGCGGCCGGCCCCGCCGGCGCATGCGCGCCCGCGAGCCCGGCCCACCCGAGCGCGAACGCGACGGACGCCGCGTAGATCACCGACTCCCATCGCAGCGTGAGCCGCGCGTCCTTCCAGAGGAACATGCCGCGCAGCGCCAGCTCGACGTAGAAGGTGCCGTTCACGACGACCGGGAGTGCCGCCGCCGTCAGGGCGAGCGGGAGCAGGTTCTCCGTGCCGAGGGCGCCGCCGTCCCGCACGCCGCCGAGCGCGTCGAACAGGAGGCCGGTCAGAGCCGTCCCGAACGTCAGGTGCGCGGCGGTCGAGGCGGCGGCGGCCGTCGGGAGCCGCCGCAGCCCCACGTCCCCGGCCGCGATCGTCAGCACGGAAATGACGACGGCAAACTCCCAGCCGTGCAGCAGGATCGCCGCGAGCACGACCGCGAGCACGAAGGACGCATAACCGCCGCCCGGCAGGGGAATGCCGAAGCGGCGGGTGAGCGCGCCGGCCGTCACGAAGAGCAGCGTCTGGACCGCCAGGCCGCCGAGCGGCGGTCCCCCTGGACCGAGCAGGCCGTACAGCCCGACCGCGGTGGCGGCGGCCGCGCCCAGGCCCAGCGTCAGCCGCAACTGGACGGCGCGCCGGACCCGCAGCGCGGCAAGGTCGGATTCGGGGGTTCTGGTCACGGTCGTGTCGCGAAAGTTGGCGCGCGGAGGCAAAACTGCAAGCGCGTGGCGGCGCTCAGGGTGGTGCCGTAGACTTCGTCGCCGTGTCCCCTGGGAGGCCGACGGTGATGATTGGCATTCAGTACTGCGTCGTCTGAAACTACCATCCCCGGGCCGCCGGTCTGGCGGCCGAGCTGCGTGAGCGCTTCCCCGACGCCGAGGTCCGCCTGATCGAGTCGTCCGGGGGAGCGTTCGAGGTGACGGTGGACGGTTCGCTGGTGTTTTCGAAGCTCAAGCTCGGGCGCCATGCGCACGAGGGAGAGGTCCGGGAGTTGATCGAGGCCCTCGGAGGGGGCGCCGTATGAAGATCGGGATCTCCACGGGGGGCGGCGACGCCCCGGGGCTCAACGCCGTGATCCGCGCGGTGGTGCTCTCCTCCATGCAGCGCGGCTGGTCGGTCTACGGGATCCAGCGGGGCTTCGGCGGCCTGCTGGGCGACGCGCAGATCGTGCCCGTGACGCGCGAAACCGTCCGGGGCATCACCCATCTGGGCGGCACGATCCTCGGAACCACCAATCGCGGGAACCCGTTCTCGTGGCCGGTCAAGCAGCCGGACGGCTCCGTCACGGAGGTGGACCGATCCGACGAGGTCGTGGCGGCGTTCCGGCGCCTGGGGCTCAACGCCCTGATCGTCGTGGGCGGCGACGGGTCGCTCAAGATCGCGCAGCAGCTCTGCGCCAAGGGCCTCCCCATCGTGGGCGTCCCGAAGACCATTGACAACGACGTCCGGGGGACGGTGATCACGTTCGGCTTCGACACCGCGGTGAACACGGCCACCGACGCCATTGACAAGCTGCACTCGACCGCCGAGAGCCACCAGCGCGTGTTCGTGGTGGAGGTCATGGGACGGAACGCGGGGTGGATCGCGCTGAACTCCGGCCTCGCGGGGACGGCGGACGTCATCCTGATCCCCGAGATTCCCTTCGACATCGCGAAGGTGTGCGACAAGGTGCTGGAGCGCGACATGACGGGCCAGCACTTCAGCATCGTGGTGGCTGCCGAGGGTGCGCGACCCCTGGGCGGGGAGGCGGTGCTCCAGGAAGACCGGAAGCCCGGCGCGGTCGCCCGGCTGGGAGGCATCGGCGAAGCCTTGGCGCGCGAGATCGCGGACCGCACCGGCAAGGAGACCCGGGCGGTGGTGCTCGGCCACCTCCAGCGGGGCGGCTCGCCCACGACGTTCGACCGTCTGCTGGCGCTCCGGTTCGGGGCCGCCGCCGTCCGCGCCGTCGAGGCGAAGCAATTCGGCCAGATGGTGGCCCTCGATCCGCCGACGATCGTGATGGTGCCGTTCGCCGAGGCCCTCGGCGGCCACTCGGGCGTTCCGCTGGAGCACGACTCGGTGCAGACGGCAAGGGAACTGGGGATTTGCCTGGGGGATTGAGAAACGTGAGAACGTCCTCACGTTTTCTCGCCACTCCCATATCTTTACCGCCGTGTCCCCCCACCAGCACATCCGCGATCACTACCTGCCCCCGGACCCCGACGCCTTTCGGCGCGCGGAGCCGCCCACCGGACGTGTCATCGTCATCGCGCCCACCCGGGCGGCCTGCGAGACGATCGAGCTGGCCCTGGGACTGCGGATCGAAACCGTGCTCGAGCGGCAGCACGGGGCCCAGGTGCGGGCGCTGGCGGGCGGTGAGGCCGGCTTCGGGATCATGGCCGGGACGGGCACGGGCAAGACGCTCGCGATTCGCCCGATCTCCGAGGAGATCGTGCGGGCGCCGCTGCGCGTGGGGGTGGTCAACCGCGAGCGCGAGGCGACGCCGGAGACGCCGACCTGGAACGTCGTGATCGTGACGACCGGGATCGCGCGCCGCTGGTTTCAGAGCGACCTGATCGGCCCGCAGGACACCCTCGTGGTGGACGAAATCCACCAGACTTCCGCGGAACTCGAGCTGTGCCTGGCCCTGGGCAAGCGGATCGGATGCCGGTTCATCTGGCTCTCCGCCACCGTGGACCCGGCGTTCTACGCGGAGTATCTCGAGTCGGCGGATGTGCTCGAAACCTCCGCGTTCGATCCCGCCCTCGCGGCCCGCGTCGAGGTGCACGTCAAGACGCCCCTCGAGTTCCTGGACGAGCGCTTCCTCCGGCGGGTGCAGCGGGAGCAGCGGGGAGTGGCGGTGTTTCTCCCCACGCGGGCCGAGGTGGAGAACGTCGCAGCGGAGCTGGGGGACGCGTTTCCCGGGATTCACACCGCGTTCTACCACGGCGGCGAGCCGATCCGCGTCATCCGCCCGTTCCTGGACGGCGGCGTCGAGAAACCCTTCCTGCTGGCCATGACCGCCGCGGGCCAGTCGGCGCTCAATATCAGCGGGCTCGATACGGTGGTGATCTACGACGCCCGCTACACGAACATCGTCGAACGGGGCCGGAACATTCTGACCCGGCAGTACCTCGGCGCCAACGAGATCCTCCAGATGGCCGGCCGCGTGCATGGCCGCGTGCCGAACGGCGCGGTCCAGATCCTGAGCGACCGGGAAATCGAGTTTGCCGCGTTGCGTCCCACGCCGCCGGAGTTCCAGCTCGCGGGCGACTCCGAACGCCTGGCCCTGACCTCCGCGGCGCTGGGGATAGACCTCGCCGAGCTGGATCTCCCGGTGCCGGTGGACCGGCGCGCCTATCGGACGGCGGCCGCACGGCTGGCCGACCGGGGGATCGTGCGGGACGGGCGGCTCACGACCTACGGGCGCGACGTGGAGGCGATGCCCGTGGACCGTCCGTGGGGCGAGCTGCTGGTCCACGCCGACGACGCGGTCCTCCCGTTCGTGGCGGTGACGGCCAACATCGAATCCCTGCACCGCATGACGCGCGACGAGCGCGACCTCCGCGGGCTGATCGTCCGCGGGAGCGATCACCTGACCGCCTACAATTTGTTCGCCGAAGCGGTGAATCTCCACGGCGAGCTGGGGCGCGTGTACGGCCTGCCGCGGCACCTGTTCCGGGAGTCGGTGCAGGAGTGGGCGGAAGCACGGGGCGTGCTCGTCAAAGCCCTGGAAGACGTCGCCCTGGGACTCGCGTCGGTGTACCGCACGCTCGAGGTGCCGCTGCCGGGCCAGCTGCCGGACGTCCGGGGCGGTGTGGTGCGGGGCTTCCGCGACCTCCTGGCCCGCGTGATGCCGTTCGACCTCGTGATGGAACAGGCGACGGCCCGTGGGGAGCCCGTGCGGATCTCGCGCGGCTCGGTCTGCGGGCCCGGTGCGGCCGTCGCGGGCCAGATCCGCTACTTCGCCGACCGGTTCGGGACGCCGCGCGGGGCGATCGAGGGGACGGAGATTGCGTTCGACCTGATCAAGCGGTACGCGGTCCACGGCGAGCCGCGGGTGCGGTATCGGGAGAGCCAGCGGCACACGGGTCTCGTGCTCGAGCGGACCACCTCCTACCACGGGTTCGAGCTGGATCGTGCCCGCGAGCCGCTGACCGGGGAGTTCCCGGCGGCGCTGGCCGACCCCTCCCGACTGGCCCTGGCCGAGGCGCTGGTGGCGGGCCGGACGACGCACACCGATCAGCGGGCGGTGGCACGGGCGGTCGCGCGGATTGACGAATACTGGCGGCGGTCGGGTGGGCACCTCGTCACGGCAAGCCCCGACGCGGTGGCGGCGGCACTCGCCCGGCAGCTCAGCGGCGTGTCGAGTTGGGACGGGTTCGTGCGAACGCGGCTCGCGCTCGACGTGGCGGGATTCGTGGGCGAGGCCGAGCGGCAGGCGCTGGACGCGCTTCCCGCGTCCGTGTCCCTGCTCGGCGACCGGATCCCGCTGCAATACGACATCGAGCATGGCGAGCCCGTGATCCGGCTGCGACTGCGGGAGGGCAAGGCGCGGCGGCTGCGGAAGGATACGGTGCCCGTGCTCGACCGGCCGGTGCGGTTCTCCGTGCTGCGCGGTCGCCAGGAGGTGCTGCGGGCCGCGTCCCTCGAGGAGCTGGTTGCCGGGCTTTCGGGCTCGCGCGCACGCGAGCAGCGAGGAGCCCGCCGGCGTCGGCGGCGCTAGTCGCGGCGGGGCCGGGTCAGGGAGAGCAGTCCGGCCCAGAACGCGGACCAGGCCTGCTCCATGTCGTCCGCGGCGGCACCGCTCCCCAGTTGGAGGCCGATCCCCTCGACCACCGCGACGAACAGGGCGCCGAGTTCCGGTACGGGGACCGATGGTTCGAGGCGCAACTGCCCGAGCAGGCGCTCCACCGCCGCCCCGATTTCCCGGGCGAACGCTACCCTGCCGGCACTGACTGACCGGACGACCAATTCGTCTGCTCGCAGTCCGAGCGCGGCGCACGCCGCGGCCTCGCCACCGGAAGCCTCCGCGAGCAGGGTCTCCCATGCGGCACGGATTGCCGCTTTGGGAGTCACGGATCCCAGGGCGGCGGTCCAGGAGGACGTGCGCCGTCGCCAGAGGTGTTCGGCCGCGGCGGCGAGGAGCTGGTCCTTGGCCTTGAAGTGATAGTGGACCAGTCCCTTGGCGCAGCCGGCCTTCCGGGCGACCGCGTCCGTCGTGATGTCGGCGCCACGCACATCCCGGAGGAGCGAGAGCGCGGCATCGAGAATGGCGCCTTGCGCGCCCGGCTGCGGGGATCCGGACCTGGCCTTCTGTCTCGCCATTTCAGTCCCCACTCCCGCGGTTGGCTCAGGGAATATTGGCTGTCCGGCCGGTCAGCGCAACAGCGAGCACCATTCCCGTGATACTGGGCGGCCAGTCAGTCAGTTGAACTGCGTCCGTGTGTCTGGGGAACCGGAAACGTGAACGACTTGCGCTGATGGGATCGAAGGGGTTGCATCGAGTCCCGGTGATTCGGTCTGAAACCCCGCCAGTTCCGGGGCGTAGTCTTTTCCATGGGCACCCCGGACCCGGCCAGCCGGCCTCAGCTCTTCTCGCCGCTCGCGCGCGCCGTGTTTGATCGCTTCGGCGAGGCGGTGATCCTGTTCGACTCGGACGGGCGGCTGGTCTACGCGAATCGGGGCGGGCGGCACGTCCTCGACTCCGTCAGCAACAACGGCGAACTCGACACCCGATCGCTGTTGCCCCGATTGGGGCGGATGGGGGGGAGGGTGGAGCGGCTGACGGCCGGGGAACTCACGCTCGGACACGCGGTCTACGTACCGGGCACGCCGAGCGCGGAGACGCTGGCCAACCGGGAACGTGAGGCCATCGTGGGGACGCTGCACGCCACGGGCTGGCGCCTGACCGAGACGGCCCGCCGGCTCGGGATCTCCCGCACCACCCTCTGGCGGCGCCTCCGGGACTGGGGCATCGAGGCACCGGCCGACACCGGCGGCGCGTGAACGCCATCCTGGTCCGCACGGGACTGGCCGCGGCCTCCCTCACCCTGCTTCCGTTCTCCGCCGCCGCCCAGGGATCACCCTACGCGGATGCCGCGACCGCGGCGCTCGTCGCGACCGCCCGACAGCGGCACCAGCACCAGGACTCGCTGGTCAGGGACTACCGCGCCCTGGTGACGACCCGGTTCGACGCCAGCGCGGGCGCCAGCCGCTTTGCCCGAATGGCGCCTCTGCTGGCCCACGAGAGCGTGGCCCGGGCAAGCTGGCGGCATCCCAACGACCTCAGGGTCGAGGTGCTCGGCGCGCGGACCACGTCCCAGCTCGCCCGGTATTTGCCGCGGGACGCCGAGGTCCGCGACGCGGAGGTACGGGTCTCGTTCGCGGACCGGCCTTGGTTCGTGCCCCGCGCCCTCGGGGATTCCGTCCGGCTGCTGGGCGTGCCCGAAACCGCCGCGCTCCATCCCCTCGCTCCGGACGGCGAGTCGTTCTACGACTACGCAATCGTGGATTCGGTCACGATGGTCCTGCCGGGCCGCACCATCCGCGCCATCGCCATTCGGGTGCGCCCGAGGAGGCTGGGGCCTTCGCTCGTCGCCGGAGACGTCTGGGTGGACGCGGAGACGGCGGACGTGGTCCGGCTCCTCGTGACGTTCCTGGGCGAGTACCTGTGGGAGACACCGGACCCCGACGGTACGGCAACGGACAGCGCCAAAGCGCGCCGAGACTCGAAGCGCGCCCAGCAGATCCTCACCGTCCAGGCGGATCTCGAGTACTCGCTGCACGACAACCGCTACTGGATGCCGTACCGGCAGGTCCTCACGATTACGGCTGAGATTGACGTGCTGGTGCGGCTGACCCTGCCGGCCCGGGTCATCACCAGGTTCAGCGACTACGAGATCAACACGGATACGCCGATCGCGTTCCAGGTGCCTCCCGACGAGTGGACGGACTCCACCGCCTCCCGGCGCTACTGCCCCCGGTGCGGGAAGGACGAGCGACGGCGGCGGGCCGAGGAGGTCGGGTACGCGCGCTTCGGGCGCTGGGACCAGGGCCGCTGGGAGGTGACGGTCCCGCCGACCGACTCGCTCGATGCGCATGCCTGGCGGACCGCGCTGAGCCTCACGATGGACCCCGGCACGGAGGAGCATATCCGCCGCAGCGTCGCGGACCTCGCACGGTTGAAGGAAGAGCTGCCGCCGGAGTTGCTGTTGCGCCGGCGGTTCGGGTTGGCGTGGGAGACCGTGGGGGACATCGCCCGGTTCAACCGGGTGCAGGGCCTGTCGCTGGGCCTGGGGCTGCGGCTGTGGCCGAACGTGCCGTTCACGACCGTGGTGCTGTCGGGGCGGTTCGGATTGGCCGACACGCGGCTCACCGGCTCCGCGCTGGCGCGCCGCGATGCGCCGGGCGGCGTGCTCGAGGTCCGGGCCTTCCATCACGTTCAGGAGGCCGAGCCGTGGACGCGGGGGCAGAGCATCGGCAACACGATGAACGCGGTGTTTGCGGCCCATGACGATGCGGACTACTACCTGGCGAGCGGCGTGGGCCTCGCGTTCATGCCGTATCATGGGTCGTGGGCGGACGTCGAGTTCCGCGCGGGAGTGGAGCGTCACCGCAGCATGGACGCGGTGGCTGGGTCCGGCGTAAACGATTTCCTGGGAGGGAGCGGCGTGCTCGGTCCAAACCCGCCCATCGCTCCGGGTGACTACGTCCGCGCGTCCATCCGGCCGACGCGGCGGTTCGGCTGGACGAGGGTGACGCTCGGCGTCGAAGGTCTCGCTTCCGATTCGCTTGCGGGCGGTCGCGGCTGGGTCGCCATGGAGATCCCGTTCCGGGTGCTGGAGCGGTCGGGGAGCGTCACGTTGCGCACGGCTCACGCCGTGGGCGACGCCATACCGCAGCTCGCGTTCCGCGCTGGCGGCCCCTTTACCGTTCGGGGCTACGGCTATGGTTTCCGGCAGGCCCCCGGGGGCTGGTCGGCCCAGCTCGATTGGGCGCTGCGCCGCCGCGGGTGGATCTGGACCCCGGTGGTGTTTGCCGATATGGGGGACACGTATCGCCGCGGACCGTTCGATCCGCTGGTCGGCGTCGGCGGCGGCCTCTCGTTCCTGGGGGGTCTCGCGCGGCTGAACGCCGCCTGGGGCGTGCATCCCGAGACGGGCTTCCGGTTCGATCTCCTGTTCCGGGCGCCGCGCTAGGGCGACCACTCGCCAGTGGCGGACCGGCCGGGGGGTCCCTACGTTCCAGCCGATGTCCGGCGTCCCCTTTTCGATTGACGAGTACGTGCGCTGGTCCGACGTGGACCGCGCCGGCATCATCTTCTATGGCGCGTACGTGCGGTTCTTCGAGATCGCGGAAACCGAGATGTTCCGCGCGGCCGGACTTCCGTACAGCACGTTCGTCGAGCGGCTGGGCGTGTGGCTGCCGCGGGCGCATTTTGCCTGCGACTTTCATTATCCCGCGCGCCTGGACGACCGCCTGCGCGTCGTGAGTTACGTGTCGGCCTTTGGACGGACGTCGCTCACGCTGAGCTTCGACGTCTGGCACCTCGGCGCCGCGCGCCTGGCGGCGTCGGCGCGGGAGGTGCTGGTCTGCACCGACCGGACGAGCCTGGTTCCGGTCCCGATCCCCGGTGCGTTGCGCCAGGCGCTCACCCCGTTCGTCTTCTCCGAAGCCGCGGCGCGCGACGCCGTCACGCCGCCGGCGGGAACCCACGCATCATGATCCGTCACCCCGCAGTTTTCCTGGCGCTCCTGGGCCTTGCCTGCGCCGACCGCACGCCACCTCCGGATGCCGACGCGCAGATGGCCACCGCGGACTCGCTCGCCGAGATGGCGGAAGCGGTCCCGGAGCCGCCACCCATGCCGGACCACCCCGGGGGTCGGTCCGGGCAGCTCACCGCGCGGGCCGTGGGAGCGTTCGAGCTGGACCGTGGGTGGCCGGCGCGGGCGGGCCGCTGCGCGCGGCCCGCGATGGTGGTGATCCTCGCGGAGGAGCCGGGCAGCGGCGCCTCCATCCTGCTCCAGTTGCCCGCGTCGAGCGACCTGACCGGGCCGTACCCGGTGAAGCTGGCCGACAGCCTCGGCGTGCCGGCCCCGCCGGCCTCGCAGCTGGGCTTCCAGTTCTTCGAGATGAATGCGGCCGACGCGTATCAGGCCGCCGACGGTGAGGTCGAGGTGCGAGAGCTCACCGATCGGCGGGTGACCGGACGCTTTACGGTCACCATGCGCCACGTGATCAACGATCAGATCGCCCGGGTTGCCGGCACGTTCCAGCAGGTGGCCGTCGAGCCGCTCCCGCCGGACTGGTGCGAGCGCGCGGCCGCGGCGCAGGACTCGCTTGCGGTGGTGGACTCGACGCGCGTCCCGGGTTGACCCGGAGCCGGGGCTTCGTTGGTTGGAGAGGCCCGCGGAGCGGACTAGATTCCGTCCTGCATGGATCCCACCTACGTCCGCAAGGGGTTCGGCCTCAAGCGGGAGATCGAGGCGGAGCTCGCCAGCTATCACAGCCAGGTCGTGAACCGGCTGAAGGCCGCGGACTACACGCTCACGGTGGGCGACCTCACGATCCGGCTGGCCCGGGAGTTCGGGTTCTGCTACGGCGTGGATCGCGCGGTCGAGTACGCCTACGAGTCGCGGAAGAAGTTCCCGGACCGGAAGCTCTACCTCGTGGGCGAGATCATCCACAACCCCCACGTAAACACCCGGCTCCGCGAGCTGGGGGTCACCATTCTCGGCTACGATCCGGGCGGCGCGTTCGACTTCTCGGCGATCGCGGTGGATGACGTGGTGCTCATGCCCGCGTTCGGCGTCACCGTGACGGACTTCGAGCGGCTGCGCGCCATCGGGTGCGTGGTCGTGGACACGACGTGCGGGTCGGTGCTCAACGTCTGGAAGCGCGTCGAGCGCTACGCGAGGGACGGGTTCACCTCGGTCGTCCACGGGAAGCACTACCACGAGGAGACGAAGGCCACCGTCAGCCAGGTGACCAGGTACGAGGGCGGGACGTACCTGATCCTGCTGAACATGAGCGAGGCGGAAGTGGTCTGCCGGTTCATCGAGCAGGGGGACAATACGGCCGAGATGGAGCGGCTGTTCCGCCATCGCGTGTCACCCGGGTTCGACTTCGCGCGGGACCTCGCGAAGGTGGGGGTCGCCAATCAGACCACCATGCTCGCCGGGGAATCCCTGGCGATCGCGGCGCGCATCGGCGAATCCGTGGCGCGGCGCTGGGGACCGGACACCCTCGACGCGCATTTCCGCAGCTTCGACACGATCTGCTCGGCCACCCAGGATCGGCAGGACGCCGTGCTGGAGCTGATCGAGGAGCCGCTCGACGTGATGCTCGTGATCGGCGGCTACAACTCGAGCAACACGAACAATCTCGCCAGGATCTGTGCCGAGAAGGTCACCACCTATCACATCGCGGACGCCTCCTGCATTGACCCCGAGGCGGGCGCCATCCGGCACAAGCCCGTGGATCAGAAGGACGAACGCGAGGAGCGGGACTGGCTGACGGGGGTACGGCGGATCGGGATCACGGCGGGGGCTTCGACGCCGAACAACAAGATCGGAGAGGCGGTAGAACGGACGCTGGCGACGCTTGGATACCAGTTGGACGTGTAGACGCTCGCAACTGGCCGCTAGTATCTGACCAGGGACGCCGCCCAGGTGAACCCAGAGCCGAACGACGCCAGGCACACCAGATCCCCCCGCTTCACCCTGCCTTCCTTCACGACCTCGCTGAACGCGATCGGGATGCTCGCGGCCGTCGTGTTGCCGTAGCGTTCGATGTTGCTGTAGACCTTTTCTTCGGGCAGCTCGAGGCGTTTCCGGACGGCCTCGGTGATGCGCAGGTTGGCCTGGTGAGGCACGACCATGGCGAGTTGATCCGGGGTCACGCCGTGGTCCTGGAGCACCTCGAAGATCACGGCCGGGAACTTGGTGACGGCGTGCCGGAACACCTCCCGGCCGTTCATGTGGGGATTGACGCTGCCGTCCGCGATCATCGCGTTCGAGATCCACGGCCGATTGGCGGCGCCGGGCTTCTGGATGCACAGCTCGAGGGCGTACGTCCCGTTGCTGTGGAGGCGGTGTCCCAACACCGCACTGCCGTCCGCCCCATCGGTGGCTGCGAGGCACATGGCCCCGGCGCCGTCGCCGAACAGGACGGAGGTGTCACGGCCCCCGGTGTTGAACTGGAGGCCCGGCGAGTGCAGCTCCGCGCCCACGAGCAGCACGCGGTCGAACGCCCCCATGCGGAGGTAGCCGTCGGCGGCCGACAGGCCGTAGATGAAGCCGGTGCACTGATTGCGGATGTCCATGGCACCGACTTCGCCCAGGCCGAGCTGGTGCTGGAGCAGCACGCCGTTGCCGGGGAAGTAGAGGTCCGGTGACAGCGTGGCGAAGATCAGGAACTGCACGTCGCCGGGCGTC
>Ga0214471_10003076_pt1 | contig 12927 bp, 15 predicted proteins | sample RVTome_5_FD_207665 | JGI IMG/M metagenome (GOLD analysis project Ga0214471, IMG submission 207665) | Soil microbial communities from uranium-contaminated site in the Upper Colorado River Basin, Wyoming, United States - RVT142D155 | ecosystem: Environmental > Terrestrial > Soil > Contaminated >...
CCGTTCGTTACGGTGGCCGAAGTCGTGGCCGCGTTGGCGCATCTGACCGGCCACCCAGCGCCACGCGGGATCCCCTATCCCGTCGCCCTGGCGTATGCGACCATCTCGCAAACCTGGGCGCGATTCACCGGGGGCGAGACGCTGGTCACCATCGAGGCGTTCGCCTGATGAACGCTCGTCTTCAGGTGAGCTCGGCGAAGGCCGAGCGAGACCTCGGGTGGACCCACCGCGCGCTGTACGAGACGCTGCGCGATGAAGTCGTGTGGTATCGGTTTCAGCGCGGGACGAACGCGTGGCTGGCGACAGACCAGCGGCCGCGTAGATTGAGGAGATTCGCGATGAAGCCAACTATTATCGCCGCCCTGGCGGTCCTTTTGACAACTGCGATCGCTCGTTCCAGCACCCATCAAGGAAAGGAGGAAACATCCATGGCCACAGTTAGCGTGCGTTACATCGTTGATGACGTCGACGCGGCAATCTCGTTTTACACCCAGCATCTCGGCTTCAGTTTGGACCTCCACCCTGCGCCTGGCTTCGCAACACTGTCGCGCGCCAATCTGCGTCTCCTGCTGAATGTTCAGGGAGCCGGGGGAGCGGGGCAAGCCATGCCCGATGGACGGCAGCCCGCACCCGGGGGATGGAACCGTATCCAACTCGAAGTCACAGACTTGGCCAGCAAAGTCGAGTCCCTGCGTCAAGCCGGAGCTCGTTTCCGTAACGACATCGTCATCGGTAATGGCGGCAAACAGATTCTGCTCGACGACCCATCCGGCCACCCCATCGAGTTGTTCGAGCCCCCACCGAGGTAATTAGACACCTCTAATAGGGGAAGGCGGAAGCGATGGCAGCTAGAATCGAAACCATGAGAGAGCCTCGAAGGAGCTATATCCCGGCGGCCGGACACGATTGGTTCCTGCCCCTATACGACCCACTCGTGAAGCTCTTGGGTGCGGAACCGGCCAGGAAGAAGCTCTTGGATGAAGCAACTCTCCGGCCGGGCCATCGCGTTCTGGACATCGGTTGCGGCGCGGGCAGCCTCGTCACACTGATCAAGCGCCTTTACCCGGACGTCGACGTAGTCGGACTCGATCCCGATCCGAAGGCACTCACCCGAGCAAGGCGAAAGGCGGAACGGGCGTCCGTCTCCGCCCAGTTCGATCAAGGGTTTTCCGACGAGCTGCCGTATCCGGAAGCGTCTTTCGATCGAGTGTTCTCGTCGTTCATGTTCCACCACCTCGAGCCGGACGAAAAGGAGAAAACATTGCGTGATGTCCGGCGCGTTCTCAAGCCCGCTGGCTCTTTCCACATGCTGGATTTCGGCGGGCCGGATTCCGCCAGGGGCGGCTTCTTGGCCCATTTGCTGCACTCCAGCCGCCGCCTGAAAGACAACACCGAGAGCCAGACTCTCACCCTCATGAGGGGCGCGGGCTTTGCCGATCCAAGGAAGGTTGGTCACGGAAGCATGCTATTGGGTAGCATCTCGATCACCTTCTATCAGGCATCCGTGCGCACGTCTCAATAGAATACTGGTACCCGGTGCAGGGCACCTTCGAAGTCGCCGAATAAGCGGTTCGCGCTGCAGGGTATCCACCCGGCATCAGGGCGCGGGGTCATGACTCAGAAGGGGGCTGATATGAAAGGACGCAGCGGTGTCCGAAGCGAAGCGCGTGCCGAGCCCAGGGGCCCGAACCCAGGCGTGGTCGCGACCGCATTCACCGTGCTGTTCATCGCCGCCCTGATCCCGGTGACGCTCATCGTCAGCGAGACGCATTTTCCCGCTCCGATCCAACCGCCGGAGGACATGGTCGCTTACTTCCAAGCCGAAGCGGCCAAGGTCAGGATCTGTGCGTTTCTGCAGTTCTGTTCGGCGATTCCCCTGGGCATTTTCACCACTGCGATGGTGAGCCGCCTCCGCCTTCACGGTGCGCAATCGGCGTGGGTGTTGGTCGCCCTCTTTGGCGGTCTAGCGGCGTCGTCCGCCGTCGCCCTGTCTGCGCTAATCCAATGGACTATAAGCCAACCGGGCATCGCTGGGGATTCTGCGCTCCTATCTGCGGCAAGCGACCGAAACGGCCTTTGTTCACTGCCGACCCGGTGGCGCTGCGTTGTTCGCTCCCGACTACGTTCGGGAGAACTTTCGACCCTCGACCGATCATGGCGGCCAGGACGGCGAGCAACAAAGCCTGCGCTATTTGGAGTGGGTTTGGGATCCAGAGCTAACGGACACAACTTATTTGGCCGACTATGCTTACCTGCTTCGTTCGAGTGATGGCTCGGTACGGGTCGAGCACGATCGCCACGCCGAGGGCCTATTCGCCCGCGCTGAATGGCTGCGCCTTCTCTCCGAGGCCGGGTTTCGCCCCGCTGTGTTGCCGTTCGAACACACCGATCTCGACCCACTGCCAGCACGAAGTCTTCATCGGCAAGAGACCTCCGTCGGCTTAGGCGCGCGATACGGAGACGCGTGGAACTTGGAGGTCTGCCGGGGCGTGCTAGACTCCAGGTTTCGACCCGCGCCCAGGAGGGCGGCTGAGACTCGATGGCGAAACCGGTCATTCTCGCCGTGGACGACGACCCCGACGTGCTCGGCGCCATCGCCCGCGATCTTCGGCAGCACTACGGCAAGGACTATCGCATCCTGCGGGCGGAATCGGGCGCGCTCGCCCTGGAGGCGCTGAAGGAGCTCGCGGAACGCGACGAGCCCGTCGCGCTTCTCCTCTCGGACCAGAGGATGCCGCGCATGGACGGCGTTCGGTTCCTCTCCGCCGCGCGCGACACCGCGCCGGATGCCAAGCGAGCACTTCTCACGGCCTACGCCGACACCGACGCCGCCATCGGCGCCATCAACCAATCTCAGGTCGACTACTACCTCCTCAAGCCCTGGAATCCCCCCGAGGAGAGGCTCTATCCGGTACTGGACGACCTGCTCGATGACTGGCGAGCCTCGTATCGTCCAGGTTATGAAGGCGTGCGGGTCGTCGGGGATCGCTGGTCGCCGCGTTCCCATGACATCCGGGACTTCCTGGCGCGCAACCAGGTCCCCTACGAGTTCCAAGACGTCGAAACGTCGCAGCAAGCGAGAGAGCTCATCGAACGCTCGGAAGTCGGGCCCAACGAGCTTCCGCTCGTGGTGCTCCCAGGCGGAGAGAGTCTCCGTGCACCCTCGGTAAACGAGCTGGCTGCGCGGGTGGGCCTCAAGACGCAGGCGGCCAAACCGTTCTACGATCTGGCCATCGTGGGCGCCGGACCCGCCGGCTTGGCGGCCGCGGTTTACGGCGGCTCGGAAGGTCTTCGTACGGTTCTCGTCGAGCGCGAGGCACCCGGAGGGCAAGCGGGAACCAGTAGCCGTATCGAAAACTATCTCGGGTTTCCCTCCGGCCTCTCCGGAAGCGACCTCGCGCGGCGCGCGGTTACGCAGGCGAAGAAATTCGAGGTCGAGATCCTGTCGCCGCAGGAAGTAAGCTCGCTCCGCGTCGAGGGACCCTACAAGCACTTGCGCCTCGGGGACGGAACGGAGATCGCCTCGCACGCGCTCATGCTCACGACTGGAGTGGCCTGGCGGCGGCTTCCCGCCGAGAACGCGGACGCGCTCACGGGTCGCGGCGTCTTCTACGGCGCGGCGATCTCCGAAGCGGTGAGCTGCCGCGACGAGGTCGTCTACACCGTCGGCGCTGGAAACTCGGCGGGTCAGGCCGCCCTTTTCTTCGCCCAGTATGCGCGGCGCGTGGTGATGCTCATTCGCGGATCGCTCGAATCGAGGACGTCTCACTACCTCGTCGACCGCCTCCGCTCGACGCCCAACATCGAGATCCGCACGCCGGTGGAGGTCCTGGCCTGTCACGGAACCGAAAGGCTCGAGGCCTTGACGCTCGCCAACCGAGAGACCGGAGAAACGCAAAGGGTGGACGCCCGGTATGTTTTCGCTTTCATCGGAGCGTCGCCTCGTACCGAATGGCTCTCGGACATCGTGGCCCTCGACCCACAGGGATTCATTCTCACCGGGCCCGATCTGGATCGAGGTACACATCTCGCCGCTTGGCCTTTCGAGCGGACACCCTTCCTGCTCGAAGCGAGTGTCCCCGGGATCTTTGCCGCCGGCGACGTCCGCCACCAATCGGTAAAGCGCGTGGCTTCGGCAGTGGGCGAGGGATCGGTCGCGGTGCACTTCATTCACCGCTATCTGGCAAACCTGTGATCGTCCTGGCCGCGGGAATCCCAGCTTACCTCCCCGAGATCGTCGCCCTCATCGTCGCTGGCGCCGTCATCGCCTACGTCTGCCAGCGGATCGGATTGGTGCCGATCGTCGGGTTCCTCCTCGCGGGCGTCGTCATTGGGCCGCATGGTCTCTCGATCGTCACCGACCAGGCTTTGGTCGACTCCGCGGCCGAGGTCGGCGTCATCCTCCTGCTCTTCACCATCGGGATCGAGTTCAGCCTCGAGAGGCTCGCGCGCATCAAAACGCTCATCTTCGCGGGCGGCGGTCTCCAGGTCGGCCTCGCCACTCTTGCCACGGCGGGTCTCCTCGCGCTCTATGGCGTCGACTGGAAGTCCGGAATCTTCACCGGTTTTCTCGTCGCGCTATCCTCGACGGCGATCGTGCTGAAGCTCCTCGCCGGACGAGGAGAGACAACCTCGCCTCACGGTCAGGTCGCGCTGGGTCTACTCATTTTCCAGGATCTCGCGATCGTAGTGATGGTTCTCATGGTGCCCATGCTCTCGAACGTCGGCGGATCCCCCCAAGGAGTCTTGACCGCTCTGGCGAAAGCCGGGGTCCTCATCGCTCTCGTACTGGTCGTGGCGCGGCGGCTGATGCCGAAAGTGCTCGACGCCGTCGCACGCACCTGCTCTCCGGAGCTTTTCCTGCTCACGGTCATCGCGATCTGCTTCGGGACCGCGTATCTCACGAGCCTCGCCGGTGTGAGTCTCTCTCTCGGAGCATTTCTGGCAGGACTCGTTGTCAGCGAGAGTAACTTCTCACAGCACGCGCTCGGGGAGATCCTGCCGCTTCAAATCGTCTTCAGCGCCACGTTCTTCGTTTCGGTGGGGATGCTTCTCGACCTCGGATTCGTCGCGATGCATCTCCCGATGGTTCTCGCGTTCGTTGCCGCCGTCCTGGTCGTGAAAGTCGTCACGACCACCACGAGCGTCCTCGCACTTCGCTACCCGGTGCCGGTTGCCGCCGCTTCCGGGCTCATGCTGGCGCAGGTCGGGGAGTTCTCGTTCGTGCTCGAGCGCGCCGGGAGGGAGGTCGGGCTTTCACCGGCTGGGAACACCTCCGTGGGGTCTCAGGCTTTTCTCGCCGCCACCGTCGTTCTCATGGCGGTCACTCCTTTGCTCGCGTCGATTGGTGGTGGATTCGCGTCTCTCATCGAGCGCCGCATGACGCGAACGAGCCCGATGGAGCCGGAGGGAACCGTTCTCTCCTCGCACGCCGCCCTCGCCGATCACGTGATCGTGGCGGGCTACGGTGAGGCCGCGCGACGGTTGGTGCGCGTCCTCGATGGATCCCGGATTCCTTTCTTGATCACGACCTTGAGCCCAGGAGGCGCGACCGCCGCCGAGTCCGAGGGTCTTCCCGTTCTTAGAGGAGACGCGAGCCGAGTGCGGACGCTCGAGCACGCGGGTCTGGAGCGAGCCAAGATGCTGGTCGTTGCCGATGACGATCCGGGCACGGCGCGTCGCATCGTGGCGGTGGCCCGTCCCCTCAACCCGACGATGCGCATCGTGGTGAGGGCGCGCTACCATTCGGAGGCGCAGTCTCTTGTCGATGCCGGTGCGGACCGCGTCGTGACCGATGAGCTCGAGAGCATCGTCGCGCTCTTCTCCGAAGTCCTCAACGACTACCGGATTCCGGCCGAGGAGATCCTCCGGCACGAGGAGACGATCCGGACTGGAAGCTACGCCGCGTTGACGCGGGAGGGCGCTGCCGACGAGCCCGTCGCCCCCTGTAGCGTCGAGGACGACTGCCTCGCGACGCGCACCGTCAGCATTCGGGCCGGTGCTCCGGTTGTGGGTCGTACCTGGCAGGAGCTCGGGCTCGAAGAACGCCTCGGAATCCAGCCGATCGCGCTTCGGCGGCAGGGGACGGTGATCGAAGAAGACCCATCCCGCTGGCGACTCGAGGTGGGAGATGAGATCGTCCTCAAGGCGAGCACCGCCGCCTTCACGGAAGCCGCGGCTCTCTTCGCGGTCGGGGGAGTCGAAAGCGAGAAGGAGGATAGGATGCCCGGACAAAAAGCGGATTGGATCGATACGGAAAAGCCGCTGGAGCTAGTCTTTCAAGACGGGAACGGCTGCGGTCACTTGGACACCCTTCAGCCCGTTTACCCGAGCGCCAAGGGCTGCGAGGACTGTCTTCGCATCGGAGGCCGCTGGGTTCATCTGCGGCTTTGCATGATCTGCGGGCACGTGGGCTGCTGCGACTCCTCGCCGAACCGCCATGCCTCGCGTCACTATGGCGAGACCACGCACCCCGTGGTACGGTCGCTCGAGCGCGGTGAGAGCTGGGGATGGTGCTTCGCCGACCAGGTGGAGTTGTGACGCGAGGACGCTCGTGAGTGCTTCCGAGTTGAGGGACCTCGAGGTCTTCGAGGGCATTCCCGATGACGTTCTGAACCGCATCGGGTCTCTCGGCGACATCCTGGCGCTTCCCCCGGGCGCGGAATTGATTCGGGAGGGCGATCCGGTGGAGCACATGTTGGTGATCCTCTCGGGCGCAGTACAAGTGTTTCTGAACGTCGGCGGGCACCGCGCGTTCTACGACACGTTGCGCTCGGGCCGAGTCACGGGATTCCTCCCGTACTCCCGCGTGACCCACTCACCGGCACTGGTGGTGACAGCGGAACCGACACTCGCCTTCCGTCTGCACAAGGATCGCATGGCCGAGGTCCTGGCGTTGGCGCCGGTGCTGGGCCACCGTCTCGTGGGAATCATGTCCGACCGGGTCCGCGAGTTCACGCGAGGCCAGCAGCAACGGGAGAAGATGGCCGCGCTGGGAAAGCTCTCCGCTGGATTGGCGCACGAGCTCAATAACCCCGCCGCGGCGATCGGCCGAGCGGCGGCGAGTCTAAGAGAAGTGCACGAGCGCCTGCCCCGGCTCGTGTCGTGCCTTGCCGCTCGTGGACTCGGCGAGGATCAGGTGCGCGCCGTCGCGGAGCTTCGCCAGGTGGCGCTCGAGCGAAAAGCCCCACGACTCTCTGCGCTCGAGAGAAGCGAATTGGAAGACACTCTCACCGACTGGCTCGAGGAACAGGGCGTCACCGAAGGCTATCGGCACGCGGGGACGTTGGTCGAAGGCGGTCTCACGGTCGCGGATCTGGAAACCGTTAAGGTAACCGTTCCGGAGTCGGCGCTCCCGGACGTCCTCGCCTGGCTCGAGGCGATCCTCGCGGGGGATCGACTCCTCGCCGAGATTGGTGGGGCTTCCACTCGGATCTCCGAGATCCTGGCCTCGGTGAAATCCTACTCTCACATGGACCGGGCGCCCGGCCCGGAATCGACGGATGTCCGGGAAGGAATCGACAGCACGCTAGTCATGATGGCCCACGAGATCAAGGTGAAGTCCATTCGCATCGTCCGCCAAGACGATCCCGACCTCCCTTCCATTCCCGCACAGGCCGGCGAGCTCAATCAGGTCTGGACCAATCTCATCGACAATGCCATCGATGCCATGACCGAAGGGGGAGAGCTGCGCATCGAGACCGCGCGAGAAGGAGACTTCGTCGTCGTGCGCGTCATCGACGACGGCGCAGGAATTCCACCCGAAGTCCTGCCGAAGATCTTCGATCCGTTCTTCACGACGAAGCCGGTCGGTGAGGGCACCGGTCTCGGGCTCGATATCTCGCATCGCATCGTGACCCAGCATCGCGGACGGTTGACGGTCGACTCCCGTCCGGGACGCACGGAGTTTGCGGTGCGACTGCCTCTCTCCTGACTATCCGCACCGATGAGACGAGAGACGGACCCCTCTCGCGGACTCTTGGATTTCGCATCGATAGGTCGATCACCTCGAGGTCATGACGATGTCGGGCTTGGTGGTGGCCACGATCCCAATCAGCTCTTCCTGCTCAGCGGCGGGAACCTTGAACTCGTCGAGCGTCTTCTTGAAATCCCCCACCATGGCCTCCCAGTCCTTCTCGCTGATGTTGAGAGCGGCGTGGGAGCACTTCATGTCGCGTCCCGAGTACTTGCAGGGGCCTCCCGTCACCTCACACACAAGCGTGCTGACGTGGAGCTTGAGTCCCGGCAGGCGTTCCGGCTTGCGCGCCGCGTTGATGGCCGGGTTGGCATTGAGCGTGGGGTTGACGACTAGCTTCTCGATGAACGAGTCAACGACGGCGGCGATATTGTAGAGGCCGCCCAGCCGGTCATAGAGCGACGGTTTCGAGGGGCCGGGAGCTTGCCCGGGGAGAGCGAAACTCAACGAGGCTACTGTGAGGCCGGCGAGAAGCATCGCGGCCGTGAGACCAGATCGATTCATCATTTTCCTCCTAGGTTCGAAGCCGGCTTCCGCGCCTTGACGGTGATGGAGAAAACCATCTCCCCATGACGCTCAGGCGGCATGATCTTTCGCAGGAAATCCAGGAAGTCCGGAGCGAAGAGCGGATACCGCATGAGGTCCGCGAGGCCGAAGGCCCCCCGCTCGACTACAGTGATCTCATCGAATCCGACGTTGAAGAACTTCTTCAAGAGCACTGGCTCCGCCAGCGTCCCGGCCAGTCACCCAGCGAGGGCCGCCGGGCTCTTGAGCACCTCCTCCGGCAGCGCTTCGTCGAGCACGAGGTCGGAGATGGAGACGCGGCCTCCGGGCTTGAGGACGCGCAGAGCCTCAGCGAGGACCCTGCTCTTACGGGTCGACAGGTTCAGGACTCCGTTCGAGACGATCACGTCCACCGACGCGTCGGGAAGAGGGATCTGCTCCATGAGCCCGTGGTGGACCTCGACGTTCGGAAGGCTCATCTCGGCCGCGTGCGCCCGGGTGCGCTCGATCATCTCCGGCGTCATGTCGAGGCCAACGGCCCTTCCATCGGAACCGACGGCCTTCGCGGCGAGAAGGGTGTCGATTCCAGCGCCGCAACCCAGGTCCAGAACGACCTCGCCGCGCCGGAGCTCCGCGTGGGCCAAAGAGTGGCCGACGCCGAGGGCCAGAGTCACGGCCCCTCGCGGCAATGAAGCGATCTCCTCGGGAGTATAGAAGGCCTCGGCCACCGCGGTTCCGCTCGAGCTCACTTGCCCGTAGGTCTCGCGAATGATCGACCGAGCTTCTTCGTCTCGGAAGTACAGCATGGTCATCCCTCCCAGGTTCGTTCGTCAATCGCCCGACGGATGCGCTGCTCGATGCCTTGGGGAAGCGGCACATCGCCCAGTCGTTCCTTGACGAAGCTGTCCAGGCTTCGGCTGAAGTTCACCCGATCGCAGCAGTTCAAACAGTTCCGGAGGTGCGCCTCAAAAGCCTCCAGTGGCTCGCCCGCGAGCGCCCGGTCCAAGTACAAAAAGAGCTCTTTGATGGCCTGCTCGCAACTCACCGACTTCGTTTCTTCCACGTCTTCACCCATCCGCGCCTCTTGGCGCATTCCCAAAGCTCCCGTTCCAGGATCTTGCGGCCCCGGTGGAGCCGCGACATGACCGTTCCTACCGGACAGTCCAGCACCTCGGCCAGCTCCCGGTAGCTCAGCTCCTCGGTGTACAGCAGCAGGAGCGGCAGCCGGTAGGCTTCCGGCAGCGCCAGGAGCGCCTTGCGAACTTCCTCGTCCCGGAACCGAGAGATAAAGTCCTTGTGGATGTTTTCGGAATAGGGGAAAGGGTCCTCATCCGCGATCCGGTCGTAGAGCGAGAAACGATCCAGCCCGGCGACCTCCGCTGCCCGAGCTTCGCGGCTCTCGCTGCGGTAGCGGTCCGTGGCCAGCCGGTTCAGGATCTGGAAGAGCCACGGCCGGACGCGCCCCGCATCGCGCAGCGAAGGAAAAGCCTTCAGGGCCTTGAGGTAGGTGTCCTGGACCAGGTCTTCGGCTGCCGCTGGGTTGCCGCTTAGGTGGAGGGCGAAGCGGTATAGCGAAAATGCGGAAGCGTCAAATCCTCGAAGCGCCCGGGCCGCCTCTGGGCGGCCGGCCGCCCTTCGCCTTCCATCACTGGATGCTCCCTCTCCATGGTCTCATTGCTTAAGACGGGGCAGGGAGCCGGATTATTCCCTCCCAGTCCAGCGGCCCGCGTCGGGCTCCGTACTTTTCGACCTCGGGTTCAGTCCTAACCTCGCGACATTAGGGCGCGAATCGGCAGGCTCATAGCGCCCACCGCGCTTGTCGAAACGAAGACGGTCCATCCGAGAGCCCCCGTTACCTCCGGCGCTCCAACCCGCTTGACATTCACCGGGGAAACCCTTATTCTACTAATCAATTGATTACTAAAAATGAGGAAGAATTCACACCGTACCTATAAGGACATTATTTATGAGGAGCTTGCTCGAATCGGCAAGGCCGTCTCAAGCCCCAGACGCCTCGAGCTCCTGGATCTTCTTTGTCAGGCACCCCGCACGGTGGAGGCGTTAGCAAGAGAGGCCGATCAGAGCGTCGCAAACACGTCGCAACACCTGCAGGTCCTCCGCGCGGCTCGGCTGGTAGAGGCGGACAAGAACGGGCTGTTCGTTACCTACCGTCTCGCGGACCAAGGCGTGTGTGATTTCTATCGTGCCTTGCGTCTGCTCGCCGAATCGAGGCTGGCAGAGATCGAGCGGGTCACGCGCGATTACCTCGAAGGCCGGGAGGGTATGGTAGCGATCGATCGACGGGGGCTGCTGGAGCGTGTCCGGCGCCGCGAGGTACTCGTCCTCGATGTGCGACCGACTGAGGAGTACTTGGCGGGACATATCCCTGGGGCGCTGTCGGTTCCCCTGAAGGAGCTCGAAGAACTGCTCGAGCAGCTCCCCGTGGATCAGGAGATCGTGGCCTACTGCCGCGGTCCCTACTGTCTGTTGGCCGTTGAAGCCGTCGAGCGGCTCCGGGCCTACGGATTGAAGGCGACGCGGCTCGACGACAGCGTCTCCGACTGGCGGGCTCGCGGGTTTGAGGTCGAAAAGGGCGCCTGACGGTATTGGTACGAATTCTCAGAGCGGGAGCGGATGGCGGTTTCGATCCATGACGGATTGGGTGCTGACCCACGAAGACTGGGTGCGGCTTGTCTTTTTCGCGGGCGTCTTCTTGCTGATGGCGACCTGGGAGCTGGCCTTTCCCCGGCGTGTGCTCAGCACATCGAAACCGCAGCGCTGGTTCAATAACCTCACCATCGTAGTCCTCAATACGGTCGTGCTCCGACTGGTGTTCCCCGCCGCGGCCGTAAGCATGGCTTGGGTAGCCGAGGAGCAGAGCTGGGGTCTATTCAACAACATCGAGCTGCCTTACTGGCTCACGTTCGCGTTCTCCGTCGTAGCACTCGACTTAGTGATCTATCTGCAGCACGTGACGTTCCATGCCGTCCCGGCTCTTTGGCGCCTGCACATGGTGCACCATGCCGACCTCGACTTCGATCTGACGACCGGAAATCGTTTCCATCCACTCGAAATTGTCCTTTCGATGCTGCTCAAGACGGCCGCGGTAGCCGTGCTCGGGCCGCCGGCGCTGGCCGTGCTCGCGTTCGAAGTGCTGCTGAACGCCATGGCGATGTTCAATCACGCGAACGCGAGGATTCCACCGGCGGTTGATCGAGTCATGCGATGGCTTGTGGTGACCCCCGACATGCATCGGGTCCACCATTCGATTCTGGCGTTCGAGACGAACAGCAATTTCGGCTTCAACCTTCCCTGGTGGGATCGCCTGCTCGGAACCTACCGGGACCAACCCCGCACAGGGCACGAGGAGATGACCATCGGCCTTCGCCAGTTCAGAGATCCCCGGCTGGGTCTCGTCCGGATGCTGCTGCTGCCGTTCGTCGGCGAAATCGGAAGTTATTCCTTTGCGCGAGCGCGCCGAGGGCGGTCCTTTCGTGGCGGGAGATCGCGGAGACTTTTTGATTGCGCCGGTGAAAGAGAAGACCAAAGTGACACAGTGTCTGATGATTCTGAATGACCCACCGTACGGCACCGAGCGGAGCTACAACGGACTGCGGCTCGCCGGCGCGCTCGCGCGCGACGAGAACACCAAGGTTCGCGTGTTTCTGATTGGAGACGCCGTGGGCTGCGCGAAGAGGAATCAAAGTCTGCCGAAAGGTTACTACAGCCTCGAAGTCATGCTCGGCTCGCTGGCGAGACGGGGTGCGGCGGTCGGCGTTTGTGGGTCGTCTATGGACGCTCGCGGGATGGGTGACGACGGGCTCGTCGACGGCAGCCACCGAAGCAGCATGGAGGAGCTCGCTGCCTGGACCGGGGCGGCCGACCGCGTCCCGGTGTTCTGACGAGAACCCGATGGACGTCGTATCGCCCCGAGCTACGCGCGTGGCGACGAACCCCTTTGTGGTGAGCACCTCCTCACAGCGGCGGGGTTCGTCATCGCGCGTGTCGAGGCTCCCTATTACCCACCCATCAGCCGTGCGATGGCTCGCGCCGCTCGACTCGTGGCCGCGCCGCCTCACCACGCTTGGCGCGGCTTTCATCGCGGTCGCCGCGCGCAAGCCTGTGGGACACCGCGACCAACTTGGAGGAAGCTCATGAACAAAAGCACCCAAACCATCCTCGTGCTCGGCGGGGGCGTCGGAGGGCTTGTGGCCTCGGTCGAGCTCCGGAAGAAGCTTCCCAGGCAGCACCGCATCGTACTCGTGGATCGCGAAGAACGACACCTCTTCGCCCCGTCGTTACTTTGGCTGATGACCGGGTCGCGGACGGCTGACAAGATTTCCCGGCCGCTCGAGCGCTTGAAGAGGAAGGGCATCGAGGTCGTTCGAGGAGAGATCGAGTGGATCGATCCCACAAGGCGGCAAATTGCCGTCAGCGGGATGACCCTT
>Ga0214471_10003078_pt1 | contig 12923 bp, 15 predicted proteins | sample RVTome_5_FD_207665 | JGI IMG/M metagenome (GOLD analysis project Ga0214471, IMG submission 207665) | Soil microbial communities from uranium-contaminated site in the Upper Colorado River Basin, Wyoming, United States - RVT142D155 | ecosystem: Environmental > Terrestrial > Soil > Contaminated >...
TCCAGTTGATCCAGTTTGACCAATTGGTCCTTGAATGCCTTGTATACCTTGTGCACCGGTTGGCCCGGTTTGTCCAGTTTGTCCAGTGGGTCCTGAAACTCCTTGAATTCCCTGTGCACCGGTTGGTCCAGTTGGTCCAGTTTGTCCAGTTGGTCCAGTTTGTCCAGTTGATCCAGTTTGTCCAGTTTGTCCAGCAGGTCCGGTTTGACCTGTTGGTCCGGTTTGACCTGTTTGTCCAGTTGGTCCAGTTTGACCAGTTTGTCCAGTTGATCCAGTTTGTCCAGTTGGTCCGGTTTGACCTGTTTGTCCAGTTTGACCTGTTTGTCCAGTTTGTCCAGTTGATCCAGTTTGGCCTGTTGATCCGGAAACACCTTGAATACCTTGTATTCCTCGCATACCGGGACATCCTTGATATCCGCGTAGACCGCGAGAGCCGCGACAACCCGAAGAACCATGCCGACCGCGAGGTCCAGGTGGTCCATGACAACCTGGAGAACCATGTCGACCGCGAGGTCCAGTTGGTCCGCGACAACCTGGAGAGCCATGCCGACCTTTCGACCCACGGGGGCCAGTTGGTCCAGTTGATCCACGACAACACGGTCGGTAACATTGTGATTTATATAATCTATGACTTGATGAAGAATAAGAACAATCAGATGACTCACTATCAGTTGAAGAATACCTAGAATCACTAAAAGTTGAATAGCTAGAACTGGGTGGTTCTATACAACACGGTTGGTAATAATGTGATTTATATAATCTATGACTTGATGAAGAATAAGAACAATCAGATGACTCACTATCAGTTGAAGAATACCTAGAATCACTAGAAGTTGAACAGCTAGAACTGGAATATGATGAATAACTAGATGAACAACTTGATGAGTTTGAATGAATGAATGGATGATGATTATATTTATAATCATGTTTATCTGGTTTTAATTCATATGGTTCAAAGGGATTGAATTTTTTTAATTCTACAATTACACACGAATTTTTACCGCATTTTTTCTTTCTATATTTATCACTCGATTTTATATCATTGTGAAATTTCTTGATAGGAACTTTACTCATATATATATATTAATAAATATATGAATTCTTGTTTATTATGGATAATAAATTAAATTTATCGGATCAATCAACTATTGTAAGCATCAAAAAATATAAATTTATTATCATATTACCGCCTAGAAATAGTCCGTTGAATTCTACGATCACAACACTTATATTCCAATGTTTTTCTAACACATTCATTTACTTTTTATGATAAAATTTATTAAAACTGTTTATAACAGTGTTTTCCAGTAACTGTTTGTTTACGGACAACCCGTAAACAACAACAACATTTACAATAATTGGGATGACAACCATTAGTGTAACCATGACCATGTCCATATCCTGAGCCATGCCCGAAATCGTAAGTATAATCACATCCATGATAATTGTCATAGCAATAATTGTGATGGTCATGACAATCACCATGGCCGCGATGACCATGATGGCCCTGATAACCATGATGGCCGCGATACCCATGATGTCCGTGATAACTATGGTTTTTCCTACAATCTTCTTTTTGAAGGGTTAAACATATTTTTCGATGATGCGCCCAATCTTTTGTACGACAATCTAAACAACAATATCCAACACTGTGACAATGTGGACAAAGATGATTTGCACGATGACGTCTTCCGCCTTTTCCTTTATAGCAAGCGCTATAAGCACAGACAACGTCTTTCATTTTATATAATATTATAATACAAAATTTTTTTCTAAATACCAGGAACTATTTTATATTAAATTAATTTTACTTAAATAAATACTATTCTTATAACCATTATATGAATCAATTAATTTTTTTAGATAATTTTGTGAAGCTGTATGGTTTTAAGGGATTGAATGATTACGAAACGGAAATAACAACAAGTGATTATAAAGATATTGACAAATTATTACAAAATATTAATGGTCAAATGTCACAAATAAAAAAAGTATTCAAAACATCACAATTTAATTTATCTCGAAAAGATTACAAGATAGATAATATCACTCTCGCCTTTAGTCTATTGAAAAAATGCCTTCAACAGGCCCAAGTACCTTTCGAAATTCGCCATACTAATAAATGTAATTTCATGCGTTTAATTCCAATAAATAATTTATTAATGAAATATATAGATCACAAAATGAACGATATCATTCACATAGATGAGATGGTATTAAAAGCCAACAAAAAGCCGAAAGATATAGATTATCGAAAGGATGTTTTAGAGAAATATCAACCATTGTATCACATTGATGATAAGGACTATTATCAAAATGAAGGTATAGAATTACTCAACACATTAATTAAAAATCGTGAAAGCAGTATTTGCGGAAAGAGGAAATTATATATAGATTTTTGCAATGAGTTAAGAGTACAAGATGATTATATTATCAAAGAAGTTAAGTTAATACGAAATGCGGATTTAGTTTTTAATTTTGGTTATAAGCTTTGTAATACAGATAATATTATAGAAAATAGTGATGCAATAAAAGAAGTTTGGTTTGTTTTAGGAAATTGTATTATTGCAAAAGATTTATCAGAGTTATTAGAATTTGAAAATGCATTTCCACTTCTAAGAGTTCCATATCAAGAATTGAAATTAGTCTTTTTAATGGAACGTAATCAGTTAGATATGCTATTATCAAAAAAATTATATGTTAAATGGTATGACGTTATGATCGATGAACCACCTCGAAGTGAATTGGTTCAAAATAATTATCGATACAATGATCATTTCTACTTTGAAGGAAACTTTGGAACTGGAAATATGTCATATATAACAGATGATAAATTACAATATTTGTGCCGACCAAATAATGATATTGTTAATTTTACAATACATGGATATCATGATTTGATATATGATTTTAAAATTTCTCTTGTTAATAGTCGGTATGAAGTAATAGACGATGCACCTGATTTTATGGAAATAAAATTTAATGGTATGAGTTATTATGATATTAAATCATTTACAAAGCAGAGTCCCTTACCTTTATGTTCTATGATATATAACAGTGTTGAATTAAAAATCACAACACATATCAAAGATTGTTTTGTCAAAATAGAATATACTGGCAAAAATATTAATGAAAAAATAAAACAAAAATTATTATCAACACCTTTCCATTTTACTAAAAATCCAATTTTTGGTCTTAAAGAATATGCATTAGGTGGATTGAATCAATCACATATTGATCAAGGATGGGTTCATGTGAGTGAGTTACTAAAATAATAAAATCTGATTTTTATAGTGATCGTATTTAGTCATATATGGTTCAAGATGTTTTTGATACTTATAATTATTTAAACTAATATGTTCTTTTAATGTTTTATAAATCCATTCACTTTTATAAATTAAATATAAGTTTTTTAATTCTTTATTTGTAAAAATGAAATCAAATATACTTTTTGCAGTACATATTTGATAATAATCATCTTTATGACCTGATAAATAGAAATTTATAATATCATCCAACAAATGATAAATAAAATTAAATCGGATATTAGTTATATCAGTTATATTTTTATCAACTAGGATACCGTGTTTTTCAATATATTTGGCCAATTTATATGATATTGATGCACTATGATTCATATTTAATCTAACTCTGAATCTTTCTTCGATATAATTAATCCATATCCTTTTCTCTTGTGGATTTAAATGTGAAAGATTTATTAATCGACCAAATAATGACATGATTTGTGATTCAGGAATTTGGTAGTCCATTTAATAAATAAAAGTAATATAATTTTTATGTATATTAAAATAATAATATTTTTTGTCTTTGATGGTTATGCTCCGTTATGTAACATTTAAAATGATTTTTATATTTGCCATTTTCTGCTTCAATAAATTCATTTAATTTGTTATAAATAACTTCAGCCAAAGAAGTATGATTGAGTAAAATATCTTTATAAAGACCTTTTTCCGTGAAAATGTAATCAAATAAAACGCGGAACAAATTTGCCCGATTTTTAAAATAAGTGCTCAGGCTAATAAATATGTTAATAATATCTCGTCTTCGGATATATGATTTGATGTTTTGTTCATACATAGATTTATCACCATAACAAATATTATGTTTGCAAAAATAATTATAAACTTTCATGGAAATCTTATTTTCTTTATTTGCGTAACATTCAGTGAAAAATACTTCAGCAAAACCCTGTCTCCATTTTTTTCTTTCTTTATCATCCAAACCCGGTAAATTAAAACATTTTACTAAAACTTCAAAAAGCTTTTCTTCACTAATAGACTCGAATATTAAAGTTTTCATATGATATTATTTAGCAATCATTGTTAATAAAATATATGAATTAAAATTCATTTTTTCTGGAATGAAAAAGATTGAATATTTTTTATATTGTTCATTTAGCTCATTTAGCTCATTTAGCTCATTTCATTCGCACTCCGAGTGAGCATAGCTCACACTCCGTATTTGCTTCGCAAATGTTCACTTCGTTCACGAAGCGAGCTTTGCTCGCAAATTTGATATGTTTGATATGTTTGTTAAAATAATAATATTTTTTGACTTTGTTGATAATGTTTCGTTAAATAATCTTCAAAATATTTTTTATATTTCCCTCCATCTTGTTCATTGAATTCGTTTATTTTTTTGTAAATTGTGTCAGCCAGGATTGTGTAATTAAGTAAAATATCTTTATAAAGACCTTTTTCATTGAATATATAATCATATAAAATCCAGATTACATTGATCTGATGTCCAATTTTAGTTAATAATGGTTTTGCATTGAGAAGAATTCGAATAATATCCTCACGACGAATAAATAATTTAGAATTTTCCATATACCAACCCTCATAAACAATTTTATATTTACGGAAAAAATTATATATTTTCTCAGAAATTTTATTTTCATGGTAGCTGACGTAAACATTAAAAAACAAGTCAGAAAAACCACGTATCCATTTTTCCTTTTTATCGTTATCTAATCCTGGTATATTAAAACATCGTATTAGAATTTCAAGAAGTTTATCTTCACTAATAGATTGTTTTAATAGTGTTGACATTTAATTTATTATCATTATAGTCGTTTGTAATTGTAATTAAGCTATATAGTTTCAAAATCATTTTTTCTCAAAAAGATTGAATATTCTTTATTTTGGCTATAAGACAAATATAGAATGAATATTTAAAATAAAATGTCGTCATTGCCAACAAGTAATTCGTTTCTTGGTGGCGGAATTGAAAATTTATTAACTCTTCAATTACAAAGTAAATGGATTGATCATTTGATTTCTCATATTGAGAAAATTAATTTAACATTAGAAGATGGATATTTAATACTTTTCTATAAAGTTATTTCATTGATTGGTCTTATTTTGATTGTTATGGTTATGAAAAATCTTATCACTAATTCAACTTTATTAACAACTATTAAAAATTATATTTACCAAATGATTTCAATTTTATTGCGATATATCTTTTATAAAAAATATACTCTTGTTTTGAATCAGAATCAAAAGTATTCGAACATGTATAAAGGAAAAAAAATCAGAGACTATGTTTTACATCGAGCATTTCAAGAGAAAATTTTTAAGATTGAAATTGTAAGTTACATGGATAGGGCAAAATATTATACAAGTGACCAAAGAGCGGTTATGCAATCGAAATTTGTAAACGGATTTCCAATTTATTATTATGCAACAGAAGGCAGGATATCTGATAATATTGAGGTCAATTATGAGTTTATAAGAATTTGGCACAATAAACTTATTAAAGAAGCATTTGAGCAGGCAATTACATATGAAAGAAATAATAACAATGATAATGAAAACCAAAAAATTATTAAGATCGCTTACTCTGATGCCGAGACATGTTCCATTTTATATAATAGAATTATACCAGATCAGGTTTATGAAAGTCATAATTTAAAAAAAGTTGGTATGATTGTTAATAATCATATGAGAGTTAGCCAAACATTAAATATGTATCATCCATTAGTTTTATTGATTGACGGGGAACCAGGATTAGGAAAAACAAGAATTGCCGACTATATGGTCAAGAAAAATTTAGGTGATAATATGTACATTTATGATATGACCAAATTTAGAGATTCCGATGTTAATTATATTTTTGATGAAATTAAAACAGAAATGAATAGGAATCAAGGATTAAATATTATTTTGCTTGATGAAGTAGACAAATATCTTGATTATTATATTAAAAAGTCATATGAACAAGAAAAAGATAGAAAAATAAAAGAGTTAATATCTATTCCGGACATGCGATTGGATATTAAAGTCGACGATGTTATGAAATCAAAAGAAGAATATGAAAAGATTATGAAACAATACTTTTTGTTTGAGCTCTTGAATCTAATAGATGCAAGAGCAAATGGTTCGAGAAGAATATTTATATTCTGTTCTAATAATTTTAATTCTATTTTTGAAAATGTTGATATGACTCATTTCAAATCATTATATGACAGATTAATTAAATTTCAATTTAATAAACTTAATAAAACAGAATTATACGAAATTTGTGAATATTATAGTCACAGTTTACAAATTAATATCGATTTGAATAGTTTATTCGAAAAAATAAATGATACATTCGAGATTACCATTAGAGCTTTCCATCATAAATTTATTAGTTACGGTTATGATTTAAGAAAAACATTACAAGATTTATCTTAATTTATTTTCTTAAACATATTACATTGTATTTATGAATGAAATGAGCATTAGCGAACTAGCTGCAGCATTTCTTTCTTTGTGGATTATTTAATTTCTCGATCATTTGTTTATTTGCCATTCTCATGTCTTGTTTTAACATATTTTTTCTGAAAAGTATAGCATTATTGTGATTTCTAACTGATGCATTTTGAGACATTAAAGGATCAATAGATTTAACGGCAATTGGTTTAGCAGTTGGTTTGGCTGCTGGTTTAGATATCGATTTTGCTGTAGCTTTTGGAGCAATTGGTTTTGCTACAGGTTTTGGTTTTGCTGTCGGTTTTGCAATTGGTTTAGCAATAGGTTTAAAAGCCGCAAGTTTAGGTGCAGTAGGGAGATGGGCAACTGGTTTAAAGTTTAGTTGTTGAATCATTATGATCTTATAATATTACAAGAAATTTTTATATTTAACATCATATAAATAATTTAGATTGTACACGATACACCATTAAAAGGTTTACAGTGTTCTATTTTCCATTGTTTGCGTTCTTCACAAGACATTTTTGATAATTGTTCAAGAGTCATTGTGACAATAGTTTTTTGAGATGATTGCGTTAGTTTGTTCATTATATATATAGATAGATAAAAATTTTATTTTCTATATATATATATAGAAATGGGACGTCATTGTAAAAGTCACCGTCATTGTCACAATCATTGCGAGTTAAAAAAAAGTTGTGAGAAAAATTATCAATTTGGTCAATGTGATTTACCTCTAACAATTAGTAAACCAGGTACTTATTGCCTTAAGGAAAATGTTGTTTTAAAGTCTAATCCATATCATAGAAATGCGATTAAAGTAGAATCAGACAATGTTTGTATTGATCTTTGTTGTCATGAATTAGTTTTAGATTATTGTTATGGTGGAGGCGCTCAACCAAGTAGTGTTGCTGGTGAGAAATATACTGTTTCAAACTCTTCTTATACAGTTCGTACATCCGGTATTTTTATCCAAAACCATAATAATTTAACACTTAAAAATGGTACAATTCGCGGTATTGCCAAGGCAGATGATTTAAGTACTAAAACTGAATGGTTTGGAATTTATGCTCAAAATGTATCAAATGTTCGATCGGAAGAAGTTACCTTCTATGATTTAAGAAATGCATGCAATCTTCCAATTGGACGCCAAGATGTTCCTGCAAATAACAATAATTTTGAATTTATAAGATGTAAATTTACTGATTGTATAGGCAGAGGTAGTTTCCATGAGTTTCCTGGGGTTATTATTGATCATCCAAATCTTGGACAAATCTTAGGTGAGCATGGAAATTTTTATAATACTAATTCAACTGGTCCTCGTTTTAATTTAACACCAATTAATCATCCAATTGTTGCAGCCGTTCCTCTTGATGCAAGCGGACCATTAACTAATGCGGCTGCAATTGCTGGTAATATTGCCTTAGTTATTCGCGGAGCAGTGCCTTTTACAACAAAAATGCTAAATTGTATGGCCGCCGGTGCCGTGGGTGTTGTTGTTTATAATAATGTACCTGGATTATTTTCAATGGCTGGTTTTACCGTAACCATAACAATTCCAGCGGTAAGTATTAGTGATACAGATGGTGCTGCTTTATTAGCGACATCTGGTACCGCTGCACCAATTTTTGGATGGGATCAATTATACGGAGAATCTGATACTCCCTTTTTCGGTGGTGTGTTCGGTGCAAATCAAATAAATGGTTTGCGTGTTGAAAATTGTCATACAGAAAACACAAAGCGCGAATACGCATTAGGACCATATTACGGTGGTGGTTTTTTTGGTGAAGGTGAATCACTATTTGGTGAGCCAAATTCAAAAGGATATTGCAATAATTTTATTTTCCTTAATAATATTTTTACACGTACAAGAATTGGTGTATACATGATTCCAGGAGGCGATACACACGGCGGACTTTTGTTTGAAGGTAACCAAAGTCTTCATGTTACAGGTAATGATGGTAGTGGGTTTCCATATTATTGGACATGTTGTGCGTCTGCTAATTGTATATGTCGTAGTCAAATCATTCGAAATAATACATTTAAATTTGAAGATAATGACGGCGAACCTATGTTCTCTACTGATTTCATTTTTATGCCCGCAATTACGTCCGGTATTGTAGAAAATAATACTTTTAGTATGCCTAATTCTGGTATTGGATGGACAGTTGAAGCAGGATTAGTAGGTGAGGCCGGAAATCACGGTGACACTTTAACAATTCGTAATAATACATTCCAAGGTCTCGCATTTGATCATATTTCTCTTCTTGATGGACTAGGATATCTTATTGAAAACAATAATATTGATGGTAGTGATAGAGGTATTGAATGTTCACCACTATCTGGATTTGGTGTTAATGAAACATGTGTTCGTAACAATCATATCCACAATTGTGAAACAGCAGTATTATTAAATGGCGGAACTAATAGAACATTCATTGATTCTAACTTCTTATCTAATAACACAACTGCTATTGATGTTGGTGCTAGTGTTAACGATACTTTAATCACACTTAATCGATTCCTTGTTAATGGTACTAATCTCACTGATGCAGGTACGGGTACTGTTGTTCCGGGAGCTGGTACTGGTCAAAATATTAATGGCCCTTAAGTTAAAAAATTGAATAAAAATAAGTAAGTTTAATAATTCCATTTATATTACAATTATACTATCAATGAAAACCTATTATATTAATCTTGATAAACCATCACAAGAAAGATGGACAGAAGTTATTAATGATCACAAACAAGAATGTCTTAATATTTTTAACAAAATTGAAAATGAATTTATGGATTCTAGTTTAATCACAACAATATCTAAAAATCTGGCGTTAACAACAGTTGCAACTTACAGAGCATTTAACAGTGTCATGTATGACGAAGAATTAACAAGTATTGCCGATCTTTTAGGTATATCAGTTAATAAATTAATTTTAGGACAATTGATTTATGAAATGTTTGCCATGTGTACATCAACTGTTTTTCAATGTCAAGGTAAAACATTACATTTTAGAACCATGGATTGGGGTTTACCCGATTTGAAAAAGGTAACAGTTGAATTAATTTTTGTTAAAAATAAAATGCAAATATTTTCCGCGACAAGCTGGGCAGGTTATGTTGGTATTATGACAGCTATGGTTCCTTATAAATATACAGTTGCACTCAACTATCGAAGATCAAATGGAACTTTGTTTGATAATGTTAGCAAAGCCTTACAATTAAAATGGCCTATTGGCTATTTAATTAGATATATTTTAGAAAATGAATATGATTTTGATAATACAAAAAAAATATTCAAGGAAGCCGAATTAATATCACCTTGTTATATTACTTTAGGCCATCCGAACGGGCAGTCCTGTATTATTGTGAGAGATCCTAATAATTGTGTTACTGTTATTGAAAACAATTATGTTTGTCAAACTAATATTGATCCAAATTGTTGTGATTCTAATAAAAGTATACTGTATAGTATTGCTCGAAGAAACAAAGTTGATGAAATTATCAGCTCGAAAGTTACAATATGGAATACATTTGATGATATTTTAAAAGATATGTTAGTTTTTCCAATATTGAATGAAGAAACTATTTACACAGCTATTATGAATTTGACAGACAATATACATTTTAGTGAAATCGTATAACTATATATCCAAATAAAAAGGTTTTTGAAAAAAGTCATATAATATAATTTTTTTATTTACCCGGATGTCATATACTTTTTTAAGAATATGCATAAGTAAACAACAATATTTATTAAACTCATTCATTAACCGAGTTATAAAATCTTTAAGTAAAGGATATTTTTTTATCAAATTATTAATTTCATTTACATCGTATATTTCAATAAAATTTTTATTAGAATATATTTATACAAAATTAGAAAAATCAATTGGTTTACAAAGAATTTACAATTTCATTAAATATTTATTTCGCAGGATGTTTTAAATTCTTGAATTGTTCAATTCTTAATTTAGTCAATTCAGCAGATGTTTTATTCTTAAACTGCGGATTAACTACTTGTGATGACTTCGGAGCAATATTAGCAGCCGGATGTTTTAAATTCTTGGATTGTGCAATTCTTAATTTAGTTAGTTCTTTAGATGATTTAGTTTGAATTAATGTATTCATTATAATATTCTTGTAGAAATTATAATTATCTTTTATATTATAGAATGTCATCAAATATCAATGGTTATAAGCCAGTAAAAGTTTTGAAAAGAGGAGGGAAGTCATTGAAAGTTACATTAATGGGAAATAAAGAAGGAAATAAGATTATTAAAAAGCAATATGATCAAAATATATCAACACATAGAGATTCATTCTATAAAGAAATTCGAGTTTTAACCGGATTGAAATCATATCCATATACCCCTAAATTGTTATATGTTGATTATGATCATTATACTTTTTATGAAACATATTGTGGAACACAAGTACCAAAAGATCCAATTTATAAAGAGAAAATGATTGAGAGAACAAAAGATTTATATAAAAAATATGGATTGAAATATATTGTAAATGGTAAGCAAGAATGGTTTGTTCATAAATATAATTATTGTTTGATGAATAATGAAATTTATATGATTGATTTTGGGTCTATCAAATGGAAAATACCTAATAATGAAATTTTTGGAAATGTTGTAGAGAAAAATAAAACTAGTAATATAACTAATAGTGATAAATTAATAGTTATTAGACGAACATAAAAAATTGATAAATAAAATAATTGTTCATCATACTCCTAAAATCATATGAAAACAACAGTGTCATCATGTTGACTGAATTGTTACTTATTGCCCCTTTGGGGATGCTTTATTATTTCAAATGGATAAGATTATGGGAATATTTAGTTATTCTGTTTGTATTTTATTGGCTCCCGAAATGTATTTTCATTAAAAATTTAAAAAAATTATTCCCTCATATCTTATTTAATAATAAAAATAAAAATAATCAGATTGCTCTGACATTTGACGATGTTCCCTATGATGCAACAACTTTTTTAAAAATTGTTGCATTGCTTGATCAATATAATATGAAAGGAACATTTTTTGTTATTTCGGATTATATTACCGACACAAATATTCAACAGTTGGTAAATATGGTTAGAAATGGTCATCAGTTATGTAATCATGGCAAGACAAATTCCATGCATGCTTTGAAATCCGAAACAAGTTTATATGAAGAAATTAACATATGTAATGAGAAAATTAATCAAATTTATCGACTTGCTGGTATTGTACCACCGGTAAAAAAATTTTATCGACCTGGGTGTGGAATTGTTAGTCCGACAATTAATAAAATGTGCAATGACAAATACATTATTACATTAGGCTCAGTCTATCCAAATGATCCTATTTTCTGCATACCTTATTGGAATTATTTGTACTTAAAATGGCATATCAGCTCTGGTGATATTGTTATCCTTCATGACAGAGAATGGACCCCGGATACTTTATACTATTTATTGCCTTGGTTGAAAGAAAATAATTATACAAGTGATACATTGGATGAATTTGTAAAAAATTGACATTTTAACAGTATTTTGTTTATTTAGTAGATATTATAAATAATTTAATAAAATGTTACGTAAAGCTTTGTTTCGTGGAGTTTATGGTACATGTGCTTTCTTTTTCGGAACTTATAGTTTAATGCAATATAGAGTATTCACACGTAGGGATGAAGATAAATTAAATGTTGTATTTGATTTAGATCACACATTAATTCATTCAAAAGATACATATGATTATAATTCACAAAATAATAAAGTTTTTAGGCAACCTGATGTTACAATTAGACTTAAAAGTAATAATGATGATTCTGAACACGAATATGAATATCATGTATTTACAAGACCATTTTCCAATTTTATTTTGTCACAGTTATCGACTTTTACAAAGCTTCATATTTATACCGCCGCAACACCGGATTATGCAGATAAAATTATTAAAAAATGTTATGGAAATATACAGTTTAACAAAAAACTTTATCGAGAAAACTGTATTAAACATAGGAAAGATTTGGATTTAGTTGAAGGAAAAAGAAAGATATTAGTTGACGATCGTAATTATACACATGTTGAAGGACAGCCGTTTTATCATATTCCTCCTTATTATTTTTATACCAAGACTGATTGGGAAATGATTAAGTTGTTTTATGCAATTTTAATTAGAAGTTAAAAAATTGAATATTTAATTATATAATACC
>Ga0214471_10003079_pt1 | contig 12922 bp, 9 predicted proteins | sample RVTome_5_FD_207665 | JGI IMG/M metagenome (GOLD analysis project Ga0214471, IMG submission 207665) | Soil microbial communities from uranium-contaminated site in the Upper Colorado River Basin, Wyoming, United States - RVT142D155 | ecosystem: Environmental > Terrestrial > Soil > Contaminated >...
GTTCGAGGACGACGTACAGCGAGCTCGAACCGAGCGGGGCGGCGGCCATGACGTGCGGTTGCCCGTCCCCCGGCTGGGGGTCATGGAGCTGCGTGGCCGCGCCGCGCGCGGCCATCAGCGGGCCGATTGCGGCGAAGTGCGGGCTCAATTCACCTGGGCGCTCGTCCGGTCCGATCCCGAGCAGGGCGCGGCCGTCGGGGCCGATCACCTCGAGGTGGTACGCCTCCGTGGCTGCAACCGGTTGCCGCGCTTCGCCCGAACCCGCGGTCGACAGGCCGTGGTCGGCCGGGACGTACGGTTCGGTGCGGTTGAGAGCCACGGTGTGGACGACTGCGACGGGAGACGGGTCATCCTGTCCGTGAATACGTACCAGCACCATGGCGAATGGGAGTGCCCCGCCGTCTGAGCCCACCCCCGGAACGACGCCAGCCGGTTCCTCCAGTTCCGACACGAGCCGGGCCACCGCTCTCCGGGCCTCCTCGTCGTTCGCATTCGGCTCACCGGCCTGGTCGAGCAGGCGCCCACGGCCGTCGACGAGCCAGACACCACGCACCCGGAAGAACGCCGAGAGGTCGGGGTCGAGGCTGAACCGGGCGAGCAGTCGCGATGCCGGTCCTGCCGGTGCACCCGGGGTGGATCCGGGAACCACCTCGGATCCGACGACCGCGACCGTCGAGGCGATCCGGGCGAAGTCGCGCTCGAAGATGCCCGCCGTGGTGTGGGCGGTCGTCAGGCGCTCCTGGTAGACGAGCTGTGCCGCCTCGTCGATCGCGTCGAAGCCGAGGATCGCGATGACGCCGAACATCGCGGCCAGCCCGGCGGCGACGTAGAGCATGATCCGCCGCTGCAAGCCGAGGTTCGCCATCAGCGCATCATCTCCCGCGCTGGGGGTACGCGGAAGGGACGAACGGACCGATCTGGACATGTCGCGCCCGGGCGGACGTGTGGTGGAGATGAGGGGACTCGAACCCCTGACCCCCGCGATGCGAACGCGGTGCTCTCCCAGCTGAGCTACATCCCCACCGGGACGACCCGCGCGCGAGGGCGGATCGGGCCGAGAGTGTAGCACGGGCCCCGCCGCGGTCCGCTGTCGGGATCGGTCCGCTGTCGGGATCGGTCCGCGGTCTGGATCCGCACTCTTCGCCGCGGCCCAGGGGTCGCGAGCGGTGACACGGCCCCGTCGGCCGCCCCGTCCGACGCTACAGTCCTGCGATGCCGTTCGGACTGCTCGCCGGCCTCGGGGCCGCCCTCGCCTGGGGCACGATGGACGTCGGGAGCGCGCTTGCGAGCCGGCGCCTCGGCAGCCTCATCGTGACCGCCGGTGGCCAGGCCGTGGCCGCGCTCCTGCTTGTCGTCGCCCTCGTCGCGACCGGCACCCCGCTGCCGACCGACCCGGGCGTGATCGTCCTGTCGGCTCTGCTCGGGGCGGCCGGCGCGGGCGCCTACCTGGCGTACTTCACCGGCCTTCGGATCGGCCCGATCGCCGTCGTGTCCGGGATGGTCGCCGCATACGGCGGGCTCGTCGTCGTTCTCGCCGTGTTCGTGCGGGGCGAGACGCTGACCCTCCTCCAGGCGATCGGCGCGGCGCTCGCGACGATCGGCGTGATCATGACCGGCGTCGCGTTCGACGGCGGTTGGCGCCGGACGCGGTTCGCCGGTCCGGGCGTCGTCTTCGCCGTGATCGCTCTCGTCCTCTTCGCGCTCATGACCGTCGGGCTCGCGGAGGCGATCGAGTCGGCCGGCTGGCTCGAGGTGATCGCCCTGTCGCGGATCGTCAACGCGGCACTCACCGGGGCGGCGCTCGCGCTCGCCCTCGCCAGCCGCCACGCCCGGTTCCGGGCGGTCATGGAGGCCCCGCTTCGGGCGACCCGGACCGCTTGGGCGGTAGTTGTTCTGGGCGGCTGCCTCGACGTCGCCGGGCTCGCCTCGCTCGCGATCGGCCTCGAGCGGGCGCCGACGTGGCTCGTCGGGCTCGCCTCATCGTTCGGCCCGGCGGTCACGATCCTCGTGGCCGTTGCGTTCCTCGGCGAGCGCCTCCGGCGGATCCAGTGGATCGGCCTGGTCGGGGTGGGCGCCGGGCTCGTCGCGATCGCCCTGCCGTAGTCGGGCTGCCGTAGTCGGCCGCCCGGTCAGGCCGCCCGGTCAGGCCGGGACGGTAAACCAGAAGCGGGTCGTCCCGTCGACCGATTCGGCCCCCACCCGGCCCCCGGCGGCCTCGACGAGCTGCTTGACGATGGCGAGGCCGATGCCGGCGCCCCCGCGCGCCCGGTCGCGCGACTTGTCGACCCGGTAGAAACGCTCGAACACGCGCTCGAGGTCGCCGGGCGGGATCGATTCCCCGGTGTTGACGACCGACACGAGGACGTCGCCGGCGCGCCGCTCCGCGCGGACGGTCACGCGGCCGCCGGGCGGCGTGTAGCGCGCGGCGTTCGAGACGAGGTTGGCGAGGACCTGGGCGAGGTGGTCCGGGTTGGCCCGGGCGGGCAGCGCCGGCGGCAGGTCGAGTTCGACCGACACGCCGCCGCGCTCGAAGGCCGGCCCGGACAGCTCGACCGCGGACCGGACGGCGGCCGCAAGATCGAGCTCCTGCGTCGGTGGGGCCACGGTGGCCGCATCGCCTTCGGCCAGGTCGTCGAGCGAGCGGGACAGCCGGACGAGCCGATCGACCTCCTCGTGGAGCGATTCGTACGTCGCCCGATCGGCCGTGATGACGCCGTCGCGGAGCGCCTCGAGGTAGCCCTGGAGGTTCGTCAACGGCGTCCGCAGCTCGTGGGCCGCGTTGGCGATGAAGTCGCGTCGCAGGCGTTCCTGGTCCTGGAGGCTGGCCGCCATCTGGTTGAACGAGTCGGCCAGGCTGACGACCTCCTCCGGGCCGGTCCGCGGCACGCGCGCCGCGTAGTCGCCCTCCGCGACGCGCCGGGCGGCGGAGCCTATCTCGGCGAGCGGATGGGCGAGCATCCGGGCGAACAGGACGGCGAGGGTCAGGCTGGCCACGACGGCGACGACGATCGCGACGATGACCACTTGCGTCACCGCCGCGTCGTACATCTCGCGCGCGTGCTCCTGGGAGTCGCCGGCGTCGACCATCATGTTCGTGAACGTGTCGGCGCCGACGACGGCCACGCCAAAGGCGACGATGCCGAGTGCCACGGCGGCCGATGCGAGCGCGGCGAGCGCGATCCGGGCGGCGATCGTGCGGCCGATCACGACGCGCCCCCGGCCGACGCGGCGCCCCTGGCCGGCGCCGCCCGATAGCCGACGCCGCGGACGGTCGCGACGTAGCGCGCGTTCTCTGCGTCGTCGCCGAGCTTGTCCCGCAGGCGGCCGATGTGGACGTCGATCGTGCGGTCGAGCACGTCCGCCTCCTCGGCGCCGTACACCGCGTCGAGCAGCTGATCGCGGGTGAGGACCCGGCCGTCCGCCTCGAGCAGCGTGGTGAGCAGGCGGAACTCGACGTTCGTGAGGGGGATCTGGGTGCCGGCGCGGGTGACCTCGTAGCGCTCGCGGTCGACGACGAGGTCGCCGTGGACGAGTGACCCGTGCGTCTCCTGCGTGGTTCCGGGCGCCGCGGCCCCGCTGGCGGCGCGCGGCGCGGCGGTCCTCCGGAGGATCGACTTGACGCGCAGCACGAGCTCCGCCGGCGAGAACGGCTTGGGCAGGTAGTCGTCGGCCCCATCCTCGAGGCCGGTGATCCGGTCGAGCAGCGAGCCGCGGGCCGACAGGATGAGGACCGGCACGTCCTCGTGGTCGGGGTCGCCGCGGATGGCCCGGATCACCGCACGGCCGTCGAGTTCCGGGAGCATGAGGTCGAGGACGACGAGGGCGGGGCGCCGGCGCTCGATCGCGTCGAGCGCGGCGCGACCGTCGGCGGCGGTCGTGACGGTGAAGCCGTCGCGCTCGAGGTACGTGCGCACGAGTCGGACGATCTTCGCGTCGTCGTCGACGACGAGGATCGGGGCGTCCGGGGGCGTTGGAGTGGCCGGCATCGGCTGCATCGTAGCGACCAACCGTACCGGGCCTGCATGACGGGCACGTAACGAACGATCATTGCGGGGCGGGGCGGGCAAGGAGGGCACGGTGAGCAAGCGAAGGTCCGCGGCGTCGGCATCGCCGCTCCCCGGTGCTCAGGCGCCCGTTGCGGATTCACCTCCGCCTGGGCGCGCGCCCGCCCTGCGTCACCGCAACTTCCGCCTGTTTCTCGGTGGGATGCTCGTCTCGCTCGTAGGCACCTGGATACAGACGCTCGGACAAGCCTGGCTCGTCCTGGTCATGACGAGCGACCCGCTCATGCTCGGCCTCGTGACCGCGGCCCAGGGACTCCCGATCGTCGGGCTCGGCCTGTTCGGTGGCGTGATCGCCGACCGCGCTCCGAAACGGACCGTCATCTTCGTCTGCCAGTCGACGATGCTCGTGCTCGCGGCCCTCCTGGCCGCGTTGTGCCTGAGCGGCGCGATCGAGGTCTGGCACGTGGTCGCCCTTGCCTTTGCGCTCGGCGTCGTCAACGCGATCGACATGCCTGCCCGGCAGGCCTTCGTCGTGGAAATGGTCGGGCCGGCCGACACCGCAAGCGCGGTCGGCCTCCACAGCAGCGCGTACAGCGGCGCTCGGCTCGTCGGTCCCGCAGTCGCGGGCGTCATCATCGCCGCGGCGACGTCCTGGCTCGGCGATGGCGTGCGCGCGAGCGGCATCGCGTTCGCCGTGAACGCGGCGAGCTACCTGTTCGTCCTGGCTGCGATTGTGGCGATCCGTGAGCGCGAGCTCTTCGTCACGGAACGCCCGCAGGTTCCACGTGGCATCCGCGCAGCGGTGGGGCAGATCGCCGATGGGTTGGCCTATCTCCGCGGCGCTCGCCCGGTCCTTGCGACGCTGGTCGTCCCGGGCCTGATCGCCACGATCGCGGTCAACTTCGGCGTGCTCGTGCCGGTCCTCGCGGTCGAGGAGTTCGGGATGGATCCCGCCGGCCTCGGGTTTCTGCTCGCGGCCGCGGGAGTCGGAGGGCTCCTCTCCGCGCTCCGGATCGGGCTGGGCGGCCGGGCGGGCCCTCGCGTCCTCATCGCCGGCGCCGTCGTGCTCGGGGTGGCCGAGGTGGCGACCGGGCTGTTCGCCGTCCCGCTCGCATCGGGCGTCGCCCTGTTCTTCGCCGGGGCGGGTGCCGTGGCGATGCGGACGGCAGCCAACACGAACATCCAGCTGGCGACGCCGCCGCACCTCCGGGGTCGAGTGATGAGCGTGTTCAGTATCGTCTTCGAGGGCTCGTCCCCGATGGGCGGACTGCTCGCCGGGGCGGTGGCGGCCTCGCTCGGCGGTCGGCTGGCGTTCGTCGCGACGGGGGTTGCCGCGGTCCTCCTGGCCATCCTCGGGGCTTCGGCGGTTGCCCGGATCGGCCGGCCGGCGGACGCGACTGACCGATGAGGCCTCTTCTCCGCCATTGACGAAATCGAACGAATGTTCGATTATTGCGGGCCATGACGGCTCTCTCCACCGACGTGACGGCGGCCCTCGCGACCCTTCGAACGCGGTGGGGTGCGGCAGCTCCGCAGCGGCTGGGCGAGCGAAGCGGCGAGGTCGTCGGCGAGGTCGTCGGCGCGCTCGCGACGGTGCCGCTGCCGGACCTCGAAACGCCGTCGTCCCCGGCGGACGTCGGGCGGGTCGTCGGGACCGGGTTCGCGGAGCTCGACGCGATCCTCGGTCCGGGTGGCGTGCCGCGCTCCACCTCGCTCGCGCTGCGCGGCGCGGATTCGAGCGGCCGGACGACGCTCGCGCTGCGGCTGGCGGCGGAGGCGCAGTCGGCCGGCTCGATCGTCGCCTGGGTGGACCTGGCGCGCAGTTTCGACCCGGTCGAGGCGGTCGCCCGCGGGATCGTCCTGGACTGGCTCGTCGTGCTCACGCCGGCATCGGTCGACGAAGGCCTCGCCATGGCCGGATCGCTGCTCGCCGGTCGGACGGTGGACCTCCTCGTCGTCGACCTGCCGGCGGCGTCGTCGGGCGCGCCATCCGTTCGGCCGTCGGCCCTCGCCGATCGGCTCCATCGGCTGGCGGCACTCGCCCGTCGGGCGGAGGCGCTGCTCGTCGTGCTCGAGCCGCCGGGGATCGCCGCGGCCGTGGGGCGCGCCGTCGCCGAGTCGGCCGGACTGCGCCTCGAGCTCGCCCGTCGGGCGTGGATCCGGCTCGGGCGCGACGTGGTCGGCCAGCGGACGGAGGTGACCGTCGCCCGCAACCGGTTCGGCCCGCCGGGAAGGCGGGCGGAACTGCGGATCCTCTACGCGGACGGCGGAGAGCGCGACCGATGCCTCCGCCGCCCGGATCTCCTCGACGTCTCCCCGGCCGATGCCCCCGCTCCCCCAACCAGGACACGCGACGATGCGACGGCTCCACCTCTACTGGCCGCACCTCCCCCTCGATCTCGCCCGGGCCCGGACGGTCCGGGACTCCGGCTCGTGGCCGGTGGGCCCGATCGTCCTCGGCGGGCAACCGTGGACGGACGGGACGGTCGTCGACCACGATCCGTCGGCCCGCGAGCTCGGGGTCCGACGGGGAATCCCGCTCGGCGCCGCCCACCGGCTCGCCCCGGAGGCGACGTTCGTCGATCCGGCGCCGGAGGCTGACCGGGACGCGGTCGAGGCGGCGTTCGCCGCCCTCGCGGTGTTCAGCCCGGGGCTCGCCGGGACGAGCGACCCGGCCGACCCGGCGTTCGGGCTGCTCGAGGTCCAGGCCGATGGGCTCGAGGCGCTGTGGGGTCCCGAGCCCGTGCTCGTCTCACGGGTTGCGGCCGCCCTCTCGCCGATCCTGCCCGGGCCGCCTCGGACGGGGATCGCGGGAACGCGCTTCTGCGCGACGGTCGCCGCCGGCCGGGCCGAGCCGGGGGCACTCGTGTCGGTCGAACCCGGAGGAGAGGCCGCGTTCCTCGCGCCGCTGCCGTCGCGCCTGCTGACCGCCGACGAGGACGTCCGGGCCCGGCTGACCCGGTTCGGGCTGCGGCGGATCGGAGCGGTGGCGGAGCTGCCCCGGTCGGCGCTCGTCGCCCGCTTTGGCGAGGAGGGGGCGCGGCTGCACGCCCGGGCGAACGGCGAGGAGACGGAGCCGTTCCGTCCGCGGCGCGCGCCGGAGCGGCTGGTCCTCGCGCTGCCGCTGGAGCCGCCGGTTGCGGAGCTGGAGCCGCTCCGCTTCGTGCTGCGGCGACTCGCCACGGCCCTGGCCGCGCAGCTGCTCGGGCGGGGAGCAGCCGCCTCGGTGGCCCGGCTGCGGCTCGAGCTCGACCTCGCGTTCGCGCCGGCGGGTACGCCTTCGTCGCTCGCCGTGGAGCAGCGCTTCCCCGAACCGACCGCCGAGGCGGAGGCCATCGAGCGGCTCCTCCTCGCCCGGCTCGAGCGGACGCCGCCGCCGGCCGCGGTCGCGCGCCTCGAGCTGGAGCTCGACGGTGTCGCGCCGGCCGCGGGTCAGCAGCTGTCGCTGTTCACGCCCCAGGCGGCGCGGAACGCGCGGCTCGGCTGGCAGCTCGCCCGGCTCGCGCTGACATTCGGCGAGGACCGCGTCCGACGGGTGGCGGTCGACGATCCCGACGCACCGTTGCCGGAGCGGCGCTGGTCGTGGCGGCCGGCGGTCGAGGGGTCGGTCGGCGGCGTCGGCGAGCCCGAGGGAACCGCTCGATGACCCGCCTCCTGCGCGAGCACCCGCCGCTCGACGTGGAGCTCGACGCCACGGGTCGGCTCGTCGCGATCCGCTGGAACGGACGGCGCGAGGCGGTCGAGGTGTGCAATCGATGGCGGGTCGAGGAGGCGTGGTGGCGCGGCCCGATCGCCCGCGACTACTTCAAGGTCGTCGGCCGCCAGTGGCTGGCGCTCGTCTACCTCGACCGGGTCGAGGGCACGTGGCACCTCGAGCGTCTCTACGACTAAAGGGCGACGGCCGATCTGCGGCCTGGGCGGGCGTTGCCCGCTGCGGTCCTTGCTCACGCACGTTGACGTGCGCTCCCTCCGGTCCTCGCGGGCGCCTTCGCCGCGGCCACATCTCGGCCGTCGCCGCGGCGGCACAGGCGCCGGGCCGCCCCTACGACGCTACCCGCTAGCCGACCGAGCGGGCTGCTCGTCGGGCCGCTCGAGGGAATAGGCGACAGCCTGGTCGAGCGTCATTCGGCGGCCGTGCGAGTGGGCACGTTCGAACGCCTCCGGGTCGAGCTGGCCGCGCGCCTCCTCGGCCGGATCGCCGGTCCGGGCGAGCGCCTCGGGCAACTCGCCGCCGACCTGCTCCTTCACGCGCTCCGCCGCCGCGGCAAGCGTGACCGCGCGTTCGGGACGACCGTTCCGCAGCTCGAGGAACGCAATCAGCTTGAAGAACCCGGTCCGGCCCAGGTTGCCGAGCTCGTGCCAGTTGCGCATGGCCTCCTGGGCCGCCGCAAGCGCCTCCGGATGGTCGGCCATGCGAAATGCCATGGCGCGGGAGGCCATCCAGTCGGCCGCGGCGTGCATGCGTCCGAACGTGCGATTCGCCTCGATTGCCGCCTCGACGCCGGCGAGGGCCGCGTCGAAGTCGTCCGACTGGCCCATGATGAAGGCGCCTGACCGGATCCAGGCGTCGACGTTCGCGACGCCGGCGGCGTCGCCGGCGCGGCGGAAGTGCTCGAGTGCCAGCTGCGCGCGCTGGAGTGCGTCAGGGACGTCGTTCCGCGCGATCGCGGCCCAGGCCGAGTCGTACAACGTCTCCCCGATCAGCCGCTCGTCAGCGAGCGCTCGGCGGATCTCGAGAGCTTCGTCGTACAGGGCGGCGGCGTAATCGGCCTCCCCTTGCCAGTACACGATCGCCGCCAGACCGCCCAGGGTTTTGGCGCGCGCCGCGGAGATAGCCTCCGAAGCTGGCGGCTGCGGCAGGTCGAGCACCGACTCGAGCCACTGCCGCCCTTCCTGCATCCGCATCCAGTAGTGCCAGAACTGCCACAGCGACCCGGCCAGCCGCAGGCCGACTTCGGCCTCCTGGCGGTCGATGGCCCAGCGCAGGGCCGAGCGAATGTTCTCCTCGTCCCGCTTTAGGCGGTGCTGCCAGGTTCGGATGTCGTTCCCGACGAGCTGCGGCTCGGCCTGCTCGGCGACGCGCATCATGTACAGGGCGTGGCGGCGTCGCACCTCGTCGGCCGCCGGGTCGTCGGCGAGCCGCGCAGCGGCAAATTCGCGGATGACCTGGAGCATGGTGAAGCGAGGCTCCCCTTGGTCGGCCCCGGCCGGCGCGATGAGGCTGTTGCCGGCGAGGACCTCGAGCCCGTCGAGCGTGTCGGTGCCGACCTCGCCGTCGCGGTTGCAGACTTCCTCGGCCGCGCTCAACGACCAGCCACCGGCGAAGGCGGCCAGCCGAGCGAACAGATGTCGCTCCGGGTCCCCGAGGAGCTCGAAGCTCCAGTCGACCGTCTTCTGGAGCGTCCGCTGTCGGTCCGGCATGTCCCGCGCGCCCGTGCCGAGCGCCGGCAGGTGCTGCCGCAGGCGCGCGAGGATCGCCTCGGGATCGAGCAGCCGTACGCGGGCTGCCGCCAGTTCGATGGCGAGCGGCAGGCCATCGAGGCGGCTGCAGATCTCGGCGACGGCGGGCGCGTTCTCGTTGGTGACCGTGAAGTCGGGCGCCACCGCCCGCGCGCGCTCGATGAACAGGGCGACCGCGTCGTACTGCCCGAGGGCGTCGGCGGGCGGGAGATTCTCGGGGTCGGGCAGGTCGAGCGGCGGGACCGTGAAGGCCTGCTCGGCCGACACGTTGAGCAGGGCGCGGCTGGTGGCGATCAGCCGGAGGCCCTGGGCGGCCTCGAGGAGCTCGGCCACGAGTGGCGCCGCGGAAAGGACCTGCTCGAAATTGTCCAGGACGAGCAGGATCTCGCGCGTCGCGAGGAAATCCCGTAGGCCGTGCTCGAGGTCCCGGTTCGGCTTCTCCTGGACCCGAAGGACGGAGGCAATCGCGGTCGCGACGACGGATCGGTCGTGGGCATCCTCGAGGGGCACGAAGAACGTGCCGTCCGGGTACTCATCGTGCAGGCGATGGGCGGCCGCGATGGCAAGTCTCGTCTTGCCGCTCCCGCCCGGCCCGGCAAGGGTCAGAAGCCGGTGGACCCTCAGCAGATCGACGATCGCCTCGAGTTCCCGCTCGCGGCCAACGAGCGGCGTCGCCCGGATCGGCAGGTTGGTCGGTCGGGCGTCGAGCGAGCGCAGGGCAGGAAAGTCGCGCTCGAGGCCGTCGATATCGAGCTGCCACAGGTGTTCGGGCGCGGGCAAGTCCTTGAGTCGGTGCTCGCCGAGGTCGCGGAGGTCGAGCCCCGAGGGGAGCTCGGCCGCCACGAGACCACGCGTCGCATCCGACAGGAGGATCTGGCCTCCGTGCCCGGCATCAGAGATGCGGGCGGCGCGGTGGACATCCATGCCGACATAGTTGTCACCGCCGAGCGTCCCCTCGCCGCTGTGTATGCCGATCCGAACGCGGACGGCGCCCTCGGCGGGCCAGTCGTGCTCGGCGAGGGCGACCTGGGCTCGCGAAGCGGCTGCGATCGCGTCGCGTGCCGAGGGAAACGCGGCGAAGAAGGCATCGCCTTCGGTGCTCACCTCGGTGCCACGATGGTCGCGGATTGCCGCGCGCAGGATCGCAGCGTGCGCCTCGAGGGCGGCGCCATACTCGCCGCCGAGCTCAGACAGGAGGCGCGTGGAGCCTTCGATATCGGTGAACAGGAAGGTCACCGTACCGGTGGGCAGCCGGTTCTCCCTCGCGGCATCCATGGGGACGAAGCCTACTGGGTATGGTAATCCCTGCCGGAGGCGTCAACCGCGTGCAAGGTCGCGTTGGAGTTCATGCGTCGCGTTGGAGTTCATGCCGTGCGCAGGCCGACGGCGCGACACGTTCCCGGCGGGCGACCGTAGCTGGGCGCCGATGCGGCGCCGCCGGGTCAGGCGATCGTGGCCGGGCCGCCCACGAGGAGCGTCACGAGGAGGAGGATGAGAAACAGGCCGACGACGAGCGCGAGCGCACCGACGTCACGTGGCTGAGCCGTCTGCACGGGCCCTTCCCCCAAGCTTCGCGGACCGGATCCCGGCCGATCCGCCGGTAGTGTAGCTGCGAATCCAGAGACGCGTGAGGCGATTGATTCGTTACGCTGCGTCGGCGCGCCGAGGGTTCAGGCGGCCTGCCACGTGGCGAAGAAGATGAGCGCCACGAGGCCAATCAGGATGAGCGCCATCAGGCCCGCACCAACCGCGTCACGCAGTCTCGGCTCCATCGCCCGCCGGATCCTCCGTGCTACTCGAACGGGCAGGCCGCCCCGAAGCGCACCGCCACGTGGGTCACTCCGCCGAGCGAGCGGATGACCGTCTCGATCCGGCAGCCGCCGTCGGCGACCGAGTCGATGACCTGGCTGCCGTCCTCGAGCGGTCCGGACAGTGCCTCCGTACTGTACCCGGCGCCCTCGAGGCTCGCCTGGAGCCAGGCGGTCACGATCTCGGGACCCTCGGGCACGGCGAACTCTGCGCTGACCGCCTCGAACTCACCGGTCTCGGTCGGGACGGAGCCGGGATAGCTCGGGAAGGCGGCCGGCAGAGCGTCCCAGATTCGGCCCCAGTCCGTGTCGGTCTGGGACACGATCGCCGCCGTCGCGGTCGCCGGCGCGGACGGCGATTCGGTGACGGCCGGGGTCGCCTCTCCGCAGGCGACGAGCGCGAGGGTCGTGAGGGAAAGCGTGAGCGCGGCGAGGACGAGCGGAGGGCGGTGGGAGCGCGACATGGTCACCTCCGATCTCGGCGCAGCGGCCCGGCGGGCATCCTACCCCGGTTCGACCGGCGGCGCCAAAGTGGGCAGGACCCCGCCGCCCCCAGTGCGACGGGGTCCTGCGGCCAATGGCGCCCGCTCACCAGGCGCCGCCGGCGAGGTCGACGCCGGTCATCGCGACCGGTCGTCGCCGATCGTCCCGAGCCCCCAGGCGCGAGACGTTTGGTGATGTCAGACCGAGCTGGCCTCAACGGCGAGCACGGCCGGGAGGAGGACGAGGATGAGCAGGGCGACCACCGCGACGAGCGCTGCGCGAAGGGCCGCGGTGCGGGCGAGTGGCCGGATCTGCATGCGACAAAGACGTCCGGGAGGCCCTCCGTGTTTCGCCGTCGGACGGGAAATTCGGATGGCCGCTGGCGGGACGATCAGGGTATCAGAAACAGAACGCATGTTCTAGACTAAGCGATGTGTCGCCTGCCTACGCCGAGCTGCACTGCCACACGAACTTCTCGTTCCTCGATGGGGCGTCCGCTCCGGACGAGCTGGTCGAGCGGGCGGTCGAGCTCGGCCTGACCGGCCTCGCCGTGACCGATCACCGGGGGTTGTACGGCGCCGTTCGATTCGTGTCGGCCGCGGAAGCCGCCGGACTCCACCCCGTCGTCGGGACGGAGATCGAGCTGCGCGACGCAGCGGCACCGGATCCCCTCGGGGTGGTCGTGCCGCCCCGCCGTCGTCGCCGGACGCGCGCAACACCGTCGACGGAACCGCCGGGATCGGCCGGATCGGCCGGATCGGCCGGATCGGCCGCCAGCGGAGGGCTGCCGGATCGGCCGGTGGCGGACCGTCCCCGCCTGCCCGGCCACCGCGAGCCGGTCAAGGAGGACCTGCGCGGCATCGACGATCGGCAGCGCGGCCCGCGGCTCGTGCTCCTCGCCCGCGACACCGTCGGGTACCGGACGCTGTGCCGGCTCATCTCGCGCGCCAACCTCGCCGGCACGAAGGGCGTGCCCCGGTTCGACCAGGCGCTCCTCGCCGCGCACACCGAATCGCTCGTCGCGCTGTCCGGCGGGCGGGGCGGCGAGATCGGCCGGCGGCTGCTGGTCGGCGATCGTGAGGGGGCCCGCGCCGTCGCGGAGCGGTACGGCGCACTGTTCGGCCGTGGTGGCTTCCTGGTCGAGGTCTCGCACCACCTTCGGCCGGA
>Ga0214471_10003080_pt1 | contig 12922 bp, 14 predicted proteins | sample RVTome_5_FD_207665 | JGI IMG/M metagenome (GOLD analysis project Ga0214471, IMG submission 207665) | Soil microbial communities from uranium-contaminated site in the Upper Colorado River Basin, Wyoming, United States - RVT142D155 | ecosystem: Environmental > Terrestrial > Soil > Contaminated >...
CTCTTCGACGCGGCGCGCATCGGCCGAGTCCCAGATCAAAGCCCGTCGTACGCCGGATTTGCGGATTCGTGTGGCCCTTTAGACACCACGCTGAGGGAGGATTCCAGAGCGGTCCGCGCAAACGAAGTCGCGTAAAGGTGAAGCTTCAACAATCCACCTCACGCGGGCGGGATCGCGTCGGCGGGTGTCTCCGGCTTCATCTCGTGCAGCTTCCGGATCGACTCGATCGACGACAGGAAGTGCGCCTGAGTGATCGTCAGCGAGGACGCATCGCGGTCCGCATCGCCTCCATCGAGAAACTCCGAGATCGCCATCATCGACGCGCGGCGGCAAACGGCTTCGATGTCCGACCCCACGAAGCCGTCGGTTATCGACGCCAGCTTCGCGGCGTCGACATCCTCGCTGAGGGGTTTGTTGACGGTGTGCACGCCGAAGATCGCCTCGCGGTCCGGTCCCGTCGGTAATGGCAACTCCAGCCGCACCTCGAAGCGCCCGGCGCGCAGCAGGGACGGGTCGAGCAGGTCGGGGCGGCTCGTCGCCGCGAGAATCACGACGCCGCGAAGCTCCTCGATGCCGTCCATCTCCGTCAACATCTGACTGATCACGCGCTCGGTGACGTTGCCGTCTTGCCCACCGCCGCGCCTGCCCGCGATCGCCTCGAGCTCGTCGAAAAAGATGATGCAGGGGCTGGAGAGGCGGGCAATCTTGAATACGTCGCGCACCCGGGCCTCAGAGTCCCCGACCCACTTCGACAACAGCTCAGGCCCCTTGATCGAGATGAAGTTCACGCCGCACTCGTGTGCCACGGCCTTGGCGAGCAGCGTCTTGCCGGTGCCGCTCGGGCCGGTCAGCAGCACGCCCTTGGGCGGCGACGTGTCGGCACGCTCGAACAGGTCTGCGTACTGCAGCGGCCATTCGATGATCTGCTTCAGCATCGCCTTCGCTTCGTCCAACCCGCCGACGTCGTCCCAGCGCACGTCGGGCACCTCGGTGAAAACCTCGCGCAGCGCGGACGGCTCGACCTCGGTCAGCGCCTCGACGAAGTCGTCCATCGACACCTCGAGCCGTGCAAGCAGTTCGTAAGGTATGAACTCGGCTTCGAGCGGGATCTCCTCTGAGATGCGGCGCAGCGTGACCATCGCGGCCTCACGGCACAGCGCGGCAAGGTCGGCGCCGACGAAGCCGTGCGTGATCTCGGCCAGCTTGTCGACCGAGACGTCTTCGGCCAGCGGCATGCCGCGCGTGTGCACCTCGAGGATCTCGCGGCGGCCGTTGCGTTCCGGCACACCTACGTTGATCTCGCGGTCGAAGCGTCCTGGACGCCGCAGCGCCGGGTCGAGCAGCTGCGGTGCGTTGGTCGCCCCGATGATCGCGACCTGGCCTCGGGCTCTCAGCCCGTCCATCAGCGAAAGCAACTGGGCCACAACTCGTCTCTCGACCTGCTGCTGGCTACCCAGCTCCTCGCGCTTCGGGGCCACGGCGTCAATCTCGTCGATGAACATGATTGAGGGGGCGTGTTCCTGAGCTTCCTCGAACACCTTGCGCAGGCGCTCCTCAGACTCGCCGTAGTACTTGCCCATGACCTCCGGTCCGCCGATGTGTGTGAAATACGCGGAGGTCTCATTCGCCAGCGCCTTGGCGATCAGCGTCTTGCCGGTGCCGGGCGGTCCGTAAAGCAGCACACCCTTCGGCGGCTCGATGCCGAGACGGTCGAATAGCTCCGGGTAGCGCAACGGTAGCTCGATCATCTCCCGGATGCGCTGCACCTGCTTGCGCAGCCCGCCGATGTCCTCATACGTCACGCCGGTGGCCTCGCGCCCGGGCTGCGAGACGCTCTCGCCCTTGATCTTCACGTTGGTACTGGCGTTGATCAGGACCGGGCCGCGTGGGTTCGTCTCGACGACGGAGAACTCGCGGTAGATGCCGCCCATGAAGGTGGATCGCACCTTGTCGCCGGACGAGACCGGCAGGCCCTCGAGGACGCTGGTCATGTGGCGCTGGTCGGAGCCGATGCCGCCCGCCTCGCCCAACGGCGCCAAAACGACGCTTCGCGCCACGGGGCAAACGATCTTCTGCATCTGCACGCGGTCGCCCAGACCGGCCTGCGCGTTCTCGCGCAGGATGCCGTCCATCTGAACCTGGCCTTGCCCGCGGTCTTCTGCGTAGGCAGGCAGCGCCTTCGCGACGGTGGAGCGCTTGCCGGTGAGCTGGACCGTCTCGCCCGTCTGCAGGCTCATCGTCGCCATGTCGTTGGGGTCGAGACGCACGAGCCCGCGGCCGACGTCGCGCGTCAGCGCTTCAGCAACGCGCAGACTGACAGATTCCATACAAGTTCAAGTATAGCGCCGGGCCGCCCCGCCATTGCGAGCCATCGACCGGCAGGGAGAGGCGCGGCAACCTCGTGGTTCCCTCGTGGTTCCGTTGTCGGTCGACAGGTGCGTCAAGTAAGGACGCGGCGACGAGATTGCTTCGTCGCTGGCCGCTCCTCGCAATGGACGGTTGAACGCTAGCCTGTCCTGCAGGCCGAGGCTTTCCCTGAGGCGCCGCCCTTCATGGCGGGTACGAATCTCGATTCTCGATCGAAACGCCGGACGCGACCGGACGTCTAGCGCGGCAGGTCCACCGCCTCGCCGTCGTCTTTGTAGGGCTGCCACCAGATGTGGTCCAGCGCCGACGCGGCCTTGTCCAGCTCACCCTCCATCTGCCAGTCGAGCGCAAGGGCGAGGTAGGCGATGTTGAGTTGCGCAAGCCGCAGCGTCTCCGAGGTCTTGCGCTCCTGCAGATGGCGTTTGCACCACAGGATCGCCTGCGTCGCGTCATCGATGCCGCGCGTGATCTCGGCGCTGAGCTGGTCTACTGAGTCGCCACCCTGAGGGTTCGCCATGGTTGCTCCTTTGCGCGGAAGGGCGTACAGATGCCATTATCGCCGAACCTGCGGGCCCGCCGTCAAAGCCGGCCGGGCTCCAAACGGTACCTGCCGATATAATGCCCGCATGGGCCCGCCCGAAGGCAACGATCTGCCTCCGCCCGCACCGGATCCGCCCGCCAGGAGGACTTCTTCGACGACTCCGGAAACGCCAGCACGGGTCGGCATTCCCAGCCCAGGCCCTAGCTTTCGAGGCGCCCTCGCGTCGCGAGATTTCTCGCTCCTCTGGATCGGTCAGTTCGGCTCCGAAGCCGGCAACGGACTCGTCCAGCTTGCGCTCCCGTTTCTCGTCCTCGAAATAACCGGCTCCGCGTTCCAGCTTGCGGGCGCTTACGTCGTCCAGTTCCTACCCTGGTTGCTCTTCGGGCTCATCGGCGGCGTCCTCGTCGACCGCTGGGACCGGCGCATGACGATCGTCGTCGTCGAAGTCGTCCGGGCGGCGGCTTTCCTGAGCGTGGGCCTCGCATTTGCGCTCGATGCCGGCGTGCTCTCAGTCGAGATCATCTACGCACTCATCTTCCTGGAGTCATCGCTGCAGAATTTCTTCAACCCGGCGCGCCTGGCGCTAATGCCCAACCTCGTCAAGGAGGATGACCTCCGCGCCGCCAACTCCCTGATGGAGGTCTCGCGTCACATCGGTTTCCTGGTCGCTCCCCCGGCCGGCCTCGTCCTCGCCGACTTCCTCGGGTCGAGCACGATCATCCTGGCCGACGGAGTGACGTTCCTGATCTCAGGCATCACCGTCTTCTTGATCAAATGGCGTCAACCACGGCGAGAGCTGGTCCAGGTGGACGGCTGGCGAGAGCAGCTAAGGCAGGTGCTGCGCGAAACCAAGGAGGGCATCGCCGTCATCCGCGCCGTCCGCTTGCTGCAGGTGACGTTGCTCCTCGGGTTCAGCCTGAACCTCGTCGTCGCGCCGATTCAGACCCTGTTGCCCTTGTTCGTCATTGATATCAAAGAGCAGACGAAGGCTTACTTCGGCCTCCTCGGCGCTGCCTTCATTGTTGGGTTGATCGTTGGCTCCTTGGTCGCGCCGGCTGTGTCGCGCCGGGTCGGCCTGGGCCGCATGACGATCACCTCGATCATGGTGCTGGGCCTGACAATCGCGGTCGCCGCCTACTTGCCGACACTCTGGGTACCGATCATTGCGCTGCTGATAGCCGGGACCGCAATCGGCTCGCTCAACGTTGCGCAGATCAACATGCTCCAGACCTCCACGACAGACGAGGAGCGCGGCAGAGTCTCTGCCGCCTACTACTCCGCGACCCTGGGGGTGCGCACGCTGGGTTATTTCTCCGCCGGTGCGCTGGTGGCGCCTGCGGGCGTCCAGCCGCTGTTCGTCGCTTTCGGCGTCGTCGTCCTTTTTGTCGGCCTGTTCATCTGGCGTATCCCGGAGGTGCGCGATCACCACTAAGCCTGATCGAGGACGTTACCGTCGGCTCCACGCTGGAGTTCACCGCCGGCCTGGAGCCGGGTCAAGCCGGAGCCACCGAGGACCACTACCAGCGCGTATGCACACCGAATTCACCGACGAGTAGTCCTTGCTGGACGAACACTGACGTAAACGGCAGAATTAGCCATCCGCAGCGTGCGTCGACGGGTGGCACACATGACGACCGGTGACCCGGAACAGCCTTCGCAGCGCTCCCGTCTCGGGAATAGCACTCGGATGCTCTCCGCGCTCAAGTACCCGCAGTTCCGGCGCTTCTGGTTCGGCAATGCCGCGGCCGTGGGTGGCCAGCAGATCATGTGGCTGGCGCAGGGTGTGCTGGTCTATCGCCTGACCGGCGAAGCGGTGTACATCGGCTTTGTCGGCCTCGCGACCGCAGCCCCCGCGATCCTCCTCAACCTCGTGGGTGGCGTTGTCGCCGATCGCATCGACCAGCGCAAGATTATCCTCACCACGCAGATCGTCACATCGGCCGCCGTCGGCATCCTCGCCTTGCTGGTTGCAACCGATCAGGTCAGCGTCTGGCACGTCGTCGCCGTCGCCTTCGTCGCGGGCTGCATGCAGGCGTTCAACAACCCGGCTCGCCAATCGATCTTCCCCGGCCTCGTCGAGCGCAAGGAGCTGATGAACGCCGTCGCCCTCAATTCGATCGTGTGGCAGAGCATGCGCATCGTAGCGCCGGGAATCGGGGGCCTCGTGCTGGCCATATTCGGCGTCGCGGCCACGTTTAGCCTCGTCTGCGCCGGCTTCCTGCTCCTCGGCGTTGCCGTAATCGGCCTCGACACGCCTGCCCAGCGCCGCACGACAAAGACGTCTCCCCTCGCCGACCTCAAGGAAGGCATCGCGTTCATCTCCGCCAACTTCCTCTTCGCCTTCCTTATCGGGATGAGCTTCTTCAACAGCTTCTTCGGCTTCTCGACGCAGCAGCTCATGCCCGTCTTCACCGAGGACATCCTACACGTCAGTGACTTCTGGCTCGGCATGCTGCTCAGCATGACCGGCGTCGGCTCGATCATTGGTATCGGGGCGCTGGGCTACGCGGGCGACGTCGAGCGCAAAGGGCTGCTGATCATCGGCGGCGCTACGGCGTTCGGCGCGTTCATCATCCTGTTCGCGCTCTCTACCTACTACCCGTTGTCGCTGCTGCTGGTCGGATTCATGGGTGCCTTTGGGTCGATCTACATGATCACAGTGCAGACGACGCTGCAGCTGCGCGTGCCTGACGAGCTGCGAGGTCGAGTCATGGGGATCTACGGCATCACGCACAACGTCGGTCCGTTGGGCGCCCTGCAGGCCGGCATCATCGCCGACTCCGTGTCGCCGCCCGCCGCGTTAATCGTAGGGGGTGTCGCGATCATCGTTTTCGCGCTCGCCATCGCCTACTCCAACCGCTCTGTGCGGACGCTCGCGAGCGCGCCGGCCGCGGCGTAGTTCGGTCAACTGGCGCCGGTTGCTATACTCGACGTAACAGTACTGCGACAGCTTCGCTGAAGAGGCGGGGCAACTTCGAGGAGAGCAACGTAAATGGCGACCAAGGACCCACGCGAGCCCTTCACCCGCGTTTCGGTGGCCGAGGCCAAAGAGAAGATCGACAGCGGCGACGTGCAGATCGTGGATGTGCGAACCCCGGGCGAGTACGCCGGCGGCCACGTCCCCGGCGCGATCAACATCCCCCACATGTCGGTCGTCTCGCGCAAAGACGAACTGGCCTCGGATAAAGAACTCGTGATGATCTGCCAGATGGGATCGCGCAGCGCCCTGGCCTGTGAATTCGCCGCCGCCGTCGGATTGAAGGACCTGTTCAACGTCGAGGGCGGCACCGAGGCCTGGATCAAAGCCGGCTACCAGGTCGAGTAGGCCGGTAGGTGCCCCGCCACAACAACCGGCGCCTGTACCTCTTCGATATCGACGGGACGCTGCTCAGCACAGGCGGCGCCGCCAGCCACGCCATGGGCCTGGCATTCGAGCGCGCTTTCGGCATCAAGGACGGCCTCAAAGACGTCACCTTCACCGGCCGCAGCGACCTCGCGATCTTGCAGGACGCGCTGATGAACTCCGGGATTGCCAATGGCGACTTGCCCGGCTTGGCCCGCCGTTTCAAGCAGACGTATATCCGTATCCTGCCGGGCATCCTGGCCGACAAGGCTGATGTGGGCGTCCTCCATCCGGGCGTTGTGCCGCTGTTGCAACGCCTCAACGCCGACCCTGACGCCACCGTCAGCATCGGCACCGGCAACTTTCGCGCCTCGGCGGGCCTCAAGCTGAGGCACTACGGCATCGCGGAGCACTTCCGTTACGGCGGCTTCGGCGACCGCACGACGGTTCGCGCCGGCATCATCGAGCAAGGCATCCGCGCCGCGAACCGGGCGGTCGGCAGGCACGGGACCGTGGTTGTCATCGGCGACACAGTGCATGATGTCGCCGCAGCGAAGGCCAACGGCGCCATCGCCGTGGCCGTCGCGACGGGTCTACCGACGCGCGACGAGCTCGCCGCCTCCGGTCCCGATATCCTCCTCGACACGCTGGAGGACGCCGGCAAACACCTCGGCATCTAGCTCGGTAACCAGCCCAAACCCTGCTATAATTTGGGTGCGGTTGATCCTTCCCGGGAAGGACAGCCAGCGAGTGGAAACCGAAGGAAACATGACTGCTCGGATCGCCTGACGACCGAGACAGCCCATAGACCGGTCGAAGCCTCGACACTCTATGCCCTTTCGGTTACCGAAGAGGGCATTCTTGATTGCCCGGGAGCAAGGTTATGGCACGAATCGGCATCAAGGACGTACAAGCGATGAAGCAGCAGGGCGACAAGATCGTCATGCTGACCGCGTACGACTACCCCTCGGCCCGGATCGCGGAGGCGGCCGGCGTCGACATGATCCTGGTCGGCGATTCGTTGGGCATGGTAGTCCTCGGCTACGACGACACGATCAAGGTCACGCTCGATGACATGCTGCACCATTCGAAGGCCGTGGCACGCGGCAGCGAACACGCCATGGTGATCACCGACCTGCCGTTCATGACCTATCAGACGTCGCTCGAAGACGCGATGCGCAACGCGGGACGTCTGTTGCAAGAGGGCGGTGCGCAGGCCGTCAAGCTCGAGGGCGGTGTCCACATGGCGGAGACGGTGCGCCGTCTGGTGCAGGTGGGCATCCCGGTCGTCGGCCACATCGGCCTGACGCCGCAGTCGATCAACCAGCTGGGCGGCTACAAGGTGCAGGGCCGCACGCCCGAGGCCGCGGAGCGCCTCCTCGAAGACGCCATCGCGCTCCAACAGGCCGGAGCCTTCTGCATCGTGCTCGAAACGGTCCCGGCGCCGCTCGCGGAGCTGATCACGCAACGTCTGGCCATCCCGGTCATCGGCATCGGCGCTGGCGCTGCCTGCGACGGCCAGGTCCTCGTCTGGCACGACCTGCTTTCGTACCACACCTCCTTCCTGACGCGTCACATCCCGCGACATGTGAAGGAATACGCCCACGTCGGTGACGACATGCGCAAGGCCATCGAGCAGTACGCCGCCGAAGTTCGCGACGGCAGCTTCCCGACCCCGGAGCAGAGCTTCCGAATGAGCAAGGAAGCCCTGGCCGAGCTCACGGAAGCCCGGCCCTAGAGACATCGGGCGGCCAATGCAGGTACTGACCACCGTCGTGGAGGTGCGAGCCGCCCGTAAGCGCCTTGACGGCAGCCTCGGCCTCGTGCCCACCATGGGCGCGCTGCACGACGGCCACCTGGCGCTGGTCAAGCAGGCGCGCGTTGCCAACGACTGCGTTTTCGTCAGCATCTTCGTCAACCCGACCCAGTTCGCACCAAACGAGGACTTCTCTCACTACCCGCGAGACACTGAGCGCGATCTCGAGCTGCTCGAAGATGGGGCCGTCGACTACGTCTTCATGCCATCGGCGCAAGAGATGTATCCGGAGGGCTTCGACGCGACGGTCGATATGGGGCTGATCGGGGAGCGTCTCGAAGGCAAGGTGCGTACGGGCCACTTCATGGGTGTCGCCACCGTGGTGCTGAAGCTCTTCAACATCATCCAGCCGTCGCGCGCCTACTTCGGCAAGAAGGACGCCCAGCAGCTGATCGTGGTACGCAAAATGGCGCGTGACCTCAACCTCGACATTGAGATCGTCCCCGTCGAGACCGTGAGGGAGCCGGACGGGCTGGCGATGAGCAGCCGCAACGCTTATCTCAATCCCACGGAACGCGAAGCCGCGTTGGTGCTCTGGAACGCGCTGTCGCTGGCGCGCGAGATGTGGACCCGCGGCGCCCGCGATGCCGAAACGTACCGCATCCGCCTGCGGGAGCTGATCGAGAGCGAGGAGCTGGCTCGGCTGGACTACGTCTCCGTGGCGGACCCTGCGACGCTGCATGAGGTGCCCCGCATTCAGGGCCCGGCGCTCGTCTCGCTCGCCGTCCGCATCGGCCGCACCCGCCTGATCGACAACATCACGCTGGGCGAATAGCCCACATGTGCCACCCGGCCTCAGGCGCCGGGCGATGCTAGAATGCCTTTCAATCACACACTGAGGGAGCACGCACCCGCCTGTGGCCGGACACTCTAAATGGAAGCAGATCAAGCGCCAGAAGGCCGTCGTTGACGCCAAGCGCGGCGCTTTGTTCACCAAGCTGGGACGTGACATAACGATGGCCGCCAAGGCCGGCGGGCCCGACCCGAATGGCAACGCCAGCCTCCGGCTCGCGCTTCTCAAAGCCAAGGAAAACAACATGCCCGCCGATATCGTCGACCGCGCCATCGCCAAGGCCGTGGGCGATGCCGATTCGAGTCAGCTGGCCGAGATCCTCTACGAGGGCTACGGCCCCGGTGGCACCGCCGTCATGATCGAAGCCGTCACCGACAACCGCAACCGCACCGTAGCCGACATCCGCAACGTCTTCACGCGCGGCGGTGGCAACCTCGGTGAGTCCGGCTCCGTGGCCTGGCAATTCGCCACCCGCGGCGTCATCTCGCTCGACCTCAGCAGCGACACGGACGGCGAGGAGGTAGCCCTCGTAGCGATCGACGCCGGCGCCGAAGACTTCAGCGTCGACGATGACAGCGTCGCGATCTACACGAAGCCCGAGGACCTCATGGCGGTGCGTCAATCCCTCGTCGAAGCCGGTCACGAGCCCTCCGGCGCCGACATCGAGCGCGTCCCGACCGTCACGGTGTCGTTGGAAGAGAAGGAGGCGCTGCAGGCCTTGCGACTGCTCGACAAGCTCGAGGACCTCGACGACGTGCAACGCGTCTACTCCAACGCAGACTTTCCAGACGCGGTCCTGGCCTCCTACTCGGAGTGACCTGAAATGCCCCAAGCGCCCGCCAGCGATGAGCCCGTGGTCCTGGGTATCGACCCCGGTATGCGGGTCTGCGGCTGGGGCGTCGTGCGCGGCGGGCGGGTACCGGCTTTCGAAGCCTGCGGCGCCATCAAGCCGCCGGCCAAAGACCGCTTCGAGCAGCGCCTGCTCGTGCTCCACACGGAGATCGCACGGCTCATCGAGGTCTATTCGCCGACCGAAGTCGCGATCGAGGACCCATTCGTCGGCGCCCTGCAGCCCGCCTCTGCGCTCGCGATCGGTCAGGCGCGCGCGGCGGCAATGCTCGCGGCTGCTGCGGCCGGGCTCGAAGTCGAGCTCTACGCGCCGGCGGCGGTCAAGGCGGCCGTGTCCGGCTACGGGCAGGGCGATAAGCGCCAGGTGCAGACCATGGTGCGCATGCTGCTGTCGCTGGAAGCGCCTCCGGAGCCGCTCGACGCCGCCGACGCCCTGGCCGTCGCCATCTGCCATCTCGGCTCGCGGCGGGCGCGTGCGCTGGAAGCGGGACGCCGGTGATCGTCGAACCGTACAATCCGGAGTGGCCGCACATGTTCCACCAGCTGCAGGCGTTCATCTACCGCAACATCGTCGGCACCTACCACACCGTCGAGCACGTCGGCAGTACGGCGGTCCCCGGCATGGCCGCCAAGCCGATCATCGATATCGACATCGTCATGCGCGACGGCAAGTTCGAGCAGATCAAGAACCGCCTCATCGCCGCCGGCTACGAGTACGAGGGCGAGAAGGGCGTGCCGGGCCGCGAGTCGTTTCGCATGAAGGACCCGGGCCTGAAAGGGGCGCTGGCTGAGCACCACCTCTACGTCTGCGCCGCGGACGCCGAAGAGCTACGCCGACACCGCGCCTTCCGCGACTTCCTCATCGAGCATCCCGAGTGGGCGGAGAAGCTCAGCGCCCACAAACTGGAGCTCGCCGCGAAGCTCGGCGACGACCGCAAGGCGTATCAGGCCGCAAAGGAGCCCATGGTCCTCGAAATCATGGCCCTCGCCGAAGCAGGCGCCGCATGACCTGCCCGATTGCCCGATTGCCCAATTGCCCCGTAGTACCGGCCGCGCTGGGGGTTGCTCAATGATCTCCCACCTCCGCGGCCGCCTCGCCCGCAAGCACGAGCTGTCGTCCACGGTCGACATCGATGTCGGCGGCGTCTGGTACGCGGTGGAGCTGCCCGCTTTCGTCTGGCGCGCCCTCGAGGAGCGCGACGTGGGCGAGGAAGTGGAGCTCGAGACGTTCTACTTCGTGACCCAGAACGCGCCGATCCCGCGTCTCATAGGCTTCCTCCGCGAAGTCGAGCGTGGCTTCTTCGAGAAGCTGGTTACCGTCCCCAACGTTGGCCCGACGACGGCGACCAAGGCGCTCGTCTTCAGCGTCTCCACCATCGCCCGCTGGATCGAAGCCGGCGACACGGCGCAGCTTGGCAAGCTGCCGTCCATCGGCAAGCGCAGCGCTGAGACGATCGTCGCCCAGCTGCGAGGCAAGGTCACAGAGGAAGCGCTGCTGGCGGACGAGGGCTTCGACCAGCCGGAACAGAAGCGCGAAGCCGGCGCCACCGAAGTCACGCGCGACGCCACCGACGCCCTCGTAGCCCTCGGCTACAACCGCACCGAGGCAGAGCGCCTCGTCGCGCAGGTGGGCGAGGAGTCGTCGCCTGAGACCGTGGAGGACACCATCCGCGCCGTCTTCCGCAAGCTGAACCCGGCTTAGGTTCGTCGCAGGTTGGATTTTCCCTCGCAGGTTCACTGCGGTTTGCTTAGATTAACTATGCTCCTAGTAGGCATAAGAGAACTAGTTGACAGTCATTTCAGTGTTACCCTATAATCAATGAAAGTTACCGACAGGAGTCCGTGATGATGCCAACTATCAGGGTCGATGACGAGGTCTTTAAGGAGCTCCAGATGCATGCCACGCCATTCGTCGACACACCGAATGATGTTCTCCGGCGGCTACTAAGCCTCGAAAAGGGAAAGAGCCAAACAACGGCAATTAGATCAAGTTCGCGACGACGGGGTTCCGACTCCTATACCTCACAGAAAGAGTTTCGAAAGCCGATTCTCGACGCACTCGTCCGTTTTGGCGGTCGTGCACGAATGGCTGACGTCATAGGCGACATAAAGGCAAGAGTGGCGCTCAAGCCCGGCGACTTTGAGACTACGCAGTCCGGAGCCGTTCTTTGGGAGAATCGTGCCCAATGGGAAAGGTTGGCCATGGTCAAGGAAGGCCTCCTGAGAGCAGATTCCCCGCACGGTATTTGGCAACTGGCCAACTAGCCAAGGAGCTTGGTGCCTGAACCGCGTGCACCAAGAGCGCATTACAGGCTCGGCTTGTTACGCCTCGCCCACGCCACCGTCTCCTTGATCGACTCCCGCAGGATCTCGACGATCTGGTCCACCTGCTCCGGCGTCGTCACCAGTGGCGGCGCGATCAGGTAGTTGTCCGCCAGGTTGCGGCTGATCAGGCCGCGCTCCTTCGCGGCGCCGACGAGCCTCGGCCCCACGTTGAGTTCGATGCTGAACGGCTTCATCGTCTCCTTGTCTTCGACGATCTGGACTCCGCCGATGAAGCCGAGTCCGCGCACGTCGCCGACACCGTCTTCGTCCAGCAGCGTGCGCAGGCCGGCGTGCAGGTGCTCGCCCAGCGCCGCCGCGTTCTCGACCAGGTTCTCGTCGTCGAAGATCTGCAGGTTGCGCAATCCCACGGCGCAGGCCGTCGGGTGCGCCGAGTTCGTGAAGCCATGCATGAATCGGTCCTGCTCGGACGCCAGGATCGCCTCGTGGATCTCCTTCGAGACGATCGCGCCGGACAGCGGCACGTACGCGGACGTCACCGCCTTCGCGAAGGTAACGATGTCGGGCTCGACGTTGAAGTGACGCAGCGCGAACCAGCGGCCCGTGCGCCCGAAGCCGGTGATCACCTCATCGGCGATCAGCAGGACGTTGTGTTTGGTGCAGACCTCGCGCAGCTTGGGGAAGTAATCGGCGCCCGGAGGGATAACACCGCCCGCGCCCTGCACCGGTTCCGCGATGATCGCCGCGACCGTGTCGGCGCCCTCGGCCAGGATCGCCTGCTCCACCTGCTCGGCGCAATCCGCCGTACAGGACGTGAACGGGTGGTTGCAGGGCGTGCGGATGAAGGTCGGGTCCAGCGGCCCGAAGCCGCGCCAGAACGGCGCCAGGCCGGTGGCCGCGGTCGTCGCCAGCGTGCCGCCGTGGTAGGCC
>Ga0214471_10003081_pt1 | contig 12918 bp, 10 predicted proteins | sample RVTome_5_FD_207665 | JGI IMG/M metagenome (GOLD analysis project Ga0214471, IMG submission 207665) | Soil microbial communities from uranium-contaminated site in the Upper Colorado River Basin, Wyoming, United States - RVT142D155 | ecosystem: Environmental > Terrestrial > Soil > Contaminated >...
ATTACAAACGCTCCAATAAGAGCCACTACGACAAATACCGGGAACAGCCAGAAGAGTTCATCTTTATTCTTCCCATTATTATCTGGTGAAGCCATACTTATACACCTCGGGCAAAAATTACCCATTTCAAAGACACAAGAAATGGGCAAAAAGCTCAATTATCCTATTTGAATACGCAGAATCCTGCGTACCAGCTTTAGTATCTTGGCTTTTTCGTCCGGATCGAACGCCCCGAACAGGAAAAGGAGTATAGAGTAGAGGAAAAAGTATATCAAGTACTCACCGATCACGCCGAAACCTATCCATCCTGTAAGCTTGACGAATACCGGTGCAGTGGAGATATCGGGATTCGATGCCATGTAATTCTGGACAAACCTGGTCTGAATTCCGGCCAGGTTAACGATCCATAATAATGGGGCGGGAATGATGACCGCGAGGCTGATGCGGACAATATCCGATATCTTCGCGAAAACCCCATAGGTCTTTAAAATCCACCTCGCGAAGAACCAGGTCCCGGCCAGCCCGACAATTATCGCAACCGATGGTCCGGCGAGCGCTCTCGCTATTTCAAAATACTGGGGATCTTCGGTGCCGAATACATTGAAGGGGATCAGGTCCATGAATAACCAGTTCAGGACAAACGCGGAAATCAGGAGACCTGTTACATTTTTAAGTGGATATTCAGGATGATTTGAAGCAATTATTATTATCGATGCAGACAAATACAGGGTATACGCAGCCATTGAAAATACCAGGACCCCAAGGTATATCCACGCGTGATCGTATTTATGTCCCGCAAGAATCAGGAATATTTCCTTGGCGGTACCGCACATCGCCACCGAAATAGGTAAAAGGACAATAAATCCGGCTTTTGTCGCCTGGGTAATTATATTGCGTACACGACGAAGGTCTCCCTGTCCAAGGTAATAAGAAATGGTCGGAAAAAGTGCCGGATAGAGAGAATGGTACAACAGCGATGGTATCAGGGCTATCAACCCGGCGAACGCGTAGCTTCCGAGAATACTATCAGACAGGGCTTGTTTCGATTCCGGCATTCCGGAAGTAATAAATCCTTTGACGCACCAGAGATCGACTTTCAAAAGCGCCTGGTAGACGAACATAGCGATGATGTTCGGGGTGATGAATCGGATTATCGACTGCAGCATGCCCTTTTCTTCCCGGTATCCTTCGACTCCCTTTGTATACTGGACACTCCAGTACAATCCAATGAAACTGGAGATGAGATTTGCCAAAAGGGCTACAAATATCATCAACTCAGGTTTGCCCTGGCTGTACGCCCACCAGACACCGCCGACTGTCATGATTGTCCGGGTTCCGTTGTACCAGATGACCGTATAAGATTCCTTGGTGAATCTCCTGAGTCCGTTCAGGACACTCATCCTGATGTTGTACATTGCGTAGGCGGGAATATCGACCATCGCGAAGGCGAACAGGAGTGCAAATCTGAGGTCAGCCTTGAAATAAAGTGTGGCAATCGGACAGATGACCAGGCTGATTCCGAAAAGGATAAGGCTGAACCAGATCTGCAGCTTGAATCCCTTTGTGAGGAAATATCCGAGGAAATCTCTGTCTTCCGCAATAAATTTGCTTACAGCTGCCGGAAGTCCATAGTGCAGGGCGATCTCAAATGCGAGGACGAAGCTCATCAGGACCTGAAAATCACCGAAATTTCCCTCGGGCATGAGACGCGGGAGAGCAATATTCATTGTGATGAAGGTGCAGGCAAGCCCGAAGATTCGCGCGAGAAGAATGACAAATGTTCCCTTTGCGATGGACTCGCCTTCGGGTCCGCCGGGCATGGAATCTTCCATCGACTTTTTAGATCCACCGGAGATGGTTAGTTTGTCGATATGAGACTCGTCCAGGTTTTCGCCGTTAATGTCTATGGGCACAAAGCACCGCTCTCCCGTAATAATGATACGGGTACCGGGTGATTCTACTAGCGGGGAGAAACAATGGCAATAAGGTATTCCGCAAGATGGGCGTTATGTGTTGAGAAATCGTACTGGAGAGGCGGGGTGTCCGTGTTGTGTGAATAGATTTCGGGAAGCTTTTCTCGCGGCTTTATGCCTAGTATTCCCTTGATCGCCAGGTACGTATTTTTTAGTTTCACGCCCGCTTCCGAGTACTTTTTGCCTTTGAGGAACTGGCCAAATATTTCAACGATCCATTTATCGGCTGGAAAATAATGTTCAAGGATTTCCCTGATCTCGTCAATTTTAAATTCCTTTACGTGGAATGGATTGGGTACGGATGATACCTTCACCGCGCCATTAGGAGTGCTTACAATAAATACGCCGTCTGCAGTTAAAATTCTCCCGACCTCCCCAAGCATTTCCTCCGGGTTTTCAATATGCTCTATAACCTCGAAGCAGACCACCGCGTTAAATTCATCATCCCCGAATTTCAGGTTTTTAACATCCGATTCATGGAATCCCACTTTCTCATTTTCATAGTGATCTGTGGCATAAGCTATGGCTTCAGGGCTGATATCGACACCTCTGGCTTCCCATGCTCGTTCCGCAAGCATCCTGCATCCATAACCCGTTCCGCATCCGAGGTCAAGGACTTTTCGGTCCGTTACGTACTCGAGTGCGAACCTGTATCGGGCAAGGTGCTCGGCTACCAGGTCCGGGGGGCTTTTTTCCGGCACCATCCGTTCACCGGTAAATTCTATATCTCCCGTTCCGGTCATTTTATCCAGTCAACAGCATGTTTGCGAAAACGGGAACCCAGGTCCTTCCCGGCTGATTTTGCCTGTGCCCGTTCTACAGACGGCCGTACTTTATCGATAATCGGCTGAACCTGCCCTGGGAATTTGTCATTTAATTCCCGAAGTCCGAGCAGGGTGTAATAAAATGGAAATCTCTTCCATCGACCGGAATCTTTCATGCTGGCGTTTGTAATTACATCGAGACCGTCTCTGCAGATCGTTTCCCATCCTGCTGGTTTTGATGAAGCTATTGCTCTTAGTCTAGCGATCGAGCATGTAGCGCAGCAGAATACGCCGGGCCTGTCATACTTTGGTGGTGGATCTGAATCAGTACGAAAGCAGCGAACGATCATATCGAGTGTTTTTTTCCTGTCCCAATGTTTGCTGTAGTTCCAGTACGAAAGGATATGTACGCTCTCCTCACCAAGAATATGTTTAATATTTGCACCACTGGCGGTTCCTTCGTTTGTCGGAGTAGGATGCTTTAATTGAAAGTCCGACTTTGCCGGTGCAATCATGACGTCCCTGTATGACCCCTCTCCATATCGACATGCGATCCATTCGAGCGCTTCCGTTAACTCAGGCGATTTTTTCAGGTGCCCTGAATATCGAAGGTCCTCAAGTTTCCATAGAGTTTTTGCAAGCGAATTCCGGACAATTAAACTAGTCTCGGGCATCTTTTCCAGCCTCCTTTACTCCCGCGACAAATCCTTCAAGGAAATACAGAATTGTAATAAACACACGAAGATTGTGAATCAGGAACCAGGGAAATTCTTCCGGCTCCTGAGTAAATAATCTCCACCCGATAAACCACGTCTTCGCGTATGGTATCAGGAATCTGCCCGGTCCACGAGTGAGGAAACTGCCCGGTAGGTCGTACTGAACACGCGCGCGTCCGGTTGAATTTCCAAGGATCCTCTGGTGATTTCTGATTTCCGCAAGACTGGTTTTGTTTTTATGATAGACGGAGATATTTCTGGAGAAGTGAATTTTTTCTCCAGCGTCGCAAAGATTTTTCGATAGAAGTACATCCTCATTCCCAAACTGGGTTTCAAGAAATGGACCGTATTTAAGAAAAGCTTCCCTGCGTATGGCGAAATTTACGGTTGGCAATACACGGCGATTTCCTTCCGGGGCACCCTTGCCATAGCCTGAAAATTCGCACCAGTGTGCGAGACGGCTGTAGCCATCTTTTGGATTTGCGTTCAGAACCGGGCCACCAACTACGGCTACTTCCGCATGTGACGCCAGGTACCTGTCAATATTGATTATCCAGTCCTTCCCAGCGTACGCATCTGCGTCGATGAATACAATGATATCTCCACCGGTTCTTTTTACACCTTCATTGCGTGCTTTGCCGGGATATGCCCGTTCATCAAGACGAATCAGGTTAACGGGGAAATCCATGGATCTGACAATATCCTCGACTGACCCGTCGGGGGAAGAATCCACGACGGTAATATCATAGATTGGCGTGGGGGACCTCAATCCGGCACTCAGCGAACCAAGCGTGGCGCCGATCGTGCCGGATGCGTTGTAACTCGGTATGATTACGTTGAGTCGCACGTCCTACCCAAGGAATTTATCCAGTTTATCCGCAATATTTTTGGCTGAATCGGGATGGCTGAACTTTCTTGATGCTGCAGCCATTTCATCCCGGACCGATCTATCGTAGAAAAGCCGTGAGAGCGATGCGGTCATATCGCCGATATTTGTCGAGCCGTCGGTAAGCAGGATTGTGGCTCCCGCATCTTCCCATTCTTTCGCATTTTTGTACTGGTGATTTTCAGCTGCTTTAGGGAAGGGGAAAATTATAGACGCTACCCCTACTGCTGAAATTTCAGCCAGGGTACTTGCTCCTGCCCTTGAAACGACAATATCTGCAGCCGCGAGATGAGTCGGCATATCCTCGATGAACTCCACAACCTCGTACATATCGTCATCCATCTCTTCCCTGAATATTCGAGCCTCGTCGATACGCCCTTTTCCAGCCTGATGGAAAACCTTAATATCGATATCCTCAAAGTCTCTAACCATCTGGAGAATTCCGAATGGCAGATTTATATTTATCGAGTCAGCGCCCTGCGAACCGCCTGTAGCCAGTACCATGACAGTATCTTCCGCTATTCCAAGCTTTTGTCGTGCTTCATTTCTATCTATCTCGAATAAAGCTTTACGCGTCGGGACACCGTAATTAAATGTTTTATCGACCGGGAAAAATTCTCTGGCGGAATCATAGGAAATGAAAATCATTTCAGCAGCCGGACCGAGTTTTTTGTTGGTCAGGCCGGGATATGCATTTGGCTCAATGATGACCAGTGGAGTTCTGGTCATTCCTGCAGCGAGACCCGTAGCCCCGGCAGCAAAGCCACCTGTAGATATGATCACAGCCGGATTAAGTTCATTGATGAGTTTTTTAGCCTCTCCAATTGCCTTGTTCAGATACCACATGGAGCGCATGTTGTAAAACAAATTGCCAGCGCTCGCGCCACGTCGAATCTCAGTCTGGCGGATACCGTGGAAGTCGATTCCCATGGATGGGATCAGGTCGGCTTCCATACGATGGCTGCTGCCGATCCATGAAAGGTCGGTGTCGGGATGGCGGGATTTAATTTCTTCCCAGACCGCAAGCGCGGGATATATATGTCCACCTGTGCCTCCAGCGGCAACCAGGATACGTTTCTGTGTCATGCGGCTAAGAGTAACATTAATTACAGGGCGGGGACAATCCGATACCAGGGGCAATTTTTATAACATTCATTGTCGACCAGGGAATCGGGTGGTAGAATAATTTAGCATTAATGGAAAGCCGATCTGCCAAGCCCGAAAACATTAAAGTCTCAGCCATAATCGGAATAGTGTCCCTGGCTCTTGGTTTAATTTTCAACTTTTTCTTCTACGAAAAGATACCAGGGTTGGGGGTCCTCGTTTATGTGCTTTTGATTATCCTGGGGTTTTTCATCATTTCGTGGGATTCAGGGAAAAAGCAATCCAGGGAAGCCATGTGGTTGTTTATACCACTCATTTTTTTCAGCGCGATGGTTTTTGTGCGAGCCAGTGCAATGCTTGTGGTTCTGGATATTATCGCTGTGTTGCTGCTTATGCTGGTAATTGCATCAATATCGTCCGGCAAGAAATTGCAGATGTATATTCTGGTCGATTATATAAAAATTCTGTTTGCCTGGACCAGATTTTTCGAGCCATTCTATAAGACAGTCGCGAATCTAACTGCTCTCGTGAAACCCCATCAGAATCCGGAAGTGGCTGCGGAGGTAAATAAAGGTATTGCGATAACTGTTCCTGTGATTATCTTATTTTTATTGCTTTTTTCCTCTGCCGACCTGATGTTCCGGGAATATTTAACCCATATCTTTAACTGGCCGCCCGACACAATACCCCGATTATTCTGGATTATCTTCATGACATGTACCGCTGCAGGCTCTTATGCCTATATTTTCGGTGATGAGGATAAAGATGAAAATGAAGCCAGGGACCGGGTAAAGGTACCAAAAGTCGGGAATATCGAAAGCGCGATCCTTTTCGGTTCGGTAAATGTCCTGTTTTTACTTTTTATCATTATTCAGTTTACTTATCTTTTCGGTGGACACAGCAATATCGCGGATTATGGTTACACGTACGCCGAGTACGCACGCAGGGGATTCGGGGAACTGTCAGCGGTCGCAATTATCTCTCTGCTGCTTTTGCTTGCCTTCGAATATTACGTGAGGAAACCCGATTCTGAACACACACCTTCATTTAAACTACTGAGTACTGCGCTGGTCGTGCAGGTTTCCTGCATTATGGTCTCAGCATTTTTACGGCTCTACATTTACGAACAGGCTTATGGATTCACAACCCTCAGGCTGTACAGCCACGCGTTCATAATCTGGCTGGCAGTAATTTTCCTGCTGGTCGTTTTAAAAATATTTTTTGACAAGCGCGACAACCCGTTCGCCTTCAGGGCATTTGTTTCAATGATCCTGTTCCTTGCAGCCATGAATTTCCTCAATCCGGATTCATTTATTGCCAATAGAAATCTGGATCGATATTACAGCAAAAATAAGCTGGACATTTATTACCTTGGCAACCTGTCCGACGACTCTGTTCCGGGCCTTATCAAAGCTATAGAGGGATCGCAGGACGAGAGGCTGCTGACCTTGAACCAAAAATTATTCGATCGATACTCCAGCAGGGAAAATTATTCTTATTACCAGGGGTGGCAATCGTTGAATCTGTCAAGGATCAATGCTGAACGGCTCTGGAACACTAAATTTGGAGATGCAGAGTCACAGGAGCTTGAATCAAGATAGTAATCAACCTGCCTGCTGACCCCTGCTCATAATGAGCCCGATCCAGCGCAGAATTATAATACGGTGTACTTACGCTTATTATGCATTCGTGATACACTTATCGCTTGCTGATTCATAATACTTATTATTTGTTGAGTTATGGCTGGTATATCTGTTATCTTATGCACGGTTCCATCCCACCAGGTGGGTACTGACATTGCCGGGACGCTTGTAACCAAGCGGCTGGCTGCTTGTGTAAATATAATGCCAGGGCTGACATCGATCTACGAGTGGGAAGGAAAATTGGAGAATGAGGCTGAATTCCTGCTGATTGTAAAAACGTCGGATGACAGAATTCCGGATCTGGTTAGAAAGATTGAAGAGATCCATCCGTACGATGTTCCTGAAATAATTGCGCTGCCGGTGAACTCAGGCAGCGAACCATATATCAAATGGGTTATCAACAGCGTAAACGATGAACCTGCCACGGAGGCATGAGGGAATGAGCGTAAAAGTCCTGAAAATTTCAATCGCTATCATTATTTTGATCCTGCCGGTTTCATGCGGAAGAAAAAATACTACGGGCGACTGGGTTGCTCCTTATTCACGTGGAGTCGGGATGCTGGAGGCCGGAAATTTCGATGAAGCCATCCAGGAATTTAACTCGGCACATCAGATAGATCCGGCGAATTTCGATGTCTTGAAAAATCTTGCCGGCGCTCATGCCATGAAAGGAAACTGGGAACTCGCGAGATCGTATTACTCGGAAGCCAAGGACCTGAAACCTGGCGACCCGTCGGTGTACGCAAATCTTGCTGAAGTCTACATCAATATGGGTGAATACCAGCTCGGCGAGGACATGCTGAAGGAAGCATGGAACAGCGACCCGGGATATCCGCTCGCACACTATGTCGCGGGTGAACTTCACTACGCTCTTGGCAACTATTCCGAAGCGATAAAAGCTTACAACGATTACCTTTCGGTTGAGCCGGATACGAGATTTTCGTCGCTTGCCGCCGGCAAAATCCAGGAACTGAATTACCTGATCGAAAATGGTGAACTACCGGTGACCCGGATCGAAGAGGAAACAATAGAGGAACCTGAAGTCATAGAGGAAGAAACTCCGATCGAAGAAGAGGAGATCATCGAAGAAGAGCCGGAAGAAATTGATGAAGAAATTGCAGAAGAAGCGCCGACAGAGGAAGTGATCGAAGAGGAGACTCCCGAAGAGGACACGGAAGAAGAGACGGTTGCCGAGGAAGAGCCCACGGAGGAAACCGAACCGGGATTTGATTTCGGAGATCTTCCCGACCTTGAGGGCGATGAGCTTTACGCGAACAGGCTGAGCCTGGGACGCCAGCAGCGGGCACTTGGGAATTATGACGACGCAATCGCCCTCCTGCAGGAAGCGTGGAACGTCCATTCCAACTACGCGCAGGTTAATCGCGAACTTGGGCTGGCGTACTTAGATAACCATCAGACGGTCCAGGCAAAAATCTACCTTGAGAGGTACCTCGACCTTGAAACGGATGCGTCGGCAAAGGCTGAGATCCAGGCCAGGCTGGACTCGATCGATCAACCCCCTCCGGAAGAAGAAGCGGATGATGAACCCGGGGAATCTTCGGATGAAGGATCCGGGGAAGGGTCGGGTGAGGGTAACGATAATACAGGCGAAGAAGACAATTTTACTTTTTTTTGAATAATGGTTTTGAGAGATGAGAGGGTGGCTTAATGCCAAGGAAATCGAACAGTACAAAATCCAAAGGAAATGGGAAAGCACCGGATAGCCGCGATAAGATCATCATTCGCGGAGCACGCCAGCATAATTTAAAAAATATCGACGTGGATATTCCCCGCAACCAGCTTGTCGTAGTTACGGGATTGTCCGGATCGGGGAAATCGTCGCTGGCATTCGACACGATCTACGCCGAAGGACAGAGGCGGTATGTCGAGTCCCTGTCGTCATATGCAAGGCAATTCCTGGGGCAGATGGATAAGCCCGACGTGGATTACATTGAGGGACTTTCCCCGGCAATTTCTATCGACCAGAAATCGACAAGCAGGAATCCGCGCTCGACAGTCGGCACCGTCACGGAAATTCATGATTACCTGAGGCTTTTATATGCACGGGTTGGGGAGCCTCATTGCCCCAATTGTGGAGCAAGTGTCCAGAGCCAGTCGCCACAGGAAATTGTCGACAGGATTCTCCGGAAGCCCGAAGATACCCGGTTGTACATCCTCTCTCCCATTGTCAGGCGGAAGAAAGGACAATACCAGAAATTATTCTCGTCGCTTGCCCAGGAGGGATTTTCACGTGTCAGGGTCGATGGTGAAATTTACCTTCTGACAGATGACATCGAGATCGACAGGTACGGAATTCACTCCATTGATATTGTCGTGGACAGGGTGCAGGTGAAGGACACAATAAAGCAGAGGCTGACTGAATCGATTGAACTTAGCCTTCATCGAGCGGACGGACTGGTCATTATTCATAATCCCGATACCGGCGAAGATGAACTTTTCGGTACAAATTTCGCGTGCGACGCGTGCGGGATCTCACTTCCGGAAATTACACCGAAATTATTCTCATTCAATTCTCCGTACGGAGCCTGTGACAGGTGCAGCGGATTGGGGACATTAAAAGAGATCGACCCGGACCTGGTGGTAGATAAGGAAAAATCACTGGTGGATGAAGCGATCCTTCCGTGGCGCGGGACGAGCTCCGGCTATCTCACCAGCATGATCCACGCAGCTGCGCATGAGCTTGGCATCGATCCATATGTTCCACTCAAAGACCTTGATAAGAAACTTGTAGAACAACTGATAGATGGCGGCGAACCGGTAAAGGTAAAATTCACGTGGCACAACTCCGAGGGACGTCGCAGGAAGGGACGATTCAATTTCAACGGAGTACTGACTTATTTGCAGGAAAGGTACCGGGAAACTTCGTCGGATTACGTCCGGAACGTACTGGAAATGTACATGAGCGACCGTCCGTGCCCCGAATGCAGGGGACGCAGGCTGAAGGATGTCGCCCTCGCTGTGACGATAGGAGAACGCAATATCCACGATGTGTCGGAAGTCAGCATCGGGGACCTTCTGGAATTTTTTAATGGATTGAAGCTGACAAGCTTCCAGATGAAAATCGGCGAGAGAATAATGAAGGAGCTTATTTCGCGCCTTAGTTTTCTTAACAATGTGGGGCTATCTTACATAACGCTTTCGAGGGGTGCAGGAACATTATCCGGCGGTGAAAGCCAGAGGATACGTCTTGCGACACAGATAGGCTCAAACCTGACAGGGGTTTTATATATCCTGGATGAGCCATCGATAGGGCTTCATCAAAGAGATAACGACAGGCTCATCAGCACACTGAAGGGCCTGAGGGATATCGGGAATACGGTGATCGTGGTTGAGCACGATGAAAACACAATTCGTGCTGCCGATCATGTGATAGATCTCGGTCCGGGTGCGGGAGTCCATGGCGGAGAAGTTGTCGCCGAGGGTAGTCCCGATGGCATTAAAAAGGTGAAGGAAAGTCCGACAGCAAGGTTTCTCGTTGAAAAAGATGAGGAGCAGGGACTTAAGAAACGCCCTATCAGAAAAGGGAATGGCGAGTATGTTGTCATCAAGAAACCGAGACATAACAATCTGAAGGAAATGGATGTCCATATCCCACTCGGACGGTTTGTGGCTGTGACCGGTGTATCGGGCAGTGGTAAGTCGAGCCTGATCAATGAAACATTATGGAGAAATATTGCGCACGAATTCGGTACGAGGACTGATAAGCCGGGGTCCTGCGATGGAATTGACGGGCTTGGATACATTGAGGGATGCATTGTTGTTGACCAGTCACCTATCGGACGCACGCCACGATCAAATCCGGTTACGTACACCAAGATCTTCGACAAAATCAGGTCGCTGTTCGCGGAGACACCGGAAGCAAAAGCGAGAGGATATTCACCGGGCAGATTTTCATTTAATGTAAGCGGTGGTCGCTGCGCCAAGTGCGATGGCGACGGGATGCTGAAGATCGAGATGCATTTTCTTCCGGATATATACGTGAAGTGCGAGGCATGTGGCGGAAAGAGATACAACAGGGAAACACTGGAGATTACCTACCGGGGCAAAAATATCCATGATGTTTTATCGATGACAGTGGATCAGGCGGTTGAATTTTTCTCAGCACACAAGGCTATATCCGAACGGCTGGAACTGATAGCGGATGTCGGGTTGGGATATATCCAGCTTGGTCAACCGGCTCCCACATTGTCCGGTGGCGAAGCTCAAAGGGTGAAATTATCGTCAGAACTCGCGAAGAAGAAGCAGGGACACATCCTGTACATACTTGATGAGCCGACTACCGGTCTGCATTACTATGATGTCCAGAAACTTTTGATGGTCCTCCAGCGTCTGGTGGATATGGGACATACGGTCGTGGTGATCGAGCATAACCTTGACGTAATAGCGGGTGCCGACTGGGTGATTGACCTTGGACCGGAAGGCGGGGATGCTGGCGGTTATGTTCTTGCCGAGGGTACGCCGATAGAGGTCGCTGAGCATTCAGAAAGCCATACGGGAGTGTTTCTTGCGGAGATGTTCGATGTAAAGAGGAAGAAAAAGGCGGGGAAGTCGAGAAGTAAGTCAAAAGAAGTGCGGGTTTAATTTATGCATCCGGACGTTCAGACAAGCGTTATATGCGGCATAATAACTGACTAATCTAGCAAAATGGGATATAATTTCATCAATATAATAGGGTAAATAAAATGGAAACACGGACTTGTATCTGGAAAGAAGGTTCGCGATGGTTTGGGGCTGTCGCGAATGATAATGGCATAACCGCACTCGAGTGGAGCAGGAAAAAAGAGGAAATTATGAATCGGTTTCACGATACGTCGCCTGTCGACTCTAGCACAGCATCAAAATTCCTGCTGCAGCTTCGCACCGAAATATCGGAATATTGCGAAGGCCTTCGTTCTAATTTCTCTGTGCCCGTGGTAATAGAGGGGACGGAATTCCAGGTGAGGGTGTGGAATGAAATGAAAAAGATCCAGTTCGGACAAACGATCACATACGGCGACCTTGCTAAACGCATTGAAAACCCGAAAGCGTCGAGGGCTGTCGGAGCTGCGTGCGGGCAGAATCGTGTCCCGATAATAATTCCATGCCATAGAGTACTTGGATCTGCCGGAAAACTTCATGGATTTGGCGGTGGACTGGATGAGAAGGCATGGCTCCTTGACCTCGAGGGAGCATCGTACAAATCCTGACGTAACCTCCTGAAGGCTTGCAAAAAATTCGGCAAATTAAGCCTTATGCGGATACAAACGCGCAAGGTCATATGTTATACTCCATTTCCCTTAAATCAAGGGAAGAGAGCGAAAGATACGGGTACATGAATCCATTACCCGAAATGCAACCAGGTGTCGAAGGGAACTCGCCGGACGTTTCCCACTCGCCCGCGATAGTCGTAATCACGGGTATGTCGGGTGCGGGAAAAACCAGTGCGCTGAGGGTCTTTGAGGACGCCAATTACTTCACAATCGACAATTTACCCCCCCAGTTACTGGACAAATTTATCGCGCTGACACTCGCAGGCTCAGGTACGTCGCCGACCTTCGCCGGTATGGCTGTCGTGATCGATATCAGAGCGCGTGAATTTTTCCAGGGACTGCTGGACAGTGTGTCCGAACTGAAGGCAACCGGGCACGATGTGAAAATTATTTTTCTCGACGCCAAGGATCACATTCTCGTGCGCAGGTACAAGGAAACGCGGAGAGAGCATCCGCTTGCAAAACCGGGTGAAGAACTCGGCCAGGCGCTTGAAAGGGAACGCCAGCTGCTTGCCACAGTAGAGCATGAAGCCGATTTCACGCTGGATACGTCTAACATGAA
>Ga0214471_10003082_pt1 | contig 12916 bp, 12 predicted proteins | sample RVTome_5_FD_207665 | JGI IMG/M metagenome (GOLD analysis project Ga0214471, IMG submission 207665) | Soil microbial communities from uranium-contaminated site in the Upper Colorado River Basin, Wyoming, United States - RVT142D155 | ecosystem: Environmental > Terrestrial > Soil > Contaminated >...
AGAAAGCAGCTACCGCATAGTGTAGTCCAGGGTTCTGGTGGGTAGCCGACTATCCACCAGAACTTGAGTGCGCTAGGAATAAATTGTTCCTAGGGTGCTTGAGAGGGTGGATGTTTACGCTCTACACGCCTCAAACTGCCAACAAGACACTGCCTGGGGTAAAACGAATGTTTGCAGACATTGTCGCCAAGAAGAACAAGGTGGTGGTGCTCCAGCAGGAGCTGCAAGGGATAGTTGACTCGGTGAGCGACTTTGAACGCTTTATCAAGAAAAAGCAAGATCTGAACTCGGCCGTAACCGAACTCTACAGAGCCATTGAAATCCTTGAAGAAACAGGCGTGTCGATAAAAAGCGTGGACGAGGGGCTGCTCGACTTTCCCTCAAAGCGCTTCGACGAGGAGGTGTGGCTGTGCTGGAAGGCCGGCGAGGACGAGATAAAGTTCTGGCACAACAAGGACGAGGGCTTCATGGGCCGCAAGCCGCTTGAATCCACAGGCGTTATCGAGCCATAATTGAGGGATGCCTGTAGAACTCTTCGGGGGAGAAGAACGTTGACAACGTTCTACAGGCAAAAATCGGTTATCGTATTTTGTTTATAATAAGTGGAGCACGACGGGGGGAGGGGGTGTCAGTTCCCTTGCCCTTCGATGACCATCATGGTCAAACTGGACTTGATGCCTTGGTGAGAGCGAATCCGGGCTACGGCCTTTTTCAACTCCTCGTCGTTTGTAGAGCTGACCCTCGCAATGATGTCGTAGACTCCAAACACGCCCTTGACTTCAGCTACGCCAGAGATGAGCTTGAGTTCCTTGATGACGTTGTCTTCAGAACCAAGCTCGCAGTTTATGAGAATGTATGCCTCTGCCATTACCGAGGCTATCGAGACGAACATTAATGAAGTTTTTCGTTTCAAAAGACATAGATTCCACCCTGACGCCAATATGGCGTTGATTTCCAGCTGGCTTAGGGCCATCAGGATAAGGTTCCTGCTCGCCTCGGTCATCGCGGTGAGCAACGGGCTTGCCATAGCCTACTGGAAATACGGCCTATTTGACCCGCTTTATGCGGCGCTGACTTATGCTGGCGTGGTGTTTTTGCATGCAAGCGTAGACCTCCTCAACGACTACTGGGACCACAAGCGCGGCATCGACTCGGCGACCACTAGGACCAAGTTCTCGGGCGGCACCGGCGTGCTTCCGGAAAAGATACTGACGCCGAAAGCCGTCTACACGGCCGGCGTCGTGTTCCTGATACTTGGAATAGCAGTCGGGGCGTACTTTGTGGCAATACGCGGCGTGACTATCGCGGTGATACTGGGCTTTGCGGTTGTTGCGATCTACTTTTACTCCACTTCTATTGTGAACTCGGGTCTAGGCGAGCTGTTCGTGGCAATAAAGGGCGCGTTGATAGTGCTCGGCACCTTTTACGTTCAGACCGCGCTCATCGAACCTGTGGCCATCTACGTCGGTGCAATAGTGGGACTGCTTTCTGCTACGGTGCTCTTTGTAAACGCGTTCCCAGACTTTGAGGCGGACAGGTCGAAGGGCAGGCGCACCCTTGTAATCGTGCTGGGCAGGCAGAGGGCGTCTATGCTGTTTCCCGCGTTTGTAATCGCGGCGTATTCCCTGATTGCGATAGGGGTCCTGCTTGGCTACACGAAAATATACTCGCTTGCGAGCCTGGCCTCGATACCACTTGCTGTAAAGGCAGTGTCGGCGCTGCGTAAAGACCACGAGACCACACAGGGCCTAGTACCTGCTATGGGGGCGACGGTCACCTATTCGAAGATAACTGGCTTTGTACTTGCGGCAAGCCTGCTTTTCTAGCGTACGATCCATTTATTATCGCCGAGCGCTCTTTGAGCGCGCGTGTCAAGTTTTGAGATGTTGAAGGGTTTTGCGACGCCGGACGGCACGCGAAAATACATGGAAAGCGCAGTCGCCGCCGGCAAGCCCAAGGAGCATTTCAGGACATTTGACGGCCTACACCTCTCAAGCATCGGCATGGGGACGTACCTGGGCGACCTGACGCAAAAAGACGACGAGGCGGTGGAAAATGCCGTCTATAATTCCGTCAAGTCCGGCGCCATCAACGTCATAGACACCGCGATAAACTACCGAGCCATGAAATCCGAGAAAAGCATCGGCAGCGCGCTTTTGCGACTTGAAAGCGAGGGCATTTCACGCGACCGGGTGTTCATATCCACCAAGAACGGCTACATCACAAACGACGGCGACTTTCCCGGAGTCGACGTGATGGAGTACATGTACAAGATGTACATTTCCACCGGCGTGATTACCGCTGACGACATCAGCTCTGGATACAACGTCATGAACCCTGCTTACCTTGCCAAGTGCATCGACAGGTCGCTTGCAAACATGCACCTTTCCACCATCGACCTGGTATACGTCCACAACGCGTTTGAAAGCTGGCACAGCGACGTGAGCAGGGAAAAGTTCATGGAGATGCTCGCCCGCGCCTTTGAAGTCTATGAGCAGTATCGGAAGCAGGGCAAGCTGCGCTATTACGGCATGGCAACCTGGACGTGCTTCCGGGTCCCGCCTGAAAGTAACGAATACTTGTCGCTACAGGACGCGGTCAAGGTTGCAGAATCAGTCGGCGGCAAGGACCACGGATTCCGGTTCATCCAGCTGCCGTACAACCTTGCCTACAGCGAGGCTCTTTTGCTGAAGAACCAGCAGGCGGGCGCGGACGTTAACCTGACCATACTTCAGGCGGCGGTCAAGCTTGGAATCGGCGTTTTCACAAGCATACCGCTCTTCCAAGGGCGGCTTCTGCGCTCCCAGATACCTGACTATCCCGGCGCAAAAGACAGCATTTCGAGGCTCTTGCAGCTGGTGCGCTCAAGCCCTGCGGTCATCGCACCCCTCGTCGGCCAAAAGAGGCCCGAGCATGTGCAGGAAAACCTGAAGGTGGCAGATGCGCCACCTCTTACAAAGGCGGAGTTTGAGCAGGCAATGAAGGTTCTGATGGAAAGGCCCACGTCGGAGTGACACGAGAACGCCAGAAATCTACAATCCAGAATCCCTGAGGGTGATTGCATTTTTCAGGGAAAAACGCGGACGCGCTTCGGAACTGCAAAGCATCCTGTTGTCGCTCGTCGAGCCGACGCAAAGCAAGCCGGGAAATTCGTCTTACATCCTTTACACTCACGAAAACGATCCACATTGTCTGATGTTTGACGAAATATGGCTAAACAGAAAGGCGTTTGAAGAACACCTGCAAAAGCCCTACATCCAGTTACTTTTGAAGAGAATCGAGCACCAGGTAGCAGAGCCACCGAGGATCGAAGCCTACCGCAAAGTTCCGATCTAGATCTGGGTTATTGCGTCCTCTATCGACTTTCTGTCCTGCGCGCCCGGCGTCTGCTCCAGGTATTTTACAAGATCTCCTTTTGCGCCGGCGTTGTTTCCGAGCTGCATCCTTGCGACCGCCCTGTTCTTGTATATCGGGCCGTAGCGCGCCGGGTTCACACCTATCGCCTTGGAGTAGTAGGCCTCTGCAAGCGAGTAGTCCTGCTTTTTCAGGAAATAGTTGCCAAGCCCCCTGTAGGCAAGGTAGTACTTGGGGTTCAACTTGACTGCGCGCTCATAGCACACTACTGCTTCTTCTGAGCCCTGCTCGTTGTAGACGCCACCAAGCTGCGACCATGCCTGCGCGTTCTCGGGGTCCTTTTCGGCAGCCTGCCTGAGTATCTCGGCCGCTTTGCCTGCATTGCCCTGCTGTCGCAGCCTCTCTGCCTCAAAGCAGAGCCTGTTTGACTGGGCAAATTGCGCCTCCTCTTTCTTGACGAGTTCCTTCATGTCTGCCGGCACGATTACTATGGCAGTCGAGTCGTCCTGCTCCCAGTCGTCCTCGAACTTTGACTCTGGGACAGCTCCGACGGTGTCAGGTTCCGGCACGTAAGTCAGTATCCTGCGCTCGTCGACGCTGTAGCCGGACACGACGGTGGCGTGCTGGGCCACGTCCTGTATGCCCGGCATTATCGCAATCACAGGAATTCCCTGGTCTATCCTCTTTTTCAAATTCTTCAGCGAGCCCTTGTAGATGTAGGCTGCAAGGCCCGCCTTTTCTGCAAGCTCTATGCCGTCTATCATGACCGCTCCCCTTGGCTGCGCCGGGCTATCCGGCTGCACTAGGTCCTCGCCCCAGTACTTGGCCACCACGTTTATCGCAAGCGGAAGGCGCGGGCTTTCCTCTTCCTTGCCAACAAGCGGCAGCGAGATAAAGTGTTCCGGCTGCGATTCCAAGATGTCTTGCGCGTCTGCGCGCAGGGCAAATAAATCCTTCTACACGCGAATAAAGTTGGCTATTATGTCCATGCCGTCGGCGCCGCTTTTTTCAGGGTGGAACTGGGTGCCATAGATCCTTTTCGTCTCGTGGGCAAACATCTCGTACTGGCAGTCCTGCGAGCTTGCAAGTGACTCAAACCCGGGTGGCAGGCGTGCGACGCAGTAGCCGTGGCTCTCGTAAACTGTGACCTGTTTCTTGCCAAGGGTGAGCGGGTTTTGCTTCGGCGTTATGGTTATCGGGCCCTGCACGTGGCGCGCCATCCTCCTGAGCGAGCCTCCAAGCGTCAGAGCGATTATCTCCGACCCGTAGCATATTCCGAGCAGTGGCTGGCCGCTGTCGTGGCGCGACCTGATTATTCGTGAGTTTGCCGCGTTTATGGCAGGGTCGTTTTTCCGCCTGCCTGACAGAATTACCCCGTCGTAATTCGCAAGGTCTGCCGGCTTCACCTCTGAGAACATTGTGCATTCGTGCTTGACTTTCAGTCTGCCGAGGCACGCAAGGATGTCGGGCGTGAACGGCGAAAGGTTGTCCACCACCAGTACCGGGCGCATCAACTTACCTCTACTGATATGTAGTGGTTCTCGACTATGCCGCCTTCTGCGTGCAGCACGCCAAAGTTGACCCTGTCGTCCGCCTTCCACTCGTACACCCTGTCGGGGGCAAAGTCTGAAATGAACTGCTTGACCACCTGCTCCGCTGTTGCATAGTCTGTGTCGACCATGTAGCGCGCTTCTGCCCTCAAGAATTCTATGGGGCTCGATATAGAAGTCGGCCTGACCACCTGTATATCTGCGTCCGCGAATATCTTTTCAAGCTCCTCTATCCTATCCTGCGCGTCGAGGTCCGGCGCGGGCGTTTCTGGAGTCTCGCCGGGCGCAGGCTGCGAAGGCTGCCGCCCTGCGGCTTGAAGCAAATAGTTTTCGAACGCCTCGGCAGAATCGTCTCCGAGCCCGACATAGAACGTCCCTGTCACCGATGCCCCTACGGCCGCAACCGTGCCAAGCTGCGACACAACGCCTCCTGTATTGCTTGCAGTGTATACCGGTATGAAGTACACCTCTTGCTCGCCTATCTTGTACAGGATGTTCTCGCCCACCTTCGGGGTTCCCTGCAAAAGCGTCTTGAAGTTCTTGTACTTCTCGTCCTTTTCAAGCGCCTCTCTGGCTGCGCTCGGGCCTATCAATTTCGTGGGCGAGTCAAGCGGGACAGAGTAGAACGACATGTCGCCGAGGCCTTCGAGGTTGTTTTCAACTATCATGTAGCCCACAAGGTTCTTGGTCTGCGAGCCGTCAAGCTCAAGCGATTGGAACCCCACAAAGGCAGTGTCTTCAAAGCCCTGGGGCTTGGTTATGATGTAGTAGGGAGCCGGCGCCTCTTGCGGCACGTTGTAGAACTGCCTTGCCTCTATGAACGTCTTGGGGTCAGTCACGTGGTAGCGATTGAACTTCGCAATCTTCCAGATGAACATCTCCTCAGGATAGCGGATCTGCTCTTCGAGCCAGTCAGGCACATCTCGCGTGGCGCCCAGCTCACGGTACTGGCTGTAAAACATCTCTGAAAACGGATCGTCGCCAGTGACTATAATCTGGAGGTCTCCGTCGTACGAGTCTATCAATGCATAGCCGACCAGCTTGAGCATGAAGGGCGCACCCCACGGGACGTGCGAAGTGTCAAGTGCAGCTATGAGGGGCATCATCCAGTAGGTGTTGGTGCCATCGGTCACCGGGAATACCTCCAGTTTCTGCAGCGTGGAGCCAGTGGCGCCAGCAAATCCAAAGTCGTAGGTGAAGTACGGGTACAGCAGGCCCATCCTGTCGTGTATGTCCTTGTACCGCATCACGTGGATTGGGGTTTCAGGGTAGGACAGCATGAAGTTTGGCTCAAACATCCAGCTCAGCGGCGGCGGGACATCGACGCCTCCGGTGCCGTTGTAGTATACGCCCTCGAGCTCGTCGCTAGTGGTCCTGCCCGTGGGGTAGGCGGCCCACGAGTTTGAGAAGAGGCCCCCGTCGCCGCTCTCGCCGTAATAGATGCGGTTCTGGTTAAAGAAATTGTTAGAGTTGGCCAGGTTCCCCGTGTCTGCCTGGAGCATCTTGAATCCGGCGTTAGTATGGGTGTATACTAGGTGTTGGTTGAACCACTCGTTGCCCCTGGCAAGGTTGTCCGGCAGCTTCGGCGTGGTCGTGCTGGTCCAGTACATCGTGCCGCCAAATCGGAGTATGTCGGTGTCGGCAAAGAGGATGTCGTTTCTCTGGCCAAGCTCGGGCTTTAGTTTCTGCGTAGCGGCTTCCTGATCCCAGACGCGGATGGTGTCCAGAGTCTCGCGGTTTTCGTTGACGATGCCTTGAATTGCCGAGGGCGATATCGAGGGTGGCGCGACGTTGTAGTTGACGATGCGCACGTCGTCAAGTTCGGCGATAAAGCGGTTGACGGCTATCTCTTGCGCGATGTACGGGCCCCTGTACTCCAGCTTCTTTGCCTCGGCGATGCTCGTGTTTATCACCACGATGGAGCCGACGATGGCGATGACCGCAACTACTGTCAGTATCCTGGAATACAAGTGCCTCTTTGTAGGATATATCATCACCTTTGCGCGCCTCCTGTCCCAGGCGCCAAAGCCAAGGAACGCGGCGCCAAGGGCGAGCGAGCCGCCTATTAGATACTTTGTGTTAAAGTCAATGGCGGGGCTAAAGAATACTGTAAATCCTGCCCAGAAAATCGCGGCTCCAACAATGATCTCAACTGTCGCTATGTAACCCAAGAACTTGGGCTTGCGCTCTGCCGCGTCAAGGACATAGTTTGAGACGATGTTGACTGCCCCAGAAACGCCGACGTAAAGGAGTAGCCTGACTCCAATGGCGCCAAGAACAGCCGGGATAACAAACGTCAGCGCAGGAATAGCAGTCACCACCCTCTCCTGCGCAAAGGCGCCGTCAAATGGGACCTCTGCAAATGGCAGGCCAAACACGGTCCAAAGTGAGCCGATGCCAATGTCGTTTCCTTCTGTCATGTACGAGACTGCCATACCAAAAGCGAGGTTGCCAAAGAGCGGGGCCATGAGCGCCACCTTGGTAACCTGCCACAGCCCAAAGCTGAGAGGGCTCATCTTGAAATCGGTGTAGCGTGCAGGCTTTGCGGCGGCCTCAAAGTCGGCCCTGCGCACAAAGTTGACGATGGTGTGAAGGCCGTACCATACAATCGAGTGACGGGAGGCAAAGTTTACCCTGACAAGCGCTATTGTGGCAAGGATAATGCCGGAGATTATGGAATACCCCAAGGTCTTTGTAAAGACGTCGCCAAACTCGGACAGGTTGATCAGGAGGTCGACAGATTGGTTGCTGACGACTGTAAAGATGACGATGGCCATCGCTCCAAGTATGGCTATCCTTATCATCCGACCGATGTTCGTGGCGGGGGCCCTGTCCTCTCCGCTATAGGTGTCCCACAATCACCGGCACTATGTCAAAAGGTCCTTTAATGTCTTTCATGCCGCCTCGGCAAGGCCCTTGCACATGAAATACACGGCGGCGAATGCCGGCAGCTCTGCCTCTTCTTTTGCGATGTTGAACGTCTGACCCTTCAGCCTGGCCTTGGCGTGCGTCTTCATCTTCACTTTTACTTTTGTCGAACCGAGCTGGCAGGCGTCTGCGAATGGATCGAACGACTCCAGTCTCGCAATGTCGCACCGGAGCTTTGTCAGGCCGCTCTTGCTGTTGAGCGTGCCGGGCAGCCGGAACACCCTGTGCACATCGGTGGTCACCTGCGGGTCTATCCTGACGCCCATCTGCCGGGTTATCCTGTCAAGCTCTGCCTTGAAGGCAGAGTAGCCTCCCTTTTCCTTGACGATGTTTGTCAGCCTTATCGTGGAAGACGCGCCTATGTCCAGCGTTTCTGCGACCCTCTTGCGCCACCCGTAGTCAAGGCCGCTCCTTGGAAACTTGACAAACGCAAGGTCGCTCCCCGGCGACCTCCTGACGCCAACGCTCTCTGCGATTAGCCCGACGCCCGCGAGGTATCCGACTAGGTCGGAGCGGGCCTGCGAGTCAAGCGGCCTGTACGAGTCGTCGCATATGTGGAAGTGAAAGCCGTTGTTCCCAGAAAAGTAAAGACGAATGTTTTCCTTCGCGATGCCAAGGTCACCCGACAAGAACTCAACCAGCCTTGCAGCCTCTTTCTTCGACCCTTCTATGCACTTGGCGCAGGGTATTGAAACATAATCGGCCTTTTTGCCGCCGCACGCCGGGCACGCATACTCTTTTTCAAGCGTGGGAGAGGCATGCCCGCAGTTTGAGCATATCGGATATGAGTGAGAGGGTACACAGGAGAGGTGCAGGTCCTTGCCGTCGATATCAAATATCAGGTCTGCGCCCTGCCACTGCTTTTCCTGCATCGGGAGCGTCGGGAACCTGTACAGCGCGTTTGAACAATATACGTCGGACGGCACTTCCCTTACAAGCGTGGCCGTGAGCTCGCCGGCACCCTTGAACGAAAGGTGCCGGACCATGCCAGGTATTCCGAACTGCGCATAGCCAAACTCGCGCTGCTCGATGTTGTTAGGCGCTTCCACCAGTTTTTGCTTGAAATAGTATTCGCGAAATGCAGCTCGTACGGCTTTGCTCCCGATCATTTCCTGCGCCTGCCAAACTGTGTGGGGTTTATTATGCCGTCACAATCTTTGGTCGCAAAGCATAGGTTCTCGGTGCGGAGCTTGTCGCACGAAGGCACGAAATACTTGGTCCTGCTCCCTTTGGACCCTGCAAGGTGCTCGACCTGGTATCTCGTTATGCGCTCGTTAAAGTCCGGCGCGTTCTTGAACATCTTTACTATCTCGTCCGTGGGCTTGCCGATTGCAAGCATGTACGTCGCAAGCATCAACCTAGCAGAATGCGGCAGGTTCTCTCCCTTGTTCATCACTTCCATCGCGTGCTTGACGCAGGGCGGGTATTCAGTTACCGCATCGGCCGTGTATTCATAGTGCGGCGCAAGCGCTATCCGCAACACTTCGGCCTTCTCCTTTATCGCCTTTGGCAGCGCGGGGAGGCTCATCGCGTGCACCCTGCTGTTTATCAGCACCGCAAGTTCGTTTCTCACCAAGCGGACGGTCTCGTCTGGCCCGAGGTAGACCTGGCCGCCGCTTACAAGCCTATTTATCATCTTCCATTCCTGCTCATGGAAATGCGACGAACGCGCCAAATAGTCGGTTACTTTGACCTTGAACAGCCTGCCGTCCTCTGTTGTGCCTATCGTGAGCCCGAACAGGTCACCGAAAATCTTTGACAGAAGCGCTCTTCTCTGCGCTTCGTTTTGCTTTTTCAGGTCTTCGGTCAGGAACTTTTCGGCCCTGCGCGCTTCTGCAAGCGCGTACTTTTTCAGGACGGGCTCCATGGCAATTGACTTGACCATTATCAGAGTCACAAGAAATGTCAGTATCTCAGTCTCGTACCTTTCCACCCTGTCGTAGACCTTTCCGGACACGCCGACCTGTATCCGTTCTGCAGCCCGCTCTATGATGTCTGCCATGTCAGGCCTGTCAAGTTCCTCCCAACCAAACTCTGACTGGCGCAGGTACTCGCCTGCCTCGTTGAGGAACGGGTACCTGGCCAGGTCGCCGGTCCCAAGGCGGATGGACAAACATGTGTTATTCTGCACAACTGCCATAAAACGACATCGCAATAACTTTACTAACCGCCTTTTTCACAACATGCCAGTGAACTCTGGCTACAAGGTGGGATTCCACGTGTCGATCAAAGGCGGGATAAGCAACGCGGTCGACAACGCAATGTCAATCGGATGTTCTGCTTTCCAGATATTCAGCCGCAGCCCGCGTGGGTGGCAAGCAAAGCCCCTTGCGCCGGCAGAGGCCTCACTCTTTCAGGAAAAACTGGCTACCAGCGGCATTGACAGGAACGCGACTCTGGTCCACATGCCCTACCTGCCGAATCTGTCAGGTCAGGGCGATCTCTACAAGAAATCGGTCGAAACGCTTGCAGGCGAGCTTGTACGCGCCGGCGAGCTCGGGATACCGTACCTGGTCATACACCTTGGCAGCCACCTTGGCAAGGGAGTTGACGAAGGCATGAGGCAGTTAGCAAGCGCGATAGCGACTGCCCGTGACGTGGCAAAAAAGAAGGGCGAGAACGTTATGATACTTTTGGAGAACAACGCGGGCCAGAACCCGCGCGTCGGTGGGAACTTTGAAGAAATCCGCAAGATCCTCGACATGGTAGGCGTCAACGCGGATGTCTGCCTCGACACCTGCCATGCGTTTGCCTCTGGCTACGACCTTAGGACGGCAAGAAACGTGGAAAAGACCCTCGACGCATTTGACGCGGCAGTGGGGCTCGAGGATCTAAAGTTCGTGCACCTGAACGATTCCAAAGGCGCGCTTGGTGCAAGCTTGGACCGGCACGAACATCTAGGCCTTGGCAAAATCGGAAAAGCGGGGCTGTCCGCGTTCGTGCGCCACAAGGCTATCGCGAAACTGCCCATAGTGTTGGAGACTCCGATAGACGAAAGGAGGGACGACATGGGCAACATGAAGGCGTTTTTGGAGCTAGTCGGCTAGCCTGTGCGACTGAATCCCTGCATTGTCCTTGTTGTACGAGACCGTGACGACATCGCCTTCGTCGTAGGGGCAGTTTTCAATCTCGCGTGGGTGGTCAAACGTGTCGACTGTGCAGGTGCCATTCTCCTTAAAGACGACCTTTGCATCCTCGGTGACCGACTCTTTGACAAAGAGGTCCTTTATCGGAAAGCCCGTGATCACCTGCACACCCATAAAGGCGCCAAAAAGTATGAGGCCGAAAAGTACTGCCAGTTTCTTACCCGACATCTTTGCGATGCTGCCGTCAGACTCCGGCTCGTAGCCCATGTCAATCCTAGCACGGTGTTTCTAAAAAAGCTACGCGCAAATGGGCCGGCATATCACTTTTAAGTAGGATGGCAAGATTCAATCCCTACCTATGGTGTTTGGCAGGGACATAAGGCTCAGTAGGATACTGAAGGACGGCAAGATGCTGTGCATACCTATGGACCACGGCATCAGCAACGGCCCCATAAGGGGACTTGAGGATCCGCACGGCATTATATACCAGTGCGAGAACGCCGGCCTCACCTGCGTCCTTGTAAACAAGGGCATAATCAAGACAATGCCGAGGCCTACACACATCGGCCTTATCGCCCATTTCTCTGGAAGCACCTCGCTTGGGCCGGCGCCAAACCGCAAGATGCTCATGGGAAGCGTGGAAGAAGCGCTAAGGCTCGGCGCCGATGCGGTTTCACTTCACATCAACATTGGGGCAAAAGAGGAGCCCGAGATGCTGCAAAAACTTGGCATGATAGCCGACAAGTGTGACGAATGGAGCGTGCCCCTCGTTGCCATGATGTACCCAAGGGGCGAGGGGATAAAGAACCCCCACGACCCCGAAATTGTTGCTCACGCTGCGAGGGTGGGTGCCGAGGCGGGCGCCGACATTGTTAAGGCAGTATACACGGGCGATGTGTCGTCGTTCCGCAAGGTGGTCAAGTGCGTTCCTGTCCCACTGGTGATAGCAGGCGGGCCAAAGGCCACGACGGACCTAGAAATACTAGAAATGTGCGCGGGCGCGATGAAGGCGGGCGCCAAGGGCGTCACATTTGGACGCAACATATTCCAACACAAGAACCCGCCGGCGATGGTGCGCGCCCTACATAAGGTGATATTTGAAGACAAGAGCGCCAAAGAGGCTGTAAAGGAACTTGGCTGAAGCAAAAGACCTGATAGTCAGGCCGACGGTGCCAAAGGCGGGGCTTGAGAAATTCCTCTCAAAGCTAAAGAACGTGAGTATACTAAACGTCGACCCCAAGAATGTTTCAGGCAAAAAGTTCCAGACCATCTTCGAGTCGCAGGACGCTGACATGATAATATGCAAGACGTTTGACCAGATGAAGTCTGCGAAGCAGACTGGCAAGCCATTTGGATACTTCAAGAAGGTGCTTGGAAACGCCGACGTGAACGAGATAGAGAAGGCGTCGCAGGCAGGCGCGTCGTTTGTCATAGTCGACACAAGCGACTGGAAGATAATCCCACTTGAAAACATCATAGCTAGGTTGCACAAGTCAAGGACAAAGGTCTACGCGATGGCATCAGGCGCGAAGGAGCTCTCTACCATGTTCTCGGTGCTCGAGCTTGGAGTCGACGGCGTGATACTGTCGACAGACAGCAAGGACGAGGTAGAGAAGGCAGGTCGGCAGCTTTCGACCGTAAAGTTCCCGATAAGAGTAGCCAAGATAACAGAGGTCAAGGACGTGGGGACGGGCGAGCGCGTCTGCGTTGACACCGCGTCCATGATGGGCATGGGTGAGGGGATGCTTGTCGGCAGCCGGTCCAACTTTATGCTTCTTGTGCACAACGAATCGGTGGGCTCGTCGTTCACGTCGCCCAGACCTTTCCGCGTGAACGCCGGAGCCGTCTACTGCTACACGATAACGCCTGACGGCAACACCCGCTACCTTTCAGAGGTCGAGTCGGGCACCGAGGTGTGGATAGTGAACAAGGAAGGCCAGTCGAGAAAGGCAGTAGTCGGCCGGTCAAAGATAGAGACGCGCCCGCTCTTGCTCATAA
>Ga0214471_10003086_pt1 | contig 12907 bp, 10 predicted proteins | sample RVTome_5_FD_207665 | JGI IMG/M metagenome (GOLD analysis project Ga0214471, IMG submission 207665) | Soil microbial communities from uranium-contaminated site in the Upper Colorado River Basin, Wyoming, United States - RVT142D155 | ecosystem: Environmental > Terrestrial > Soil > Contaminated >...
CCATCGTCAGCCAGGCGGTGGCGATCGCGACCGGGGCGCCGGCCGCGTCGCGCACGAAGCCGGTCAGCGTGGGGGCTTCGGGCGCCGGCGCGGCGCACGCGACGGACGTCGCGAGACCGACGGTCACGGGGAGCGCGGTCGTCCCGGCGGCGCCCTCGTCGCGCGCGGTGCCGGACCAGTGCTGGGTGAATGTGCACCCGTCGACGAGCTCATGCGTCGTTCGGACGGCCGACACGGCCAGTGTCACGAAGGGGCCGCCGTCGGACCGGCCGACACCGTCGAAGACCGTCCGCCCGTCGTCGTCCGTGACGCCGTCGAACGACTGGAACGACACCTCGCCGGCCGAGGCGGTCAGCGACACGATCACGTCCGGCAGCGGAATCCCTGGGCCGCTCGCCACGGTCACGACGACCTGGGCGTCGAGCGCGACGCCGGCGGGTACCGGCGTGCCGGCCGGACAGGTCGTGGCGATGGCCGCATGGCCGACGAGCTCGACGGTGACCGACGGGGCCGAGGCGATTCCGTCCTGGACGGCCGACCAGGTCGTCGTCACCGTGCACGGCCCGCTCGATCCGCTCGTCGCCGCGGTCGCCGAGACGAGCAGCCGGACCGGCAGCGCCGGATCGAGCGATCGGGCCACACCGGTCAGCGTGACCGTGCCGGTCGAGCCGGTCGTTCGGTGCAGAACCTGGAGCGGCGGGGCGGCCGGATCGGCGCCGTCGAGCGATGCCACGACCTCGACCGCAGCGCCTGCCAGCGCGGGTCCCGCGAGATCCGTTCCCGGGGCGGCCTGCACGAATGAGACCGACACGACGCCGTCGTTGACGACGGGATCGGCGGCGTGCGCGCCTGGCGCCAGGCCGAGGCCGGCAGCCGCGAACGGGACGAGCATGACGAGACGAGAGAACCGACGCCTGATGAGCACCCGAGATCCCCGAGATCCCGGCAACCCGAGCGGATCGCCTGGTCCCGAGCATAGGCAGATCGGCTGCGCAGTGTCCATCCAAAGGTCCTGTTCGCGGTGCTCCGCGGCACCGATGACGGGGCGTCCGCGCCACGAAATCGGGCATCGATCCGGACGATCTCGGGCGCCGCCGCGGGCGTCCGGGTGATAGACTCCGCGCAACCCCGACGGACCTCGCAGGCCGGGACCGAGCCAGGTTGAGGGGCGCGCGCTCGACCATGACTGACACACCCGTCCGCAGACCGGAGGAGAGGCGATGCCGCTGCGTTCCGATTCCGAGAACTTCGCGCTGATTCGCGTCATTGGGGTCGGCGGCGGCGGAAGCAACGCGGTCAATCGGATGATTCGGGCGGAGATGATGGGCGTCGAGTTCATCGCCTGCAACACGGACGCCCAGGCCCTCCTCCAGTCGGACGCTCCGCACAAGATCCGGATCGGCGACAAGATCACGCGCGGGCTCGGCGCGGGCGGCGATTCGAGCATCGGCGCGCGGGCCGCCGAGGAGGATTCCGAGAAGATCGCCCAGGCCCTCGCGGACTCTGACATGGTGTTCATCACGGCGGGACTGGGCGGCGGGACCGGGTCCGGCGCGGCCCCGATCGTGGCCGAGATCGCGAAGGATGCGGGTGCACTGACGATCGGCGTCGTGACCAAGCCGTTCGGGTTCGAGGGAGCCCGGCGCAAGCTCGTCGCCGAGAAGTCGGCCGAGGAGCTCAAGTCGAAGGTCGACACGCTCATCACGATCCCGAACGATCGGCTCAAGGACGTCGTCCAGAAGAACACCTCGATCCTCGACGCGTTCAAGGTGGTCGACGACGTGCTCCGCCAGGGCGTTCAGGGCATCAGCGACATCATCACGATGCCCGGGCTCATCAACCTCGACTTCGCGGACGTCCGGGCGATCATGAAGGACGCCGGCTCGGCGCTCATGGGCATCGGCCGCGCGACCGGCGAGACGCGGGCCGTGGACGCCGCGCGCGAGGCGATCGCGAGCCCGCTCCTCGAGGTCAACATCGCCGGCGCGCAGGGCATCCTGTGGAACATCACCGGCTCGTCGACGATCGCCCTCAACGAGGTGCTCGACGCGGCCGAGGAGATCCGGGCCGCCGCGGACCCGGAGGCGAACATCATCTTCGGGACGACGTTCAACGACCGCCTCGGCGACGAGGTCATGGTCACCGTCATCGCCACCGGCTTCGACGGCGGGCGGCGTCGGGACCTCGGCCGGCGCGAGCACGCCGCCCAGCCGACCGATACCTCGACGAGCCGGCCGGCCCAGCGCGACTACCTCGAGGAGCTCGAGCGCCAGCGGACGCAGGCGGACGGCGGCGTCATGGACGATTCGGTCCGGCGGGACGACCAGGCGGCGGCGACCGCCGCGGTGCGGGTGGAGCGGTCCGTCGGGGAGGCGGTGGCGGCCAAGCGGACGACCTACGACGCGGACGACTTGGAAATTCCGAGCTTCCTTCGACGCAAGTAGCGCCCGCCGGTCTGCTGCCGGATCGGGCGTCGGCGTCTCCGCGGGCTCGCTCACGCAAACCTCGGGCCGATGGCGTCGCGGGGCTCCGCCTCGGACCTCGGTGAGCGGATGCTGACTCGCCGGGGAGGGTGCCAACTCACGCGGCGCGGCACCCGCCCTCAGCGGCACCTTGGACGCCTCTACCCTGGTCTGCCATCTCGGCGGGTTCCGCCGTGCCTGAGGCGCTGAGACGATGAGCGCCGAGGTCGAGGCGCTGCGGGGGGCGCGGGGGCGGGTGCTCACGGGTATCGCGGAGGCGTGTGCGCGGGTGGGGCGTGATCCGGGGGAGGTGACGCTCGTCGCGGTGTCGAAGACGGTCGGGGTCGAGCGGCTGCGGGCGGCCGTGGAGGCCGGGCTCGACGTGCTCGGCGAGAACCGCGTGCAGGAGGCGGCGGGCAAGGTGGGGCTCGTCGAGGGCGCGACGTGGCACCTCGTCGGGCCGCTGCAGTCGAACAAGGCCCGGCGGGCCGTCGAGCTGTTCGACGTCATCGAGTCGGTCGATTCGATCGACCTCGCCCGGCGGCTCGACCGGCTCGCCGGCGAGGTCCGACCCGACCGGCCGCTGCCGGTCCTGCTCCAGGTCAACGTCGATGCCGACGCGGCGAAGGCCGGGTTCTCGGCGGAGTCGCTCGCGGCGGCGCTGCCGGAGCTCGCCGGTCTCGCGCAGGTGCGCCTCGAGGGCCTCATGACGATCGGCCGCCTCGTCGACGCGGCCGAGGGGGCCCGGGCGACATTCCGCGCCCTGCGCGAGCTGTCGGCCCGGCTGCGCGACGGCCACCCGGCCCTCGGCGCTGCCCTGTCGATGGGCATGACCGACGACTTCCCGGTCGCCGTCGAGGAGGGCGCGACGATCGTTCGCGTCGGGCGCGCGATCTTCGGCGAGCGGCCGCATGCCCACGGCGTTGAAGGCGGTCACACGCACGCGCGCGGTGTCGGCCTCGGGCACGACCACCCGGGCGAGGCGACGCGCTGATAGGCACTCGTCACGCGGACGGCCCGGTCGTGGATCGCTGGTAGACTCTCGGCCGTGGAATCGTTCGTGCGGAACTTCTTCGAACTCTTCTTCCTTGCGCTCTGGCTCATCATCTTCGGACGGGTGATCATGTCGTTCGTCGACCCGACGGGACGCAATCAGATCAGCGCGTTCCTGATCCAGGCCACGGAACCGATTCTCGGGCCCGTGCGGCGGCTCCTGCCGCAGACCGGCATGTTCGATTTCAGCCCGCTCATCGTCCTGCTCATCCTCGGCGTGCTCTGGCGCGCTCTCTGATCCTGGACGGGAACGAGGTCCGCTTCGCCGTTCGACTGACTCCGCGGGGCGGGTCCGATCATGTCGAGGGGGTCGTCGACGGCGTGCTCCGGGCTCGCGTGGCAGCCCCGGCCATCGAGGGGGCGGCGAACCAGGCGCTGTTGCGCCTCCTGGCCGACGAGCTGGGCGTGGCGCGGCGCTCGGTGCGCCTCGTTGCCGGCGCGGCCGGCCGCCAGAAGCTCGTGGTCGTCGCGGGCGTGACGCGCGAGGCGCTCCTGTCGCGCTGGCCGGACCTTCGGGTATGATCGGCGCGCGTCGGCCCAGCGGCCGGTGGCGCCCGTGGGCGATTGGCTCAGTCGGTTAGAGCGCGCGGTTCACATCCGCGAGGTCACTGGTTCGAATCCAGTATCGCCCACCACGTTCCCTGCTCACCCGTGCTGGATCCGCGCGCGCGCGTCACGATCACGGCCGTCGCTCGTCTCATCGGGTGACACGCGACCGCCCAGTCCGCGCGAAGCCCCCGGATCCTCCTCCCCGGGGGCTTCGTGGTGCGGTGGGGCCGCCCGCGCCTCGTCGTCAGGCGTCCCCGCCCGCGAGGCGGCGGAGGACGGCCGGCAGGATCCCGCCCTGCCGGTAGTAATCCACCTCGATCGGTCCGTCGAGGCGGGCAATGACGTCGAAGCGGCCGCTCGTTCCATCCTCGCGGGCCGTGCTGACGACGAGCCGTTGGCGTGGCGCCAGGCCGTCGGCGAGGCCCTCGATCGTGAACGATTCGCGCCCGGTCAGGCCGAGTGACGCGACGCCCTCACCGGGTGCGAACTGGAGCGGCAGCACCCCCATGCCGACGAGATTGGAGCGGTGGATTCGCTCGTAGCTCTCGGCGATGACGGCCCGCACGCCGAGCAGGAGCGTGCCCTTCGCCGCCCAGTCGCGTGACGACCCGGAGCCGTATTCGCGCCCGGCGAGGAGGACGAGCGGGACCCCCTCGTCGCGGTAGCGCATCGCCGCGTCGTAGATGAACTGCTCCTCGCCATCGGGGAGGTGGGCGGTGTACGGACCCTCGCGCTCCACGAGTCGGTTGCGCAGCCGGATGTTGCCGAACGTCCCGCGCATCATGACGTCGTGGTGGCCGCGGCGCGACCCGTACGAGTTGAAGTCGAGCGGTGCGACGCCGCGGGCCTGGAGCCATTGCCCGGCCGGCGACCAGTGGGCGATCGAGCCGGCCGGCGAGATGTGATCCGTCGTCACCGAATCGCCGAGCACCGCGAGTGCCCGCGCTTGGACGATGTCCGCGATCGGGGCCGGGTCGAACGACAGCCCCTCGAAGAACGGCGGCTTCGCGACGTACGTCGACGCGTCGTCCCAGGCGTAGCGGTCGCCGGCCGGGATCGGCAGCGCGCGCCATCGGTCGTCGCCGTCGAAGACGACGGCGTACGTCCGCCGGAACAGCTCGGGATCGATCGACTCGGCGATGACCGACCTGATCTCGTCCGGCGATGGCCACAGGTCGGCAAGGAAGACCGGCCGGCCGTCGGAGTCGGTGCCGAGCGGCTCGGCCGTGAGGTCGATGTCGACGCGGCCGGCGAGCGCAAACGCGACGACGAGCGGCGGCGAGGCGAGGTAGCTCGCCCGCGCGAGCGGATGGATTCGACCCTCGAAGTTCCGGTTGCCGGACAGGACGGCGGCGACGACGAGGTCATGCTCCTCGACGGCCTGCGCGATCGGTGCATCGAGCGGCCCGGAGTTGCCGATGCAGGTCGTGCAGCCATAGCCGGCGAGGGCGAAGCCGAGCGCCTCGAGCGGCGCCATGAGCCCCGCGGCCTCGAGGTAGCCCGTCACGGCCTTCGAACCTGGCGCGAGCGAGGTCTTGACGGTGGGACCGACGCGCAGCCCGCGGGCGACGGCGTTGCGGGCGAGCAGGCCGGCGCCGACCATGACCGTCGGGTTCGACGTGTTCGTGCACGACGTGATCGCCGCGATCGCCACCGACCCGGTCCGTATCGTCGCCCGTTGCCCGCGGACCTCGATGTCGATCGGGCGGTATTCCTGCCGGATCGGCCGGCCGGCGGGCACGGGATCGGCCGCCGGCGCGCTCTCGCGTCCGCCGTCGGCGCCCGCGAACGACGGGGCGTCGCTGGCCGGGAACGATTCGGCCGATGACGCCTCGACCTCGCCGCCCTCCGGCGCGGGGCCGTCGATCCCGGGACCGTCGAGCGCCTCGAGGCCATTCGGGAAGTTCGTCCGGAAGTTGTCGCGGAGGGCCCCGAGCGGCACCCGGTCCTGCGGGCGGCGCGGGCCGGCAACCGCCGGGTCGACGGTCCCGAGGTCGAGCTCGAGCAGGTCGTCGAAGTCGGGCCCGGTGCCCGGCGCGCGCCACAGACCCTGCTCCTTGGCGTAGCGCTCGACGAGGTCGATCCGCTCCGCCGACCGTCCGGTGAGTCGGAGATAGCCGAGGGTCTCGTCGTCGATCGGGAAGAGCGTTGCCGTCGCCCCGAACTCCGGGCTCATGTTGCTGATCGTCGCCCGGTCGGCGAGCGACAGGCCGGCGAGACCGTCCCCGGCGAACTCGACGAACGCACCGACGACGCCGAACCGGCGGAGCATCTCGGTCACGACGAGGACGAGGTCGGTCGCCGTCGATCCGCGCGGCAGCTCGCCGTGGAGGCGGACGCCGACCACCCTGGGCATCGGCTGGTAGAGCGGCTGGCCGAGCAGGACCGCCTCGGCTTCGATCCCGCCGACTCCGTAGCCGAGCACGCCGAGCGCGTTGATCATGGTCGTGTGCGAGTCGGTCCCGACGAGCGTGTCCGGGAAGCCGACCCGCCGGCCGTCCGCGTCGGGCCGATCGTCGATCACGGAGGCGAGGTACTCGAGGTTGACCTGGTGGACGATGCCGGTTCCGGGAGGAACGACGCGCAGGTCGCGGAACGCCGTCTGCGCCCAGCGCAGGAGCTGGTAGCGCTCGCCGTTTCGCTCGTATTCGCGCCCGACGTTGAAGGCGAACGCGGCGGCCGTCCCGAACAGGTCGACCTGGACGGAATGGTCGATGACGAGGTCGGCGGGCACGAGCGGGTTGACCCGGGCGGGGTCGCCGCCGAGCGCGGCCATCGCGTCGCGCATGACCGCGAGGTCGACGATGGCGGGAACGCCGGTGAAGTCCTGGAGGACGACCCGTGACGGCATGAACGGCACGTCCGCCTCCGCCGCGACGCCTGGGCGCCACGCAGCGAGGGTTTCGACATCCTCCGGCCGGACGATCCCGTCGCCCGCGTGGCGGAGGACGTTCTCGAGCAGGATCTTGACCGTGACCGGAGCCCGGTCGAGGTCGATCCGACCGGCGAGCACGGCGAGGCGGTAGAAGTCCGGCAGGCCCGGCCCGAGGGCCGCCCGAGCGCTGAAGGGATCGATCTGGGGCACGCCGGTCCGTCCTCTCCTGGTCGCTACACTCGCCGCATGCAAGAGTACCGCGCGAGGCGCCCGGGACGGGTCCGACCGCGCCCGTGAGGAGCTGGACGGACCCGGACGAGCCACTCGACGCCCTGCGCGAGCACGGCATCGATCTCGACCCGCCACCGCCGGGCCAGCACCGCCACGGCGACACGGTCCGTGCGGACGGCCACAGTCATCCCCACGTCCGGAGCGAGCCCGGCGCCCCGCCGGTCATCGGGATCGTGGGCGCCGGCGCCGTCGGCACGGCGCTCGGCCTTGCCCTCCGGCGCGCCGGCTGGCCGATCGGTGCGATCGCGAGCCGGGACGCCGGCCGGCGCGAGCGGTTCAGGAGCCTCGTCGACGGGGTCCGCGCGTTCGCCGAGGCGGAGGCGCTCCTCGATGAAGTCGAGCTCGTGATCCTCGCCGTGCCGGACGACGCGATCGCGCCGCTGGCGGGACGGCTCCGGATGTACAGCGGCCAGGCGATGATCCATACCAGCGGCCTGCTCGGGGCGGACGTGCTCGAACCGGCGATGGCGGCGGGAACCCAGGTCGGTTCGTTTCATCCACTCGTCGCATTCGCCGACACGGAACGGGCCGTCGCGGCGCTCCACGGGGCAACGATCGCGATCGAGGGTGACGATCAGCTCGCCGCGCTGCTCGCTTCCATGGCCGAGGCGATCGGCGGCGTGCCGGTCCGGCTCCTGCCCGGCGCGAAGGCCGCCTACCACGCCGCCGCCGTCCTCGCCGCCGGCGGCTTCGTCGCCCTGCTCGACGCGATCGCGGAGCTGGGCCGCGTCGCCGGTCTCGATGAGGCGGGATCGTTGGCGGTCTACGGTCGGCTCATCGAGCAGACGCTCGGGAATGCCCGCGCTCTCGGGATCCGCGCCGCCCTGACGGGACCGATGACGCGCGGCGACCGCGGCACCGTCTATTCCCACCTGGCGACCCTGCGCGCGCACGCGCCGGGGGTCGTGGACCTCTATCGTGCGGCCGCAGAGCGTGAGATCGAGCTGGCCCTCGAGCGGGGCTCCCTGGCACCGGATGCCGCGTCGGCCCTGCGTGACACGCTCGCCCGAGCGCTTGCATCGCCCGCCTGACGCGGTACCATTGCGCCCCATGGAGCACAGCATCGCCGCGAGGTTCGCGGTCCGTCCCGCGGCGCGTTTCGTGCGTCCGTCCGCCCGATCCCGGGAGCGCCATCTGGGCCTCCGTGCGGCGGGCTCGTTCCAGGCCGCGCCGACGCGGGCGACGGTGCTCCGGCGCGCGGATCCGGGCCCGCTCGCCGGCCTCCGCTCCGGCGGTCGCTCCATCACTGCCGCCACGCCGTTCCGGTCGTCGTCCGGCCGGCCTCGTCCGGTCGTCGCGATGCATTGGGCGCGATCCGCACGCCCCGGGACGGGTCGCCGCGCCAGCGCCGCTCCGGCGCCGTGGCGCGCCTGAGGACGGCGACCGCCACCTCCGCCGGAGGCGTCGTCGTCCGGTTCGAGGGCCGGGACCCGCAGCTCGTCGTCGGAATGCGCCGGCGTGATCGCGACGGCGTCACGTGGACCCTGCCGAAGGGAACCCCGATCTCGGGCGAGTCGCGCGAGGAGACGGCGGTCCGCGAGGTGACCGAGGAAACCGGCCTCGCCGTGCGGATCACCGGCCCGCTCGAGTCGATCGAGTACACGTTCATCCAGCGCGGGACGCGCATCCACAAGACGGTCCACTACTTCCTCATGGAACCGATCGGCGGTGATCTCGCGCAGCACGATCACGAGTTCGAGCGGGTTCGCTGGGTCGGCTTCGACGAAGCGCCGTCGCTCCTGACGTTCGAGACGGAGCGCGCCCTCGTCGCCCGCGCCGCAGGCGTCCTGTCCGCTGCCGCACGCTCGTCGGCCCCCGGCACCGGCGATGCCCGACCGAGCGAAGCCGGAGCCTGACGATGACCGAGTCCGACACGGGCGAGCTCCACGAGACGCCGCTGGCGGACGTCCATCGCGCGCTCGGCGCGCGCATCGTCGAGTTCGCCGGCTGGCTCATGCCCGTCCAGTACCGCGGCATCATCGAGGAGCACCGAGCCGTCCGCGAGCGCGCGGGGCTGTTCGACCTGTCGCACATGGGCGAGCTGTTCGTCGAGGGTCCGCAGGCGGCCAACGGGCTGGCCGCCGCGCTCGTCTCCGATCCGCGTACGCTTGCCGTCGGGCGCGCCCACTACTCGATGATCTGTGCGACGGACGGCGGGGTCATCGACGACCTCATCGTTTATCGACTCGCCGAGGAGCGCTTCCTCGTCGTCGCGAACGCCGGCAACAGCCAGGCGGTCAGCGATGCGCTGGCGGAGCGCCTGGCCGGCAGCCGGGCCGTCCTTGACGATCGGGCACTGGCGACGGCCCTCGTCGCCGTGCAGGGCCCCGCGTCGGCCGGGATCCTCGGACCGCTGACGGATGTCGATCTCGGTCGGCTCCGTTATTACGCGATCGCGGAGGGCGCGGTTGCCGGCATCCCCGCCCTCGTCGCGCGGACCGGCTACACCGGCGAGGACGGCTTCGAGGTCTTCGTGGAGTGGGACCAGGCCCGTCCGATCTGGGACGCCCTCGCCGCGGCCGGCGAAACCGCCGGGCTCATGCCCGTCGGGCTCGGGGCGCGCGACACGCTCAGGCTCGAGGCGGGCATGCCGCTCTATGGCAACGAGCTCGATCGGACCACCAACCCGTACGAGGCCGGACTCGGCCGGGTGGTCAAGCTCGACAAGGGCGTCGAGTTCGTCGGCCGGGCGGCACTCGAGAAGGCCGCCCGCGACGGCGTCGGGCGACGCCTCGTCGGGCTGGTCGTGCGCGGCCGCGGGATCGCCCGGCACGGCTACCCGGTCTGGGCCGGGGATCGTCGGACGGGGGCCGTCACGAGCGGCGCGCCGTCCCCGACGCTCGGCAGCCCGATCGCGATGGCCTACGTCGCGCCGCGCGACGCAGAACCGGGTACGATCCTCGACGTCGAGATTCGGGACGGGCGAGTCCCTGCCGAGGTGGTAGCCCTCCCGTTCTACCGTCGTCCCGCCTGATCGGCCCCGACGCGGCGTCCCCTGTCGCGTCCAGCGAAGGAGAGCACGCTCGATGGTCCCACCCGACCTGCGCTACACGAAGGACCACGAGTGGGTCCGGCTCGACGGCGACGAGGCGACGATCGGCATCACAGCGTACGCGGCGGACCAACTCGGCGACATCGTGTTCGTCGAGCTGCCCGACGCGGGCCGGACGGTCGAGCAGTTCGCGGCGTTCGGCGTCGTCGAGTCGGTCAAGGCGGTGAGTGACCTGTTCGCGCCCGTGTCCGGCGAGGTCGTCGAGGCGAACGGCACCCTGTCCGCTCAGCCGGAGCTGGTCAACCAGGAGCCGTTCGGATCCGGCTGGATGATCCGCCTCCGGGTATCGGATACGGCCCAGCTCGACGACCTGCTCGACGCCGCGGCCTACGACGCGCTCGTCGCCGCCGGCTGACCACGATGCCGTACGGCCCGCATACGGCCGCCGATCGCGAGCGGATGCTCGCGGCCCTCGGCATCTCGAGCGTCGACGAGCTGTTCGACGACATCCCGGTCGAGCTGCGGGCGAGCGGTCTCGACCTGCCGGAGCCGGAGCCGGAACTCCAGCTGTCGGCGCGACTCCAGGCGCTCGCCGGGCGGAATCGAACGGACCTCGTGTCCTTCCTCGGCGCCGGGGTGTACCGCCACTGGAGTCCGCCGGCGGTCGACCAGCTCCTCGTGCGCGGTGAGTGGTACACGGCCTACACGCCGTACCAGCCCGAAGTCAGCCAAGGAACGCTCCAGAGCATCTACGAATACCAGTCGCTGCTGGCCGAGCTGACTGCCCTGCCGGTCGTGTCGGCGTCGCACTACGACGGCGCCGCTGGGGCGGCCGAGGCGGCGCTCATGGCCTGCCGCCAGACGAGGCGCGATCGCGTCCTCGTCTCGCGCGGGGTTCACCCGCACTACCGGGAGACCGTCCGGACCTACTTCGGCCCACGTCTCGAGCTCGACGAGATCCCGCTCGTCGCCGACGGGGAGCGGGCGGGGACGACGGATCTCGACGCGCTCGAGCGCCTGCTGGCCGATCCGGATCACCCGATCGCGGGAGTCGTCGTCGCGCAGCCCAATTTCCTCGGCCTGCTCGAGGACATGCCGCGCGTCGCCGAGCTCGCCCATGCCGCCGGCGCCCTGTTCGTGGCGGTCGTCGAGCCGGTCTCGCTGGCGGTGCTCGCACCGCCCGGTGTCTACGGCGCCGATATCGCCGCCGGCGAAGGCCAGCCGCTCGGCATCCCGCCGCAGTACGGCGGGCCGTACCTCGGCATCCTCGCCGCCACGGAACCGCTCGTCCGGCAGATCCCCGGGCGGCTGGTGGGCATGACGACGGACCTCGCCGGCCGTCGGGCATTCGTGATGACCCTGCGCGCGAGAGAGCAGGACATCCGGCGCGACAAGGCCTCGAGCAACATCTGCACGAACCAGGCGCTCCTCGCCCTCGCCGCGTCGATCTATCTCGCGGCGATCGGACCGCACGGGCTGCGCGACGTCGCAGCGCTCGGTGCCGCCCGGGCACACGAGCTCGAGGAGGCGCTCGGTGCGGCCGGGGCGCCGCGAGTCCATCCCGGCCCCTACCTCAACGAGTTCGCCGTGCGGGTGCCCGACGCCCGGGCCGTCCACCGCCGCCTCATCGAGCGCGGCATCCTCGCCGGTCTCGTCCTCGCCGACGCGCTTCCGGATCAGCCCGGCCTCGACAATGGCCTGCTCGTGTGCGCGACGGAAGTCACGACCGGCGACGACATCGATCGCTTTGCGGCCGCCCTAGCGGATGAGCTGCGGGCCGGGGCCGGTGACCGCCCGGCCGGTCACCTGGCGACGGGGACACGCTGATGGGCGTCGTCGGACCCCGCCTCCAGCCGACCCTCGATGAGCGCTCGCGGCCGGGTCGCGGCGGCGGCAAGATCCCGCACCCACCGGCCGGCGCGCTCGACCGAATCCCCGCCGCGGCACTGCGCGACACGCCGCCTGCACTGCCGGAGCTGAACGAACCGGACGTCGTCCGCCATTACGTCAACCTGTCGCAGCTCAATTTCGCGGTCGATACCGGCTTCTACCCGCTCGGCTCCTGCACGATGAAGTTCAACCCGAAGCTCAACGAATGGGCAGCCCGACTGCCGGGCTTCGCCCAGCTTCACCCGTATGCGCCGGACGAGGTCGCCCAGGGCACGCTGCAGCTGCTGTTCGAGCTCGAGCAGTGGCTGGCGGAGATCTCCGGCATGCGCGCCGTCACGCTCCACCCGGCGGCCGGCGCGCAGGGCGAACTGACCGGGATCCTCATGATCCGGGCCTATCACCGTGCCCGCGGGGACGTCGAGCGCGACGAGGTGCTCGTCCCGGACTCGTCGCACGGCACGAATCCGGCCACGGCGTCGATGGCCGGCTTCCGGACGATCACGATCCCGTCTGCCCCGGACGGGGGCGTCGACGTCGCCGCATTCGAAGCGGCGCTCGGCCCACGCACGGCCGCGGTCATGATCACGAACCCGTCGACGCTCGGCCTGTTCGAGAGCCGGATCGGCCGGCTGCTCGACGAGGTCCATGCGGCCGGCGCGCTCGCCTACATGGACGGCGCGAACCTCAACGCGATCCTCGGCCGGTTCAAGCCGGGCGAGGCCGGGTTCGACGTCATGCACTTCAACGTCCACAAGACGTTCAGCACACCGCACGGCGGCGGCGGCCCGGGGGCCG
>Ga0214471_10003088_pt1 | contig 12904 bp, 11 predicted proteins | sample RVTome_5_FD_207665 | JGI IMG/M metagenome (GOLD analysis project Ga0214471, IMG submission 207665) | Soil microbial communities from uranium-contaminated site in the Upper Colorado River Basin, Wyoming, United States - RVT142D155 | ecosystem: Environmental > Terrestrial > Soil > Contaminated >...
CGCAGTCCTCGACCGACTGGCCGGTGGTGCTGCGGCGCATGTGGCTCCGGATGTCGAGCCTCGATACGGCCTACCAGATTGCCGTCCCCACCGCCGCCGAGCGCGTGGTCATCCTCGATTACATGCTCGCCAACGCCCTTCAGGTCACGCCCGGCTGGCTGCCCGAGGCGCCCGGGCGGCTGCTGTTCGCCCAGAAATGCGGTGCGTGTCACGGGCTGCCCGACCCCGGCCAACACTCGCCGGAAGACTGGGTGGCGGTCGTCCGGCGTATGAACACGCGCATGGAGCACCTGCTCGGTACGGTGCTGAATCAGGACGAGATGCAGCGGATCGTGCTCTACCTCGAGGCCGCGTCGCGGTCCTGATCGGGCAGACGAGGCGGACTGGACGGGCAGGAACGCCTGCCTAGGTCGCCGGTTCGCTTGCGACGCCTGAACCCCACGCCACGAGCCGCCGGGGCGCCAGACGGATGGCAAGCACGAGGAGCCGGTGGGTCAGGGCCGGTACCACGATGCGGCGGTTCCGCCGGACTCCGCGCACGGTCGCCTCGGCCACCGCCTCGGCCGTCATGAAGGAGCGCGGACGGAATGGTCGCGCGCGCCGGACCCCGGCCGCCGCGTGGAACCCGGTGGCGGTGGGCCCGGGACAGACCGCCGTCACCCCGATCCCGGTGCCACGCAGCTCCTCGGCCAGCGCCTCCGAGAACGACAGCACGAAGGCCTTGCTGGCGTAGTACACGCTCTGATAGGGCCCGGGGAGAAATGCCGCCACCGAGGCGATGTTCACGACGTGGCCGCGGCCCCGGGCCCGCATGCCGGGCAGCAGCCGTTTGGTCAGGTGGAGGAGGGCGCCGACGTTGAGCCGGACCAGCTCCAGCTCCCGATCGAGGGACGTCGTGACGAATGGGCCCTGGAGGCCTGCCCCGGCGTTGTTCACCAGGATGCCGACCGCGACGCCGGTCCGTTGCACGGCCGCAGCCACGACCTCCGGGCCCTCGGCGGTGGCGAGATCCGCGACGATCGTGTCCACATGCACCCGGCTCAGCTCGCTGGCGGCAACCGCCAGCCGCTCGCGGGAGCGTGACACGAGGATGAGGTCGCATCCATCTGTGGCGTAACGTCTTGCGAGCGCGAGCCCAATCCCGCCCGACGCGCCGGTGATAAGAACTGTCGTCATAATGACATTGTCATGTCGCGTTACTGGCAGGACGTCAATTGGTGCGCTCCAGTCCCGTGAGCAGGGCGCGCGCCGTCGCCCGGAATTCCCGCTCGAACTCCATCCGCATGACATCGAGGCCCGGCGCCTGAAGGATTCTCCGCACGGGTGGCGCCGGCTCGGCCAGTGTCTGGATGCCGGCGGCGAGCGCCTGGAGGTGCAACAGCAGGCGCGCTCCATCCCCGGGCCTGAGGTAGACCGTCCGGCGCTCCAGCAGGGCGCCCGTCATGGCCAGCCGGCCCGCGATCCGCCACTTGAACCGCAGGGCCCGATCGTCCTGGAGGTTGTGCTCGAGCACCGGGCCGAGCAGCGCGAGCAGCCGCCGGAACAGGAGTCGCGGGGTGAGGGTGGTGGTCACGAGGTCCGCGAGGGCCGATGCCTGGATCCATCCCTGGCCCACGGCCAGCTGCGCGTCCAGCTCGTCGAACCAGGCCTCGAAGGCGCGCTCGAGCAGGCCGAGGAACAGCTCTTCCTTGGTGCGGAAATAGAGGTACAGAGTGCCCTTGGCGACGCCCGCCTTCCGGGCCACGTCGTCCATGACGACCGCGTCCAGCTCGACCTTCTCGAGCAGGGTGGCCGCCGCGTCGAGGATCTGGGCGCGCCGTACACTCTTGGCCTCCGGCGACCGCGCTCGGTGTGTCGGTTGTAGCTGTCCCATGGTCAGTTATTTAATGACCGCGGGTCACGCCGGCAAGTGGTCGGTCTCCGTGCACGGCCACGCGCCGGAGGGCGTCCCTATCGAGCTGATGCGGAGCCCGGCCGGCGTCAGCCGGTACTGGCGGCGTCGGCGATCTGGTCGTGCATGGTGCGGAGCGTCAGGATCTTGAGCTTCCGGACGCCGGCGGGGAGTTGCACGACGGCGACGTCCCCCACTGCGCGGTCCACGAGACCGCGGCCAAGGGGGGACGACACGGAGATGTGCCCCCGGTCGAAGTCCATGTTCTCCGGGATCACCAACTCGAGCTCCTCGGTGTCGCCCGTTCCCATGTCCTTCACCTTCACACGCGAGCCGAGCCCCACTTTGCCCTGCGGGACCTTGGAGAGGTCAATCTGGGAGAGCTTGCCCAGGCGGGCCCGCAGCTGGCTCAGTCGGGCCTGAATGAACTGTTGCCGCTCCAGCGCGGCGTGGTAATCCCCGTTCTCGCGGAGGTCGCCGTTCTGGATGGCCTTCTTGAGGGTCGCGGGCAGCGCCACGGTGAGCTCGTGGTTCAGCTCCTCGACCTCGGCCTGGAGTTGCCGCTTCACTTCGTCAAGCATCTGGTATGGTAAGCCTCCCCGTTCGGACCGTCCAGCCATGGCCTCACGCCTCCGGCGGGCCCCAACGCGACGAAAATGGGGAAGTCCTAGTCGGAATTGAAGTTGCCCGCAATTGACCTGGCCACCACGCTCGACTACGTTGCCGTGCTTGCGCCTCCAGCGGGCGCATCCAGACACCGACTGATCAGCCTCCACCGCAGCTCGAGCGAGGAATGGGCAGAGCCTTCCTGCGTGGTTTTCGTGCCGTACCCTGGCGGGTCGGCCTCCTCCTGCTAACGCCGCTCCTCCTTGGCGCGTGTTCCGGCGATCCGTATCCGCAGTCCACCCTGCACCCGGTTTCTGATTCGGGGAGCGCCATTGACGCCCTGTACCGCCAGATCTTCTGGTGGGCCGTGGTCGTCTTCGCTGTGGTGCAGACGGCCCTCCTGGTGACGCTGATCCGATTCCGGAAGCGGCCCGGGGCGGGCGAGCCGCGCCAGATCCACGGCAACACCCTCGTCGAGATCACCTGGACCCTGGCGCCAGCCGCGATCATCGTGGCCATCGCCGTCCCCACCGTCAAGGCGATCTTCGCCGTGAAGGGGGACGCCCCGCCCGACGCGCTCCACGTCGAGGTGGTCGGCCATCAGTGGTGGTGGGAGTTCCGGTATCCGGAGCTGGGCATCGTGACCGCCAACGAGCTGCACCTCCCGCAGGGGCGGCCGGTGGCGCTGGCCATCACGTCCGCGGACGTGATTCACTCGTTCTGGGCGCCCAAACTGCACGGGAAGCGCGACGCGATGCCGGGGCGGATCACCCGCCTCGCGCTCATGCCTGATTCCCTGGGAACCTATCTGGGCCAGTGCGCGGAGTTCTGCGGCGAGTCGCACGCCAACATGCGGCTCCGCGTGACGGTGCAGTCCCAGGGCGAGTTCGCCGCCTGGGTGGCGTCGCAGACGGCGCCGCCCACCCTGCCGGACTCCAGCGCGGCGCTGATCCTGGCTGGTGAGGCGGCGTACCGGCGCATCCGCGACCCCGGCAACCACTCCTGCATTGCCTGCCACACCATGGCGGGTGTCTCGGGCGGCGTGCTCGGCCCGAACCTGTCGCACGTGGGCAGCCGGGCGACCCTCGCGTCCGGCATCCTGCCGAACGACTCGGCGGGCCTCGCGCGCTGGCTGCGGGATCCCCTCGCGGAGAAGCCGGGGAGCCTGATGCCGAAGATCGCCCTCACCGACGACGAGATCGCGGCGCTGGTCGCGTATCTCCGGAGCAGGAACTAGCGCCATGGCGATCCCCACCATGCCGCACACCGACACCGTGCCGACGGCGCCCACCGGCCTCTGGAGCTGGGTCACTACGACCGATCACAAGCGGATCGGGATCCTCTATGGGGTCACCGCGTTCTTCTTCTTCCTGGTGGGCGGCCTGGAGGCGCTCGTCATCCGCCTCCAGCTCGGCGCCCCCGGCAACACGCTCGTGAGCGCGGAATTCTACAATCAGCTGTTCACGATGCACGGCACCACGATGGTCTTCCTGGCCATCATGCCGCTCTCGGCCGCGTTCTTCAATTTCATCATCCCGCTCCAGATCGGCGCGCGGGACGTGGCGTTCCCGCGGCTCAACGCCTTCAGCTACTGGGTGTTCTTGCTGGGCGGCCTGTTCATGAACGCGAGCTTCTTCGTGGGCCCGCTGTTCGGGGCGGGCGCGCTCAGCGTGGCCCCCAACGGCGGCTGGTTCGGCTACGCCAACCTGACCTCGGCGCAGTATTCGCCCGGGCCCAACATTGATTTCTGGGTGCTCGGCCTCCAGATCCTGGGGGTCGCCTCGCTCGCGGCGGGCTTCAACTTCATCACGACCATCATCAACCTGCGCGCGCCGGGCATGAAGCTCATGCGGATGCCGGTGTTCACGTGGATGAGCTTCGTGACGCAGTTCCTGATCATCACGGCGTTCCCGGTGATCACGATCGGGCTCGTCTTCCTGATGTTCGACCGCGTGTTCGGCACCAGGTTCTACGATGTGAGCGCGGGCGGCGACGTGCTGCTCTGGCAGCACCTGTTCTGGCTGTTCGGCCACCCCGAGGTCTACATCCTCATCCTGCCCGCCATGGGCATCGTGTCGGAAGTGCTGCCCACGTTCTCCCGGAAGCCGCTGTTCGGCTACGCGGTCGTGGTGTACTCCGGCGTGCTGATCGGGGTGGTGGGGTGGGGAGTGTGGGCGCACCACATGTTCTCGACGGGCCTCGGGCCCATCGCGGACTCCGTGTTCTCGGCGTCCACCATGCTCATCGCGGTGCCCACCGGCGTGAAGATCTTCAACTGGATCGGCACCATGTGGGGCGGGCGGCTCGAGTTCCGGAGCCCCATGCTGTTCGCGGTCGGGTTCATCTCACTGTTCATCATCGGCGGGCTGTCCGGCGTCATGCACTCGTCGCCGCCCGCGGATCTCCAGCAGACGGACACGTACTTCGTGGTGGCGCACTTCCACTACGTGCTGTTCGGCGGCGCGGTCTTCGGCCTGTTCGCCGGGATGTACTACTGGTGGCCCAAGGTGTTCGGGCACACGCTCCGGGAAGGCCTCGGCGCGCTCCACTTCTGGCTCATGTTCGCCGGGATGAACCTCACGTTCTTCCCGATGCATTTCAGCGGGCTGCTGGGCATGCCGCGCCGCATCTACACGTACGGCGGAGAGCTGGGGCTCGACACGTACAACCTGCTCTCGACCGCGGGCGCCCTGCTCACCGGCGTGGCGCTGCTGGTGTTCATCGCCAACATCCTGGTGAGCCGCCGCGGCGGGGCCGCGCCCGGGCCCAATCCATGGAGCGCCGCCACGCTCGAGTGGGCCACCGACTCGCCCCCGCCGGTCTACAATTTCTCGGTCATTCCCACGGTCAAGGACGGCCTGCCGCTGTGGCGTGAGGGCGGGATGGAGCCGTCGCCGCTGCCGGCGGTGCCCCCGGAGCCCATCCACGTGCCGGGGGGCTCCATCTGGCCGCTGTGCACGGCGTTCGGGATCATCATCATGGCTGTCGGGGCCCTGTTGCACCACAGCCTCTGGCCGAGCGTGGCGACGGCGCTGGCCGGCGCGCTCGTGACGGTCGTCAGCATCTACCAGTGGGCATTCGAGCCCTTCGAGGTCTGAGATGAGCCACGCCGCCGTCGCCCATCACACCAGCACGGGACTCGACAACCGGAAGGTCGCCTTCTGGACCTTCATCGGGTCCGAGTGCCTGCTGTTCGGATCGCTGATTGCCACGTACCTCGTGTATCAGGGACGTTCCGTTTCCGGCCCCACCACGCGCGAGATCCTGAACATCCCGCTCACGTCGGTGAGTACGTTCGACCTGCTCATGTCGAGCCTCGCGATGGTGCTGGCGCTTGCCGCCGTCCAGCGGGGCGACCGGGTCTGGGCGCGGGTCTGGCTCGCCACGACCGCGTTCCTGGGCGCCATTTTCCTGGGCTTCCAGGTCTATGAGTTCCAGCATTTCGTGCACCAGGGTCTGGGGTTCACCACCAACCTGTTCGGCTCCACGTTCTTCACGCTCACCGGATTTCACGGCGCGCACGTCTTCGTGGGCGTGCTGTGGCTCACGACGCTGCTGATCCGCTCGTTTCAGGGGAAGCTCGGGCCGGAGAAGGCGGTCAACGTGGAGATCGCTGGCCTCTACTGGCACTTCGTGGACGTGGTGTGGATTGTGATCTTCACCGTCGTCTATCTGATCCAGACCACGCCGCTGCCGGCCGCGTGAGGGAGACATGACCGAGCATTCCGATACGCAGCACGCCCCGGCGGCGCACGCGTCCACCCGGACGTATCTCGTGATCGCCGCCCTCCTGGCCGTCATCACGATCGTCGAGGTCGGCGTCTTCTACATCCCGGCGCTGCGCGTGGTCCTGCCGCCCACCCTCCTGATCCTCTCCGCCGCCAAGTTCGTGCTCGTGGTGGGCTTCTACATGCACCTCAAGTACGACCACAACCTGTTCCGGGCCGTGTTCCTCGCGCCGCTCGTGATCGCGGTCGCGGTGATCGTCGGCCTGCTCTTCCTCTTCAGGGTGTTCTAGCGTCCGCGGGCGAGCTGGGGCGCGACGAGTCGTATCGTGTCAATCGTGCGTCGTCCGTGGGCAATGGCAAGGATCGGCTCCGGGTCGAGGCCGTTCGCCCGGCATGGGGAGGCGACGTTGCCGCCTAGCCTCCTGGCCGTGCGTTGCGCCAGGGCCTCGCGACGGCAGGATCATTGCGGGCAATGCACGCATCATGCGACCGACTCGAGCGCCGGCCGCTGCATCGCCCGGTTGGCCGGCACACATCATCTCGTCACGGCTCGCGATCCAACCGCCATACATCGCTGGCGTATCCACTCTCCCCGTCCTGCTCCTTGCCCTTGCCACCGAAGAGCCACAGAGCGCCGCGATAGACAACCGAACGATTCCCCGCGCGGCGGGTCCACGGTGCGGCGACCGTGACCTGGTGCCACTCCCGGCCATCCCGGGAGCTCCAGACATCGTTGAGTCGCCACCCGTCGGGGCGGACGCCGCCAAGGATCCACAGTTGATTGTCAAACCCGAGCGCCCCGGCGTACACACGGGGTCCCCACGCGCCTGAGTCGGCAACGCGCGCCCAGTGTTCGCCGTCACCAGAGACCCAGACGTCAGCACGGCGGGCCGTCCAGGAACCGCCGCCGAAGGCCCAGAGGGAGTCTCGAAACGCCACGGGAGTGGGTTGTGATTCGGGCACCCAGGGACCGCGCGCCGTTACCTGCTGCCACTCGCTACCGTCTCGCGTTCTCCAGACGTCGCGGAGCTGAGCAGCATTCTCACCGCCGAACAGCCACAACCACCCATGGAAGGACACGAGGCCCGCGCCGCGGCGGCCCGGCCACGCGGCATCGGCGTGCTGGTGCCAGCGGCGTCCATCGGTGGATGACCATACCGTTGAAGTGAACTGGCCGCCGACTTGCCCTCCGACCAGCCACAGGCGCCCCAGGTGCTCGATGGACTGGCTTCCGAGCCGCGCGGGTTCAGGGAGGTGGCTGGCGATCACCCAGCTCAGCCCGTCGGGGGACTCCCAGACCGTGCTGATCCCCACCATGAAAAGTCGGCCGTCCGGCCCCGCGATGGGGTGGGCACCCATTGGCCAGCGATCCGGTTGCCACGCGTCCTCGAAGGCACCACGGCCTGGCGGGATGATCAGCGACCACTGAAGTCCACGCTGCTGCGCCGAGGATTGGCACGCAGTGCCGATGAGGGTCAACGTGAGCAAGGTTCTGCGCATTTGGCCCCCGGTTGGCGTGGCTGCCCAACGTCCTGCGCACGAGGGCGCCGACGCGAAAGGGCAGAGAAGTAGTCTTCTCTGCCCTCCCTGCCCTCACCGCCCTCGCTGCCCCCTTATCGCGGTACCCGCACCCGCTCCACGCGGGACTGCTCCACGGTCGCGTTATAGACGCGGAGCGACACGATCTCGCCCGGGCGTGCCGCCCGGATGGCCTGCTCGAACTGGTCCACGGTACGGACCCGCGTCCCGTTCACGTGCGTGATGATGTCGCTGATGCCGTTGCGGGCCGGGTTGAGCCGGTCCTGGGCCGGGCTGCCCGCCTCTACGTCCATGACGACGACGCCCGTGAGGTCGTCCCCGAGGCGACTGGCGATCTCGCTGGGAGGCTGGCGCACACTGATGCCGAGCGCGGTGGTGGTGCCCGCGGTGTCCTCGCGCGGACGTTCCCGCTCGCGGGTGGCCGCCTGCGCCACCTGCTCGTTCGGCGCCTCGATGAGCCGCACGGTGGTGGTGCGCCGTACGCCGCCCTTGCGGATCACGGTCACCTTCACCGTGGAACCCGGTGCCTTGAAGCCCACGAGCTGCTGGAGCTGGGCGACATAGTAGACCGGTTCTCCGTCCAGCTCGACGATCAGGTCTCCCGGCTCGATGCCCGCCTTTTCGGCGGGGCTGTTGGGCATCGAGTAGTCGTTCACGACCACGCCGCGGACCTCGTCGAAGCCGGCGTACGCGGCGTCCTCTTCGTCCGCGTCGTCAATCGCGACACCGAGGACCGACCGGCGGACCCGCCCCTCGGCGATCAGCTGATTGCCCACGACCCGCGCGAGGTTGGCGGGAATGGCGAAGCCGTACCCCTGATAGAAGCCGTTTTCCGAGGCGATGGCGGAGTTCACGCCCACCACCTCGCCACGCACGTTGACGAGCGGGCCGCCGGAGTTGCCCGGGTTGATGGCCGCGTCCGTCTGGATGAAGTCCATGATGCTGTAGGACGACCGGTTGGGCAGTCCCTCGAGCAGGCGGCCCTTGCCGCTCACGATTCCGGCCGTCACGGCGAACGAGAACGCCTCGCCGAGCGGGTTGCCGACGGCCAGGACCCACTCCCCGATTCGGACGTGGTCCGAGTTGCCGAGCGTGGCGGTGGGGAGGTCCCTGGCGTCAATCTTGATGATGGCGATATCGGTTTGGGGATCCCGCCCCACGACCTTTGCCTGGAACTGCCGCTTGTCGAGCAGCCGGACGGTGACCTTCGTGGCGCCTTCGACCACGTGGTTGTTGGTCATGATGTAGCCGTCGGCCGAGATGATGAATCCCGAGCCCGTGCCGCGCCGGCGCTGCGGCTCGCGCGGCTGGCCACGCGGAAAGAAGAAGTCCTCGAGGCCCGGCGGGACCTGCAGGCCGGTATGCGGATTCTCGCTCGACAGGGACTCGGCGCGGATGAAGACGACCACGGGGCGGATCATGTCCGCCACGGCGGTGAACGACTCACCCAGCTCGTTGAGCGGGCTCGCGGCCGCGGGGATGGCGCTGCGCTCCTGCGCGGCCGGGAGCGCGGTGGCCTCCGCCGCGCGCGGTTCCGGCATGACGAAGGCGGCCGGCTCCGCCGCCCGCGTCGGGGAGCCCAGCGCCCCGATGAACACGGCGGCCACGAGGAGCGTGAGCCCCACCAAACCGCCGAATTTCAGCCAATCTCGTGAACGGGTTGCCATAGTCCTGATCGTCCTGCTTGCGTGGTGAACGTTGGGTGGAATGGTCAATGATAACCCGCCCGCCGGGGCCGGGTTCCGGTCGCGGCGGGGCCATCCCGGTTATTTGTTTTCGTCTACGACTTCGTAATCGGCGTCCACGACGTCATCGGGTTTCGTTTCGTCGGCGGGGGGCGGTTGCTGTCCGGCACCCGCGCTCTCCGACGACGAGGCCTGGGTCTGCTCGTACAGCGAGGCGCCGGCCGCCGAGAACGCCTGCGTCAGCTCGTCCAGCGCCGTGCGGATTCCGTCGGGCGACCCCGTGCGCAGGGCCTCCTTGGCGCCCTCCACGGCCTTGTTCAGGCGCTCCTTGTTCGTGGCGTCGAGCCGGTCCACCCACTCCGTGGAGTCCTTCTCGACCTGGTAGACCATGGCGTCGAGCCGGTTGCGGCGATCAATCTCGTCGCGCTTCTCCTGATCCTCGGAGGCATGCTGCTCGGCCTCCTTGACCATCCGCTCCACCTCGGACTCCGAGAGCCCGCTCGACCCCTCGATCCGGATCTTCTGCTCCTTCGCGGTTGCCTGGTCCTTGGCCGAGACGTGCAGGATGCCGTTGGCGTCAATGTCGAACGTGACCTCGACCTTCGGCATGCCGCGCGGCGCCGGCGGGATGCCGGTGAGCTGGAAGCGGCCCAGCGTCCGGTTGTCCCGCGCCAGCTTGCGCTCGCCCTGGAGCACGTGGATCTCGACCGTGGTCTGGCTGTCCTCGGCGGTGGAGAAGATCTCCGACTTCTTGGTGGGGATGGTCGTGTTCCGCTGAATGAGCACGGTGGTAACGCCGCCCAGCGTCTCGATGCCCAGCGACAGCGGTGTCACGTCCAGCAGCAGCACGTCCTTCACCTCGCCCGCCAGCACGCCACCCTGGATGGCCGCGCCGATCGCCACGACTTCATCCGGGTTCACGCCCTTGTGCGGGTCGCGCCCGAAGAAGTCCTTCACGATCTGCTGGACCTTGGGGATCCGGGTCGAGCCGCCGACCAGAATCACCTCGTCAATTTGCGACGGCTGGAGGCCCGCGTCCTGGAGCGCCTGCTTCATGGGCGGGAGCGTGCGCTGGATCAGGTCGTCCACCAGCTGCTCGAACCTGGCGCGCGTGAGCGTCATGTTCAGGTGCTTCGGGCCGGACTGGTCCGCCGTGATGAACGGCAGGTTGATCTCCGTCTGCGTGGTGGTGGACAGTTCCATCTTGGCCTTCTCCGCGCCCTCCTTGAGACGCTGGAGCGCCATCGGATCCTTGGAGAGGTCAATGCCCTGGTCCTTCTTGAACTCGTCCACCAGCCAGTGGATCACGCGGTCGTCAAAGTCGTCGCCGCCCAGGTGCGTGTCGCCGTTGGTGGACTTCACCTCGAAGACGCCTTCGGCCAGCTCGAGCACGGAGATATCGTACGTGCCGCCGCCCAGGTCGAAGACGGCGACCTTCTCTTCCTTCTTCTTGTCCAGACCGTAGGCGAGGGCCGCGGCGGTGGGCTCGTTGATGATGCGGAGCACGTCGAGTCCCGCGATCTTGCCGGCGTCCTTGGTGGCCTGCCGCTGCGCGTCGTTGAAGTACGCGGGGACCGTCACGACCGCCTTCTCGACCTTGTGGCCCAGATAGTCTTCGGCCGTCTGCCGCATCTTCTGGAGGATCATCGCGGAGATCTCCGGCGGCGTGTACTGCTTGCCGCCGATGTCCACCACCGCGAGGTCGTTCTTGCCGGTGAGGACGCCGTACGGAACGCGCTTCTTCTCTTCCGTGATCTCGTTCAGGCGGCGTCCCATGAACCGCTTGATCGAAAACACCGTGTTCCGGGGGTTCGTGACCGCCTGCCGCTTGGCCACCTGGCCCACCAGGCGCTCGCCGTCCTTCGTGAACGCGACCACCGACGGGGTCGTGCGGCCGCCTTCCGAGTTCGGAATGACGACCGGGTCTCCGCCCTCCATGACGGCCACCACCGAGTTGGTGGTCCCCAGGTCAATCCCGATGACTTTCTGCGCCATAGCTGCCTCTCGAGGTCTGATGTCTGGATGCGTGGTGGACCTGCCCGGTCGCAAGGGAGAGGCAAAGGCCATACCGGGTTTTACCGCCATTATGACAGGGAACAGCGTGCGGCGTGAGTCGTAAGCGGTTGAAAGTGAGGATGTTATGAGCGTAGCCATCCCAGGCATGTACCGCATGCCGGCGCTGTCCCTGCGCCGCCGTCGGCGCTAGACTTGGCAGGCCACACCGCCGCGGAGCGCCGCGCGTGTTTCCGTACAAAGACGAGAACCCGACCTACCTGGCCCCGATCGTCACGGTCGGCGTCGTTCTGCTCAACGCCGCCGCCTGGCTCGTCCTCCAGGGGGCCGGCACCGAGCCCGCGCTCACCCGCTCGGTGTGCGAGTTGGGTCTGATCCCGGGCGACCTCCTCGGGACCGTCCCCGACGGCTACGAGCTGCCCCTTGGGCGCGGGGCGGTGTGTGTGCTTGGAGGGGCGCCGGCCTGGCACACGACGCTCACCTCCATGTTCCTCCACGGCGGCTGGTTCCACCTGATCGGGAACATGTGGTTCCTCTGGGTCTTCGGGAACAACATCGAGGATGCCATGGGGCACGGCCGGTTCGTGGGGTTCTACCTGCTCTGCGGCCTGCTGGCGGCCGCGGCCCAGGTGGCCACCGGTCCGTCGTCACCCGTTCCCATGGTCGGCGCGTCGGGAGCGATCAGCGGAGTGATGGGCGCGTATCTGGTGCTCTATCCCCGCGTGCGGGTCCACACGCTGATCTTTCTCGGCTTCTTTCTCACCCGCGTGACGCTGCCCGCCTGGATCATGCTGCTCTACTGGGCCTTCCTCCAGCTCGTCGGCAGCGTGCCGGCCATCGCCGGCGGCCAGTCCGGCGGTGGGGTGGCGTTCCTGGCGCACCTCGGCGGCTTCGTGGCTGGCGCGGCGCTGATCAAGCTGTTCGCGAAGCCCGAGCTCGTGCTGCGGCACCGGCGGCCCGTGATGACGCTCGGCACTTGAAGCGGGGCAGGGCGGCCGGTCACGAGCGCCGAGTCGCCCTGCCCGCCGAGGTCGCTAGTCGTGCGTCCGGAGCAGTCCCAGCTCACGCTCGATGTTGAACGTGGGGCTGTACACGAACTCCGGGTTCTCGTCGTCCACGCTGCCGCCCCACAAGATCCCGAACAGGATGACCTTGCCGCTGTTCACGTTGCCGCTCCGGTTGGTCGAGCCGAAGACCGGGGAGCCGCTGTCGCCGCCGTCCGAGCCGGCCGCCACGAGCGCCTGACAGCGCCGGACGAACACGCCGCCGATGGCGATGATGTCCACGCACGTGCCCGTGATCTCTCCGCCGGTCCACCCTGTCGTGCGGCCCACCTTGAACGCCGTTTCGCCGAGCACCGCGAACGGCTGCTCGCCCGCGATCGTGAAGGTGGGCCGCTTGGCGTCTACTTCGAGCGTGCCCACGACGCGGTCGAACGCGGC
>Ga0214471_10003089_pt1 | contig 12903 bp, 4 predicted proteins | sample RVTome_5_FD_207665 | JGI IMG/M metagenome (GOLD analysis project Ga0214471, IMG submission 207665) | Soil microbial communities from uranium-contaminated site in the Upper Colorado River Basin, Wyoming, United States - RVT142D155 | ecosystem: Environmental > Terrestrial > Soil > Contaminated >...
TTGTCATGAAGACAAACTGCCGCGAACCTCGGAGGTCGATTTGAGTCGTTAAGCGGAAACCTCTTCCGTCACCTCGACCGGATGGCTTGAGGCTTGACGATCGAACACTAGCGTCGCCGCTTTCTCATCGAAGTCAACCAGGATCGTATCGCCTTCGCTGAACTCACCCTTGAGCAGCTTGATCGAAAGCGGACTCTCGACGTGCTTTTGGAGCGCCCGCCGCAGCGGCCGGGCGCCAAAGGCCGGGTCGTAACCTTCTTCGGCCAGCCAGGCCTGGGCGGCGTCCGATAGCTGGACGGTCAGGCCGTGCTCGTCCATCCGCTCCTGAATCTCCTCCATCTGCAGCTTGACGATATCGTTCATCTGCTCGATCGACAGCGGCGAGAAGATGATGATCTCGTCAATGCGGTTGAGGAACTCGGGTCGGAAGGTGTCGCGCAAGGCCTTCTCAATCTTGCTGTGGGCTTCGCTTTCACCCTTGTCCTCGGCCCGCAGGAAGCCGAGGGAGCCGGCTTTGGTGACGAATTCCGTCCCCAGGTTGGAGGTCATGATCAGGACGGTGTTGCGGAAATCGACGATGCGGCCCTGGCCGTCAGTCAGGCGGCCGTCGTCAAGGATCTGAAGCAATGCGTTCCAGACCTCGGGGTGGGCTTTTTCGATTTCATCAAACAGGATCAAGCGGTAGGGGCGCCGGCGGACGGCTTCCGACAGCTGGCCGCCCTCCTCATATCCGACGTAACCTGGGGGAGCGCCGAACAGCCGCGATACGTTGTGTTGCTCGCGGTACTCGCTCATGTCTACACGCACCAGCGCGTCTTCATCGTCGAACAGGAACTCGGCCAAGGCCTTGGCCATTTCGGTCTTGCCCACACCGGAGGAGCCGAGAAAGATGAACGAACCGATCGGCCGGCGCGGGTCCTTCAGGCCAGCACGTGCCCGCCGGATGGCGTCGGACAGGGCGTGAATGGCTTCGTCCTGGCCGATGATGCGCTCATGCAGCCGGTCTTCCATCTGCAGCAGCTTCTCGGCCTCGGTTTCAAGCATCTGGTTGACCGGGATCCCAGTCCACTGAGCCACCACTTCGGCGATATCGGGCTCATCGACCACTTCGTCAAGTTGGTGCTCTTGCTCCCAGGCGTTGCGCTTCTCCTGGAACTCGCTCTCGACCCGCAAACGCTGGGCCTTCTTCTCGGCGGCCCGTTCGTAGTCGCGCTCGACGCCGGCCTGCTCCTCCTCGGCCGTCAGTCGGTCGATCTCGCTCTTCAGTTCTTTCAGGTCGGACGGCAGCGAGTACAGCGCAATACGCAGCTTGGCGGCGGCTTCGTCAATCAGGTCAATCGCCTTGTCCGGCAGCGCCCGCCCCGAAACATATCTGTGCGACAGCTTGGCCGCCGCGATCAGTGCCTGGTCGGAAAAATGGACCTTGTGGTGAGCCTCGTAGCGATCACGCAGGCCCCGCAGCATTTCAATGGTCTCATCAACAGTCGGTTCTTCAATGTAGACGGGAGCAAAACGGCGTTCGAGGGCGGCATCCTTCTCAATGTAGCGCTGATACTCGTCGAGCGTGGTGGCGCCGATCGTCTGTAATTCGCCGCGTGCCAGGGCGGGCTTGAGCATGTTGGAGGCGTCCATCGCACCCTGGGCCGAACCGGCGCCGATCACCGTATGCAGCTCGTCGATCATCAGGATGATCTCGCCTTCAGACCGTTGAATCTCCTCGATGGAGGCCTTGAGCCGCTCTTCGAACTCGCCTCGGAAACGCGATCCGGCGATCATGGCACCCAAGTCGAGCTGCACCACCCGCTTGCCCATCAGGATCTCAGGGACATCATTGCTGCTTATCTTTTGGGCCAGACCCTCAACAATGGCCGTCTTGCCAACGCCTGCCTCGCCGATCAGCACCGGGTTGTTCTTGGTGCGGCGCGACAGGATTTGAATGACGCGCAGGATTTCTTCGTCGCGGCCGATGACGGGATCGAGCTTACCTTCCTTGGCCGACGCAGTCAGGTCGCGCGAGTATTTTTCGAGCGTTCGGTAGCGTGACTCAGCCTTGCGGTCGGTGACTCGCTGTCCGCCACGCAATTCCTTGATCGCGTCATATACCCGCTCCTTGGTGATGCCCTCTTCGGACAGCAGGCGGGCAACGGCTGTGTTGCGCTCCGACAGGATGGCCAGAAAGATGTGTTCGGTGGATATGAACTCGTCATGGAGGCGGTTGGCCTCTTCATTGGCCATGTCGACCACGCGCTTGACGCGCGGCGTGATGAAGATCTGGCCGGCGCCACCGCCGTAAATGTTGGCTTTGGGGCTATTGCGCAGCTGGTCGTCAATCCGGTCCGAAAGTACATCGAGATCAATGTTCATGCGGTCCAGAATCTGCGGAATCACGCCCTGCGGTTGCTCGATCAGGGCCAGCAAGATGTGTTCCGTATCAATCTGGTTGTGGCCGTAGCGTTGAATAATCTCAGCGGCGCGTTGCGCCGCATCCTGTGCCCGTTCTGTGAAACGGTCGAATCGCATCATGGTCGGCTACCTTCCCTCAGACCCGGCTCTCTAGAGCCTAGGCCGGCGCGATTATATCATCGCGCCCTTTTGCGACCCCGCTCGGCTCGTTAGAATCCCGTTAGACTCTGGCGTAACCACAAAGGCGCAAAGGTCACGAAGGGGCAAGCAGGGTGCACAAAGAAGTGCAGGCCCGATCACTCGCCCAGCCTTGATAACCCTTCCTTGGTGTCTTTGTGCGATCGGAGGCTACGTGGTTGGCCCGCGGCATGGGGCAACCGACATAGAACCTGGGGCCACGAAGGGGCGAGCAAGGTGAAAAGGGAAGGGCAGGCCCGATCGCCTGCCCAGCCTTAGTGACATCTCACTTAAGCCTTGGCGCGCTTGGAGTCTTCGTGGTTCACTCGGTCAGTTCGACCTGGGCCGGATCGCGCAATTGATAGTTCTCATCTTCGTTGTAGATGATGTTCAGATCGGACGTTCCGCTCATATCCACCGTATCGCCGATCACCTGGGCATGAAAGCCATCGCTGGCGCCGGTGCCGTTAATCTGGACCTCGGCGCTGGGGAAGAACATCGTACCGGTAAAAGTTGAGCCGGAGGACCCGTTGATGGTTGCCATAGCACTGTTGGCCGGGTCCTGGTAGATCAGCATCCCGGCAAACTCGCCGTCGTTGGGGGCGTCCAGATTCAGCGTGGCCCCGCCATTCCAGGACACATCACCGCTCATGACATAGATCATGACGTCGTTGCCCAGGATCGTGGTCCCTGAATTCACGGCGAACCCGCCGTCGACGCAGTAGATTCCCGGCTCTAGAGTCCAACTCCCACCGTGGAAGTTGAAATCGTCAATGTAGCCGGGTGTGATGACACCTGTGCCGCTGTCCCTGACCGCGTTCGAGCCGCAGGTCGGCGTGGGAATGGCGGGGGTTTCCAGCACGGCAGCGCCGGTGGTGGGCAGCGGGTTGACCGTTGAAGTGCCATCGATCTCAAACCCGCCGACAACCGAAATGCCGCCGCCGGTCACATTCAAATCATTGCCGCCGCTCGACTTGAAGGCGCAGTCCGGGTGGTTGGAGTTGACGTGGATGCCGCCGCCGGTGATGTCGGTGCTGTTGCTGCCGTGGCTCCAGACCACGGCGCAGCCGCCTTCGGCCAGCCCGACAATGGCATTACCGAACAACAAAGGCTCGACCGTGGCCGGCTTGGCGTGGGCGACGGCGTTGACCGTGTTGCGCAGCTCCCCACCAAAGACGAAGTGAGCGAACATGCTCTCGACCTTGGACTCGATCTCAACCTGGACGTAGTTGTAGTCTCCCGCGTTCGCACCGTAGGCAGGTGGGTAGTACACCGTGACCCAATTGCTCACGCCGTTGTCGTCAAAGTCGTTATCGGCGGCACGGGAATAAGCCGGCGGAACGGGATCGTAACCCTGCAGCAGTGAAAAGGCGCCGGCCATGGCGCCGGCGTCGGCCGCGTTTTGGGCATGGCGGCGGTCGGCGAACATGATGCCGCCGTCGATGGCCAGCCCCGACATGCCAAGCAGGCCCACAATCCCCACTGCTAAGATGACAAGGGATTGGCCCCGCTGAGAAAGTTGTTCGCTCCGTGGTTTCATAGGTGTGCTCTACTTTCGCGAGTCGGCATGCTCATGGGCAAGCCGGCGACAGGATGGTGTTGACGACGGTGGCCGTCAACGGCAGGGATTGGCTGCCGGCAATAGTCCCGATAAACGGTGTCAGCAGCGGGAACTCGACCGTGGCCGTGACTTCAATGCCGCCGCCACGACACGGCTGTCCCAGGATCGACGTCGAGATCGAGGCCCCGCTCCAGTCAATCATGCCTCCCGGGCTCTCGCGGCGTACGCGGCCCTCAATTTCGGTCGTGTTGGTCGGGTCGAACGAACCGTAGGCCGCCCCCTCGGCAGCCGCATCTCGTAATGACAGAAAGACGTAATAGGCACGGCCGATATCAAGCACGCCGGCCAGCAGGGTAAGTAAGATCACGAGCGTGATGGACAACTCGGTCAGGCTTTGGCCTCGTTGGCTCGTCCGTGTCCGATCGGATCGGAGAGAAGGACTGCGCGCAGCTGAGGTCAGGGGGCGCATGAGACCGTATCCAGGTTGGAAGGTGCGCTTTCGTGCCCGTCGACCACCGCCACGACATAGTAGGTGCGGCTCGTCTCGGCGTCGGGCAGGGCGTTGCAGTTGATGCAGGCCGGGCTGCTGTCAATCACGATTTGAATCGTTGGCGCCGGTGAAGACCGATAGACGGCGTAGTAGTCGACCCCGCTGACTGTATTCCAGTCGAAGCTGACTTTGCGGTTGCTGCAATTGATCGTCGCTTCAAAGCCGGTCGGTGCTGGAATAGAGGTCGGGGTCGGGAACGGTGTCAGAGTCTGAGACGGCGTAAGGGACGGTCCCGCCGTTGCGGTAAAGCTGGCTGTAGGCGTAGGCGTCTCGGAAGGCGTTGGTGTCACCGACGGCGTGACGAGCGGATCCGGCGTGTTGGTCTTGGTCGGTGTGGCAGCCGGGCCGCCCAAGGTGGCAGTCGGTCCGGCATCAATTTCCTTGAGGATCGTGCGAGCCGACATCGAGGTGAGGGTCTGCGGCGGGATTGGCAGCAGGGGCACGATCGGTTCATAGGAGGTGCGGACGGTCACCAAGACCCGATCACCGAGTGAAATCTCGGAGGGGTTGGGGTTGGCGTCGCAGTTGCCGACAGGCGAAGTCGTGACGCCAGCATCGTAGGTGATGGTGATATCCGAATCGGCCAGCTCCGACAGGATCGCAACGCGGCGCGCGGCGTCGCGGATGCCGGCGCAATCCAGGTAGCGCGGGATGCCTGATCCGTTGTCGCCGACCGAAGCGCCGTAGCGGCTGGCCTCGCGGCTGGCTGAATTGATCATGGCATAAATGGCAAACATTCGACCGAATTCGACAATGCCAACGGTTATCAGGAGCAGAACAGGCAGGACCAACATGAACTCGACCATTGCCTGCCCGCGTTGGCCCCGCCTGGGCAGTCTGGTGAAGCGTGTTGGCCGAAGAGCGTCCAGCAATCTCATATGATTGAATCCTAGGCGGCCTTGGACGGTTTCTGCTCTACGATTACCTATCAGATTCGTCAGGCCTCAGTATTGGTGAGAGACGCGCCGGACCCCGCACACGGGGCAAAGCCGGGTGGCGGGGTCCGAAGACACGTGCTCGCTGTCTTATCGCTTCGGCAGCTGGCTGTCATAGCTGACCGTGTCAGCCTTAGACCCTCTAGCTTTGCGCCACCACCTTTCGGCGGTTTTGCCCTTTCGGGACATTGTTAAGCAGGCAGCTCAGCCGCCTGCCACTCTAGTAGGATAACGGCACACGGCAGTCTCCGTTTCCCGGCCCATATAGTAGGAAGGTCCTAGTCGCGGGCTGTTGGGCGGAACCTTGCCCTTTCGTAAGTGCGAGAGGCCGGTGGAGAGTGTACAATCCCATCCATCTTGCGCATATTTTCTCGATAGGGACTCATTCTTGACACAATCGATCCTTCGTCGACGCCGGTTCTCCTCGCGCTCCCTGCGCTTACCTCAGCTTGCGTTCGAATCGTTGGGCAGGCCCCTGCAATGGGCTTCCCTGGTGCTGGTCGTGATGGCGCCACTGCTGAGTCCATCGGCCGCCGCCGCCCGGCCGCTGCAGGTGGCAACGCCAGCGGTCTCGCTGGCGGCCCCCGGCAGTGTGTCGCTGGGCGCCAACTTCAACCTTACGGTGACCTTCGATAACGCCGGCGATACCACCGGTTATGGCCCCTTCGTTGATCTGCTGTTCCCCGTCAATGGGGCCGATGGGGCGGCCGGTACGGATACCCCCGACGGTGTTGATTTCACCGGCGCCACCTACCTGGGTTCGCCGGTGATGGCGGTCGAACAGACCTTCCCCGATGACGGAGGTGGCAGCGGCTGTGTAGACCATCCCTACGCTCGCGACACCAGCGGGGCCTACATTCAGGTGTGCGGCACCGCCGGTGACAAGCTGGTCGTGCTTCAGCTGCCGTTCGGCTCGTTCACCCCAAGCCAGCCGGCGGTGGTCGTCAGCGTCGGCGCCAGCTTGAGCAACCTGGCTGATCTGGGTACGCCCCTCACCCTGCGCGCCCGGGGCGGGTTCCGCTTTGGCAACACGCCGCTCGACGACTGGTGCTGTGACCCGGTGATCCTGGTTCCCACGAGCGACGACGGCAGCGGCTGGCCCAGTGACAGCCTCGACCCGACGCTGGTGTCGATCAGCAAGGCCTATAGCGGCCCCGAGGACGAAACCGCCACCGGGCCCAACTTCCCGCGCCAATACACAATCACGGTCGACGTGGCCCCCGGTCAAACCGTGACTGATCTCGATGTGACCGACGAGCTGCCCAATAACCTGGCCTTTCTCAGTGTCGATTTGATCTCGCCGGCCGGTTCCGTGGTCCAGACGCCGACCGTCGGTGCGGCCGCCAACCCGCCCAACAACCGGCTGGTGGTCAACTTCCCCAGCGTAACCGGCTCGGCGACCATCACCTTCTCCTACTTCGTGACCCAATTCGACGCCGACGGCGCTCCGGTCGTGCCGCCGGCCTCAGGGGACGACTCGACCTCGGACAACCGGGCCGGCGGCGTCGGCGACTGGACGCCGATCGACCCGCGTGACAGCGGCGGCGCCGACAATGTCATCGCCGGCGGCATTTGTCCGTCATGTTCCATTCTTCATACGCTCAATGATCGTTCGATCGCCGTGCAGAAGGGCGTCACCGTCGTCATTCCGGTCGGCGCCACCAGCCCGTCGCCCGGCGACACCCTGCAGTACTCGCTCCAGTTTCAGGTGTCGGACTTCTTTGCCTTCGACCAGGTCATGCTGACCGACACCATTTCCGACGGCCAACGCTTCGATATGAGCTTCACGCCGACGTTGTCTTTGGCTGGCAACGGCTTCAGCCTGGCGGCAGCGGGCATGAACGCTGCCAACTACACTGTCGAGCCGCACTACACCGGCGGTGGCGGTCCGCCGCCAACCGATGGCACCACCATCATTACCTTGCGCGCCTCAGACGAGATTGTGACCCGCGGCCAGCCCACCGGTCGCCTGATTGGCGGCTGCATCCCCACCGATGGCACCGGCGGCCCCGACCCGGATTGCGGCGGCTACAACGACGGGCCCACGACCGGCACCATCACCTTCCGCACCATCATTCAGGACGAATTCAGCGACGATTTTCCGTCTGGTGACGAGTCGGTCGACCAGGGCGATGTGCTGGCTGACACGGTCACCGTTGCCGGCGACCTGCTCGATCCGGCCGATCTGACGGCCAACGGTTTCAGCGAAGCCGACGCCTCCAACGCTAGCGTCAGCATCCCGAGAGGCCAGCCGGAGAAATCCATCTATGCCGTAAACGGGACAACGTGCGGGGCCTGCCCCGACGTCGAGGTCGAGCCGGGCGACACGCTCACTTTCCGTCTGCAATACGACTTGCCCACCAGCGATTTCGAAGACCTGTACTTGATCGACTTCCTGCCTCTACCGGTGCTCGACGCCACCGAGGTCACGACTTTCGACCCGACCGTCAGCGTGGCGGCGCCGACAGCCGGCACGGCCAAGTTCGGGCCGGCCGATTCTTTCTACAATTCCAACCCGCCTGCCTCCAACATCGTGCCGGCCATCTCCACCAGTGCCAGCGGCAACAGCGTGCAGTTCACCTACGGCAATTACGATGATCCCAGTGTGCCGTCGCCGAGCACCGCGGTTGACATCCTGTTTACCGTCACGGTGTCCAACGAACCTTTCACCGATCGCCTTCTGTTAACCAACCAACTGCGGGTCCATGAAGGCTCGACCAACTCGACGGACACCGACGACGACGGCATCATCCAGTTCACGCTGCTCGAGCCGTTCTTGCTGGTCAAGAAGGGTGTCATCGCCACCGACCAGGCGGCCGGTGTGTTCTCGCCGGGGACCACCGGCCCAGTCGCTTTCAGCCCGCCAGGTTCGGCCGGAACGAGGTTTGGCGGCACGATCAGCTCGGACGGCCTGGCCTCCAACCCGGTCGATTCGAACCTGAGCGGTGTTGACGCCGACGATCTGGTTTCGTTCGCTATCGTGATCGAGAACCAGGGCAGCAGCCCGGCCGGCGCCTTTGACCTTATTGTCACCGACACGCTGCAGCCGGGGTTTGTCATCCCCGGCGGCGGTCTCAACTTGACAGTGACCAAGGGCGACGGGTCGGCCGTCAGCTACCTGGGCACCGATACGGATTTGTTTGGCGCCGGGATTGAATTGGTGGATCCGGGCCTGGGCGTGGGCGCATGCGAGGCCTATCACCCGACCGATGGCAGCAATCTGATCGTCATCACTTACGATCTGCAGATTGATCCGTCGGCCGAGCCCAACCAGGTGATCACTAACACGGCCGAGGTCACCAACTACGCTGGCGAGGAAGGTGGCCCGGACCACACCGGCGACGGCCCCAACGCCGCCTTCCAGGATGACGCCGACACCACCATTGCCGACGTCGGCCTGGTCAAGGACCTGACCGACACCAACCAGGGGTTTACCAGCGGCCTACAGGTCGCCATCGGCGAGATCGTCGAGTACACCCTGACCGTCACCATCCCCGAAGGCAGCTCGACCGGGGTCACCCTGACCGACACCCTCGACCAGGGGCTGGCCTTTGTGGCGCTTGATTCCGTTACCGCTTCTTCCGGCGGCCTGACCTGGACCGGCCCGGCGACGGCCGTCTTCGGCGAGGTTCCAGGCGGCTCTGCGCTGGCCGAGGATCAGGCCCGGCGCATGACGGTTGCCTTTGGCGACCTGACCAACATCAACACCGACGACAATGTGGCCGAGACCATTACCCTTGTGTACCGGGTGGTGGTGCTCAACAGCGCCGGCAACCAGGATTCGCCGGTCACACTGCTCAACAACACCGCCGCCTGGAACTGGACCGAGGGCACGGCTAGCGCCTTCGGCCCCGAGGTCACGGTTGTCGAGCCGGTGCTGCAAGTTGACAAGACAGTCGATCTAACCATGGCCGACGCCGGGGACACCGTCACCTTCACCGTAGTCATCGACCACAGCGGCGCCACCGGCAGCGATGCCTTTGAAGCCGCCTGGACTGACACCGTGCCAGCGGGCATGACCTATGTCCCGCTTTCGCTGAGCCATACGGCCGGTACGGCGCCGGACAGCCTCGACGCCTCCGGGGCGCCAACATTAGCCGCCGGCTGGACCAATTTCCCCATCGGCACCACCAGCACCCTGACCTTCCAGGCCACATTGGACGCCACGGTCAGCCCGGGCCAGGTGCTGACCAACACGGCCGTCGTCACCTGGACCAGCCTGCCGACCGACGTCACCACCGCCCAGACCGCCAACAACAGCCTTTCGGTCGAGCGGACTGGCGACACCACCAACCCCGGCGGCGCCGTCAACGACCACCTAGCCAGTGACGACGCCATAGTGACCGTGTTCTCGGCGCCCGATAAATCCATTGTGGCGACGTCCGAATCCCACACCGGCGTTGTCAGCTCGCTCGAGAGCGTCGCCATCGGCGAAATCGTGCGCTACCGCCTGCAATTCCGTCTGGCGGAGGGGACGGCTCTTGATTTCCAACTGCAAGATCGTCTGCCCAGCGGGATGCAGTTCTTGGACGATGGAACGGCGATGGCTGCACTGGTGGCCAACGACGCCGGCATTGGTTCAACGACTCTGGCCGGCGCCGGACTGAATGTGAGTGGCAACGAAACGACGGTGGGTTCGATCACGCCGACCTTCGTACTGCCCGATGTGGCTGTCTCGAGTGCCGCCGGGAGTGACGATGACGTCTACGGCAGCGGCACGGATGTCTACTTCAAGCTGGGTGACCTGACCAACGACGATCGCGATGACGATCACGAATTTGTAGTCGTCGAATTCAATGCCATTGTGATGAACCACAGCAGCAACCAGGCCTACAACAACGCCACCGGTGCTACGGCGACATCCAATCGTGACAACGAATTCCGACCCCGGATCAATGGCGTGGATGGGGAAAATTCCAATTCGGTGCGGGTCCGGGTTGCTGAGCCGCTGATTGCCAACTTGAACAAGACCGTCACGCTGGCGCCTTCTGATGCCGATGACCCGCTCGAATACACGTTGACCTTCGGCAACACCTCGTCGGGCTTCCGGGCGGCGGCCGCCTTTGACCTGCAACTGCTAGATACGCTGGGCTCCGATTCGACGCTGACCGGCGTCAGCGTGAGCGCCCCCGGCTACGCAATCGTCACTGACAATTCGGTTGGCAATACCGTCGATGTGCTCATCGACCGTCTGGATCCGGGGGACAGTGTGACGATTACGGTCGACGCCGTTGTGAACAGCGACACGCCGATTGGCATCGATATCGGCAACACGGCCCGCCTGACCTACACCAGCCTGCCCGGCAGCGGCACGAGCGGCAACCCGACGGGATCTACCGCCGGCACCGCCGGCAGCGCCACCGGGGAACGCACGGGCACCAGCGGTGTTGGTGGGCTGAATGACTATGTGGACAGCGCTTCGGTCGATCTGAGCCTCGATGATCCGGCGGTCTCTAAGACGATCAGCGCCACCTCGGTCACATCGACGGCCAGCGGCGAGTACGACCTGGGCATTGTTGACTTGGTGATTGGCGAACAGGTCACCTTTGAAATCACCGTGACCCTGCCCGAAGGCACCGCCATTCCGCTGGTGATCACCGACACGCTGCCGACCATCCCGCCGCAAGCCGGCATCTTGCGCGCCATCAGCGCCAGTCTGGTGTCGGTCGGCGGCAATCTGTCGGCCGTGCCGGCCCTCCCTGCTCCCGGTCCCTTCGGCATCATCAGCGACTCGGACAGCGACACATTTGAAGACACGGTCGTGTTCGATTTCGGCGACGTGACCAACACGCCCGACAATATCGAAGATAGCGACGATCAGATCGTGCTGCAGGTCGTGGCCCGTGTCGAGAATACCAGCGGCAACCAGAACGGCGATCAGCTGACCAACAACGTGGTGGTCGACGCCGGCGGCGAAACCGGCAGCGCCAGCGTCGATGTCGAGCTGGTCGAGCCCGAGCTGCAAATCGGCAAGCTGGCCGACGACGACACACCCGGCCTGGGCCAGACGGTCACCTACACCCTGACCGTCAGCCACTTAGGATCGAGCACGGCCGACGCCGAGGAGGTGGTCGTTACCGACACCATCCCGACCGGCCTGACCTACGTTGGCGGCTCGGCCAGCGCGCCGGCCGGCTGGACGGCCAATGAGGCCGGTGCACCGACGCTGGTCTTCAGCGGCAGTTTGAGCCAGGACGATGCCAGTGTGGTCTTCACCTACCAGGCGACGGTTGATCTGCCGCCGTCGGCCAACGTGAGCGATGTCATTGACAATACGGCCGATCTGTCCTGGACCTCGGTGCCCGGCGCCGATGCCAACGAGCGCGACGGCTCTGGCGGTGTGGATGACTACAGCAGCTCGGCCGAAGAATCGGTCACGGTCACCGGCATCGACCTGACGCTGACCAAGGATGACGGCAGCATCAGCGCCGTGCCCGGCGACACGATCGCCTACACCCTGACCATCGAAAACGTCGGCAACGCCGGCGCCACCGGTGTCGTCATCACCGATGTAATCCCGCAGTACACGACCTTCAACGCAGGGTCGAGTTCACTGGGTTGGGTTTGCTTGCCCGACGGCACAGCCGGCAGCACCTGCAGCTACAACCAGGGGGCCATGGCGGCCGGCCAGACGATTGTGCTGACCTTGGCTGTTGACGTCGATAGCACGGTGCCGGCGCTGGTCGAGTTGATTAGCAACAGTGCCAGCGTCGGCGACGACGGCACCAACGGCATCGAGCCCACCCCCGACGATAACAGCGATAGCGACGACACGCCGCTGGGCGCCTTCCCCGACTTGAGCATCACCAAGGATGACGGCCTCAGCATCATCTCGGACGGCACGGTGCTGACCTATCAGATGGACATCGCCAACATCGGTGATCAGGACGCCACCGGGGTTGTAGTCAGCGACATGGTGCCGGCCAACACCATCTTTAACCCGGCCGGCAGCACATTGGGCTGGTCGTGTACGCCGGACAACAACGCCGGCAGCGCCTGTGAGTTCACCGTAGGTGATCTGGTTGCCGGTGACGGCCTGACGATCTTCTTCCAGGTGACGGTTGACAGCCCGCTCGATCCTGGCGTGACCCAGATTGTCAACACGGTGACAGTGGCCGACGATGGCACCAATGGACCCGAGCCCGACCTGGACAACAATACGGCCACGGACACCGACAATATCGCCACCGACGTCAACGCCGATCTGGTCAAGAGCTTGGACGACACTGACCAAATCTTCACCGGCCCTGGCGATGCCGCTATCGGCGAAATCCTGA